>Ga0247736_10000005_pt1 | contig 385633 bp, 376 predicted proteins | sample UWRJL193509B2_FD_180935 | JGI IMG/M metagenome (GOLD analysis project Ga0247736, IMG submission 180935) | Plant litter microbial communities from Arlington Agricultural Research Station in Wisconsin, United States - UWRJ-L193-509B-2 | ecosystem: Environmental > Terrestrial > Plant litter >...
TTTCAATGCTAAAGTCAAAGCATTCAGAGCTACCTCAAGAGGTGTCCGTGACATCAAGTTCTTTCTATTTAGACTATCAAAAATTTATGCTTAAAAATTATCTCCCCCCAAGAATTCCGCTTGATCCCATTTCGGATCCGTCATAAAGGATCAAGTCATAAACTTCTTGGGGGTAAGAAAATAATTTCTTTCTTTTGCAGTAGAAAAAAGACAATTTATTAGCATTTTGAGTGAAGCTGGCAATACCCTAATAAGTCTATTACTTCCAGAAGGCATCCTGGATTATTTTGATTTGACCAAGGCTGAGAAAGATTCAACCGGGTTGAATATCTATTAGAAGAAAAGAATATAGCCCCTGGTGGCTATCAGAAACACGAACTGGAATCTAAGGGTCTTCTCCCAGAATCCCGCATTCAAGATTTCCCAATCCGTGGGCATAAAGTATCCTTATGTATTAAAAGGCGTAGATGGACAGTGCTAGGCACAGGGAAAATCATCGCCAGAGACTGGGATTTGGTGATAAAAGGGACGCGAATGACCACGCAATTCGGTCTTTTTTTAAAAGGTATATTTGGATAATCATCCTATTAGCTGCTACCACCTGGGACAGTATTTTCAGGTTGATGGTAAACTGCTCCAGGAACAATATAAAGAACATATAAGCGAATACAGTAACTGGGACCAAAAGAGCCATGCCAGTAACTGGCTGTTGTCCCCAAATAATATAAGTCCTTGACTATTAACCGGTAATTTCAATAGTACAATATAACAAGACATCGATGATGAAACTATCTGAAATAAAAGAGCTTCTGGCTGAGGCCAAAAGCGTAAACTTCAAATTAGAAAACGGCACAGCTGTTCCAGAACATTTCCATGTTACTGAAGTTGGTGTGGTCACCAAAGATTTTATTGACTGCGGTGGTACAGTTCGTCATGAAAAAGTAGCCAACTTTCAACTGTGGGATGCCAACGATTTTGAACATCGGTTGAAAGCAGGTAAGCTGTTAGATATCATCTCCCTTTCAGAAAAGGTGTTGGGAATGGAAGATTTAGAAATTGAGGTAGAATATCAGGCCCAAACCATTAGTAAATATGATCTGGGCCATGATGGTGAAAATTTCCTCCTGATTGCTAAAACTACTGCCTGTCTTGCACCGGATAAATGTGGTGTACCACCGGTAAAGAAAAAAATTCAATTGCTGAATGTAGCAGCATCACGCCCAGTGTGTACACCAGGTGGCGGTTGCTGTTAATTGACTGCAAATAACAGGATATTCTACTGCAACAGCTTTGCCAACATGTCTTTAAGTTCCTGCCCGCCTATGTTTTTGGCAACGATCTTTCTATCAGGTGCAATGAGGTCTAAGCTTTTGCGCGAGTATGGATATTATGGTGACTACTAGGCGGGTTAATGCCTATTATTTATTATTAGATTATCGCAGTCCCTCTACCGCAGCTTTATCTTTTTTCATCTCTTCGCTGCTCAACTTAAGAAAGCGTGCGGCATTATTATACAAAATATCTTCCTTTTCTTTCCTTGTTAAAAAATCAGCAGATAAGATGTTTTCTACAGAGACCTGTATAGACTGGGGCCATTGCATTTCATCTGAGCCATACATGATCCGGTCTCCATATCCGGCCTCTACGATGCGACGAAGATATTGATGAAACTCTTTTCTTGGCAATACCCAGTTAATTACTGCAATATCTATATATACCTGGGGATGCGCATACAAAAGTCCAACTATTTCATCTAAATACGGCCATCCTGCATGCATGATATAAATTTTTAATTTCGGATGTTTTACCAGTACATCTTCGAGTAATAAAGGATTGCTTAGGCTCATTCTGTACTTTTCCATCCCCTTAATATAAGGGGCTCCCGGGGGACCTAATCCAATGTGAATTCCTAAAGGAACATCTAGTTCTTCGGCCAATGCATAGTAAGGTTCTAAAGATTTGTCAGCCGGAGAGATACCTGAATATTGCGGTTCAAATTCTCCCATCACTTTATACTTTCCGCTCTTAAACCATTTTCGAAGAGAGTCTATAGGAAAACCAAAACTGCTATGAGCAGGGATAATTTGATTAGGAGAGATTTTTTGATACTCTAGTGTATATTGGCCATCAGTAACTGCTTTTACAATATTGTACTTTTTCAAATATTTAAAGCTTTCGGTCACATAAGATTTCCTATCTTTTTGGGATTTAAAGCCGGATTGGGTTTCTTCTACTTCAGGTGCACCCCACCAATCAGAGTGAAAATGCATATCGATAATGGGGAAATTTGATAAATAGTTTTCATGATTTGCGCTATTTTCCTGCTGTCCATAAGACAGAAAGCAGACGGTACAAAACAAGCAGGTAAATAAATAATTTTTAAACATCGGATTTATTAGTTTTAAGATTTTTTAATGAAAAAGAAGTTAAGGCAAGCTATATTAGGTTGCCAATACGTATAGCCCATACTTTTACGGATCGATTGAGTGCTGAATACCAAGCTACTTAGCGATGGCTTTTAGTAATTCTTTATTGAACCTCTCTATTTCTGTGAATATAAACCAATGACCACCTTGATCAAAAATCACCAGTTTGGCATCTCTTATACCCAAAAGAGTCTGTTCGGCAAGATCGAATGGAACTGTTTTGTCGTTTTTATCATGAAATATTGTTGTAGGAATTTCGATATGGGAAAGTAAAGGGCGAAGATCCAATTCTCTCAGAATAATCAATCCTTGAGTTACGGCTTTCTGGGTCGCCTGCAAATTGATTGCTGTAATCCAATTCCCAATCGACAATGGCATAAATGATTCTTCTAATTGAAAAAGCGGACCGTAAACATTCACCATTTCTTTTAGATTCGTCTGGCTGAACGAGATGATCTGGTTGAATGTGTCTTTTTTTAGTCCATATGGATAGTTTTCTCTTTGTACATAAGATGGTACATTGGCGCTGATCAGAATAAGTTGTTTTACACTTTTCGGTTGATACCGGGCAACAAAGTAGGCGGCTATCGATCCGCCATAAGAATAACCAGCCAATACTACATTTTCTAGCTCAAGGGCCAGTAAAACCATATGTAGATCTTTAGCATGCAAGTTTATATTGTAATGGGAAGCACTATCTGATTTTCCAAACCCTCGCAAGGTAATTCCGATAGCCCGATAACCATTCGCAACCAAAACGTCGTAGGTAAATTTAAATATTTCATCGCTCATGGGTAAGCCAGGTAGAAGCACTACAGGCTGCCCTGTTCCTTTATCGGTAATGTGCAAGCTAACACCGTCACTAACTTTAATGTATTTTTCTGAGCAGTTAGCTATTTTTAAGATTTCTAACATTTTTTTGTATTAAAAACAAAGCGCATCCTGATGCTGGAATTGATATCCCGAAATAGATCAGAAGCATCTTTGTTTGAGTATATTTAAACTAAGACAAGAATTAGTGGTGTTTTCAAGGAAGTTATTTTTGCTTTACAGTCCTTTTGAATTAGAGAGCTTAAAGTTGTTTTTCATATATCCTGTAAGTTTTGTACGGTTCGCCTTGAACAGCCTTGATCGCGTTATTAACCAGATCGTTATGCTCTAGCGTCCATGAAGCTTCGGCGTATTTAAAGCCTTTACGTTTGTATGTTTTAATGATATTTCCATAAATACAAGCTTCGATTCCAAGTTTTCTGTAGCCCCCAACCACACCTAGCAGCAGAATCCTGATGCCATTGACTTTCTTGAGGCCAAATAAAAGTTTAAAGATGCCTAATGGCAATAATCTCCCTCTAGGTATACGTGCCTGGATCTGGTTGATATCTGGAATAGCTGCACCAAAGCCAACGATTTTACCATTCTGTTCTGCTAAATAGCAGAAATCAGCATCGAGTATCATTTTCAAGTCTTTAGCCTGATAGTTATATTCTTCTTCATTCAATGGCACAAAGCCCATGTTTTTATCCCATGCACTATTATAAACCTCCCGAAGTTTTTCAGCATCTTCTTTGAAATTCTTCATGTTTATTTTTCGAATCGTAATCTGGCTCCTGGCCAAACGCTCTTCTAATCTGCCAAGCAATTTCACAGACCGATCATCATAAGTATCACCTTCAAATCTCCAGGCAATCAAGTCAACCTTTTTTATGAAGCCGTTTTCTTCCAATAGGTTTTCATAATAAGGTGCGTTATAAGGCATCATTACTACAGGCGGATAATTAAATCCTTTAATTAGCAAACCACAAGATTCGTTGGTAGAAAAGTTAACCGGTCCGATGATGGTTTTGAGATTTCTTGCTATTAACCACTTCTCCGCTGCACTGATTAATAGATTTGCACTTTCAAAGTCATTAATTACATCAAAAAAGCCAAAAAAACCGTCCACAGTTCCATTAAATTGATTGTGACTATTATTTAAGATTGCCGTAATCCGACCAGTGATTTGATCTCCGTCGAAAAGTAAAAAACATTGAAGAGAAGAATGATTATGAAACGGGTGAGTTGTTAAAAGATCTCTTTGTGCGATAAAAAGCTCGGGCACATACAATGGATCGTTCTTATAAAGATCATGTGGAAAATCAATGAATGAAGCCAGTTCTTTCTTTGATTTTACTTCAACTATTTTCTTCATTATTTTAAAAGATATGTTTGATTTTTAATTGATAATTTCGTGGTTCGATCTAAAGAGTTGAGGTGCCAGGGCGAGCAGTATAATTTCAAATGCCTTTCTCCTCAATAAAAGACCACTATCTCCGACCATCCTTTCTATTACAAATGAGTATTTAAGACCTTAACAGGAAATAGACGTAATACTTTGATTTCTAAATTGATGAGGATTAAGGCAGGTCAGTTAAATAGATGGGTAGGGATTAAACGGAACTTGTTTGATTAACTGAATGTTGCCCGCAATCTCCACCTCATCTGCAACAATCACTTTTCCGGAGTCTAATACTCCAGACCATATCAACCCAAATTCATTTCTGCTTATCTTACCTTTGATTGTAAAACCCACTCGCGTGTTTCCGTCAAGATCTGTGGAGAGGCCTCCATAGTCCCCATCCAATATAATAAACCTGGAAATTCCTTTAATGTTAAGCGTGCCATGAAGTTTAAAATCTCTCCTGTAGGCCGACAATAAGGAGGGTGGCATTAAACCCTGTTTATCAAGAAGGATACTTTTAAAGGTTAGATGTGGATGGGTGCTGACATCAAAGAAATCTTGCGATTTCAAATGCTCGTCTCTGGGTCCATAATTAGTAGTCAGCGATGTCATATCAGCAACTAGCTTGAGGTCTGTAACTTCACCGAAATAATTGCCCGAAGTCTGCACTTCCAGATCAAAGGATCTTACGTAACCTGTTACTACACTGATCATCAAATGTTTTGCTTTGAATGACAACTCGCTATGTATAGGATCAACGCTCCATTTAGTTATTACATTGTTTGATGAAGAATTCGTATTCATAATTGATAGTTTAAATAATTTATAATTGACGATTAGGGTAAAAATCTGATTCCACTCATAAATAGAATTGGCGATAAAACAGATTTTACCCGGGATATTAGAGGCAGGCCTTGTACTATGACCTGAGGTCAAGCTTTTTTAACAAGGCATATCGGCTCTATATCAGCTTTTGATAAATTCACTAATCTGCAGATCCTCTTGTATACTGCATACTTTTTCTATGATTGTATCTACTGCTTCCAGAAATGATTCGGATGGCGCTAATCCAGTTAAGGTGAGCGTAAGTTCGCCGTTAAAGGTAGCCACACCAATAGTTTGAGCTGATTTGTGCGGCGTAAGTACCATAGGCCCCCATAAAGACATTAATTTTAAATTTCCAAAATCAGACCTAAACGAAAGCTGACCAAGATTCGTTAACATTACCTCATGTGCCGTTCCCTGGTGCAAAGCGTCCTCAATCGTATTTAAATCCAATCCATTACTAAACAAACCTTGGGTTGCATGGATGTCTCCCTTTATCCAGTCGGCCGTCTGTGTAGAAGCAATTCCTTGTCTTACCTCTCTGGCAAAATCCCAAAACGTCTGTTGAAGTGATGGCTTGTAAGGTAAAGTAATAATGTTAAGTAAAAGGCCAAAGTCTTCCCCAAGAGCTAAAGTATTGCGCGCAGAGAGCGGATGTAAAATACGTACAGGTTTTTCCTGTGATGCTACATCATTTCTCATTTTTAAAGCCAGGACGACAGCTGCACTTAATGCTCCATGCACGGTTGTTTTTTCGCTTTTTGAACGATCAATCAGTTTTTTAGTTAAAGTACTGGACAGCTTAAGGCGTTCAATATTTACAGTCAATCTTGGTACCAAGCTATTCTTAGCCTGTTCAAAACCATGCAGCTTTCCGTTTTCTATTTCATTTAACGAGACTCCGGCAAGCTCATCAAGAGATGGTACCGGCAACAGTTTCTCTATTGTTTCTCCTGATAGTACAGTTAAAACATCCCGGATTAGCAACGCTATCGACATGCCATCGCCAATAGAATGATTAGACATAAATATGAATACGGATTTCCCAGGTTGCTGAATTAATACGGCTCTGGCCAAAGGCCCAATGGTGATGTTCAGGGGGATAGATAGTTCCTCTTCCAGCACGCTATTCCAACTTTCACCGCTCCGTGTATAGAGCACCCTCAAAGGAATCCTACAATCTTCTACATGATTAAAATGCGCTGTCGAGTATTCATTTCCCGAGATCTGAACCGAAAGGTTAGGATGTCTTTTTTGTACAATATCAAGCGCATTACGCCATTCACTATCTATCAAATTACCATCAATTTCGGCTACCACAGCAAATTGTGTAGTGTTTTTTTGATCCAATACCCAGAATACTTTTTCGTTGGTTCCGAGTGGACGGTTTGTTATTTTGTTCATCAAAATATGTGTTTAATTATAATTAAATGATTCAGCCTATTATAAAGGGTATCATTCTTGATGGTGGCTTAGTTATTAATGAAAAGACTAATTGTAGAAGTTGGCATGCGAGTGCATAGTTGTTCCATACCGCTTCATAGATCGCTAAGAACCGATTGCAAATTCTACTAATGAAATTTCTTGATGAACCTATTAATGCATTACTGGCAATTACCGGCCAACCATTCTTTTTCTAATACGGCTCAGGGAGGGGGCTTTAATCCCCAGGTAAGAGGCAAGATGATATAGAGGTACTGTATTGAAAATCTCCGGGTGCTGTTTCATCATTTCCTGATAACGCTCTTCGGCCGATTTGAACAAAAAACCTTCTGTATTTGACATTAGCTGATGAAAAGCAGTTTCGGCAATGAAACGGCCAAATCTTTCCCATTGATGCGATTCCTGATAAAGTTTATTGAGATTATCAATATGAATGTACAGAATCAGAGAGCAGTCTACCGAAGCCGTATAATAATTGCAAGGCTCCTGACTTAAAAAACTGGTATAAGATGCTACGAAGTTTCCCTCGGAAAAGAATAACATGTTCTTTTCTTCGCTGGTATCATCATCAGCCCGATAGATACGAAAAACACCTTTTAAGATAAAGCCAAGATGTTTACAGACATTATGGTACTCATTGTAAAATTCTCCCTTTTTATAGGCTTTTAATTTCCAATAAGGAACCGATAATTTAAAGGCATCTGCATCCATATTTACAGCATTCGACAATGCAATCCTCAACAACTCTAATTCTACCATGTCATTTAATTTTGTAATCTTCTTTGTATCAAACCCTATAACAGGTATTCAATATTTCGCTCAGCAATAGCCAGCAAATTCTATTTGCTTTCTTTAATTAAAATCGCAGCAACTTCTTGTGGCATAGAGATAAAGGGTGTATGGCTGCTAGTTAACGTGTACTCGCCATTAACCTGACCGATTTTAGCCATATCTTTTTGCTTAAGATAACTTATTGCATGGTCATTCGTAGTATAGATATAAACCTTTTGAACTGAACCAAAATGTGCGTCGGTGAGTTTAACGGGTGAAGCAAATGGAGCTAGAGGATCGGGCTTTACGTTATTTGCAAACTGGTCTTGAATATTTTTACTTGCATCAGCCACAAATACGTCTACTACACCATCTTTATTAATAGCAGCAGAGGCGGTTGACTGATCGATTTGGAGGAATTTACCAACATGGCTACCTGCATCTGTCTTGGCAAGGTCGAGCAGACTTTGTCCGTTTGCAGGTAAGTATGCTGCTAAATAAATCAACTTTTTAATAGATTCAGGCTGATCTTCAGCCACCTGACTGATCACCATACCCGCCATACTATGACCAACAAGTATTACATTTTTTGTCATACCGATTGCTTTTTTAACAACCTCTACATAGGATTGTAATGTTATGGAAGTAAAGGGTGTTGCATCATTTCCATGTCCGGGAAGATTAACTGCTATTACATTAAAACCTTTAGCTTTTAATAATGGCGTTACCGCCTTCCAGGCCTGTACCTCTGACCACGCACCATGTACCAATACTATTGTAGACTTTTTTGTGCTTTGGGCTATAGCTGTTATTCCAAATAAACTTGCTATCATCACCATAAATAGAACTTTCATTTTTCTTGAATTATTTGTCAATCCGTTTTGACACTGCAAACCTAAGCAGAGTCTTTTTCAATAAAATTAACCAGGGTTAATATCGTCATGCATTTCACAGAAAATCCAGACATCCACCACTCTCTACTATTTGCCACTCCACAGTTTACGTGCAGAGCAGCAAATAGGATTATAATACGATGTCTAGGGAACCATTCTTAATCCGTATATAAGCTTCTTAAGATGGAACTTGCTTCTTTCATAGGCTCCTTTGCCTGCATAACCATTTCAAGGCCTTTCTCACGCAGTTCTGCCAGTCTGGATTTCTCGGTGATTTGAAGCAATCTGATCAGCTCCTGCTGATGGTGGTCTGTGCAATAAACAGGACTTCCGGGTTGTTGCCTCCATGATTCTGATAATGTTCCTCCGTCTACTCCGTCAAAGCCCAATTGATCAATAAGATCTATCAGCTCCGCTTTGTCTTTGCCACTATCTCCGGAAACAGGAAGAGCGATGCGTTCTAAATCACCTAGAACTTTTCCATTGTCTGCTAATGAATTTACTCCGATATTATTAAATGCTTTAAGTACCGGACGTTGCAGGTGATTGGAAACCCATTGGCTTTCGACAAGTCCTTCATCAAGCGCAACAATCCTTCCATCCCTGCCTGGATAATAGTTTCCAGTTTCTACAATGATCAGCTGCTCCGGGCTTTTGGCAAATAGCGCAACTGGTAAATCTTCGATATTCTTTTGCGGGATAGAGATAATAACGATATCGACATCTTCAATGACTTCAGTGATAGTAACGGCCTCCACTCCTATCTCCTTTGCAAGTTTTTCCAAAGTATATGGGCCTCTTGAATTTGCGATCTTAACGCTATGGCCTAAGGCACTAAATTTTCTAGCCAAGGTAGATCCAATCTCTCCGGCTCCAATAATTCCAATATTTTTCATCTTAATAGATTTGTGAGCGACAAACATAGTGTACATTTGCTATCCAAAGAACAGTACTTACCTTTAGGATAGCACGATATGGAAGAAAGCGAATGCAATTTCAATTATAAAGAATGCATATATAATTTATTTCCACTGAGGGATGCAATTGAAGTTTTGGGGCCAAAATGGAGAATACAAATTCTTGTAGTTATCAAATATGGTAATGAAAGTTTTACAGCCATAGAAAAGGCGCTTGGAACTATCTCGCCGAGAATCTTATCAAAAGAACTTAAGATACTGGAAGAGAATGGTTTGATTAGCAGGGAAATGTCAGATACTTATCCGATAACTATAAGATATAAATGGACTTCACATACCGAAAGCATTGTTTCTATTATAGATAGCCTAAAGGCTTGGGGACAAGTACATAGGGATCACTTGTTTAAGTAATCTCTTCAGTATGCACGCATGATAGCGTCTTTTAATTAATTGTAAACCAATGATCATGCTATCAATTGCAGAAAAAAAGTTGACTGCTAACGGATTTATATTACTAAAAGAAGACAATTTTTTTGCAACTATTACACCATACAAATGACCTTGGAAGAAAGACATTTGCATTCATCTTCGGTCTATTTCTCAATATCAGGCTGTGGAGTATATCTCAGATAGGGTTTAATTTCATATACTCCCTTCGGGAACTGTTCAACAGCATCCTCTGTTTTTATAGTGTTTGAAATAATGACGTCTTCATCAGGATTCCAGTCTGCTGGCGTAGCTACTCTATACTTATCTGTCAATTGAAGGGAATCTATGACTCTTAAGATCTCATGAAAGTTTCTACCTGTAGAGGCTGGATAAGTCAACATTAAACGTATCTTCTTTTGTGGATCAATAATAAATACGGAACGTACTGTCTGTGTTCCGGAAGCATTAGGATGGATCATATCATATAAAGTAGACACCAGTCTGTCATGATCTGCAATTAAAGGAAAATCAACTTCCGTTTCTTTTACCTCATTAATATCTTTTACCCACTGGTAATGATCTTCAATACCATCAACACTCACAGCAATAGCTTTGACATTCCTTTTTTTAAACTCGTCGCTTAACTGGGCGGTTCTCCCCAATTCTGTAGTACAAACTGGCGTATAATCTGCCGGATAAGAAAGCAGTAATCCCCAGCTATCTCCCAGGAAATTGTAAAAATTAATCAATCCATGAGAAGTATTTGCCTGAAAATTTGGGGCTTCATCCCCTAAATTTAAGGTCATAATCTTTATTTTTTTTTGAATAATAAATAGTACTTACCAAGTTAATGAAGTCAGACTCCCTCGTTATGGTATTATTCATGGAAAAAACAGCCTTATTGAGTGATTAGTTACCTGGAGCTTTATTACTCTTTATTGTATATATTATACCGTCTATCGATATCGCACCTGAATAATTTTGAATATTAAATTTATTGAATTGATAAAGGAAAAAGCCATTGATCAGATCGTTAGTAAAAAGTATTGCCCGGTATTGATGAAAAAATCGATACTGTTTCCGCAAAGAGGAAAGAAAAGTTCTAACGGTAACCTAATATTTTTAAAACGTTATCACTGTTCTGTTTCTCAGCAAACACAGAAAATTGCAGGTTATTATGTATGTCTGTATCAATAATAATATGTTTAAGAGAAGGGATCAAACAATGGTTGACACCTCCAAAACCGCTTAAGGCTTCCTGATAGGCTCCTGTATGAAGAAAGGTTATATATTGTTCTTCATTGCTGTCTGGCAACATCACAAATTCTGTTTTATTGGAATTTGGATAGAAATCAGCACTGTCACACGTCAACCCTCCCAGAATAAAAGGCGATTTTTCTTCCTGCAAATTATTAACAGGAAGCACCGGATACTCTTGCCGGATTGCCCAGGTATCAGGAAGATGAGTAATAAAGGAACCATCTACAATTGCCCAGTTAACTGACCCGCCCCGTTTTTTTTCATGTATTTTAAAAATAGTGGCTGTTGCCTCTGCAACAGTATACTTTCCAAATTCTGTTATGATATGAGGTTCCCGGACACACTCGGTTTGACATACATCCTGAATGGTTTTAACAATACGCTGGACCAAAAAGCGTATATCAAAATTTGAATCCGTATCGCTCCGAAAAGGCATGCCTCCGCCAATATCCAATGTGGTTAAATACGGATTTAATCTTTTTAGTTTGCAATAAAACCTGACGACTTCTTCCAGAACGTCCCAATAATCGTCACTTTCAGCCATTCCATTTTCATTAAAGAAATGTAGTGTTGTTAATGCTATCCTCTTATCTGTTTGGATATCATTCTCAAATAAGGTCAAAATATCTTTGGGAGAGAGGCCAAATCTTGATTCATTGACATAAGAAGTTAGAAAACTCAGGTTTAAACGCATTCCAATTTCAATGTTATTTAAAACATCTAACTTCTTAAGATAGTACTGTAGCTCACTTTTACTATCAATCACCGGTAATACGGAACAATGATTTTGTTGTATGAGAGAAATAATCCCATCTTGATATCGCGGAGTTTTATATCCGTTGCAGATTATCTGAGCCCCTGCTTTTATATTCCCATCATCTATCAAAGATTTAATCAGGTCAATATCGTAGGCCGAAGAGATCTCAATTCCTATATTTGATTGAATCGCTTTGCTGACAATATGCTGGAAATGCGAACTTTTAGTACAATAATAATAGGTGTATGCACCCTGATAATCTGTTTCTTCTATTACTTCCTTAAAAAAGGTCTTCATCGCATCAATTTTCTCTAAAATTGATGGCAGAAAAGTAAATCGTAAAGGAGTTCCATACTTCTTTGATAGCCTCAGCAGATCTATATCCCTATAAAATAATTTAAAATCTTTTATATCGTATTCAGCAGGCAGCTCCATCTCCTGATGGATTAATAGGTTTTCTTTCATTCACAAATACACGTTTTATTAAAATAACGCGAATTTATTACTATTCTAACCTTAATGCAGGTGACAAACATATAAAAAATAGTATTTTATCATTGTAAATTTAGTATTAAGGAATATGTTCTAAGCGTTAATTTACGACTTATTATAATATTGTTTCCTGAATGCTTCGGGAGTTAACTGGGTATATTTTTTAAAAAATTTGATAAAATAGGAAGTGTCGAAAAAATTCAGTTCCATAGCGACTGCTGCCACTGATAATTCAAAATTCACTAACAACCTTTTTGCTTCGAGCAATACTCTATTGCGTATGATTTCTCCAGATGACATATGGATCTGATCTTTGCAGATAAAATTCAAATGATTTGATGTGATATAAAGAAGTGCCGCATAATCTTTTGGAAGTCTGATGTCTTTGAAGTTCTCTTCAATCAGATCCAGAAATTGTTTCAATAAAACAGAGTTATAACTTGTCTTACTGAAAACAGGGGTTTCAGAATTTATCTCTCTGGTGGACAGGACAAACAATTTAAGCATGTTTGCCGCAATAATCGTTGGGGTAAAATTCCGGTTATCGTCCAGTTCTTTTAAAATTTCTTCAAAAATCGCGACGGTTCTGGGGCGTGTACTTTCCGTCAGTTTTAACATCTGATTACTCGAAAAAATATTAAAAAAAGGGAACTGATCGATTATTGATGAGCTTATTGCAAGCTGGTCGAAAAAAGTGGCTGAGAAATTTATAACATAACCATCCACGTCGCTTTCGAATTCCCATTTATGTACCTGCCCCGGGCGCATAAAGTAAATACATCCAGGTTCAATCGGGTAACCCTTAAAATCTATGATATGCTGACCTTTACCAGCGGTAAAATAGACCAAATGATAAAAAGAATGCTTGTGGACTTTTTTAATCGGTGGATTGTTAAGTAAATAACCTTGAAATCTGTCCGCATTAAATAGATCATTGGATAACTTATTGGTTACTAAATTGCAGATGTCAAAAGTAGGGTATGTCTTATCCATCATTTAAACAATCTTAATTTCATTTCCATACAATTTCTACAAGCATAAGGTGTTGAATTTTAAAGACTGTTATGAGTTTAAACAAGCCTTTTACAGGTATTAACAAATCCGGCTTTCTCCGTTGAAGATAGGTCCTTTTTTAGTTCTGCGATACTATCAAGGCGTAATTAAGATCAACCTGATTCTACTGCATTTTCATTTTTTCATCAGTAAGTTATCATTTTCTGTTTTTTGTGAAACAGAAGAAAGATAGAATTTCGGCAATTCAGTTTATGCTTCTGATAATCAGAGTTCATCTAAAATGCTCTTCTTCAAATTCCTCCATCAAAATAATGTGATTGGATTCTTTATCACTAAGTTCTTTTGCTCTTTTCTTATTTGACTGATAGACATCAATGATATGATGCATAAATGTAGCCACATATAACAGTGTAATCAGCATAACAATCAGAGCAGCTATAATCAACCAGGCCGTAGTGTCACTAAATTTTAAAGGCTTTTGTCCCTCATCAAAATTAAGATATACAATTCTGTCAATGATACCCTTTTTATCTTTGTAAGGCTGAGTGAATTCCGGTACATAACCATGAGAAGCTTTTGCCGGAACTTTGACACTTTCGTCTTTGATATAAGCAAGAATATTTTTAATCTGTGCTTCGGAAAGGTCTTTGTGATCTGGCATAATCGTTTGGTTATACTCCTGAAAAAGTTTTGCGGCAACTCCATCGCCGCCATTGATGACTGTCTGTGAAGAATGAACAAAATTAACAATCCACTTTTCATTGTGTCTGCTGGTTACGTCTTTCAGCGCAGGGCCGATAACACGTTTGTCTATCGCATGACAGGAAGTACATCTGCTTTTGAATATCGTTTTTCCTTCCTCAATATTTTCCTGTGCATGCATTGAAAATATTGAAGAAAGTAAAAAAACCAGGGTAACAGCGATATATTTCATTTCGTATAATTATTTTATTAGTTTTTTTATATCTATAATCAGTTGTTGTACCTCGGCAGGCGCTGTACCATCATAATATCCTCTGATGTAGCTATTTTGGTCAATTAAGACAAGACGGTCACTGTGTATAAAGTCTTGGGGGCCACCATCACCATCCGTTGCAAGTAATGTCAATTCTTTACGGGCGAATTTATAGAGATCTTTTTTTGTACCAGTTACCAGATTCCACTGTGCAGTATTCATATTTCTAACACTTGCATATTGTTTGAGTACCTCTGTTTTGTCTTTATCTGGATCTACAGTAAATGATATCATCTTTAATTGATCATTATTAGGAAATGCATGTTGAATATCTCCCATTCCAGCCATCATTTTCGGACAAATTGTTGGACATGTAGTAAAAAAATAACAAGCAACCCAAATTTTACCTTCAACGAACTTGCTCGATAACGATTTACCATCCTGGTTAGTAAATTCGAAAACACCTACTTTCTTAGAATCTTTTTCATTTATCTCAGAGAAATTCTCTCCATAATATGGGAGTAATTTATGATTTGATTCAACATACCGTACCACAGTAAATGCTAGTAATGGTACACATACTACCAGTGTGACGAACCAGATATATACTTTTCTTTTATTTTTCATGAGTAAGTAATTTGTTTTTTAACTGTTATAAAGCGCCCACGATCAGTTTTCTTGCTATTTGTGAGCGACATGCACGTGGTAGTTTTATTTTTTGATCAGATTTGAAGGACTATCCGTGTGGTATTTGTTTTCTACAGGCTTACCATACTTGAATACATTTTTAAATGATGGTATGTAAGTGCTTGCGATAAGTATAATTGCCAGGATGACCCAGGGTTTCATGTTAAGCAGCAAGGGGATATCTTTTTCAACATGCAGTTCTTCGGATTCAGGTAAAATAATAGTCGGTTGTGCTACAGCTTTACTAAACACCATCTTAAAAAAGCAGATAAAATATAGCAGAGCAGCAGTCCCCATAATAAGTCCGCCAACCATGGTTACAGTTGAAGAAGACACCCAATGGCTATTGAATAGCGGACTGTCCGGGTTGGTATAAGTAAGCCCCATGTTTGTACGGCGGGGTTCGCCCATTAATCCCCCGGCCATTAATCCATGTGCGAGCAGGGCAACCCCTACTGTCCAGAGATAAGGGACGATAGTCACCGTAAATTTAGATGTCATTGGCTTTCCGGAAATATGGTTGAACATAAACAAGGTAAGGCCCAGAATAAAAAGAATGGACGGTCCCGCTACGGTCATGTGAAAGTGGCCGGGAATCCAGCCAGTATTGTGTACCAGTTGATTTAATGTATAAGATCCATTTACAATACCGGAAAGTCCGCCAAATATGAAAAGGATCAAACCGCAGATAAAATAACCAAACAGGTAATTATCGGCCCTTAACCAGGGTAGTCTCGACATCCATTGAAACAATCCTTTAGCACCTCTTTTTTTACCCGCATACTCCAACGAGGCACCAACAGTAAAAGCTGTCATAAAACTGGGAATTGAAACACCAAAGGTTAGTATACTCACCCAAAGTTTAATGTTTGGCGCTATCCCACCTTCACTGAATTGGTGATGGACACCTACCGGAGTCGATAAAATCAAAAAGAGTAATAAAGCAAGCCTTGCCGCATTACCAGAATAGAGTTTACCACCAGCGATTTTTGGTAACATGGTATAATATCCAACGTATGCAGGTAATATCCAGAAATATACCAGTGGATGCCCAAACATCCAGAACAATGTTCTGGTCATTGGAACATTGACTGTATCTGTAAGTCCCATTGCCCAGGGAGTGAGTAATACCAGCAGTTCATAGATAACAGGAATACTTGAAATAAACCACATGGTGAAATTCACAAAGGTTCCCAATATGGCAATAGGCATTTTACTGGCAGGGTTTTCCCTTTTCCATTCAAACCAAATTTTCACCCAGCCGGCAAATGCTATCCAACTGCCTATAATCAACACCGCTGTTCCTATATAAAATAGCGGCGATGCCTGCAACGGTGCATAAAAGGTGTATAAAGCTGATGCTTTTCCTAAGATCATTACGACGAGATCGATAACAGACCCGATTACCATAAGAAACATGGACAGCATATATGACCATTTTGATGGTTCCTTTTTTAAATAATAGGCAACGGTATAGTGACCAAAAACGACTGCGAAAAATGTAGTCAGAACGATTGCATTAATAACTCCATGCATTGTTAGACCCTGGTAGTAATTAATTCCGGCAGTGGCATGCTGCTGAAGTACCCCGGATCTGTAAAGTGTCTGCATCACTCCGTTATAAACCCCTAGTATAAATAAACTCATCGGCATCGTTAAACCGATGAGTAATGTTGTTTTAAATTGTTTACTGATCATAATTTCTTTACAAAATTTATTTCACAATAACTTTACCCATCATATTCTGATGTCCCACACCACAGAATTCATTACACACAAACCGATAGGTGCCTGCATCTTCGAATTTTGTTGTGATCTTGTTGATTGTTCCGGGAATGGCCATCATGTTTACACCTTTCTCATTGATATGGAAACCATGCACTACATCTTTTGACGTCAAGTAAAAATCAACTGTTGAGCCGGCAGGAATCTCGATTTCTTCAGGATCAAAAGCCCACATCCCGGCTACCAGATAAACCTCATATAAATCATCGTCTATTTTCTTGACTTGTGATTTTTCAAAAGTCTTATCAAACGGAATACAAGTTGGCATATCGATTTTTCGACTATATGAGTTATATAAGACTGCAAAAAAGAAAACCGACAGAAGTGCCCCACTTAGAATAATTGCGCGTAATTCGTATTTATCTATTACCATAAATATCTATGCTCTTTCTATTTGAATGTAATAAACGCTAAACCAAACAAGCGCCGTTAAAATCAACAGAATAACCATAAATGCAATAGTGCCATAAGGTTTAAAGTGCTCGTCATTTGTGTTTTTAGTACCCATCATATTAATATTTTATATTTTCATACAAAACTATCGGGCATAGCATTTTTCATCAAGGTACAATCATCACCTTAAATAGTATTATTCATGGATAACTGAATAATAGATAGTATCGAGATTTGAATTCCGGAAGAAAACTGTAGTTGTCAGGACAGGATCACCTTGCAGTAATTTTCTTTAAAATAGCTACAGCATAATCTATTTCATGCTCATCTATTGATGCAGATCTAAAACGGATAACATTATGTTTGCTGTCGTCTCCCTGGTAATAGGCGCTGCCTGCGATGAAATAGCTTTAAATGGAGAAGCCTTTGGCCGCGAATTATTTGAGCAATCAATGAAATCAGTGCATACAAGAATCAACCAGGTAACAAATTATGATGAGATCATTTTATAATAAATACAATTTAATAATAGGAATGCGAAAAAGATCTGATGCTGACTTTATATGGCCTGCATCAGGTCCTTTTTAAAGGTTTAAGAAGTACAATTAACTATAAGAGGTAACGCTAATGTGTACTTTTTGATAGTTAATTGAAATTTAGCGACTGCGGGCCAAATTCTTCAAAGAAGATATTCTCTTTCTGAATACCTGCATGCTTTAAATCTGCGAATTGTTTATTGATAAACGGAGTTGGGCCGCAAATGTAATAATGTGCATCCGGGTTTAAAGATAAATCGGGGATCTGATTGATATCCACGTATCCCTGATAAATAGATTCGTGGTCATTCTGACGATCGCCATCACTGTAAAATATAAACTGTTCAATGTTCATATTCTGTGCTACCAGGTAATTGAGATCATCTTCGAAAGCATGAACAGCCTTGTTTCTGCAGCCATGAAACCAAGAGATCTTGCGCTGGCTTTTCTCTTCTACCAAATGATGCAACATACTCATAAAAGGCGTTAGCCCTACTCCGCCACTCATAAAAACTACGGGATGTTCTGTATCTTTTTGCAGGGTAAAATTACCTGCCGGTGAAGTAATTTCTATCCTGTCACCTTCATTAATAAAGTCATGCAAATAATTACTTATCAAACCATTTGCATCAGGTTCTAAGCCTCTTTCTCTTTTAACAGATATCCTGTAATAATTTTCGTTTGGAACACTTGATAAGCTGTACTGCCTCGCTTGTATTAGATTTAGCTCCGGCAAAAAAACTTTGATGCTGATATACTGACCGGCATGGTGTAATCTCACCTTACCGCCATCTGCAGGATACAGCGCAAAAGAAATGATCTCTGCGGATTCTTGTTTTTTATCCTTAACTACGAATGCACGCCAGCCGCTCCAGCCGTTTGGTTCGGTTACCTGGGTATGGTATAAATCCGCTTCATGATTACTCATTATTCCGGCAAGCTGGTTATAAGCCAATCCCCATGCTTCCATAATTTCTGGTGTAGCTGCGTCACCAAGAACTTCCTGGATAGAGGCGAGTAAATGGTGGCCGACAATGGCATAATGCTCTGGCCTGATATCAAGGCTTACATGTTTATGGCCAATCCTGTCTAATACCGGCATCAATACAGAAGGGTTATTGATATGCTCTGCATAAGCGAGGACTGCGAGTGCAAGTGCAGTCTGCTGTTTCCCATTGTCTTGATTGCCGACATTAAATACATTTTTTAATTCCGGATTGCCTGCAAACATGCGGTTATAAAAATAGGTGGTTAGCGCTACACCATGCTCTTTAAGTATCGGAACGTTCGCTGTAATTTGTAATTTTTGCTCTGTTGTCATTTTTATATAGGTTTAATTATTAGATTCTTTTTTCTTTCATACCGGTTAGCCGGCTAACAAATATTTTAGCGATCAGCTGTGCCCTGTTTTTTGCTTCTCTTGCTACAGGGCCCGAAAATAAACTATCAATGGTTTCATCAAAAAGCACCAGCCATTGATCAAAATGCTCCTGCCCTATCGGGAGGGGTGCGTGCCTGGCGAAGGGATTACCACTAAAGCCGGCCACGCCAAATAAAACTGAATCCCAAAAAGCATACATCTTATCAAGGTGAGGTTGCCAGTCGCCCGTTATTGCGCCTAAAAACACAGGCCCCAGTTTTGCGTCCCGCTTCACTTTATCATAAAATGAATCAACAAACACGCTGATATCATTCTTATTGCGAATGTCTTCCATCATACTATTACATATACTATATTAATACCTTTTTATCCTTTATTATTATAAATTTATAGACTTTTATTTGTTATACATCCCGTTTTACTTTTTCAGAGATAGAATGCCCAGGTTAAGGTCTTCATTAAACTCACCGATAGTGGTATGCTCCATCATTGCCTGGATCTTGTTGCGGATATCTTTAAACTCATTATGGAGGGGACAAGGATTTGAGGAAGAACAATATTGCAGTCCCATACCACATCCGGTGAAAATACCATTTCCATCTACTGCCTTTACCACTTCAGATAATGGTAGTTTTAAGCTGAATCCGTCCATGTAAAAACCACCGTTTGGCCCTTTTGCGGAGCTCAGTATTCCTTTCCTGGTCAGGTCCTGCAGTATCTTGGCCAAAAAAGCTTCCGGCGAGTCAATCCCTGTAGAAATTTCTTTTATACCTACTCTCCCACCATCTGCGGTTCTGTGTGCAATGAAGAATACTGCTCTCATTGCATATTCACAAGTTTTTGAAAATATTCCCATAGTTTAATCAGACAAATATAAAGAATAACCTGCCAATCCTCATTTCGTAAAGAGCCAGAATTCATCACAGTAATTATCGGCAAATCCATCGTCGTTTTCCTTGTCGAGAAATTCCCCGATTTCCATCAATTGCTCATCGCTCAGATGCCTTTCGAGGAAGGGAAACATCACTCTTTCCTCAAACCGGATGTGTGCTTCGAGAAGTTTGATAAACTGTTCAAGAGTTTTTTCATGTTCATTAGAATCTATTTGTTTTTTATCGGTTATGAAGCTATCATCAGCATATCCCTCGCTGTTTGTAATCGGCATGCTGATGATAGTTTCATTACCTAACAGCAAACTGATCAAGTGCACAAGCTGAGTATGTTCATTTTTACCCTGGTCACAAATGGCATGATCCACTTTACTGAACAGCAATTCTTCTTCTTCCTTAAAATGCTTTTTAAGATGACCTTTCCAAAAATAATCTACATACCTGACCATCCTGTCTGTTGCGATCCCAGCCTTAAGACCGATGCGGACTTTCCAGCAAAACAGCAATCCAAAATGATGATCTCTGGACAGGGGCTGGATGTTACTATTTCTTTTTAACGGTTTATCGGCTATCATGATGATATAATTTAATGGTTAAACTACGTACCAGGCAGCCAGGTAGTAATTGAATAATAAATAGCCCATCCAACAAACAATAACTGGACGATCCATACCCAGCCAGGGATGCTTCTGGGCGTTTCGCTGCCTTCTATCAAAAATATTTTCTGGTCCCCTTTACCGTAAGCGCTGATCATTAAAGGAATGATACCGTCTACAGTTTCATTGTTTTTTAATCCTTCTATAGAGATTTCAGGTCCGTTTCTTACTTTAAAAGGTACTTTCCGCAAACCCATTTTTCCCGAAGGGTCTTTACTTTTGATCAGCATTACATGATCTCCATCTGTAAGTTTAGTAGTATCCAGCTCGAAATTAACTGGTGAGCTAAAGGTGCCTATGGGTTGTTCCCCATCATCGAGAAAGAGTACAACAGAGCTTTTATCTTCCATATGATTTAATCAATAATCATTGTTTTAATATGATCAGTACTTTCTTCCCCTGGCCGTACCAGGTAAATAATTGAATAAATAAGGGTAACCACTACAATTAATATCGTGACCCATACGATTACATAATCTAAGTTTCCTTCCGGACCGCCGCCATGGGCAATGCCCCTTAAAAATTTAGGTTGTCTTTTTTCACACACATCACAAGCAAAGGATGCGTTGCTGAGCAGCAGAAGTGCTAAAACTGTTATTATTGCTTTCATCAGTTTGTTATTTATGGTTGTTTATTTTGATTATTACTTACCTGCTTTAATAAAATCCGTGATCTTCTGAACTTCCGCGACAGGTATTTTTCTTGCTTTGTTGCCCCAGCTTGACCTTTCATGCGCGATGATGGCAGTAACCTGCTCTGCAGTTAAATTGGCATTGTTACCTACAGCAGGCATCACCCCGTATTCTTCCCTTGCATCGTAGCCTTTCATGATAATCGTGATATACAATTCCGGATTATAGTCCAGTACGACAGAACTTCCTTTTATAAGCCTTAGCCACGGATTAAAAAACATACAGAATCTTCAACTGCTCTCACAGCATGTACTACATCAATGGGAATATCCAGTTCATCGTATTGATAGAGGTCCGTTTTATGTCCTCCCTGTATATAGGAGACGGTACCTTTGATTACAACTAATGTTGTTTTGACGCTGGTTTTATGATCTGCGAGCAGCATGCCCTCTTTAAAACCTAATACGACTACTTTCGCATGTTCGCTTTGGTGAATAACTTTAACAACAGGAGCTGATGCATTTTCCAAGGCTGTTAGTGTTTGATGAATGGTCATTGTGATGTGATTTAAGTTTAATGTTACTGCTGGCTGTTCTTTTAAATATATTAATACCTTTTTATCCTTTATATATTCCCATCGGGAGAATGAAATGGATTTGGTAGTGGTGACAGGACAAATATATAAACAATTTATAAATAAAGGATAAAAAACTCTTTTATTTTATTTAATCGGATATGCTTGTATATACATCTATATTTCAAATACTTACACACATTCCCTTTTGATACCAAATCTTTTGAAAATAGCATTTAAAGAGTTGTGAGCGAAGCCGACGAATAATGTAAATTAAAATGGAGACAATATTCATTAATCTCCATTTCAGTTTTGCTATACTTTTTTCGCAAGTGGTGGCATGCCGGGGAGTATCCCGACTTAAGATATAAACGATGGGCGGGATGTAAATCAAACCCGCTATCTAAATGCACCGTTTCTATATTTAATGTCCGGGCAAATTGTCCGATATAATCCAATAACGCTTTTGCATACCCTCTGCCCCTGCTCTTTTCAAAAGTGAAGAGGTCATCAATATAAATCATAGTACCTGTCCGCAGCATTTCAAAAATCCGGAAACCTGCTATTGCGGTAGCTTCAGTGTTGTTTTCATCAGCAATGTAAATCAAATGGAAGCCTTCCATCCGCATTCTTAATACTTGCTCTACAAAGATATCGGGATTTAAATTTGCCCGGAACTCCATTAAGGCCCTTTTGCAGAACTCTATTTCTTGTCTGGTTTCAGCGATCTGTATATTCATGTCGATTCATTTAATTTGTGAAGATGATGATGGTTTCATAACATATACTTATTAGACCACCAAAATTAGAGGATACCTTACAGGTGTTTAGGTACCAGCGAAGATTAACTGGAGGGACCAGTGTAGTTTTAGGCGAATGATGGGCAGGAGGACAGGCATTTACTTAGGAAGGAGTAAATGCCTGGTGTTATTTAGATTTTAATCAACAATAGTATGCGTTAACATATAAGATTTTCAGAATTGAAGCCGAGTTCTTATTTAAGTGGCTTGTTTAAAATTTCTTTGATAATGATTTTTTGAACTTGCTCCGCTTCTTCGGTTAATACGGAATGTCCTGCATTTTCAAATACGAACATATTCTTTTTAGGCGCTTTTAAAAGCTTAAAGTAATCTTTTGCAATGTTGAAATTCGTTTGAAGGTCTTTTACACCTAAAAAGAAATATACCGGGCAATTGATCTTCGGGAGTTGCGTAGAGAGATTTTGCCGAATTGCTTCATTCCATGTCGGCATCCACGTTTTGGACCAGTCTTCCATATATTCTTTTAAAGCGACAGTATCCTTATCTGCAAACGGATGTCCGTCATAGCTGAACATCCATTTTCTAGAGTAGTATATCTGCTTGTAATTTTCAAAAGGAATTTTAACAGTGCTCAATTCCTTCTGGGCAGGAATATTCCCTTTTTCTTTGGCATCAATTTTTAATTTATCCAGTACAATCTGTTCGCTTTTTGTCTGGTTAACCACTGGGCTGAATGCGATATAAGCATTTAAAAGCTCAGGATGTTTTTCTGCCATTCTAAACCCAAGAACGGTCCCCCAAGACTCCCCCACGAGATACAATTTCTTATGATTGAATTTTTTCAGCAATAGTTTTATGACTTCGTAAGTATCATCTTCCATTAATTTGACCGTAATGGGAACTGAAGATTTGTTTAAAGCCAGAGTTCTGCCCGCATCTCTCTGATCCCATTGAACAACCAGAAAATGTTTCTGGAGAAGATTAGAGAACGCCGGTGCCTGTTTCATTCTTGAACTTCCCGGCCCTCCGTGCAAAAATAGTATAAGCGGTAATTCTTTGTTTCCAGCGTAAGATATAACATGCTTAATGTTCCCAACAGATACCGTGTCGTAAGCTGGCTGAGATTGTGCAAATAGATTATTGCTGAGCAGGACAATAACAAACAGGCCAAGGATTTTTCTTTTCATCTAAATTATAACGTTTTTGATTTTTATAACCGTAATTATTGAGTGCAGACTTCATTGGTGTCCCTGATTCGAAAACTCAATACATTTTTGCGTCAATCCATCTAATATATGGTATAAAAACATTCAATATAATTTTTTATGATAAAAAATATTCCATAATCGATAATTCAGCCAAATTTTATAACAACAATTTATTTATACTATTTTAGAAAACTTACGAGTTTGCTTTCTATCGTCCGAAACTAATTATGATCTGCAATCCGGATACAACAATACGCGATTGGGAAACATATCCCAACTAGTATTACCTAACCTTTGCCTGTACAATTATAAAACGCAAAATGAACAAAACAATATTTATTACTGGTGCTTCGGCAGGTATGGGTAAAGCTACTGCCAAGCTATTTCAATCAAAAGGCTGGAATGTGATCGCAACGATGCGGAATCCTGAAAAAGAAACAGAACTTAACCAACTGGACAATATTACACTGTTGCCATTAGATGTGACCAATCTGGAACAGATCAGCAGTACGGTTAAACAAGCCATTGCTTTGCACCCGATCGACGTAGTGTTTAACAATGCAGGTTATGGATTGATGGGTGCCCTGGAAGCACTTAGCGATGAACAGATTTTGAGAGAAATCAACACCAACCTACTAGGCGTGATACGGGTAACACATGCTTTTATCCCGCATTTGAGAGAACAGAAAAGCGGGTTGTTTATCAGCACAACTTCTATGGGCGGGTTTATGGGATTCCCTTTGCATTCGATCTACCACGCCACCAAGTTTGGCATAGAAGGATGGTCTGAAAGTATATCTTTTGAGCTTGGTCTACACAATATCGGCATCAAAACTGTTGCACCAGGCGCTACAGCAACTGATTTTTTAAACAGATCGCTGGACAATAGCCTGCACCCTGCTTATCATGAATTAGAAGATAAACTATTCTCAATGGCTGATTCCATGATGCATTTAGCTATTCCTGCAGAACAAATTGCAGAAGTAGTTTACGAAGCGGCTACGGATGGCAAAGACCAAATCCGCTATATTGCGGGCGAAGATTCAAAAGCGATGTTCGCCCGCCGCTCGGAGCTTGGTGCTGAAGATTTCAGGAAAGAGATCACAAAGCAATTTTTGGGTTAATGCAAAAAAGCAGGCAACTGGTTATAAAATCCGGTTGCCTGTTGTAAATTAGTAAACTATTTGAAAATGAAGGTCATCAATTCCATATCCGAAAAACACCGCCTGGTTTCCCTGCCTGAGCCTTTACATCCGCTGGTGAGCGTGATCCGTGTTGCCGATATCCGTTTTACAGATGCTGAGATATGGAAAAATTTTTCTGTGAATTTTTACTGCATATCACTGAAAAGAAATATCGGTGGTAAAACAAAATACGGGCAAAATTATTACGATTACGATAAAGGTGTAATGACTTTTATTGCACCCAGACAGGTGATGTCTCTGGATGATTCTCAAATGGATATAATGAGCCCGGCATCGGGCTACGCATTGCTGATCCACCCAGATTTTTTGTATAAACATCCGCTGGCTATGACGATCAAGAATTACGGGTTCTTTTCTTACGCCATTAATGAAGCGCTGCATCTTTCGGAAAAAGAAGAAAAGAATATCGAGGAAATCTTTCTGAAAATCGATCAGGAATATCAGCATATAGACAAGCATACACAGGATATTATCCTTTCACAGATTGATCTGCTGCTGAACTACTGCAATCGTTTTTACGAAAGACAATTTATTACCAGGAAGGCAGTTAGCCATGATGTATTGTCAAAGATGGAACAGCTGCTGACTGACTACCTGAATGATAAACAGACGTTAACAACAGGCCTTCCAACTGTGGAATTCTTAGCAAACCAGCTAAACCTTTCCCCCCATTACCTGAGCGATCTTTTACGTTCACTTACCGGACAAAGCGCACAGCAGCATATCCAGGAAAGGCTGATTGAAAAAGCTAAAGAATATCTGTCGATCACTACCCTCTCGGTTGCTGAAATCGCCTATCAATTAGGTTTTGAACGTCCGCAATCTTTTAACAAGCTCTTCAAAAGAAAAACCAGCATATCCCCTTTAGCATTCCGGCAAACATTTAATTAACGCCAATGTTAGTTTTTTCCAACCGATTTGACCTACTTCTGATCCGGAAATTTTTCCTGCAATCGTTTTATAGTTAAACCCATCATTTTTTTGAGTACGTCAATATCAATATCGGATAACTTTTTAATATAAATACAGGCTTTACCCATTTTGAATTTTCCTAACTCATTGAGCAAAGTTTCATTTTCTGGTGTTCCCATATACACATAAAGTGAGATCGCGGCTTTACGCGGCGAAAAACCAACCAGTGGCCAATCGCCCTCCTGTCTGCTCTTTTCTGACTTGTAATGATAAGAACCAAATCCAATGATAGTTGGACCCCACATTTTTGGCTGGTGCCCGGTATAACTTTCCATTATTTCCAGCAATTCGAAGCTGTCCTTTTTCTTTTGCTCAGTTTCAGCGAAAGAAGTTATGAAGTCAGCAACATTTGCATCGGTAACTAAAGTTTTGATCGTGGACATAGTAGTACTTGTTTATGCCTAAGTTAACAAGAAAAAGGCATATTAAAACTTAATACACTGATCAATTGATAAGTTGACTAATAGTGGTTCAATACTTATTCACCTGTACTACAATGTTTAAATCGGAAAAGAACTATCATTTCTCATTGAGAAACAACTACACTATAAAGAATATAAACCAAATTACTTGACAGAGTAATTTATTTAATGCAACTTTGATGCGAATTGAAAAGACGAGGTAAAAATATACTTAGAATATGTTATCAGCTGGGCTCCTCCCTGCTGGTATTATTGTTTCTTTCTATTTCAATTATCCAGGCTACCCATAGTCATAAAAAAGTTGTACAAACGGAGCAATCATCAAGTGATGAGGATTGCATTTCTGATTCAGATACCTGTAAGATTTGTTACTATCTTAATCAGAAACAAGGTAAGCAGCTATTCCTGTCTTACCCGCCTGTAGTAGCACTACCCCTTCCCCAACCGATAAGTTTTAATACGGAAATCTTTATAGGCAACTATAAGTTTACGTTACAGGGCTTTACGAATAAAGGTCCGCCTGCGCTGCTGGCTTAATTAATTCATTTTTCCTGGTTATTTTTTTCTCTGCTGCATCAGCGGCCGGGCCGGGATTTCTATTATTTTCTATCTGTTCATTTAGGGTTGCCTTTGCAATTGCTTACGCTAACAACGCATAAGGTTTGCTTACGGCTGCTCCCAGCAAATCAACTTCATCGTACATGAAGAAACTTTCTATTTTATCCCTGCTCCTGTTTTCAGTTATTGAGATGCTGGGGCAAAGCATCAGTTTGTCCGGAAAAATTACAGACATACACCAGCAAACGCTTAAAGGGGTTTCGGTTACTATATCTCCAGGAATTAAAGGGTTAATCACAGATAGTACTGGTTCTTTTTCTTTCAACGGTCTTTCATCGGGCACTTATCAGGTTAAAACGAGCTTAACAGATTATAAGGAACATCTTGTTCAAATAGATATTAAGGCGGCAAATGTATACCTGCCTATCATTTTGCAGCCCCTGCTTAACCAGCTGGAAGAAGTGAGTATTGAGGACAAACACATCGTTTTTCGCAAGCAGGAAGAATCATTAAATATAGAAGTGGTGACTGCTGATTTTATTCAGCGCAACCTTGGCGGGAGCCTCATGAAAACCTTGGAACGGTTACCTGGTATCAAGACGATAGGAATTGGCTCGGGGCAGTCTAAACCACTAATCCGAGGACTGGGTTTTAACCGGGTGGTGGTGGTTGATAAAGGTGTAAAACATGAGGGGCAGCAATGGGGTGCCGACCATGGACTGGAAATAGACCAATTTGCTGCTGGAGAGGTAGAGCTGATCAAAGGTGCAGCCTCTTTTATTTATGGTTCTGACGCGATTGGCGGTGCAATAGATGTGAAACCCCCAATAGTACCTGTGCCTCACTCAGCAGGCGGATCGGTAGATCTGGATGGTAAGACTAATAATCAGCTATATGGCACCTCTGTAAATTTATTCGGCCGTAATCAGCATTGGTTTTTCGATGCAAGGGCTACGTATCAGGATTATGGAGATTACCGGGTGCCTGCAGAACAGGTATTTGTTTATGACTATGCTGTCACTTTAGATAAAAACCACCTGCGGAATACAGCGGGTAATGAAACGGACCTGCATTTGAATACTGGTTACCTGGGTAAAGAATTTACCAGCAGCTTTTATCTGAGCAATACCTATAATAAAAGCGGCTTTTTTGCCAATGCGCATGGTCTGGAGCCGAGAAGGGTAGACGAGTTGCTGCATGATGCATCGAGCCGCGATATCCTGCTGCCGAGCCAGCAAGTAAACCATTTTAAAGTGATTAACCATACAGCATACCGGGTGCCAGACCATATGCTGGAAATGGAACTGGGCTACCAGCATAATTTTAGACAGGAGTTTAGCCAGTATGTAAACCATGGTTATATGCCGCCGCTATATCCAGCCGACCTGCAAATGCCGGCCGACCTGGAAAGGGAGTTTGACAAAAGGGTGTTCAGTGCTAATTTAAGAGATAAGTTCTCTGCAGGAAAACATGTAATAACTGTGGGAGCAAATTTTGAGCATCAGGACAATGGTATATTTGGCTGGAGTTTTTTGGTGCCTGCTTTCCGTCAGACCACGGCAGGAACTTTTGTTTATGACAGGTATAAGCTAAGTGAAGAAATACTGCTGCATGCTGCGTTGAGGTATGACCACGGTCAAATCAATATATCTTCGTACCAGGATTGGTTTAACTCAACAGTTACTACTGGCGGGGTAACCGTTGCCGAAAAGTTGAACCGGGCCGATGAGCTTAGCCGGACTTTTAATAGCCTGGTCTGGTCGGCCGGCCTAAACTATATCCCCCAAGGTAACTTTAGCCTGAAAGCCAACCTAGGTAAGAGTTTCAGGATGCCAATCGCTAAAGAACTATCTGCCAATGGCGTAAACTACCATTACTTTAGTTATGAGCGTGGTAACCCGGCCTTGTTGCCAGAGCAATCTTACCAGGCGGATGTCACCCTTGCATGGACCACCGATCTGTGGTCGGCACAGCTCAGCCCATTTGTCAATTACTTCTCCAACTATATCTACCTGAACCCCACTGCCGATCATGATTATTATTACGGAGCTGGAAATCAGGTTTTTCAATATGCGCAGAGCCGAGTGATGCGTTACGGTGCGGAGTTACAGTTAAAATATAGAATATCCAACACTTTGAGTACCGAGATACTTGGCGAATACCTCTATGCGAAACAACTATCAGGAGATAAAAAAGGGTACACCCTTCCTTTCTCACCACCGGCCTCTGCCCTGCTCAACCTGACTTGGTCGCCATCATGGAAAGGTGTTCTGCAAGACTGCTACTTCTCTATCGATTACCGCCGTACTGCTGCTCAGAATAACATCGTCCCGCCCGAAAAAAAGACACCTGGCTATGGGCTGGTGAACCTCCAGGCAGGAGCTAAAATCCATTTGGGCAAACAAGCAGTAATGGTCAGCCTTCAGGCACAAAACCTCTTGAATACGAGTTACCTGAATCATACCAGCTTTTATCGGTTGATTGAACTGCCGGAAGCCGGACAAAATATTATTCTCTCGTTGAAAGTACCTTTTACTATCCATTCCCTACCACGCTAATTGGCCATCTGGCCAATTTCATATCAAACAATTAATCAAATGATAAACAACAATTTTTAACAAACATGAAAACAAGAATTACAATTTTTGCCCTTTTACTGATTGGCATAACCTTTACCGGCTGTAAAAAGGACGACGAACCGGCACCTGAGTTGGCAACAGCAACAATTACGAACCTTGAAGTAGGATTAAGTAACAACGAAATCGGTGTGATTGGAAAAGACTTCCATTTTAATGCCGATATATTGGCTGCCACTAAAATAGAGACGGTACAGATTAAAATCCTGCCGCGCAGTGGTGAAACCTATTCAAAAAAATGGAGTTACGAAATCACATGGGACAGTTACAAAGACGCCAAAAACACTACAGTACATAAACACTTTGATATCCCGACTGATGCTGCAGAGGGCAAATATGATTTCCTGATTATCGTGAATGATCAGAACGGTACAACATTGGAAATCAAGAAAAACCTAACTATTTATACGGCAGAAAATGTACCCCTAAACCCTACAGCAAGTATTTTTAATATTTTCGCTAATGATGCACGCTTCTACCGTGCCGGCAAATTTATAAATGAAGGTGCCAGCCTGAAAAAGGGGGATAAATTAACCTCGCAGGTAACGATTGCTGATGTAAAAGGTGATGGTAAGATGTATTTGCTTTTAATCAATAAAAAGCTGAAACACCGCCCTGAATCTGTTGCCCAAATTGACTTTAGTAAGGTAATTGTATATGATGTATTTGAACACAAGAGCTGGGCTAACTCCGACTTTTTCTCCAATTCTACTTTTGATCTGTCTACCAACACAGTAATCCGCATTTTCCCTCCCCTGATCATAGGTGCAGCTGCCGATAACAACCTGCCACAAGCCAATCCTGTTAACAATACAAACGCCTGGGAATCGGGCACGTACTACTATGGGGTGGTCTATCAAAATACCACCTACAATATCGGCTATTTCCAATATATCGAAATACCGGTAGTAATCAATTAATATCCACCTCACATTTATCACAAACATGAAAAAGTACCTACCCTGTTTTTACCTGGTCTTATTGCTCTTTGCTGCTGCATGTAAAAAAGACAGTACAACCTCAATAGACACTGTATACCCCCTGATTGATATCACCGGGCAGAATGCCTTTCCTATACAATGCAGCACTATAAAACGTGGAGAAAAGTTCAGCTTCCGTGCGTTATTAAGTGATAATGCCGCATTAGGATCTGTAAGTGTCGATATCCATCACAACTTTGACCATCATACCCATAGCACCGAAGTAGAAAGCTGCAGTATGGGTGAAGTGAAGGTACCTGTCAAACCTTTTTTGCTAATACAAAGCTATCCGATCACTGCCGGACAACGCAGTTTTAATGTGGAGCAGGAGATTACTGTTCCTGCCGATGTAGATCCTGGGGATTATCATTTTATGATTCGCCTTACTGACAAAGAGGGATGGCAGACAATCAAAGGACTGAGTATCAAAATCATCTAATCACATCAACCAAGCAAATAATCATTTACCATTAATTATTTTTTCAATTCTATGTACATTAAAAACAACTTCAACAAACTGGGTCTGCTGTTAACCATTGCTTTGGCATTTACAGCTTGTAAAAAGGACAATGACCCCGTTGCAACTGATCCGCAAGGTGACACCTCAAAGGAATACAAGTATGTACGCGTACTGGTGAGTGACGAGGTAAGTACCCAACTAAGTTTCTTAGATCCTTTTTCGGGCACAACAACTGCTTTTCAGGGTAAATATCCGCTTGCAAATCTCTACGGTACTGCATCTGGCAGGTATGCTGCAGTATTATATCAAAGCCAAAACCTGGCAGAGGTATTTGACAGCGGACTGCTTTCTCATGATGACCATGTTGATGTAGACCGTGTAGCCCAGTGGACAACGATTACGGCCAATGGCATGAAACCTACTCACTTTAAAAGCAAAGGCACTGAATCTTTGATTTTTAACGATGGTGATGGTACTTTGAGCGTTGGTAACGATGCCGATTTTCATACAAGCGGTGCAAAATTTGGTGTGATCAATGCAGGTCTCCAACCGCACCATGGTGCGATGGCCCAATTTAGTAATGGTACATATGCGGTTACTGTTGCAGCTGCTAACGGTGCATCGCCAAACCGTGTACAGATTATCAGTAAAACAGGCAGCCTGGAACATGCTTCTACTTTGGAGATTGGTGCTATCCATGGTAATGCCGGCAACGGAACTATTGCTGTATTTGGAGGTTTTACCTCTTCGGCAGCGAATGCTGGTGGAGTACTAGTGGTTAACGCTTCTGGCGAACAGCGCCTGATCCCAAATCCGGACGGTTTTGGCGCATTCCGACTAGCAAGTATCTATTATGCAGAATCTGCAAGAAAGTTTATTGGTTATGTGGCAACAAAAGGGGCATACATGATTGATATTGCTGGAAATAAAATCACCCCTATATATGCTGGAAATGATGCTTTCCAATGTAAGATAGATTATGCAGGGGAAAACCTCCTGGTCTTAACACTGGATGGGAAACTGCGTATTTACGATTTATCAACTGGTACTTTAAAGAAGGAGGGTAATATTATTTCGTCTGTAACATCTACAGATACTTACAAACCTGTATTAGAGGCAACTGAAAAATTTGCTTATGTTGCTATCCCGGCAGCTGGTGAAGTACATCAGATCAGCCTTCAGGATTTTTCTAAAGTGATTAAACACAAAGTTTCGTCGAGGCCGGTAAGGCTTGCTTTATTAGGATTTGAAAGCAGTGAAGGGCATAACGACTAGTTAGTTCCAACATCGGTTTATACCCCTCAATATGGTGACATGCTGAGGGGTATTTTTTTTATGGCTGATACTACATTTTCCAATTAACACGACATTATACTGTCGAATAAATAAACAATATGTAGCTAAAAGCGCATATTTTCCAGACTTTTTTCAACTTATAAAGAAATAATTTTCCACATTTTTATTACTAGCGGATGTGGCTCTAAATAGCTTTTTAATCATTTTCCTGTTCCTCCTCGCTATTATAAGACCTATCTATCAACAAGATATAAAATAAATGGCGCACAATTTGGGGATAAGTTTCATGGCAGGAGACAAAATCTTCAGTTTATATTTTACCCTTTAAATTTAAGAACTATGGCTTTCAAAGCAAGGTTAAATTTTTCAGGCAGGAATAATTGTGTGTTGTACGATACAGCTGTACTAAGTCAATTTGTTATTCCTTTAAAAAGGAACGGTTTGGCATGCCTTTTCTTTCTGCTGATCTGGGGATGCGGACCCACAGCACCTGAGCAAAAGGAAATTGATGCTCCCGGTTCGGTTGCTTCTGTCGATTCATTGACTTCAAAAGTTCAGGAGCCCAGCCCTCCAGAATCTTTTATCCTCGATCTTAAAACAGCCGCAAACACTATTATATTAGTGCAGCTCACTAAAGTGGACAGTGTAAGGGGAACTACAAAAATATTTTCGGGCAGTGTATTAAAAAGCTACAAAGGCATCCTCTCCAAAGGCAATACAATCAGTTATGCCGGTTCGTCTGAAAAAATATATAAAAAGGATCTTGCAGATACTGTTGTAGTTTTCCTTACTAAACATCAAAAGCCACTATCAAACATCAGCCGTAAAAACATCTATTACAGCACAGTAGAAGATAATGCGATGATTGAACCCTATTCGACATTAGATAGTTTATTAAACCCATAACTATGAGTTTATCCTTGCCAACATTTAATGAGTTGCGGGCCAACTATCCCCTAACCAGTCACGAATCTATGATGGCGGCCATCGGTGGCGGAGTATCCGCTAAGTATATCCTTAATGGCTGTGTGATCCGTATGAGCAAAGCATTTAATTACCTGGGCAGCAACGGTCTGGAATGGAAGCTTTCTCCGGCACCAAACTGGAAAAACAAACCGGGAAGCCAGTTTGATTTTTCGAAAGACAAAAGTGCAATAGTGGAAAGGGCAAAAATTCATGCGATCCCTGCAAACTATAAATACATCAGTCATTTTACCACTACCTATGGACTCGATAAAAAAAGATACTGCTTTCGTGTAGATGAATTTTTCAATTATATGAACCATAAGTACAAAAAGTTCGATTTGAAGATTGAAAAAGAACCGCGACAGCAGATGATCCCTTATCATAAGCTTGCTGATTTTAAAAAACTGATCCAAGGCAAAAGCGGCATCATCTGCTTTAAAACGAAGTTTGGAGAGGATGCTCCCGGCACAGCTGCAAGCGGTCATTTTACGCTTTGGGATGGTAATGCCTGTTTGTATGGCGAATATTTTAATGACCCCCGCACAACGGGGATATACCTTTGGAAATGCTAGAAAACATCATTATGGAAAAAAAACTCATTACCGAGATCAATATTGAAGCCCAGGCGATTACACATTTTGCTTCATTTAATCTGCAGCAGGGATTTAACAATCACCATTATTTCGAGCTTCGGTTTAACCACGACCAAATGGGCATGCCGGGATTGATCAGTTTAAATGACAGCAGGGATTTTATCGGTAAAACGCTGACAGCATTTTTTGGCTATTCTCCGGAAAAGTTGCAGGGGTTTTCGGGACTGGTGACTAAAGTAGAGCTGGCACAAAGCCACGGCTATCATGGGATTATAATTGTAAGCGGTTACAGCCCTACCATTTTAATTGACCGTGGACCCGACTTAGGTTCCTACCTGGATAAAAGCCTGGATGAGATTGTAAACCTGGCCACCAACGACACCCCATCAAATGATTTGTCTATTGCAGCCAATGCATCGAGAACTACCAATATAGACTACCTGATACAGTACCGGGAAAGTGATTTTGATTTTCTGAACCGCCTCTCCGGAGAATACCACGAATGGTTTTTTTATGATGGGAAACAACTTAATTTCGGTAAGCCCGATGAACAGAAACAAGTAACGCTGGTTTATGGCCGTGATGTACAAAACCTGCAATACGCCATTGAGGTATCGCCGATAAAATATAAGCGTTTCTCTTATAATCCTAAACTGGATGAAATGCTGCAGAGTGAAAGTTCGGGTACGCCAGATGGCCATCCGGATTTAGCACATGCTATTAATGCTTCAAATACGATTTATAGTAAGGTTTTTAATCAGCCCTCCTTAATCAGGGTGGATAACGGCACTGATATTAAAAGCCATGTAGAAAATGAGGAGAAGGCAAACATCAGCGAATTGCTGAAAGTAAATGGTACCGGTGATAATGCAGAGCTGAGTATCGGCAGCTTAGCTGAAATTATGATGAGCTTAAAACAAGAACTTAGCTTTGCAACGGAAAGCCTGGGCAAGTTCTTAATTACAAGCATTAACCACCACGTTGACGGAACAGGCAAGTACCACAATACTTTCGAAGGATTGGTGTCTACTACCGAACGGATTAAGGTTAGAAACTTCTCCAAACCGAGCCCTGATATGCAATTGGCAGATGTGGTTGATAATAATGATCCGCAGGGACAGGGAAGAATAAAAGTAAAGTTTAAATGGCAATGCCAAACCAACGATGTGACGGAGTGGCTCAGGGTAATCACACCGGATGCCGGAAGCAGTGAAAAGGTAAGCAAAAACAGAGGGTTTGTATTTATCCCGGAAATCGGCGATCAGGTGGCGGTAAGTTTTGAGGAAGGCAATATTGCGAGACCTATTGTTTTAGGATCTGTGTTTCATGGCAAAAGCGGCAGCGGCGGCAGTGCCAGCAATAATAGTAAAAGTTTAACCTCAAAAAGCGGACATACTGTACAGCTTAATGATGGCGGCGGGATCACTATTAAAGATAAAACAGGTGGCAACCATATTATTGTAGACGGAGAAAACAGGGTAACAGTAACGGCAGAACAAACTGTGGTGCTGACCAACGGATCGTCTAGCATTACGTTGGAAAAAGATAAAATCACTATCCATGCAGACCAGATTGAAATTGCCCAGAAAGATGGGGCGAAGTCGAGCAAAATTGACATCAATGGTACAGCTACCAATGTCAACACCACGGATATGAAAATTACCTCGACAACAAATGTGATTACCGGATCCAACAATACCATCACCGGAACCAACCATGTTACCGGAGGCAATACAAAGATTGATGGTGGTGATGTATTTATAAATTAATAATGATGATAAAAGATGCTAAAATCCTGATCAGGGAGCTTTTTTCTGAGCAGTACACCTTAACAATTCAATCTGAAGTAAATGCGGTGGATGTATTTGTGACTTCTACCGTGCAGCTGAGGTACGATTTCCATGTATTAAGAATTGATCATCAGCATGTGGAGGTGAGGCTTATACAGCTGGATAACATTGTGCTTGAAGCCAATAACCCTATGGTCAAAGAAGTTGCGCAGATCAGCCAGGTTTTTGGCCGCATGTATAACGAACTTCATCTGTTGCTAGACCATAGCGGTAAATTGATAGATGTACTCAATGCCCCCTTTATTCTATCTAAATGGAAGCAAACAAAGGCTGAAATGGATAACCATATTGCCGGGAACGACGATTTGAAAAATGCAATTATCCTGAATGACGCCCTTTTTACCGATCCGGAAAAGATTAAGATAGCTGTAGAGGCAAATGAATTTCTTCGCATCTATTTTGGCCAGATATATAATAAAGAGTTGCCGGAAACAAAAAAGATTCCCGGGACCAATATTTTCAATACGCAGAATATGGAATGGCGACTGAATATTGGCAGTTCCGTTCCACTGCCTGCTGCAGCCGGTGTTCAGTCGCTAACTATTACTACAACTGCAGAACCGGCCACTGCAATTAATGGGAGTTTTATTCGGTCTGCTTATGCTCAGTTTACAAATAAAATTGATTTTAAAGATTTGAGGCCCATACTTAGTCAGCAGGAAACACGAATTATCAGCTATCAAAGCGGTAAGCTGCAGGAAGCAGCAGTGCAAAAATCCGAGATCGTAGCAGAAAACAAGCTTTATAATCAACTGATTTATACTTTGAAAAGTGACAGCGGGATAATTTTCAATAATAGGGATATTGAAGAACAAAGCACCGAAACACAGGGAACTACCGAAAAGGAAAGCAGCAATAAATTTAGATTTTTTTAACGCTTAAATTATTCTTTATGGAACCACAATCAATCATTAAAGACGACCTGGAAGAGCAGAAAGACTTGTGGCAAACGGTTATACGCCTTGGTTTTTGCTCAGTTCATTTAGGGAAACTGACCGAAAAAACTGATGACGTAAAGGCGAAGACTTTTATGATAAAACTTGCAGGTTCTGCACCAAAGAGGGCCGGCGAACAGTTCAGTGTTTTTACACTGGGCATAAAAGTGATTAGCTATGGTGAGCGGCTACGATTAGGTTTTATCAGGCGTAAACAGGTACTGAAAAAAGTTTAATTATGGGCAACAAGATCATCACCGAGAAAGACTTTTGGCGTTGCAGTTGCGGTGCGGTTCCCGCCCAGTTTCAGTCGACCCAAAAAACGGTTAAAAAGAAAAGCGGCGAGAAGTACATTACGATAAGGGATACCGCTACAAGCAGCTGGATAGACTTTGGCTGTACCAGGATGATGCTGATCATGGCCATAATTGCCGCAGCAGTGGTAGTGATTGCAGCATTAACTGTAGCTACAGGAGGTGCGGCGCTGATTGCATTGGGTGCTATTGCGGGTTTAGCTGGAGCAGCCTGGGGAGCGATCATTGGCACCATGCTTTGCGGTCAGCTGGCAGCCAAAGCCCGCGTTTGGGTAGGCAGCAAGAAAAATTATATTGTACAGGGAGTAGAAACAATAACTGGCGATCATACAATGACCTGTCCTGTTGGAGGAGTAGTAACCTTTGCACCAGAGATTAAAAACTGGAGCCAGGCAATCGCTTTGGGTGCTTCAAACTACATTAGCGGTTTAATGGAAGGTATGATGGCAGGTGCTGCTATAGGGATGGGTGGTGCGGCACTAAGCGGCGGAGCAGGTGCATTTGCTACCGGAGGTATGCGGGGCGTTGGACAAGCTGCCTTGCAATTCGCAAAAAGCGCACCTATGAATGTACTTAAAAATATAGGTGCTACATTTGGATATGCCGGTGCGGGAGCAAGCACTACCGCCGCGTACACTACAGCAGCAACAGCGGTTGGATTGCGTAGTCTTACTGCTGCACAAGCTGGTTTACAGCATTATGGCAGTACCGGTGAATCTGGCTGGAGCGCAGCAGGAAGGGGTGTAATTGGAATGGAAGAGGGTATGTATCATTCGGGAGCCAATATCCTAAGTGGAAATGCCAGCTGGCAGGATGTAACCGGGCTTGCCTTATTGCTTTCACCTGTGCATAAAGCCCCCGAGGAACTTAATGCCAAAAAGAATGAACCTGTACAGGATGGGGAGCCGGTTCAGGATGGCGAACAGAAAAAGGGCGACGAGCAAAGTGTAAACGATGCAAACGCAGTTCCGGAAGAAACAGCAAAAAAAGAGGGAGATGGGGAGGCTTATGAAGAAGGTTCAAGGCTTGGAGACCGACGTATATCGGACGACTTATATAATGATTTAAGAGATAATACCCCAACGCAGGAAATTCGAGATTTAATTAATGAGGGTATTCAACTACCAATGGCAGATCCTGCATTGCCTGGATTACAAATTACAAAAAAATTGCATGCTGATCATATAGTGCCAATGAATAAGATCACAAAAATGGAGGGTTTCGACACTTTGACAAGAGATCAGCAGCTAGCAGTACTTAATAATCCTGAAAATTTCACCGGTCTTAGTGAATCCGCCAATTGTTCAAAAGGAAGTAAAACCTATCAAGAGTGGACTATACATAAAAGTAAAGGGATCAATGTGGATCCAACATTTAGAAATGAAATGATACAAAGAGAAGTTCAACTAGAAAGCAAAATCCAACAACAGATCGACAATTTCAATAAGATTAATCTTCCTAAGAATTAAAAAAAAAGTAAATTTACAATATGGAGAAATTAGAGTACCTTAAGAAATATTCAAGTGATATCAGTTTTGTTGATTTTAATCTTCTTCCAGAAGACATAAAAAAAACACTGCCACAGTACTGGAACAATCTACTGTCTGCTACTGATGACAAACTCAAAAATAAAATCTTAATTGACGAATGGGAAAAATACAATTACCAATTTCAGTCAACGGTGAATTACCTAAAAAGTAACTTAACAGATGTCGAATTGATATTCAATAATAATAAATATTCTTTGTTGTATTCTGTGAAAAACAAATTAGGCAATATCGTTTTTTATGAAGGAAAAAATCCTTTAACAAAGGAATTACCTGAAAGCATTAAATCAATTTGGGATAGAATCCCGAAAACATTTACGGATGTTTACAATCAATTACACAACGGCTGGGTGTATTTTGCTTCACAAGCTAATGGAATATTGCCAATTGAAGATGTGATAATTTTAGGGGATATGGACTGGGGAATCTTAGATGATATTGATCCCAATTCCCTACCCTTTAAGTTAGACAACTGTATTGGTTTGTTTCATAATGGTCTCGGGGATTACGCGTCAATTGATATCGAAAGTGAAAATAAAAAATCGGGGTTTATTTGGTGGCACACAAAACCTCCTAAATTGAATATTGAAATCTGGCCAGTAATTGACGAGTGGACAAAAATTGGAATGGAGAAATAGACATTATAATACAATCAATCACCTTTATGATCCTCAACATCCCATGCTCACTAAGTTTTTTGAAAAACTATAATGGGATAAGAGAAAAGGAAATCTCTTCAGATAACCAAACTGTTGCAACGAATCCAAGCAAGATAATTGAATAAAATATATCATACAATTTTTTAAGTCACCAAAACTGTTACAGGTATAATTTCGCTAATTCAAACTAATTACCAATGTATGAACATAATCGAAGATAGTTTAAATCAAATTTCATCAGCTGTTATAGATAATGTCCCGTCAAGAAATTGGGAAAATGTATCTCTAAACGTTTGTGCGATAAATAAAATGATTGCCATAAAATCATTCTATGAAGAAAAGGGCAACTTCCTGTCATTTGATCCTGAAGGAAATGGAAATGATATAACTATGAAGATTAAAAAACTTAGAGAAGATATGTATCAGAGTGCACCTAATAAGGGTGCCTGGTTCAGTGCAATGTTTACGATTAGCAATAACGGGAAATTTCAAACTTTTTTTGATTACGACGAAAAGCCAGAATTTAAATACGAACCGAGTACTGATAAGTTTATCGATGATCTAAAAACATTTCCGAGAGAGGAAAAGCTGATTCCAGAATGGCTTAAGGAAAAGATTAATTAGGAATAAATGAACAAGTTTATTGCTGAACAAATAGTAGATGAATCGATATTACAACAATACGAACAAGCTTTACCAGAAAAGCTCTTAGAATTTTGGCGAACATTTGGTTTTGGTTCTTTGGCAACAAACTATATTAAGGTTATCAACCCGAATGAATATATAGATTTATTAAATAGCGTCTATGTAAGTCCGATAAATGAGATAGCCATTCCAATTTTCATAACAGGATTGGGTGATTTCATTGTTTGGGAAAACAGTTATACCGTATTGATTAATTTGAGAAAAGGTATGTCTGCGGTTGTCGAATCAGGATTTGACTTTTTTCTCGACGATTTATCGGATGAAGACTTTTTGAAAGAAGATCTTAAAAATAAAAACTATCCAGAAATTGTCAGCAGATCGGGCGAATTATCTTTTGATGAATGTTACGCTTATTTTCCACTAGTAGAATTAGGAGGTGCCGAAAAGGTAGAAAATTTAAAGAAAGTGAAAATCAAAGAATATATTTCCATAGTGGCTCAGTCATTAGGGCAAATACAATAGGTTTATAGGAGTAAAAAAGAAAAGTTCATAATTAAATATTACAAATGAGATGAAATGCTATCAATTTCTTAAGGTATGAAAGCTATTGCCAGCAGAAGCTTACACATCAATAATTAACGGACTATGAATAAAATAGAGCATCTTAAATCTGGCAAGTAATTGACGAGTGGACAAAAATAGCATAGAGCAGTAAATATTTTATTCGAATTAATAAGACTTTAATCATCAAGAACTATATACTATGTTCACGAAATTTTTAGAAACCTATGGAAGTTTAGCGAGTACAAAGGACATTCCCTCAGATGATTTGGAAAAGATCAAAAGTGCGATCCCTTTCGAACTGCTGGAACTCTTTCAGGAAGGGGAAGGCAGTTTAATGAATGGTTTTTTGTGGATCGTTAATCCTAATAAACATCAAGAGTTGGTTGATGAAGCATATCTTCCATTTTCAACACCGACAGTTTGTTTTGCCAGAGATGCTTTTGGTTCATTTTATTTGTGGGAAGACAATAGTATAATTTATGTTGATATCAATTCTTCAAAATCTGAAGTAGTTGGCACAAAAATTAAAGTTTTCTTTGATTTAAAAATGACTGATAGCGGCTTTTTAAGCAAAAGAACATCATATGATAAGTTCTTAAAAGCTAAAGACGTACTCGGGGAACTTTCTGCTGATGAGTGTTATGGATATTTTCCACTAATAGGAATGGGAGGTGCCGAAAAGGCAGAAAATTTGAAGAAAGTCAAAATCAAAGAATATATTTCTATAGTCGCTCAATCATTAGGACAAATCCAGTAAGAAAAACATGCTTTAAATCCCCCTGCATTTCTACATCAATCCAAGCAAATCACCATTATGACTGATATAAATAGAATCGCAGAAAAGCTTAATATTAACAAAAGAATACTAAAATTAGTCAACAGAGAAATCTTATTGCCAAATTATATTGATGATTTTAATCCTTTGACTGACTACTGGTATCCTCATCCCCCTTGTTTGGTCCCGCTATTTTTAGGATATGGAGCATCCTATAAAGGTATGGTCAAACACTTTTTTTGCGAGCGGGAATCTACATTTGTAGATTATTTTTTGGAGGATGGCTACATCTCTGAAACAGCAAGAAATGCCGATCAATTTATCACACGCATTGTGTTGAGAATGATCATTATTAAAGATGGTCTAACCAACGAGATAATTGACTTCTGTAAAAGCATTGATTTCGACCAGTATGATGAGATTAATCAGTTCACTTTAGATTACGGTGATGATCCGCAGGAATTTAAAAATTTAGTCTTTTTTAAAACTGATAAACCGTTTCAAGATCTTAAAGATCTCAATGACTATAATGGTGATTTTCCATCATCAATTTTTATCCTTAATAAGGGTTCTTATTTGAAAAGCGCAGCTGATGTAGAGATAGCAGCTACAAAGGGATTAGCTGAAATTGAAGATTTACCCCCCTGGTTAATAGAGAGCAAAAATAAAAAGGATCTATTCGACTCGTACTTATCACGTAACCAACTAAAAGAAGCTTGGCTTACACTTAACAGTCGCAATTGGCTTCTAAGAGATGTAGCTGAGCGTTTAGAACAATTGAAGAGTAAAACTAACGATGATCTATTAGCTTTGGTTGCAGATAACTGGATCACCGGATGGAAGAAATCGAATTTTTTAGACAACCAATATTAACTATTAATAGCTGTCTGTTATGCTTTAGTTAGGCTGATAAATTATGGAAAATACGAACAACTTAATCACGTCGGTTATACAAATCTCCTGTAGCAATTTAACTATAGAAGAAGGATGGGTAAAGTTTGAAATTGAAGTCTTAATTCCAGCATGGCTGAATAAAAAGATTGATTAAAAAAGAAAATATGAAGGACTTTATTCAAGCTTAAGAAAAAGATGAGTACAGTAGGTTTTAAGCCTAATGTTTATCCTCATTATGTCCGGTGATGCGAAATCCTGCTGGTGTGTAAGAAGTCTCCTTTTTAAAAACATTAGAGAAGTGAGAAAGATCGTCATACCCTAACAGGTAGGAAATTTCTGCAATATTCCAGTCTGTTTGTTTGAGCAAAATCTTCGCTTCCTGGATAATCCTATTACTGATGAGCTGGGTAGTAGTGTATCCGGTAACTTCTTTTAGAACTTTGTTCAAATGGTTAACATGAACGGCTAAACGGTCTGCATAATCTTTAGCGCTGCGAAGATTGAGCCTTTGACTTAGGGAGTCCAGCGGGAACTGTCTTTCCAAAAGTTCTACGAAGAGGGAAGAAATGCGGGAAGAAGCATTTTGAGCAGTACTGACGGCGCTCATCGGTTGCAACTTTTGTCCGTTATGAATCAATTCCATCACCAGGTTGCGCAACAGATCGTATTTAAACTGGTAGTCCCCTGCTATTTCTTTGTGCATCTTCCTGAAGATGTGTTCGATTTCTTTCAGTTCCTCGTGGTTAAGCTGGAAGACAGGCAGCTGCCCGGGCTGAAAGATCGGGAGGTCATCTAAACGTAAAACCGCCTTATTTGGTGCGAGAAATTGTGCGGTAAAAATACAGAACATGCCTGTCTGATTGGCATCTTCAGGTAACCAGTGGTACGGAATTTTGGGGGTGGCGAATAACAGCGCATTTTCCCTTATAGTGATTACCTTATCCGCATATTCTGCCACGCTTTTCCCTCTGAGCCAGCTGATCTTGTAATATTCCCGCCTGCTGTAGGGCATTATCCGCGTACCGGTTTTTTTATCGAACAGCTTTTCACTTTCAAACACGTTGAAATGACCAGTCTCAGAGGCAATACCCTTAGGAAGTTCAGCGCCGTTTCTATTGTAAAAGTCGTCAAGTGAAGATTTTGTAATCATAAGTACCTGTCAGATTCAAATATACGATTATCAATGGAGACAGACATGCCGCCTCCATTGCTCATAGTGGTTATAATAATAATCCTCCTGAAACTTCAATCCGCTGACCATTGACCCAGCGTGCTCCTTCAGTACACAAAAAGGCTACAACACCGCCGATGTCTTCGGCAACTGCAGGTCTGCCCAATGCTGTTACGGCACTGATCTGTTTTTGAGATTCTTCACTTTCTCTGAGGTGCGCCCCGCCGAAATCGGTCATTACCGCACCGGGAGCAACTGTATTCGCTTTAATACCCCTTGCTCCCAGTTCTTTGGCGAGGTAACGGGTAAACACCTCTACCGCACCTTTCATAGCAGCATAAACTGAGGATTTGGGAAAGCTGATCCGGGTGAGTCCACTGGAAATATTAACGATCCCCCCGCCATCATTCATCAATAAAAGCAGTTCCTGCGTCAAAAAATAAACGCCCTTAAAATGTATGTTCATCAATTCATCAAAAAAATCTTCATTTACCTCGCCTATTAATTGATAACCGCCGATACCGGCATTGTTGACCAGGTAATCAATATGATCAGTGTTGAACTGATCTTTTAAGGTATCTTTCAACTGCTCGGTAAAAGAACCGAAACTTTTGATGTCTCCGGTGTTTAATTGTAAAGCCGCTGCTTTTCTTCCGCTCTGCTGGATCTGCGCTACCACTTTCTGTGCTTCTTGGGCACTGGTATTATAGGTAACAATAACATCAAGTCCTTTTTCAGCAATGCGCAATGCCATATCCTTGCCCAAACCACGGCTACCACCGGTGATCAGTGCTATTTTACTTTTAGTTTCCATAGTATCTTAATTTTATCAATCAAAGATCGTATGGAAATTAAAGCAGTGTTTGAAGGATTCAATCGAATATTTGCGAAATTCAAATAATAACGTTAACAGCAATATTTGCAATGATATAAAGTAAGAACTGAGGTGAATTAAATATTCGCGGGATCATCATAAACTAGAAAAACCCTATAAAAACATTAAGCGGTGTCGCATCCACGCACACCGCTTAACTCTTATTAACTATTAATTTACCTAAACTTGCTTATGTACAGCGGGCGCTGCGTTTCAGCAAAATCTTTATTCAATGTTTATTTGATAGTAATACGCAGCAATTGCAATTTTCCTCTGCTCTGTTTTCATTTTTTTTAAAATTATTTTAAATTATTTTTTCGAGTAGCTCTTTTATGCTGATAAACAGGAAAGGAACGAATAAAATACACAAGGAACGATTGACATCAATCAGTTGATTTTTAAGGGATTTAGTCGCTTTCACGATATGATCGCTAATGGTGGACGTTGATACGCCTATCATAGCACTGACCTCTTCATAAGATTTACCATCTAACTTGCACAAGACAAAAATCCTTTTGCGCTGGGGCGGTAAATTTTCAATAGCCTGGAGCAGGAACTCTCCCTCGTTTTTTGAAAGGCTGCTTTCCATCGGATGCTCACTGATTTCGGTACCTATCAGCTGCAGGTTGTCCATCATCTGACGGTCGCGCTTTGCCCGGCGGCAAAAATCGACCACCCTGCTTTGTGCAATACAGAATAAATAAGCAACGAAAGACTTATCCAAATCGATATCGGCCCGTTTTTCCCAAACTTTGATAAACACATCCTGCATCAGTTCTTCCGCAATTGCGCCATCATCGATCTTACTGCGGATTCTCCAATAAACCCTGGATTTATACCGCTGGTATATCACCTCGAAGGCAACTTTACTCCCGTTTCTGACCAATGCCAGCAGTTCAAGTTCTTTTAATTTATTTTTTCCTAAATCTTTCATTTTATAAATCACACAATCCCAGGTATGACCACTGTAACTAATTAATTGTCAATGATAAATAGTTTTATTTAATTCAACAATACTGTGGAATTCCAAAAGAAATGAGTTGACCAGAAAAAACGTTTTTTCAATTCCGATTTAAGCGATATTTTTTTTCAAATAAATTTTCAGAATAGTGTTGTCTGGAGAAAAGCCTCTGAAAAAATTAATTAAACCGCCGGAGCAGTAGAAAGCATAAGGCTTAAAATTTAAGCGAATGAGCAAATTAAAAATTACTAGCTTTGCCATTAACCAAATTTAATAGACACAAATGAGAGAAGTAGTTATTGTATCAGCACTGAGGACACCTATCGGAAGTTTCGGTGGTTCACTTTCGGGTTTTTCTGCTACGCAGTTAGGCGGCATAGCCATTAAAGCTGCTGTTGCCGAATCAGGCATTAAGCCGGAGAATGTACAAGAAGTATATATGGGCAATGTTTTGTCTGCCAGCCTCGGCCAAGCCCCGGCAACACAGGCAGCTAAATTTGCCGGCTTACCGGATGTACCGTCCACTACCATTAATAAGGTATGTGCTTCGGGAACAAAGGCAATCATGCTTGCCGCTCAAAGCATTGCTTTAGGGCAGAACGATATTGTAGTTGCCGGTGGTATGGAAAGCATGAGCAATGTTCCGTATTATCTGGATAAAGCGCGTACAGGTTACCGTCTGGGCCATGGCCAGATGACAGATGGTTTGCTGAAAGATGGCTTATGGGATGTGTACAATGACTACCATATGGGTTCCGCAGCAGAATTATGTGCAGCTACCTGCGATATTAGCCGGGAAGCACAGGATACCTATGCAATAAGTTCCTATCAGCGCGCACAGTCTGCACAAACCGCAGGTAAGTTTGAGAACGAAATTACTGCTGTAGAATCTACAGACCGCAAAGGAACAGTTACAGTGATCAGTAAAGATGACGAACCTTTTGCTGTAAACTTTGATAAAATACCAGGGCTGAAGCCAGTATTTAAAAAAGACGGGACTGTAACAGCAGCAAATGCTTCTACTTTAAATGATGGTGCAGCAGCATTGGTACTGATGAGCGCAGACAAAGCTAAAGAACTGGGGCTGAAACCTCTGGCCCGTATATTGGGTTATGCAGATGCACAGCAGGCACCCGAATGGTTCACTACCGCTCCTGCAAAAGCGATCCCGCTGGCATTGAAAAGGGCAGGAAAAAGCATTTCAGATGTAGATTTCTTCGAAATCAATGAAGCTTTTTCTGTAGTTTCACTGGCTAATAACCAGGAGCTGGGCTTGTCTGAAGAGCAAGTGAATATAAATGGGGGGGCAGTTGCACTGGGACACCCGCTTGGCGCTTCGGGAGCACGCATCGTGGTTACCCTTATTTCTGTGCTTAAACAGAATAACGGGAAAATCGGCGTTGCCGGAATATGTAATGGCGGTGGCGGTGCGAGCGCTTTGGTGATTGAAAACATTGATTAATGAATAAAATATTCCGACCTTTTTTAATTGTCTTTATAGTTGGCTGTGCATTTACACCTGTTTTTGCACAGTCTGCTCTTTCTGCTGGAAATACTGCTGTGTTAAATAAATACCAGGATTCCTTAGCAAGGGCTACAACAGTAATTTTTGAAGGTGCAACAAATGCACAGCGCTACGAGCAAAATTCAAAGTTTATAAAGTTGCTGGTTAATGCGCTTAAAACACCGGGATCTTTTAATTTCAGCTTTGACTCACTCAAAACCATATCGGTCATTAAATCTCCCGATCAACAATTCCGGATCTTTTCGTGGTATGTGCCGACTGAAGAAGGTACTTACCGTTTTTTCGGCACCATACAAATGGCTACAGCGGATGGCAAACTCAAGTTATACCCATTGCTGGATGATACAGAACACATTACGGACAATAACCAGATTACTACTAATAAACAGTGGTATGGTGCGCGGTATTATGAGATCGCAGCATTAAAAGCAGCTGGTAAAAAAACGAGTTATGTGTTGCTGGGCTGGAAAGGGAATAACAGCAAAACATCCAAAAAGGTGTTGGAAGTGCTTTCGTTTGAGGATAACCTGGTTCGGTTTGGCAAGCCTGTTTTTGAAGGGCCCAAGGGTACGCCATTAAAGAACCGGATCGTTTTTGAGTATAACAAGCTAAACTCCATGACGCTGAGAGTGGACAAAAATGAGAAGATGATCGTTTTTGATCACCTCGCCCCGTTTGATCCGAAGATGGCAGGAAATTTTGAGTACTATGCTTCAGATTCCAGTTTTGATGGTTATAGGCAGGTGGGCGACAAATTGAAACTGGCGGAAAATATTGAATTAAAGAATGATCCAAACACGCTCGACGAGTTCTATATCGATCCTAAACAAAAAGATATCCCTGTGGTGAAGAAGTTTTAACGGCAAATTGCTGCTTTTGCACAAAACTTGCGAGTTTGAACACCGATCCCTATCTTGCGCGATTTAGTGCAGATTACAATTAACTACCCTATTTAATATAACAAAAATTAACATTATGGATCAATCTGAAATCCTTAAGCCTGAGCAAATACACGACGCTCCGAAAGGCCATCCAAAAGGATTATATGTCCTGTTCGCTACCGAAATGTGGGAACGTTTCAATTACTATGGTATGCGTGCAATCCTGGTGCTTTTCATGACAAAGGCACTATTATTTGATAAGGCATTTGCTTCAAACCTTTACGGAAGTTATACGGGACTTGTATTTCTTACACCACTAATCGGCGGTTTTGTAGCAGATAAGTACTGGGGTAACCGGCGGTCTATTATTACAGGCGGACTCCTGATGGCACTGGGCGAGCTGCTGATGTTCGCTTGTGCGTCTTTATATACCAGCAATGCCGATGTTTCTACTTTCCTTTTCTTTTCGGGATTAGGTTTTATGATTGCCGGTAACGGATTCTTTAAACCGAATATCTCTTCTATGGTTGGCCAGCTTTACCCTCCTGCCGATAAGCGACTTGATGCAGCCTACACTATCTTTTACATGGGTATCAACGTTGGAGGTGCTTTGGGCCCTTTTATCTGCGGATATTTTGGAGATACCGGCAACCCGGCCGATTTTAAGTGGGCCTTCTTAGCTGCTGCTGTGGCCATGGTATTTGGTGTAGTGGTGTTTATCAATTTAAAAGATAAGTATGTACGCGGACCGGAAGGCGCACCCCTTGGGATGGCGCCTAAAAGTGAAACTGCAAAAGCCGTTTCTCCTGTGCTGGTTTACCTGGCCTTACTTGTTTTTTCAGGAATCTGCGTAGCGTTATTATATATTGACGCTAAAGTATACAGCTACCTGAGTTACCTGATGCTGTTTGCAGTATTAGGGATAGCTTACATGATCTTCACTGATAAAACACTGATCTTAATTGAGAAAAAGAAGATATTAGTGATATTTATCGTAGCCTTTTTCGTGGTATTCTTCTGGAGTGCGTTTGAGCAGGCAGGTGCGTCGCTGACTTTCTTTGCTGAAGAATCTACACAACGTGATCTTGGTTTCTTCACGGTGCCAGCCAGCTGGTTCTCGTCACTGAATTCTGTGTTCGTAGTGACGTTCGCTCCTGTATTTGCCTGGATCTGGGTTAAAATGGGGAAGAAAGAACCTTCTGCGCCTACTAAAATGGCACTGGGTTTAATGCTGCTGGCAATAGGCTATTACGTGATTGCTATCGGTGTGAAAGATGTTGGTGCCGGTGTAAAAGTGAGTATGATGTGGTTGGTAGGAATGTACGCATTCCATACATGGGGTGAGCTTTGCTTATCGCCGATTGGCCTTTCTTTAGTAAACAAACTATCTCCGTTAAAATTCGCTTCTTTATTGATGGCAGTATGGTTCCTGGCGAATGCTGTGGCAAACGTACTGGGTGGAAAACTAAGTTCATTATATCCTGATGGCGGAAAAGTAACCGTTTTTATGGGTTATGAGATGCACAATCTGAACCAGTTTTTTATGTTGTTCGTGGTGATGGCGGGTGTGGCATCGGCACTACTGTTTATATTAACCAAGTGGTTACAAAAAACAATGACAGCTACGAGCTAAATACAGTTATAAATAATAAACTGGGGGCTGCAGATGATTCATCATGCAGCCCTTGTTGTTTAAAAAAACCAGGACTGCAGGAAGCGTTAAATTTTGTTATTCCTGATTAGTTTTCATTTTTAATCAATACTTTCGCACAAGTTTTACAACAATTTAATACCACCGTGTCAGACAGCTTAGTCATCATTCCTACCTACAACGAAAAAGAAAACATCGAGAAGATAGTCCGTAAGGTATTTAACTTGAATTTTGCTTTCGAAATTTTAATTATCGATGACGGATCACCGGATGGCACAGCTGATATTGTTAAAAAACTGCAGCAGGAATTCTCCGGGTTACATTTAGAAGAGCGTAAGGGAAAATTAGGATTGGGCACAGCTTATATCCATGGATTTAAATGGGCGCTCAGTCACGATTACAGTTATATCTTCGAGATGGATGCCGATTTTTCCCATAATCCTGAAGATCTGTTTAAATTACGTACTGCCTGTATCAGTGGTGCTGATGTGGCTATCGGATCACGTTATGTAAAGGGTGTAAATGTAGTGAACTGGCCGATGAGCCGGGTGCTGATGTCTTATTTCGCGTCGATGTACGTGCGTTTAGTTACGCGTATCAATATACAGGATGCCACAGCAGGTTTTAAGTGTTATAAGAGAATCGTGCTCCAAACTATCCCAATGGACAAGATCAGGTTTGTAGGTTATGCGTTCCAGATTGAGATGAAGTTCACTGCGATAAAATATGGGTTTAATGTAGTTGAAGTACCTATTATTTTCACCGACCGTACTGAAGGGGTTTCTAAGATGAGTACCAAGATTTTTAGAGAGGCTTTTTTAGGGGTAATCCAGATGAAAATCAGCAGCTGGTTCAGGGATTATCGCAGGTAAGCCTATTCTTTCTCTACACAAACAGCAATTCTTTTTTGATAAGGCAGTTAGATTTAATAGCAGATGCTACCAGATAAGCTATGGCCCGGTTGCATGACAACATGATCAGCCTTCTCCCCTTAACATCTGGCCGAAATCAAGTTTTTTGTCCATTGCGACAATGATCTGGGTTAAACGCTTGGTACGTGTAACTTCTGTTTTAGCGGTATTGAGCCAGTTGATATAATAGTTCTGATGTGATTTGGGCATCTTGATGAAATTCTCCATCAGGTGATTCTCTTCCAGCAAACAAAGTTCGAGATCGGCGGGCATCTCTATTTTAAAGTCTTTGTCTTCTTCCAGTTCGAGCCGCAGCATCGCCCCCTCCTCTTTTTTCAGTTCTTTGCGGAGGCTCGCTTTTAAAGCGATGATAAAATTACCTTCGCCCATTGGCACCATAGACAGTCCGGCAATCTCTATGGCATCCATCCGGCCTTTGATCCGGTAACTCTTTTTGCAACCCGGTTTAATCTTTTCGGCAACAACAGCCGGGACGAACACAAATGTCCATCCGGTCTTCTCGCCCATTTTGGCAAACTTCTCTATCTCAGCTTCGAAAAATACCATATGATACTAAAGATAGAAAAGAATTTTAGAATTTCTCTTCTACTCCCAGTCCAAACAGGGCGAAATCATATTTTACAGGGTCGGCAGGATCAAACCGCCGAAGTTCTTCTGTAAGTTCTACAGCGGTTCTCCAATCCGTTTGCTTACGCGTAATCATCTCCAGGCGGCGCGCAACGCGGTCTACGTGTACATCACATGGGCAGATCAGGTCGGCCGGCAGAATTGAATTCCACACTCCAAAATCTACGCCCATGTTATCTTTTCTGACCATCCACCGCAAAAACATATTTAACCTTTTGCAGGTAGATTTTTGCAGGGGCGATGAGATATGTTTAACAGTTCTTCTGGGTGAATCAGGGAGACTAAAAAAGTATGCCCTGAAATGGTTCAATGCGTGTTCTGCTGTAAAATTGGCATGGTTTGCGAAGTCATCCGGCAGAAAAGCAGTTTCCAGACTATCTGAAAGCGAATAATGATATTTAAAAAATGAAACAAAATACAGCAGATCAGTATCGTTGAAAGTCCGGTGTTTAAAATTAAGCAACCTGCGCAGGTCATCGTCCCCATGCCCGATCATAAAGTTATAGGGATCGTTATCCATGCGTTCGAACAGGTCGGTACACTTGTTAATGATAGTTTTCCTTTGCCCCCAAGCCAAAATTGCCGCAAAAAATGCGGCAATTTCGATATCCTGTTTTTTAGCAAAACGGTGGGGAATACAAATTGGATCGTTAGTGATGAAATTGGGCTGGTTATACTGCGCAACTTTTTGATCTAAAAAATCCTTTAGTTCTTGAAATTCCAATAGTTGTTATTTAAGTGCTTGTTCTAAATCTGCCAGCAGGTCGTCGATATCCTCTACACCAACGCTTAAACGCAACAGGTTGTCTGTTACCCCTACCTTTTCACGTTCTTCTTTAGGGATAGATCCGTGTGTCATCGTTGTCGGGTGATTGATCAGTGATTCTACCCCTCCAAGAGATTCTGCCAGGGTAAACACTTTAAAAGATGAAGCAATCCTGAAAGTTTCTGCCAGATCTGCACCTTTTAAAGTAATGGAAACCATGCCGCCAAAACCACGCATTTGTTTTTTAGCGATATCATGGTTAGGATGGTCTTCGAAACCCGGCCAGTAGATTTTATCAATCTTTGGATGGTTTTTTAAGTACCTCGCTACTTTTTCTCCGTTTTCACAATGTGCTTTCATACGGAGGTGTAAAGTTTTGATGCCCCTTAATACTAAAAATGCATCCTGAGGACCGGGAGTGGCACCGCAGGCATTATAGATAAACCAAAGGTCTTTATACAACTGATCGTCGTTAACCAGCAATGCACCCATCACTACGTCTGAGTGACCGCCGATATATTTGGTTACGGAATGCATCACGATATCAGCACCAAGATCGATCGGATTTTGCAGGTAAGGAGAAGCAAAGGTATTGTCTACTGTTAAGATGAGTCCCTTTTCTTTTGTGATTTTCGCTACCCCTTCAATGTCAATAATCTGCATGGTTGGATTGGTAGGTGTTTCGATCCATACCAGCTTCGTTTTATCATTGATATAAGGAAGGATGTTTTCTGGCCTGGATAGATCCAGAAAATGGAATTTAATACCATATTTAGCATAAACCTTCGTGAAAATACGGTAAGAGCCACCATAAAGATCGTTCCCGGTAATCACTTCATCTCCCGGCTGCAGCAGGCGCAGAACGGTATCTGTAGCGCCCATTCCTGAAGAAAAAGCAAGACCATATTTCGCATTCTCCAATGCAGCAAGACAGTTTTCGAGGGCCTGACGGGTAGGGTTTGTACCTCTTGAATACTCAAAACCCTGGTTGTCGCCCGGCGCTTTCTGCGCATAAGTAGAAGTCTGGAAGATCGGGGTCATTACTGCTCCTGTAGAAGGATCAGGTTCCTGACCTGCATGTATAGCTTTAGTTGCAAATTTCATAATCTTTTAATAATAGTTAAACCTGCGGTTTAGTAAGCGCGGGCAAATAAAACACGTTGCACGGATGGTTTGCCTGAATAGATACAAACACCATCCTCTAACGGGTTATCTAACGGAATACATCTGATTGTAGCCTTTGTTTCTTCTTTTATTTTTAATTCGGTTTCTGAAGTACCGTCCCAATGCGCAAGAATGAAACCTGCTTTACCATCAAGCAGTTCTTTAAACTCCTGGTAAGTATCCGCTTTAGTGATATGCTCAGTTCTGAAATCTGCTGCTTTATTATAGATGTTTGCCTGGATTTCTACCAGCAAGTCTGCGATATAGTTTTCGAGACCTTCCTGGCTAACCGTACTTTTCTCCCTGGTATCTCTTCTGGCCAGTTCTACAGTACCGTTTTCCATGTCCCTGCCGCCAATAGCTAAACGAACGGGCACACCTTTAAGTTCATATTCTGCGAATTTGAAACCCGGGCGCTGAGAATCCCTGTTATCATATTTGAAGGAAATGCCTAAAGCTTTAAGTTTTGGCGTCAGCTGGTTTACAAAAGAAGAAATGTTATCCAGGTCTTCATCATTTTTGTAAATCGGCACAATTACTACCTGGATAGGCGCTAAGTTTGGCGGAAGAACCAGTCCCTGGTCATCACTATGTGCCATGATCAAAGCACCGATCATACGTGTAGATACACCCCACGAACTAGCCCATACATGTTCTTGCTTGCCTTCTTTGCTTGTAAACTTTACATCGAATGCTTTTGCAAAATTCTGACCCAAAAAGTGTGAAGTACCGGCTTGCAATGCTTTTCCATCCTGCATCAATGCTTCAATACAGTACGTATCCAATGCACCAGCGAAACGTTCATTAGCTGTTTTTTTACCTTTCACCACAGGCAACGCCATCCAGTTTTCTGCAAAATCTGCATATACATCAAGCATTCTTTCTGTTTCTTCTATTGCTTCCTGCGATGTTGCATGGGCTGTATGGCCTTCCTGCCATAAAAACTCTGCTGTACGTAAGAAAAGGCGTGTGCGCATTTCCCATCTGACTACGTTTGCCCACTGGTTGATCAGTAAAGGCAGGTCACGGTAAGACTGTACCCATCCCCTGAATGTATTCCAGATAATGGTTTCTGACGTAGGTCTTACGATCAGTTCTTCTTCTAATTTCGCGTCCGGATCGACTATAATATTTCCTTCTCCATCATTTTTAAGACGGTAATGAGTCACAACAGCACATTCTGTCGCAAACCCCTCTACGTGTGCAGCTTCCTTAGAAAAAAATGACTTAGGAATGAATAATGGAAAATAGGCGTTACTGTGCCCTGTATCTTTAAATTTTTGGTCTAAAACCGCCTGCATCTTCTCCCAAATTGAATAGCCATAGGGTTTTATCACCATACACCCTTTAACAGCTGAATGTTCTGCCAGATCGGCTTTTATAACAATATCGTTATACCACTGCGAATAATCCTCGTTCTTACTTGTAATACCTTTGCTCATAACTGTTTGGAATGCTTTTTGTGCTATTTGTGTTAAATGTTAAATAACTTGCATGATAGATTGCAAATCTATAAATTTATGCCTACGAATAAAAATGTTTACACACACAAAGAATTCACATATTATGAAACCTAACCATTTACTAACCAGTATGGTGGTCATTGCGGCTCTGGCCGTGTCGTCCTGCTCTGTGCCACAGATGGCCCAGCAGGCGCGTAATGACGACGATGTTTATGGCTCAACAGCCAAGGCGGTAGAGTATACTCAGCCCCCTATGCAATCAACCCAGTATGTTGATAACGGCTCTGATGACCAGGACGATGAATATTATGGCAGCAACGATGAGTATGCTGACATGAGTTATTCTTCAAGAATTAACAGATTTTATTATGGCAGTCCATACAGAGGATATTATGATCCTTTCTATTATGACTCTTTCTATGGAGGTTATTCTCCTTATGGCTATGGCTACGGAGCTAGTTTAGGTCTTGGCTTTGGCTGGGGCGGAGGCTTCGGCTGGGGTGGCGGCTATGGTGGTCTTTACGGCGGTTATGGCTGGGGCGGCTACGGATGGGGCGGTCTTTACTCTCCGTTTTATTCTCCATGGGGATGGGGCGGCGGTTATTACGGCGGCCTGTATGGTGGAGGATTTTATGGAGGCGGTTACTATGGCGGAGGCTACTACGGTGGCGGATATTATGGTGGCAGACGTTCTAACAGCGTATACAGTCCGAGAACCGGCAGAGGCGGTGAAAACACGATCTATGGCAGAGGTAACTATAACGGAAGCGGATCAAGGTCTTATAACGCAAATGGTCAGTCTGTAGGCAGCAGAAGATCTGGTTACGCCAACGGCAGCAACTCATCTTACGGTTCTCCAAGGTCTACCTACTCAACCAGACAAGGCCAGTCTTCTTCGAGACCAACAAGATCTGAAAGTTACACTCCTCAAAGAAGTTCTGAAACCAGATCTTATACTCCTCCTGCAAGTTCATCTGGCGGCGGTTTTGGTGGCGGCAGAAGTTCTGGCGGTGGTGGCGGAGGCGGCGGTGGTCGCGGAGGCAGAGGTAATTAATTAGCTAATTCTATATGAAACCTGCACAAGATTAAGTCATACAAACTGATAAGAATCTTGTGCAGGCTTCATGGTCTTTAATAGACGATATCATACATGAAAAAATTTATAAAAGTCCTGGTAGTAGCTATAGTAGCTACCACAGGTAATATTTACGCCCAAAGCGGAATCTACGCAGGCGATGCTTTAAGGTTCTCCCGCACAGATTACGGAAGCTCCGCACGTTTTAAAGGTTTAGGAAATGCACAGATCAGTTTAGGAGGAGACATCAGTTCTATTGGGGGTAACCCTGCAGGTTTAGGTATGTTCACACGTTCTGAGTTCAGCATTACGCCTGAGTTTAACAACACACAATCTAACGCTACGTTTTTAGGCCAGAATACAAAATCTACTAAAAATCAGCTGAACCTTAACCAGGCAGCAGCGGTATGGTACAATCCTGTTGTAAAACCAAAAGGAGCTGATCTAAACCGTGGGTTATTAAGTGTAGTTTTCGGAATCGGCTACAATAGAAACAATGATTTTAGTGCAGAATACAATTATCAGGGAAGGAACACCAATAGTTCTATAACTGATGCATTTGCTGAACAAGCTAATGGTTATACGGTTGGCAATTTAGGCGGGGCCGCAGGAATGGCATACAACAATTACTTGATTGACAGAGCACTGGGCACTACCAACCAATATTTTGCAGCAGGAAGTTTAACTAATGACCAGTCTTCAAGTGAAGTTAGACAAGGTTCTACGTCTGAACTTAACTTCGCCGCCGGATTAAACTTCTCAAACAAGCTGTACCTTGGTGCAAGCATAGGCTTTGTTAACGTACGTTACCTGAGCGACAAAATTTACAATGAATCGGGAACAATAGAAACTAATCCTTCTGTACCGGGATCTGCTGACGTGGATGAACGTCCAAACCCGCATGCAGGTCAGGGTTATACGATGGCTTACCAAACCAATCAAAACACTACCGGAGCAGGTATTAATGCCAGGTTAGGTTTGATCTACAAACCGGTTAATGAGGTGAGGATCGGTGCAACATTCCAGGCACCAACATGGATGCATATGGAAGAAGATTACGGTCAGGTAATTGGCGTTGATTTTGCTGACGGCTCTACTATTCGTAATGATTACATGAATTCTAACTTTAACTATAACCTGCGTACTCCATACAAAGGTTCATTAGGAGCTAGTGTTATCCTGGCAAAAAGTTTCCTGATCTCTGCGGATGTTGATTACGTTGATTACGGAACTACTAAACTTTCAGTAAGTGATGGTTACAGAGATATTATCAATGAAAATAATCAATATATCAAAGAAAACTATACTAATGCGATTAATTACCGTGTTGGTGCTGAGTATAAAATTGACAACTTTAGTTTAAGAGGTGGTTACGGTGTAAATGGTACGCCATATAAAGGAGATGACAACAATACTTTTGATGTTAAATACTACTCAGGTGGTCTTGGATACAGGATTAACCAGTACTATGTAGATTTAGCTTATCAGCGTACTGAAACAAAAAGTACTTTCAGCCCTTACGAATTAGAAGATTTCTCTGAACCTATTGCGACTTCTAAAGTTGCTAAGAATAATGTTTTCTTAACTCTTGGAGTTAGGTTCTAAACTGGGGGTTATTTCAAAACAAAAGCGGCCGGATCAGATCCGGCCGCTTTTGTTTTGAAATGGTTTGTCATAAGGTATTAAGTACTCTCTAGCAAACTGGTTCCTGCTCATATCCATTCCTTTACAGGAGATAATTGATGCAGATCAGAAATAGAACTGCATCACCATTATAATTTAAACCGGTCGATCGCTTTCTCCACCTGTGGATCTTTAATCAATTCAGGGGCATGATGCGGTTTTTTCCTTGCATCGATAATCATTGGCCCGCTACATCCCCAGTGTTTATCTTTGGTAAATGCACCTATTCCATGTATATCTGATGCTGGATTACTACGTGTGAAAGTTACCCATACAAAGTTATTTATAGTTTCTGCAGTGAATTGAGCATCGTCACATAAAATCATTAACACGATATCGTCCAGCTGCTGGTCTTTCAAATGCTGGTCGAGTTGTTCAACTTCATGGGTAGCTATAGCTCCGCTCTGGTAGGCAGGTGCTTTTATGGCGAGCACACCCGGCATCACCATATGATAATCTCCAAAAGTTGAGGGCAGCTCAAATCCGGCAGGAACAGCAATAGCTAAGCTCCTCTTTACCTCCCCTGCCGCCGCAACCACGACTTTTGAACCACTATTTAAGCCTTCTCCGCTATAATCGAGCGTATCAATGGTAGTTTGTGTGTAGAAATGAAGATCTCTTTTTAAATCTATGCGGGACAAGATATGCTTTAAGAATTTTTCCAGATCGTGTGTATCCAATTGCTGGTCATCTTCACGGGCGGCAATAAATACATATTTGGCAAGACTCAGTTGGTTTTTGCCCAGGATATGGTTAGCGATGGTAAGGATTTCCTGTGGACGGCGTTCTTTTAGAAAGGGGGTATAACGTTCGCTGCCAATGGCAAACAGTAAAGGGTGCACACCTGCGGCATCTACGGCATTTACTTCTTTTAAGCCGTGGATTTCCTGCGGCAGGGCCGATCCGGTAATTTCGTGGATCAGTGCACCAAAGCTGGTATCCTCCTGTGGCGGACGGCCGACAACGGTGAACGACCAGATGGCGTCATTTTTATGATAAACGTTATGTACTTTTAATAAGGGGAAGGGATGGGTAAGGCTGTAATACCCGAGATGGTCGCCAAATGGCCCTTCGGGTTTATTCTCTTGCGGATAAACTGTTCCGGTGATTACAAAATCAGCATCTGCTGAAATACAGAAACCTTCTTCATCATAAAAATAATGAAAGCGGCGGTTTCCGAGTGCTCCTGCAAAAGTCATTTCGGAAAGCCCTTCTGGTAATGGCATTACTGCGGCAAGGGGGTGTGAAGGGGGGCCGCCGACAAATATGCTGACTTTTAAGGGCATGCCTTTAGCGTTGGCTTTAGATTGGTGCACACCTATGCCACGGTGGATCTGGTAATGCAATCCGATCTCCTGGTCTTTAATATAATCGTTTCCTGCCAGCTGGATACGGTACATCCCTAAATTAGCGTTCAGTACGCCCGGCTTATCAGGGTCTTCTGTATAAACCTGGGGCATGGTCACGAATGGCCCGCCATCCATCGGCCAGTTAACGATTTGGGGAAGCTGGCTTATGGTTGTTTTTTTAAATGTTGATTTAAATAATCTCTGCTGCATGGGCAATGCGGAAAAAGCCGTCAGGCCTGCACCGGCAAATTTAAAAGGGTTTTTAAGCGCCTTAATCGGATCAGATCTTAAATCGACGAGTTGCCCTACCCGCTCCAGGCTATCCCGGAACATAAATTTAGATCTTTCCAGTGTACCAAAAAGGTTGGACACCGCAGGAAAAGGGCTCCCCTTAATTTTCTCAAAAAACAACGCGGGGCCTTTTTCTTCATACACACGCAGGTGAATGGCCGCCATCTCCAGATAAGGGTCAACCTCTTCTTTGATACGCAGTAAATGACCATGTTTTTCTAAATCTTCAACGCACTCGGCTAAGCTTTTATATCCCATCAGGTTCAAATATATTAAGAATTTTGTGTTGTGGAATGTTCTAAAACACAAAAAACCATGCATAACGCATGGTTTTTATATTCTAATGTGCAATGGATTATTTTTTACCTGCGAAAGAGCGCAGCATCCATGTTGTTTTTTCTTTGAATTGCATGAAACGGTTTACCATATCATTTGTACCGTCATCACCTGCCTTATCTGATGCTTCCAGTAACTCACGTTCTAACTGGATCAGTTGTGCCATATCCTCAAGGATCGCATCAACCATAGCCAAATCCTGCATTCCGATAGTATTGATTTCTTTAATGCCGGATTCTGTGATATAATCTTCGAAACGGCTGTGCGGCGGTTTGCCTAAAGTAAGTACACGCTCTGCGATTTCATCTATAGTGAGTTGCGCATTCGTGTATAATTCTTCAAATTTAACATGTAAGGTAAAGAAGTTTTGTCCTTTAATATTCCAGTGACAACCTCTTAATTTTTGATAGTGGATGTGATAATTTGCAAGATAGTCGTTTAACAGGTCTACTACTGGTTTCACTGCTGTCTCATTCAAACTAATTTCTTTTGCGTTCATAATATATCTTATTTTATTCGTAGCGTTTAATGATAAACATATCGGGTTGCAAATGGTTTTAAAAAATCCCGTCTTCATACAATAGCCTGACATAATTATCGTTTATTATTCAAAATTGAGGCTCTTATATATTATTCGTATAATTGTCCCACTAAACATTCATAAGAACTTTAATGCAAAAATATTATATAGCATTTGCTCTCCTACTGAATCTATCAGCAGCGAAAGCTGTTACCCTTAGAGATTCAATCGGTGTGGAGAACCTAAATGGCAAAAAACTCATATTACACCAGGTTGTTGCTAAAGACACCTATTATTCCATTGCCCGGCGCTACAATGTAAGTTACAAAGAAATCATGAGCTATAATGACAGTAAATTCCTGTCTTTGGGTGTAGTGATCAAAGTGCCTACCAGCATTCCATTTTCCGGACAAGCTGCTGCAGTAAAAAACCCTGCAGCGACAATCAGTACTGTACTGCCTGCTGCGGCAGTTACTGATGATCCGGTAATGATCGAACATGCTGTACAGCGCAAGGAAAACCTGAATATGCTTGCAGAGAAATACGGAACAACGGTTAATGAAATTAAACGGGTAAATAATCTGCGGTCAATTAACCTGCAGATCGGACAAGTGTTAAAGATCCCTGCAAAAGCGGGAACTGAGACGGAAGCTCCATCAGAAATTGTTACACAGGCAGGATCTTCTCCTACCCCAACTGTGCCGCCTGTGACTGTTAAGGAAACCCCTCAGGTACAGACACCTATTCAGACACAGGTACAGAATCAGTATAAAAAGCAAAACCAATCTTCGCCAGCAAAGCAGCAGGACCCCGCCCCAAAAGAAGATCCTTTTGTAGCGCATACTGTAGGTTCAAACGAAACGATGTATTCTATTGCCAGCAAATATAACCTGACGATGGACCAGTTAAAGGCAAAGAATAACCTGACTACAAATTCTTTGTATGTTGGACAAAAGTTATTGATCAGCGGACAGTTTCCGGTTAAAACTGAGGAAAGGAATACAGGTGGAACAACTGAACAGGATACTACTGACACGATAAAAAACCCTTCTTTAAGATTGCCTCCAAGCCGTTACGGATTGAGCCAGGTAGATGAAAAAGGTATGGCCGTGTGGATACTTGACCAGGACCTTGATCCTTCGAAAATGCTGGTGCTCCACCGCACGGCACCTGTAGGAACGATCATGCAGATCACCAATCCGATGAGCAAAAGAGTAACGTATGCCAAGGTTGTTGGTAAATTTACAGAGAATGAGTCCACAAAAGATGTTATCATTGTAATGACAAAAGCAGTTGCTGATGCATTAGGTGCATTGGATAAAAGGTTTTTGTGCAATTTAACGTACAGTGGACAAGCGAATGAACAATAACAAGCCCTATATTATAGGTGTTGCAGGAGGAAGTGGATCTGGTAAAACATTCTTTTTAAAATGTTTTTTACACCACTTCAGTAGTGAAGAAGTGTGCCTGATCTCTCAGGACGATTATTACAAACCCAAAAGTTCTCAACAGATAGATGAGAACGGATGGATTAATTTTGATCTTCCGGAAGGGATTGACGATGAAAAGCTATTAGAAGATATTAAACTGCTGATCGATGGTAAATCGATCGAAAAGAAAGAATATACTTTTAATGTCCATGAAGAAAACGCCAGATTACTAAACATCACTACAGCGCCTATTATTATTGTTGAGGGTCTGTTCGTGTTTCATTACCCGGAGATCGCCAAACTTTTCGATCTGAAGATTTTTATGGATGCCGATGAGGAGATTACGCTGAACAGGAGAATATCCCGTGATGAGATGGAACGCGGTTATTCGCGTGATATGGTAATGTACCAGTGGGTAAACCATGTGATGCCTGCTTATAAACAATTCCTTTTACCTTACAAAGAGTCTTGTCAGAAAGTGATCATGAATAACAAACATGTAGCCGATGATATTATAACAATCTCCAAAGAGATATCTGACGAATTAAAAGAGACTGTACTGACGCCTTAAGGCATCAGTTTAAGTCCATTTCTTTAACATCTGCCTCAGCAAATAATTTTCCTGAGGTAGATTGTATAATAAAATCAACACTCACCCCCGGCGCTCTTTCGATTAACCGGAAACCGCCCTCTGGCAATACATCCAGCACTGCCAATTCAGTAACAATTTTTCTGATACAGTTTACACCGGTCAATGGCAGCGTGCATTTTGGCAGCAACTTGCTTTCACCTGCTTTATTGATATGCTGCATCGCAACAATGATATTTTTCGCTGATGCGACTAAATCCATTGCCCCTCCCATTCCTTTTACCATTTTGCCGGGGATCTTCCAGTTTGCGATATCGCCATTTTCAGACACTTCCATTGCACCGAGGATAGTCAGGTCAATCTTCTGGCTCCTGATCATACCGAAGCTCATAGCAGAATCAAAAACCGACGAGCCCGGCAGGGTTGTGATCGTTTGTTTCCCGGCATTGATCATATCAGCATCTTCTTCCCCTTCGAAGGGAAAGGGACCCATTCCCAGGAGGCCATTTTCTGATTGCAGTACAACATTTATTCCTGCAGGTATATAATTGGCCACCAGGGTCGGAATACCGATACCCAGGTTTACATAATACCCGTCTTGTATTTCTTTAGCGATACGTTTCGCTATTCCATTCTTGTCTAACATATATTACTGATTGGTTTAGCTGCGCGGCCTTACTGTACGCTGTTCGATTCTTTTTTCGTAACCTGATCCCTGGAAGATCCGGTGTACATACACACCGGGAGTATGAATATGATCGGGATCAAGCTCTCCGGGTTCTACTAATTCCTCTACTTCGGCAATGGTGATTTTACCTGCCATGGCCATAACAGGATTAAAATTACGGCTGGTAGACCGGAAAATCAGGTTTCCGGCAGTATCACCCTTCCATGCTTTCACGAGGGCGAAATCTGCTTCAAAAGCATACTCCATCAGGTAATCCTTTCCGTTAAAATTTCTGATTTCTTTGCCTTCAGCGACTTCCGTTCCTACGCCTGCGGGAGTAAATATCGCGGGCATTCCATAACCGGCAGCCATACATCTGGTAGCTAAGGTACCCTGCGGGATGAGTTCTACTTCGAGCTCACCGCTGAGAAGCTGACGTTCAAATTCGGCGTTTTCACCTACGTAGGAAGAGACCATCTTTTTTACCTGGCGGGTTTGCAGCAGCAGTCCGATTCCAAAATCGTCTACCCCCGCATTATTGGAAATACAGGTAAGTTCTTTAACGCCTTTTTTTACTAATGCCGAGATGCAGTTTTCTGGTATACCACAAAGCCCAAAGCCCCCTAACATCAGGGTTTGGCCATCCGTAATATCCCGGATTGCCTCATCAGCCCCCGTTACTTTTTTGTTGATCATATATTTGGTTTGACTGCTAAATTATAGATAAAAATAAAGCCGACCAAATATTGATAAGGATTAAAGATTGGCGCGGGAGATTTCTATGATTTGGTCTATCCCGGGCCCGTTACTGGTGGCAAGATATATTTTCCCTTCGGGCGATTGGCAGATGGCACGCAGACGACCAAACTTATTCAAAAAGAATTCTGTAGTAGCTGTGATTTTATCACCACCCTGGTTGAGCTGTAGCTGCATCAATTTTGTGCCTTTTAATGTAACGCCCAATAAAGAATTTTTCCATTGAGGGATATAGTCAGAGTTGTAATAAGTTAATCCTGATGGTGCGATTGTTGGTGTCCATGCTATCATCGGTTCCACGATATCATTTAAGGCACAGAAAGTTTGTTCTGCAGTGGTATTACAATATCCTTCAATATTTGGCCATCCATAGTTTTTACCTTTCTGTATGAGGTTGATTTCATCGTCGTTATTGGGGCCGTGTTCTGAAGAGTACAATTTCTCGCCCACCATTACCAACCCCTGTGGATTACGGTGTCCGAAAGTCCAGTACGGATTATTAGCAACAGGATTATCTGCCGGAATAGAACCATCAAGGTTGATGCGCAATATTTTACCGGAAAGACTGTTTTTATTTTGTGCTTCGGATGCCACGTTAGAATCTCCTGTTGTGATCAGCAGTTTCTGATCTGCGGTAATCAGCAAACGTGAACCATTATGGTTAGATGCCGCAGGGATTTTGTCTAAAAGCACCAGCGGGGATTCCAGCTTGCCATTGTTGAACGTAAAACGCACAACCTTGCCTTTATAAGTTGTACCGCTGCCATAGTCGTACACTACATAAACATAAGGATTAGTGGTAAACTGAGGGTGTAAAGCCATTCCCAGCAGCCCGCCTTCGCCGATACTGTTGACTTCAGTAATAGTATGTACCAGTGTAATTACGCCATTTGAGGGATTTAAACGGCTAATCTTTCCCGCCCGTTCTGTAAACCAGATAAAATTATCCGGCCCGTAAATGATTTCCCATGGGAAACTCAGTGACTGCGCCAGGACTTCCGTTTTTAAATCTGCATTAGAAACCGGATCATCTTTGTCCTTATTTTTTTCACATGCAGATAGTATGATCAGGACAAGAATAACAGTAAATAATCTTTTCATAAGCTCATATTTGGTTTGCAGCTGTGGTGAGACTATCTAAACGAGGGCTTCACCACAACCGGTTCTGTATTAAAAACAGTGTGCAGCCAAATATGTTTTTAAGTAATTAATTGAAATACACATAAGTTATCCCATCCCCTCCCCGATCCGCATGTTCGTCCTCTACGCGGTTTACCTGGCTGTATTTGCGCAGATATTCCCTTATTAATTTTCTTAATATCCCATCGCCTTTACCATGGATAATTTTGATAAACGGGAAACCGAGCATGATCGACTTATCCATGTATTTCTCTACCTCCTGGATCGCATTTTCTCCGCGCATCCCCCTCAAATCAAGTTCTGCTTTAAAATTGCCGATTGCATCAGAGATCCTTCCGGAGAAAGAGTTGCTTTGTACTACTTTTTTCGCCTGTTTGTTGCTGATCTTCTGTACACGATCTTTTTTTACAACCGACCGAAGGTCGCCCAATGCCAGCACTAAATTGCCCCGGTTCACTTCAAGTACCTGCCCCATTGTTTCGCTGTTCAGCAACTGTACCCAGTCGCCCACCCCTATCGGCGTGCTCAGCGGAACCGGTTTTTCTGGCTTTTTCTCTTCCTTGACCTGGTGCTGCACTAATTCCTGATGGAGGTTTTGCCTTAACTGTTTGGTTACTTCCTTATCTGCCTGGTTCTCTTTAATCCCCGCAATGGTGTTTTCGACCAGTTTATTGGCATTTTTTATAATCGCCTGTGCTTCCAGTTTTGCTTCTTTGATCAGAGTTTTCCTGTTTTCGTCCAGGAACACCTGCAGTTTCTCATTTTCCGTAACCAGGTTTTTCACCTTATTCTGCTGGTTAGCTAAATTGATCTTTGTATCGTAAATCTGCTTTTTCTCCCTTTCGAGATCTACCAGTAAACTGTCTATACGATTCTGATTGGTACCGATCTTTGTCCTTGCCAGGGCCAGCACTTCTTTTTGCAGACCAATATTCTGTGCAATCTCAAATGCATAAGAACTCCCCGGCTTGCCAATTTCCAACACGTACATTGGCTTCATTTTGTCATTGTCAAATAACATGGAAGCATTTTCCAATCCAGGTGTATTACCAGCAAACAACTTCAGGTTCGAGTAGTGTGTGGTGATTACACCGCGGATCTTTTTGTTATTCAGCACTTCGAGCACAGCTTCGGCCATCGGCCCGCCAAACTGCGGATCTGTACCTGTACCGAACTCATCGATCATCACCAGCGTTTTTGGCGTGGCATGGGCTACGAAATAGCGCATCTTGATTAAATGCGCACTATAGGTACTCAGGTCACTCTCGATACTTTGGTCGTCACCGATATCAGCAAAGATATTATCAAATATCCCCAGTTCACTGGATTCGTGGACGGGGATGAGCAAGCCTGACTGCAGCATGAGCTGGAGTAAACCAACCGTTTTCATACAAACAGACTTACCCCCGGCATTTGGTCCGGAAACCAATACCACCCTCAGGTTTTCGTTCATGTGGATATTCAGCGGAACGACAGTTTTTTTATCCTCCTTAAATGACAGATACAGTAAAGGGTTTCTGGCATTGATTAGTTTGATCCTGGGTTCTGTAACCAGTACCGGCATATCTGCCTCTATCTCGATCGCGAACAATGCTTTTGCACGTACAAAATCAAGCTTGGTCAGGAAGCCATGGTAAGAAAGCAACAATGGATTAAACGGGCGCAATTCATCCGTAAGCGCAATCAGGATTCTGATGATCTCCCTACGCTTATCAAATTCAAGATCACGGATTTTGTTATTTAAAGTAAATACCTCTTCCGGTTCCATGTACACCGTTTGGCCACTGGCCGACTCGTCATGAATGAATCCTTTTAGCTTACGCTTGTTTTCTGCAAGGATCGGGATACACATCCTTCCATCGCGGATAGTAAGACTGCCATCACCTACCCAGTTGCTCGAAACCGCCTGGCGATAAATCACGTCCATCCGTTTACGCACTTCCTGTTCACCTTTGGCAATATCGCCGATCAGCTCCTGCAATTTTGAAGAAGCATTCGGTTTAATTTTGCCCTTGGCATCCAGCACCATCTCTATTTTCTTCAGGATATTTTTCTCTACCGGCAGATGCTCAAATAAAGCTTCCAGGTTCGGATAAACATCTTTCCTTTCGTCAAAAAAGCGGATTACGGAGAAAACGGTCTGCAGTGACAGGTAAATCTGGAAAAGTTCATCTTCTACCAGGTAACTGCCTTCTACACGGATTTTATCTGCTAATGATTTGATATCAAAAAATGTACTGATCTGCAATGGCTCCTGGTTTTCAAGGATATTTTTAAACTCCTTGGTTTGCCGTAAGAACTTATTGATCTGATCGTATTTATTCATCACCTGCATTTTGCCTACCATATATTGTCCCATCGGACTCAGGCAGTGTTTGTAGATGAGTTGCTTGACTTCATTGAAGCCAAGTCTGTCTAAACAATTATCGGGGTATATCATGATTAATTAACCTTTTCAACAGGAAGGGCTTTAAATTTTCTGCGCAGGCGACGTGCCCTTGTTGAACTGTCCTTCCCTGATTTTTCCGGATTCAGAATCTTCCGTGCATTTTCACGTGCGATTTTATCCAGACTATCTTTTAATTTTCTTGTATTATCTGCTTCGCGTTTATCGTCGGCTATTTTTTTAGCTTTTTTCTGCGCCGCACTCATTTTAGCCAGTCTTTTGGCCTCAACTTTATCTAAACTATCTTTAGATTTTTTTAACACTGAAGTCACTTTATCGTATATCCCCGTCAGTATCTCCGGGTGATCGTAATAAAAAGTCATGCTTTTACTATATAAAACAGAGTCTATTTCGAACTTATTATATACACCTCTGTAAAAAGAAGCTGCAATTCTTTTTACAGAATCCTGGTTGCCGGGCATAGCAGAAAAATATCCGTCTACGATATGGATATCATATAAAATCGCTTGCATTTTTTCCGGTTGGATGATATCTGCCGGGATCTTGGATTTACATCCTGCGAGGAGGACCAGCACCATTCCGACGCACAAAAAGTTTCTCATTGTGTGTAAAACATTATTTTTTCTTAGCAATTTGAACTAAGGTTGTTAATTTTACCAAAAATACTGATAAATGAGCATAGCAGATAACTTATTAAAATATAAAAAGGAATTAGAACCGGAGAATGTAGAATTGATCGCGGTCTCAAAATTCAATACTACCGATGCAATTTTAGAGGCTTATGAAGCAGGGCAGCGTGTTTTCGGAGAAAATATTGTACAAGAACTGGTTGAAAAGCAGGAGGCACTTCCTAAAGATATCCAATGGCACCTGATTGGTCATTTACAGACGAACAAAGTTAAATATATCGCCCCTTTTATCCAACTGATCCAATCGGTAGACAGTCTCAAATTATTGGCAGAAATCAATAAACAAGCAGAAAAGAACAAAAGGGTAATCGACTGCCTGCTGCAGATATATATTGCAGATGAAGATACGAAGTTCGGTTTAGACCATGCAGAAACTATCGAACTGTTAAGGTCCGAAGAATATCTCGCAATGAAAAACATCCGCATAGTCGGCTTGATGGGCATAGCCACTAACAACGCGGAAGAGAAACAGACAAAAGATGAATTCCAGGAACTTAAAGTATTGTTTGACGGGATAAAAGTCAGTTTTTTCAGAAAAGAGGATTCCTTTAAAGAGCTATCGATGGGCATGTCCGGAGATTACAAACTGGCCATTGAAGAAGGGACTACCATGGTAAGAATCGGCAGCAGTATTTTTGGGGCAAGGAAAATCAAACACTATAAAGCATAATGGATATTCAATTAAGATTTGCCGTTAAAGAAGATTGTCCGCGTTTGCTGGAATTGATCCATGAGCTGGCCGTTTATGAAAAAATGCCGGAAGAAGTGACTGTGACGCTTGCTGAGTTTGAGGCTGCCGGATTTGGAGAAAAACCAGTCTGGAAAGCATTTGTAGCAGAAAATAACCAGGGCATACAGGGCTTCGCCTTATATTATACCAGGTACTCTACATGGAAAGGATGCCGTTTATATCTCGAAGATTTTATCGTTACTGAAAATCAGCGCGGCAAAGGACTGGGCAAAATCTTGTTTGAAAGAGTGATGCAGGAAGCCAAAGACGGAAACTATAACGGAATGAGCTGGCAGGTACTTGACTGGAATGAGCCGGCGATAAATTTCTACAATAAATATGCGGCACAAATTGAAGGCGGATGGTTAAATGCCTCCTTTAGTAAAGAACAACTGTAAAGATGAAGAGCAAACTGGCAGCATTGATATTAATTACAGGATTGTATGCCTGTACCGGTAATAAAAAATCCGCAGAAACAAGCGATACTACAGCTAAAGCAGTAGTGGGCGGAACTAAAACTGATACCATAACTTATACTTACGATTCTGTTAAGGTATACAGCAAAAACAAAATTTCGAAAAACAAACAGGTTACTGATACTGCAAAAGCGGTAATCCTTTACCCGGTATTCGCTGATGCCGAGACGAATAAGTTTATCAAGGAACGGGTAATCACATTAGCTGGCAAACAGGACGTTTACAAAAGTTATAAAGAAGTTGCCGCAGGATTTATCAAAGAATTTGATACTTTCCAGGCAACTGATATGGGGTCTGCGCAAACCTGGTTTGAAGATATTAGCCTTAAAGTAGTGGCCAACTATCCAAACTACCTTTCGATATTGAATACTTTTGCAGATTACAAAGGAGGGGCACATCCTAATGTATTATTTACTTATTTAAATTATAATCCAAAAACGTACCAGACGATCACTTTAGACTCGTTAATTATCGCAGAGGGCATGCCAAAACTGAGAGCGGTAGCAGAAAACATATTCAGAAAAAATGAACAGCTGGCACCAAATGCCAGCCTTTCTGATGGTTATTTTTTTGCCGACGGTGTTTTTTCCCTGCCGGAAACATTTACAGTAACTAAAGACGGGATTAAGTTCTTATATAATCCATATGAGATTAAAGCTTATGCTGCGGGAACAACGGAACTGATTGTTCCTTTTTCCAAGATCAAAGACATCATGAAAGAAAGTTCTATTCTAATCAATTTTCAATAATATGGAAGTATACAAATTTGGCGGTGCTTCTGTAATGAATGCCAGTGCAGTTAGAAACCTGGTCAGCATTATTAAAAAATCAGGTCATCAAAACCTGCTGATCGTTGTATCGGCAATGGGCAAAATGACCAATAAGCTCGAAGAGCTTTCCAATGCCTATATCTTCGGACAAGACAATACACATGAACTCCTGGAGACAATCAAAGCTTATCATTTTAACATATTAAATGATCTTTTTCCTGATCATCAGCATCCTGTATACAATGATGTTGCCAATTCATTTGTAGAAATTGAATGGATGCTGGAAGAGGAAGCCAGCGATGCGCCTGATTATATTTACGATCAGATCGTTTCTATCGGAGAGATTATTTCTACAAAGATTGTTGCGGCCTATTTAAATGAAGACGGCACCCCTGCTACCTGGGTGGATGCGAGAAATTATATCCATACGGACAACACCTATCGTGAAGCTAAAGTAGACTGGGAAAAAACCGAAGCAGAAATCCGAAAGAATTTGCTGCCCATAGTAGAGAAAACTATCGCGGTAACACAGGGTTTTATAGGCAACACCAGTGAGAATTTTACTACTACGCTGGGACGCGAGGGATCAGACTATTCTGCGGCGATCTTCACTGCTTGTCTTGATGCTACAGCACTAACGATATGGAAAGACGTGCCCGGTGTACTGAACGCGGATCCAAAATGGTTCGACCAGACGGAACGCATCCCGCAGCTGTCTTATCACGATGCGATTGAGCTTACCTATTACGGGGCTACGGTAATCCACCCAAAAACAATTAAACCGCTCCAAAATAAAAACATTCCGTTGTATGTAAGGTCGTTCCTACTGCCTGAAGGCGAAGGAACTGCAATTAATGGCCTGATCAGCAAGCTGCCTGTTGCTTCTTTTATATTTAAAGTGAACCAGGTGCTGATTTCGATCTTTCCTAAAGACTTCTCTTTCATTATTGAAGAAAACCTGAGTGATATCTTCAGTTTATTTCATCAGCATAAAATAAAAGTGAATACCATGCTGAATTCTGCCATTAGCTTTTCAGTGAGTGTGGACGATGATGCGGAAAAGATCAGTAAACTGATTGCCGACCTGTCGGTACGGTATAAAGTAAAGTATAACAAAAAACTGGAACTGGTTACGATCCGTTATTATAACCAGGATACGATAAATCGTGTGACTGTCAATAAAGACATCCTGCTGGAAGTAAAAAGCCGTCATACCTGCCAGATTGTGATGAAAGATAAAACTATTGAATAAGCATATCTCAGATAGCGCGGTTCAAACCTATATTGAGGAGCATCTGCATGCAGATGTTCATAAAATTGCTATGGCAAAAAGCCCTTTTCCGGAAGTCAGCGGGAAAGAGCTGGCCAACCAGATTGCGGCCAGGAAGAAGTCGGCGCGTAAATTACCTACCTGGTTCGACACTGATCTGATTTATTATCCGGCGCTGCTGTCTATTGAACAATGTTCATCAGAGGTTACAGCAGCTTACAAAGCCAGCCTGACCAACGGAGGTTCACTAATAGATCTTACCGGCGGATTTGGGGTAGATACTTATTATTTCTCGAAGATAAACCAGTCGGTATTACACTGCGAAATCAACGAAGAACTCAGTGAAATAGCCCGGTATAACGGCGGTTTATTAGAACAGCGCAACACAGAATTTTTTAGCGGCGACGGGATTGCCTATTTGGAGAACAATGACCGCCGGTTCGATTTTGTCTACATTGACCCGGCAAGAAGGAGCAGTTCGGGGAAGGTATTTATGCTGAAAGACTGTACACCCAACGTAATCGAACACCTCGGCCTGCTGTTGAGCAAAGCAAAAAGGGTGCTGATTAAAACGGCGCCGCTGCTGGATTTAACTGCCGGGTTAAAGGAGCTGGACCATGTAGCAGCGATCCATATTGTCAGCGTAAAAAACGAATGTAAAGAACTGATTTGGGTAGTAGAAAGAGACTTTGACGGTCGCCCGCAGATCGTTTGCGCCACCTTAAACGAAACACAAAAACAATTCAGCTTTATTGCAGGTGAAGAGGTTAGCGCGGCTATTTTGGAAACACCTGTTGAAAGCGGGAATTACCTATACGAACCTGATGTTGCTTTGCTCAAAAGCGGTGCGTTTAATCTCATTGCCGAAAGATACCAGCTGCATAAATTTCATTCGCAGACCCAGCTATACCTATCCCCAGAGATACATACAGACTTCCCGGGCAGGATCTTTAAGATAGGACAAGTTGTATCGGCAGGGGCCATCAAAAAAGAGAAAAATCTGGTAGGCAGTGTGATTGTTAGAAATTATCCCGATAAGGCTGCCGCACTGGTTGAAAAATATCAGATCAAACCAGACGATACCCAGTTTATCATCTTTACGCAAAGTAAAGCTGAAGGTAAACTCGTTATTAAAGGGACGATCATACAGCATTATTAAAAAACAAAGCCTCCCAGCAATGCACAGGAGGCTTTGTTACAACAGTTCTTATTTGGTAGGTTATACTTTCCGGACTTTCACCGCCTGTAAACCTTTCTTGCCTTCAGCTATTTCAAATTCAACCTCGTCATTTTCCTGTATACTGTCAATGCCGCCCAGTACATCCTTAAAATGGACAAAAATATCCTTATTGCCTTCATAAACAATAAAACCATAACCCTTCTGTGTATTAAACCACTTTACTTTTCCGGTACTCATAATATTCTAATCTATAAATTAATATTTCTTTAAAGTTCTCAACTATATCAAACTTAATAATAATCCATATGTTTTAAAAATTATTTGTTAGGTTGGGGCGTAGTTCTCAAATACGGTTTAATTACTTTATGTCCTTTTGGGAATTTTGACTCAATATCCTCTGTCTTAATACTATTCATCACCACTACATCATCCCCATCCTTCCAGTCTGCCGGTGTTGCCACGCTATATTTAGCAGTTAATTGAAGGGAGTCGATCACACGCAGTACTTCCGTAAAATTACGTCCTGTAGAAGCAGGATAAGTAAGCATTAACTTCACTTTTTTATCAGGAGAAATAATAAACAGGGAGCGTACAGTTAAAGTCTCTGATGCATTCGGGTGGATCATATCATACAGGTCGGCCACCTTTTTATCTTCATCCGCAATAATCGGGAACTCTACCGTGGTATCCTGCGTTTCATTGATATCATTGATCCAGCTTTTATGCGATTCTACAGAGTCTACACTTAAAGCGATAACTTTCACATCCCTTTTTTCGAACTCTGCCTTCAGCGAAGCTGTACGCCCCAGTTCTGTAGTACAAACAGGGGTATAATCTGCAGGGTGCGAAAAGATCACTCCCCAGCTATCACCAAGAAATTCATAAAAATCAATATCTCCTATTGAAGTTTTAGCTTTAAAATTTGGAGCAATGTCTCCTATTCTGATACTCATATTGTTAATTTTTAGTTTTTGAAATCAATTTTCATTAATCACTACTAATATAGTAGATATTTTATTCCGATCAAATAAACAATGATGGCTGGAACTTTATTTCCGGAATTTTACTCCCTAATGTTTTATTGAATGCTTTGATCGCATACGCAGCAAAGCGTACTGCTTCCCGTTCATCGTGCTGGTGCATAAAAAAGAAAACCTTTTTTAACCCCTTCTCCTGCCATAATTTTATCCGCTCCACCCATTCGTCGATCCTTGCCAGGTTGCTGTCATTATGGTTGGGTCCATTGCCGACGAACCTGATAAAAACTTCGGGAACGGTAACTTCCATATGTAAGACATCCCTCCTGCCGCTCACATCAGTGATCACTGCGCCTTTATTTAATTGTTTAAGCAATTCAAATGCTTTTTTGCGGAACTCCGGATTGGAAAACCATTCTTTATTGCGCAACTCTACGAACACACTCAGATCTTCTGGTAAGGATTTTAAATAAGCAGCGAGGTCGGGCAGATGATCAGGCCCGAAGCTATCACTTAACTGTAAAAAGCAAGGTCCCAGGTTTTCCTGAAACTCTACAATTGAAGTCAGAAATTCGTCTGTAGATTTCTCGGCTCCTTTGAGCCTTTTATAATGGCTGATTGCTTCTGGAAATTTAGGGCAGAACAGGAATTCTTTTCCGGGTATGAATGTAGCCTGTTTTTTCCATTTCCGGGCAGTTTCTATAGTAGGAATTCTGTAATGGGCGGCATTGAGTTCTATTGAATTTAACTGTTTCGCATATTCAGTAAGAAAATCCGCTGCCCTGGTTTTAGGCGGGAAAAGAAAATCAACCCATTCGGGAAGGCCCCACTTGGCACAACCTACATAAATATCCGGCTGGACGATGTCTTTGCCATTTAATACTTCTTTTGTTTGCACACCATCTTTTGGCAGCTTAAAATTAATTGCTTTTACCTCTTCCGAAGGTATCTTTCCAAATTCCATAATAAAAGAATATAAAAACAAAAACCCCAAAGCATGCAAGATGTTTTGGGGTTTTGATATGAAGAGGGTAATTCTAGTTATAAACTTTGATCATATAAACGTAAGGCTCAATTTTATCAATTTGTTTTGTCCTGCTTAAGCCCTGCATTGGATTCTTTTTAGAGAAAGCTACTTTTTTACCTAATGAATCTTCAGGAATTGCATTTAATGCCTGTTGGATATATTTCGCCTTTATAGCAAAAGTAGCACCGTCAACATTATTTTCTTTAGCCGTAATCACACCAATGATGTTTCCATAATTATCAAGTAACGGGCCGCCGCTGTTTCCGGGATTGATTTCAATAGACACCTGATATTGCGTAGTATCACCACTATGACCTGTCCTTGAACTTACATAACCTTCACCTAATACAGCATCATCTTTAGGAAAACCGAGGGTATAAACATTCTCTCCCATTCCGGTGGTATTTTTCTTCAGTTTATAAGGCAAATTAGAAAGCGGTACGAAAGCATTATCGGTGATCTTAAGGATCGCAATATCATGCTCAGGATCACGGTGCACAACCGAGGCTTTAAATGAGCCATTACTATTCTGTACATAGATAGAATCAGCATCTTTAATCACATGCAGGTTAGTACAAATATATCCGTTTGAAGTTAAAGCAAATCCGGTACCGCCAAACTTGGCTGCCCTAACCGGGCCTTTATCCATTTTAGAACTCGAAATAATTGTTCTGACTAATCTGTTCTGATTATTCTTGATATTGGCCATTTCCCTTCTCATTACCTCATAAGAACCATTTTGTTTGGTGTTATGCTGTATAGAATAAATAGAGAATATTGTTAACAATAAGAATGAGGCGGCAACCGCAACGGCCGACTTATTATTGCGCCATAAGTTTACAATATAAGAAGGATGCGGTCTTAACTGTTCTGTTAATGACGCTACATCTATTTTTTTATGTGCATTGTCCATCTGCTGTTTCAGGGAAAGCACAGCGCCGTACTGTTTCAGCTCTTCCAGAAAAACTTTATGGGTAACCACTTTATGGTCAATTGCAGGATCATTCGCACGCAGCTCTTCAAAAGCTGCTGCTTCTGTCGCGCTAAGTTTACCTTGCAGGTAATCTTCAATAATACCTTCTAACTCTATATCGTTCCTCATGACGTATTATGATTGAAAAAATAATTTCTTTAATCTCTGCAGGCATTTATACTTCTGGGTTTTGGCATTATCCGTATTGGTGTAGCCAAACTTCTCACAAATATCCTGCATGGAGAGATTATTAATATAAAAATCCTGAATAATAGTTTTACAGGGTTCTCCCAGATTCAGCAATGCTGACCCCATCTTCTCAAACTGAAGATCTTTCTCTTCATGTTGTTCTATATCTACTTCTACAGCAATAACATCTTCAAACTCGGAAACGTTATTTGTTTTTTTACTTTCCTGGGAAAGTTTTTTTAACCAAATGCGTCTGCATACCGAGTATATATATGTCTTTAATTTACTGCTTAACTCAAAATCTCCGCCTTTTATTTTGTTATATAAAATGATGATTGCTTCCTGATACACATCTTTTGCATCGTCTTCATCACCATTATTATTTAAAATAAACTGTAAAACCATCGGATAATAGCCGATGTACAGCCTGTTAAGGGCATCTTCCGAGTTATTTAGTATCCCTAAAACTACCTCTCTATCTGTTGGAACTGAACTGCTTAACTTGTTACTCACTAATTAATACATTTATACGTGAATGGTAACCCAATATTAGACAAAAAAAATATTCTTTAATCTTTTTTTAAATTGATGGGTTACCTTTTAATGATTGCGGTATTAATCTGTAAAATTAATTAATTATTTAAAATCGAATTCAAATGAAAAACATGTTCAAATTTGGCTTTTTAGCTTTAGCAATCTCTTTATCAGTAGCAGCTTGTAACTCTGAGAAAAAATCTGAAGGTACTGATACTACAGTAACTGATTCTTCTACTGTTGTTACTGATGTTGATACTTCAGTTAAAGATTCAACTGTGAAAGATACTACTGTAACAGCTACTACTACAACTGTTGATTCAGTAAAAAAATAAGCTTTTATAGCTTTTTAAAAAAGGCTTTGGAATATCCAAAGCCTTTTTTTTGTGCCTATATTTCGGTACATTTGCATTTTGCAAACCTATTCTAATACATGAATTTATCTCCATTACAAGCGATATCACCAGTTGATGGCCGCTATAGAAGTACTACACAAAACCTTGCCCTGTATTTTTCTGAATCAGCATTGATCAAATACAGAGTTTATGTTGAGATTGAATATTTCATCGCTTTATGTGAAACCGGCTTAACAGGCCTTGCAGCTTTTGATAAATCAAATTATGCCAGCCTGCGCGCTATCTTCGAACAATTCAGTGATAGTGATGCACAAGAGGTAAAAGACACGGAAAAGGTAACCAATCATGATGTTAAAGCTGTAGAATACTTTATCAAGAAAAAGTTTGATAATTTAGGATTACAGGATTTTAAAGAGTTTATACATTTCGGACTAACCTCTCAGGATATTAATAATACCGCTATCCCATATACTTTCAAATTATCATTAGAAGAGGTTTATTACCCTCAGATCGGTGAGCTGATCACTAAATTACATGCGTTAGCTACAGAATGGAAAGATATCCCTTTACTGGCGCATACACACGGACAGCCTGCTTCTCCAACAAAACTGGGTAAAGAGTTCATCGTGTTTGCAGAAAGACTGGAAATTCAGTTAAACAACCTTAAAAATATCCCGAACAGTGCAAAGTTCGGTGGTGCTACAGGAAATTTCAATGCACATCATATCGCTTATCCAGGGATTAACTGGGTAGATTTCTCGAACAATTTCGTAAACAACATACTGGGACTAAGCCGTGCACAGCATACCACACAAATTGAACATTACGATCAATTTGCAGCACAATGTGATGCGCTAAAAAGAATCAACAATATTATTATTGACCTTGACAGGGATATCTGGGCTTACATTTCTAAAAATTATTTCAAGCAGAAAATTAAAGAGGGTGAAGTAGGTTCATCTGCCATGCCACATAAGGTAAACCCTATAGACTTCGAAAATGCGGAAGGAAATGCAGGTATAGCCAATGCGTTATTTGAATTTTTCGCGGCCAAATTACCTATTTCACGCCTCCAAAGGGATCTTACAGATTCTACGGTACTGAGAAATGTAGGTGTCCCTATGGCACATACTGTAATTTCTATTGCTTCTACATTAAAAGGCTTGAATAAACTACTGTTAAATAATGATGCGATTGCAGCCGATCTGGAAAATAACTGGGCGGTTGTAGCAGAAGCAATCCAAACGGTGCTGCGCAGAGAAGCTTATCCAAATCCTTACGAGGCTTTGAAAGACTTAACACGTACCAATCAGAAGATCACTGCACTGACGATGTCGGAATTTATTGACGGACTGCAGATAGATGAAGATTTGAAACAAGAACTGAAACAAATCACGCCATTTAATTACACAGGTGTGTTTTAAGATATAATGACCTAATTCAGACATCGATATCTGAATTTCAAAGACGAATTATTTATTTTTGTAAGAAAAAAGAGCGAATGAATATTAACGTATATACAGAAGAAACCCCGAATCCTGCCACAATGAAGTTTATGGTAAATAAACTTCTGATAAACGGTAGCGAAGATTTCGCGACAAAAGAAAGTGCGGAACACTCTCCTTTTGCAAAAGAATTATTCAAGTTCAATTTTGTTAGCGGTGTATTTTTTGCAAGTAATTTCGTTACTGTAACTAAAACTGAAGATGCAGAATGGCCGGATATCGAACCTATCTTAAAGGAATTCGTTAAGGGTGCTGTAGAATCAGAATATAAAATTAAGGAAGCTACTGCAGAAGAGGCTCCTGACTTTGAAGGGACTGACCTTGAAGTAAAGATCCAGCAGATATTACATGATTACGTTCGTCCGGCCGTAGAGCAGGATGGTGGTGCAATCAGCTATAAGTCTTTTGAAGAAGGCGTAGTTACTGTAGAACTTCGCGGTTCATGCAGCGGATGTCCTTCATCAACTATTACTTTAAAATCTGGGATCCAGAATTTATTACAGCGCATGGTTCCTGAGGTAAAAGAGGTTGTTTCTAACGCATTATAGTCAAGCATTCCTTTAATACAGCATCAATCAAAGGCTGATAAAACAACAGGCCGTATCACTTCATAGAGGTACGGCCTGTTGTTTTTACTGTTTTTTTATTCTGGCTGAGGCCTGCTAAATTATGTTCACTCAGCTATTAAAATTCCGCTGTATCGCTTCCAATATTTCCTGGTCTACCAAACCATTTGTGGCCAGGATTTCGCGTTTTTCGATAAATTCATCACCTCCGCTAAAGTTCATGATATTACCACCTGCCTGCTGAACAAGGTAAGCACCACCGGCAACGTCATAAGAATTCAGGTTATACTCGAAAAAAGCATCAAACCTTCCGCAGGCTACATAAGCAAGATCCACGGCCGCAGAGCCTATCCTTCTTAAACCATGTGTTTTCTGCATCAGTTCTCCCAGTAGTTGCATGTACTGGGGCTGTTTATCAAACTGGTAATATGGAAAGCCAGTAGCCAGTAATGAATCTGAGAGGGTGTTTCTTTTAGATACCCTGATCTGTTCATTATTTAAAAAAGCAGGTGCGTCTTTATAGGTATGGAACATCTCTCCTCTGTTGATCTCATAGACTATCCCTATAACAGGTTTGTCTTCTTCATATAAAGCAATGCTGATCGAGTAAGTGGGTACACCATGGATGAAATTGGTAGTACCGTCAAGCGGGTCTATGATCCAGTTATAAGTTTTCCCTTTTGTATTTACAGTATCTTCTTCTGTGGTAAAGCCGGCATCAGGGATCAATTTGGATAAATTATTTACCAATTGTTCTTCTGCAGTTTTATCCACATAAGAAACCAGATCGTTTAATCCTTTGAATTCAATTGCATCTGCATTGAAATTCATAGATTCTTTCCTGATAAAATTCCCTGTCATCCGTGTTATAGCAATGACCTGTGTACTCAGTAATTCGTAATTCAAATCTTAAAATTTAGTATTTCCGTAATTCTTCTTTGTTTCTTACAGAGTATACCACAAGGAGCAAGCCACAAATAAATAATAGTGATGATATCATCTCTGCCTGTGTAAAAGAGATACCTGCAACGTGATATTTAGTATTTACCCGGATCAGTTCAATAAAAAAGCGTTCTACACCATTCATCATTAAATAGATGCCGAACATCATTCCCGGAAGTTTAATCTGGTGACGGATACGCCATAGGATTAGGAAGAGGATAAAACAAACGATCACTTCATAAAGTGGCGTAGGATATACAGGCAAAGGCAAAACATTGCAGAAGCGTCCTGTACAACCCGGAATCGGATCTCCGGACATGGCCACATTATTCGGGTAAGTAGAAGCCCATAACCAGTCTGGCAGCCAGGTAAAAGGTTTTGGGTTTACGTTCACAATCCCCCAGTCGCCATCTCCAGAAAGCTGACAGCCGATCCGGCCCACACTGTACGCCAGCATCATTCCCGGACCGCCTACATCCAGCATATGCAGAGGCTTGATACCGTTCTTTTTAGCAATATATAAAACCGCTGCACCGCCACAGATCAGTCCGCCGTAAAATGTAAGTCCGCTGAAAGACAGCAACCCGCCTATCGGGTCTTTAACAAAGGTGTCCCAATGTTCCAGGTTATCAAATATTTTAGCTCCAAGAAAGCCCCAGACAGCCGCCCAGATAATCATATTCCCCATTAACTCGTAAGGGTGCTCTGTAACTTCGACTGTTTTTGGCTGTGGCAATACCGATTTCTTTTTCTCTGTATAATCCAAATACGCAAACAATGCCCCAAAAACCAGTCCGCCGAAAATATTGCCCTTTAAAGAAAGCAACACCGTTTGCGCATCATATACAAACAAGCTATAGTTCAGAAATGCATAAACGAGTTTATACCCAAACAGGAATCCAAGAATACCGCTATAGAGCAATTCATTAGTTGAAACCGGTTTACCAATCACCACCGACCTTTTCACAGGATGGAGCAATCCAAGTTCTTCTTTTCTTTTCAGCTCCTTAGTAAAGGCCCAGTAACCTGCTATAAAAGCACAGGCTACCAATAAGCCAAAAGTATTGATGGGCAAAGGGATATGCACACCAAAAGCATATTCTAAGAAATGGGAAATAGTAGGAAACATACACGTAATTTTTTTACGCGAATATAAGATTAATGTGCCAGAACTTGTGCGGTTTCCATAACTTCAACCTCACCATCTGCTGTAAGTTCTACCAGCATTACGGTTTTGATTTCGTTGACCATTACCGGATCATACTTTGCCTTTACCTTCACATAATTCTTGGTAAAACCATGCATAAAGCCATTTTTCTGATCATCTTCAAACAATACTTCTCCTACGGAGCCAATTTGTGACTGATAGAAGGCCCTGCGCTTTTTATCAGATAAAATATGCAGCATTTTACTTCTGTCAGCTCTTGCGCTGCCAGGAACAACACCACTCATATCTGCAGCTTCGGTCTGTTCACGCTCAGAATAGGTAAACACGTGCAGGTAAGAAACATCCAATTCATTTAAGAACTGGTAAGTATCTAAAAAGTCTTCTTTGGTTTCACCAGGAAAACCAACAATTACATCCACACCTATACAGCAGTTAGGGATCAGTGCTTTGATTGTTGCTACCCTTTCTGTATATAAATCACGGCGGTAACGTCTTTTCATCAATCCAAGGATCTTATCTGATCCTGACTGCAGCGGGATATGAAAATGGGGAACAAAACGTTTTGAGTTCGCAACAAAGCTGATGATCTCATTGCTTAACAGGTTTGGTTCTATAGAGGAGATACGGATTCTTTCGATCCCTTCAACCTCATCGAGTGCTTTTACAAGATCAAAGAATTTATCTTCGCGGCTCCCATTCCTGATACCGAAATCACCCAGGTTTACCCCGGTAAGCACGATTTCTTTTACCCCGCTTTCAGCGATCTGTTTTGCGCGGTTGACTACGTTTTCGATAGTATCACTTCGGCTGCCCCCTCTCGCGAGCGGGATTGTGCAGTAAGTACAGGGATAATCACAGCCGTCCTGCACTTTAAGAAAGGTGCGGGTTCTGTCGCCTATAGAGTAGGCAGCAATAAAATTATGGTTAACTTTTTCAATATCCTGTTGATGGATAATTGTTTTTGGTTCTTTAGTAAGATCAGAAATAAACTCCACAATGCGGAATTTCTCTGCTGCACCCAATACCATATCCACACCTTCGATCTCAGCGATTTCCGCAGGTTTTAGCTGCGCATAACAACCAACAATAGTGATATAGGCATTAGGGGAATATTTGAGCGCTTCTTTCACTACCTTACGGCATTTTTTATCCGCATGTTCGGTAACAGAACAGGTATTGATTACATATACATCGGCACCTTCAGTAAATTCTACCACAGCATAACCTGCATCGGTAAAAAGACGTCCAATGGTTGAAGTTTCAGAAAAATTCAACTTGCAACCTAATGTATAAAATGCTACTTTCTTCATTGATCTTATTATTATGCAACCTGAAGTATGATGTATGACAAAAGCCAGGCTGATACTACGGATTTCATTTGAAATGCAAAGATAACTTTTTAGATCATCTTATAGAACACAAAGCATTTGTTCATTGTCAAATTATCAGGAATTATCCTCATTCCAGCGAAAACTCTCCTGCTCCAGCCCCGCGAGATCGACTACCCTGCTAACTACGGTCTGCGCTACTTCTTCTATTGTTTTGGGAATATTATAAAAAGAAGGATTAGCAGGGCAAATAATGCCGCCGGCTTCTGTTACGATTTTCATGTTATTAATATGTATCAGGCTAAATGGGGTATCCCTGACTACAGCAATCAGTTTCCTGCGCTCCTTTAATACTACATCTGCCGCACGTGAAATCAGGTCGTTGGATATGCCATGTGCGATCCTTCCCAGTGTACCCATTGAACAGGGTATAATAATCATAGTATCAAACTTTGCAGAACCGGATGCGAAAGGTGCATTAAAATCCATTTTCTGGTAAAAGTCGAATGCATAATTATCATAATCGCTATTGCCCAGCTCAAAACGCCATACCTCTTTTGCATTGTCTGACATCACTACCCCCACCTTCTCAATCTGATCGCTCAACTTCAACAGATTATCAAGCAGTAGCTTGGCATAGATAGAACCGCTGGCCCCGGTAATTGCAACAATGATTTTTTTCTTTTTCATAGACCCGATAAAGATACAGAACAGGATGAAACAAAAAAGGGCCGAAAAATTAATTCCGGCCCTACATCTACCTATGAAAAACATACCCTTGGGAGGGTAAGCCCAAATGTAATATTCTTTTGTAACAAAAAAAAGATTTGACTGGTCTTTTTTCATAAAATGTTAAACAATTAACATTTCTTAACTCTTTTTTGTGGAACTATGCCCATTTGGGCTATTTGAGGGTGAATATTGCCATAAAGTGATTTCAATCACAAAAAATATTCAACTACAATCTCCTGTCTATGAATTGTTTAAAAAATAATTGAAAATCTTCCTCAAAAATATTTGATTAAATCCATTAAAGTCGTACTTTTGTCAGACTGAAAAACACGGTGGTTTTAGCTCAGTTGGTTAGAGCATCGGTTTGTGGTACCGAGGGTCGTGGGTTCGAGCCCCATATTCCACCCAATCAGTAAAAAGCAGCTCTTTAGAGCTGCTTTTTTTGTTTTAAGACAAAAATAATTAACGACGGACACGTTACGGACACAAAATCTGTTTATTAAATAACTGGCTTATGATTGAGATTTATACCGATGGAGCAGCAAGCGGCAATCCTGGTCCTGGAGGCTATGGAGTAATCCTGCGTTCCGGAAGTCATTATAAAGAGCTGAGCGGGGGCTTTCGTTTAACCACCAATAACAGGATGGAATTACTTGCTGTGATTGAGGGGTTAAATTCAATAAAAAAACCGGGAGCGCAAGTTACCATTTACTCAGATTCTAAATACGTGGTCGACTCAGTAGAGAAAAAATGGGTATTTGGATGGGTAAAAAAGGGTTTTAAAGACAAGAAAAACAAAGACCTCTGGATCCGTTTCCTTGCTGTTTATAAACTACACGATGTAAAGTTCATCTGGATCAAAGGGCATAACAGCCATCCTGAAAATGAACGCTGCGATGTACTTGCAGTCGCTGCCTCTAAACAAAAAGGGCCGCTGCCTGTTGATGTTGAATTCGAAGCAGAAAAAAACAGGGAAACCCTACTTTAAAGAATTACTGAAAAAGGGGTTATTCAACCCCTTCTATCATGTCCAGTGTAACAACATTTTCTTTACGGGCATTTTCAGCCGCGGAATATTTAACCATCATCTGCTCTGCCATTCTCACCATCTTTTTTGATCCGATAAAAATAGACGATCTCTGATGCAGCTCCAAAGGTTCGATGTCAAGGATTCTTTTAAAACCATCCGATGCCACGCCACCTGCCTGCTCAATGATAAAAGCCATAGGGTTACATTCATACAGCAATCGAAGTTTACCATTCGGAGAGCTGGCTGTAGTTGGGTACATATAGATACCTCCCTTGATTAAATTACGGTGTATATCAGCAACCATCGATCCTATGTATCTTGAAGTGTATGGCCTGTTAGTCTCGGCATCATGCACCTGTGCGTACTTAATGTACTTTTTTACACCCATAGGGAAATGAACGTAATTACCTTCATTTATCGAATAGATACTGCCATCATCAGGCATTTTCATATCCGGGTGCGATAAGCAGAACTCACCTATTGAGGGATCGAGCGTAAAACCATTCACCCCTTTGCCAGTAGTATATACCAGCATGGTCGACGAGCCGTAGATCACATAACCTGCCGCTACCTGTTCTGTACCTTTTTGCAGGACATCAGCCAAAGTAGCCATTCCTTCGGTAGATTTTCTGCGGTAGATGGAAAAGATAGTCCCCACCGCTACATTGACATCAATGTTAGAGGAGCCGTCCAGCGGATCTATACAGACAATATATTTGGCATTCTTTGAAACCGGCGAATCGATAGGAACAAACTCATCTTCTTCTTCTGTAGCTACAATACAGCATTCTCCCCCACTGGTCAGCGCAGAAATAAACTGCGTATTTGCAAAAATATCAAGTTTCTTTTGTCCTTCACCCTGTATATTCACTGTCCCTGCATCCCCTAGGATGTCCACTAAACCTGCTTTGTTCACCTCCCGGTTAACAATCTTTGATGCGATACCTATATCCCTCAATAACCTTGAAAGTTCGCCTTTAGCGTACGAGAAGTCAGCCTGCTTCTCAATAATGAACTGGCCCAGTGTTTTTATACCCGACATATTTTACTTAGTGTATTAATTACGTTATCTATTACCCATTTCTATTACCTCTAAGGTATGTATTTTTTCTTCTGAAATAACGAATCGTACTAAAGTTTTTATTTTATGCCAGCCGGATTTCCCTGCTGCACCGGGATTAATGTGCAAACATTGAATTTTAGGATCAAACATCACCTTTAATATATGGGAATGTCCCGTTATAAAAAGCTTGGGAGGGTTAGTGTATATTTCACTTTTAATATTCGCCGCATATCTGCCCGGGTATCCCCCGATATGCGTCATCCATACATCCACATTTTCGCATGTAAACCGCAAGTGTTCCGGGAACTCTGCACGGATTGTCGCTTCGTCAATATTACCATAAACACCCTTTAAAGGCTTAAATGCAGCAAGCTTATCCGCAACATCAGCACCAAAATCGCCAGCATGCCAGATTTCATCACACGCATCAAAATGTTTAAATACCGCATCGTCAAGATAACCATGCGTATCTGATATCAATCCTATTTTCTTCATATCACTATTATATATCGCCTAAAAAGCCAGGAAGAAATCCTTGAGTAACTGTTTGTACTGATCCGTATAAACACCTTGCGCTGCATAAATATACACCCGTTCATGAACAACCTCCTTCACTTCAAAACCTAAACAGATCATCTGTCTGAAAGGTTCTTTAGTCTCATCAGAATAGATATGGATGATCTTTACCGGGAACAGCTTTTGCAGCACTGCATTTATGATCACATTTTCGGCTTGTTTAACAGGCAAAACCAGCCACAATAAACCATCCGGGTTAAGCATACCGGCGGTGGCCTTCAAAAGCATCTCAAAAAAATATGCGTCGGCGTGACGGGCGATCTCTTTTCTCTTCTCCGGGTTTTTAAGATCATTCACAAAGTATGGAGGGTTAGAAACAATCAGATCATACTTTACTGCAGGTTTGTAATTTTCAATTGAAATGGAAAACGCTGCTGTACGCCCGGCAAATGGAGAATTCCTGAAATTTTGATCTGCAGCAGCAGCAGCGGACGGATCGATTTCTACTGCATGTATCTGTGCATCCGGAAAACGTTGTGCCAGCATCATTGCAATCACACCTGTCCCCGTACCAATATCCAGTATCGTTACAGGAGCAGACTGGGCAGCAACAGCGCCCAATAGCACACCATCTGTATTGATCCGCATTGCACAACCAGCCTGGTCTACTTCAAATTTTTTAAACCTGAAAACACTTCCCATAGCCTATTGCTGATACAGCTCAAGAGGAAGTCCGTCGGGGTCACTGAAAAAAGTAAATTGTTTACCTGTATGCTCATCAATACGGATATCTTCTGTCGGCACACCTCTGCTATTCAGCACCGCCGCTACACTGGCCACATCATCTACCTCAAAAGCCAAATGACGCAGTCCCGCAGCTTCGGGCCTTGATGGCCTCCCGGGTACGTTTTCGAAAGAGAACAGTTCAATCTGATACAATCCGCCCACAGAAAGATCAAGCTTATACGATTTCCTTTCTGCACGGTATACTTCCTGCACTACCGTTAGTCCTAATATATTAATATAAAAATCCTTACTCTTCTCATAATCCGAGCAAATTACTGCAACGTGGTGAATCTTGTTTAACATCATATAACAACTGCGTTTAAAACGCACAAAGTAAGGAAACCTGCATGAGATTACAACTTACAGCACATAATGAAATCTAATGTAAGCTTCATCGGATCGAAAAAGCATTTAAATCAGAGTGCAAAACACCCATAAACCAATTGACTATGCAAAAAAAGGCCGGCGATTAACGGCCGGCCTTCCCGATTATCAATCACACCACACTACTGGCCCAACTGAAAAGATAAAGGCATTGTATAACGTACCCGCACCTTCCTGTTTTGCTGTTGCCCTGGTTTCCATTTCGGGGATTTTCTGATCACACGAATCGCTTCTTCATCACACCCTGCCCCTATTCCTTTTATTAATGTAACATCAGTAATGGATCCGTCTATCTCCACCACGAAACTCAGGAAAACCTTGCCCTGCACTTCCTTTTCCTGGGCGGCATACGGGTACCTCAGGTTGCGCTGAATAAATTTTGCCCAGGCCGCCATTCCTCCTTCAAACTCAGGATAGCTGTCAATTCCGCTTGCATCATATATATGTGTATCCTCAACCGGCAAAGCGACCCCATTTCCATTGCCCGCAGAAGCTACCGGCGCAGCAGCAGCTTTGGTAGCTTCCCCGGCCTGTGTAACCTGACCTATTACCGCATCTTTGATATCATCCAGCATTACAGGCTTCTCGTCTACAACCGGATCTTTTACCACTGCAATATTCACGGTTAGTTTAACCATTTTCACTTTTTCTGGCAGCGGCTCAGTTTTGGCCGGAATAATCTTTTTCTCTTCCGGTTTAATCGCTGCAGGCGGTGGAGCAACATCAATCACCCGATAAGTTTCCAGAGGTGCAACTGCATCCGGCTTTAACCTTTTATAAATTCCCGGACCAGCAATCAACAGGATAAAGACAGGTACAGTGAGCAATAAAGCCTTTAAAGTAATACTGGAAGATTCTGCACGCAGCGAATAAGCGCCATAAGACTGGTTCCTGTTTTTGAACACAAGATCGATCCATTCTGATTTGTAGAGGTTTGATGCGAAGTTTGACATGATTCAAGGATTAAGTTCATCAACATGATGTGCATATTTGCCGGATTCCATAACACTTGGCAGAATAAAAAAGAGAAAGGACAACATAAGCCCCTGGTTATAGCAATGTTGCAATCTCAACCTTTAGAAAGCTTGAATTAATGGAAGAGCAGGCCGACAAAAAACTCCCGAATAATTCAACATTATTTTATTTTTCCATGGGATTGTTGAATACTTTATTATAAATATTCTATTTTTGAACAAATTTTAAAGAAACTAATGAAAAGCTTAAGGACTATCGCATTAAAAGAAGCACAAACCAGAGTTTCACCAGAAGTTAAGTCACCTTCGACTAAAATTTCTGACTTTTTTGGCTCGAATGTGTTTGATAAGAAAAAAATGAAAGATTTCTTATCAAAAGAAGTTTATGAAAAATTGATCTCGGCAATTGACCAGGGTGAATTGATCAGTCAGGATGATGCAAACCAGATCGCTACAGCCATGAAACACTGGGCTATGTCTAAAGGTGCAACACACTATACACACTGGTTTCAACCACTAACGGGCTCTACTGCAGAAAAACATGACTCTTTCTTTGAACCAAGCAATGATGGTCCGATTGAGAAATTTGCAGGCAGTGCATTAGTACAACAAGAACCAGATGCATCGAGTTTCCCTAACGGTGGTATCAGAAATACATTCGAAGCAAGAGGTTATACTGCATGGGATCCTTCTTCTCCAGCATTTATCATGGAAAGCGCAGCGGGTAATACATTATGTATCCCAACTGTATTTGTAGCTTACACAGGTGAGGCATTAGATTACAAAGCACCATTATTAAAAGCATTAAACGCGCTGGATAAAGCAGCTGTTGATGTTTGCCAATATTTTGATAAAGGAATCAATAAAGTTACGGCTTCATTAGGTATCGAACAGGAATATTTCCTGGTAGACCTTGCCTTATATAATGCCCGTCCTGATTTAATGCTGACAGGCCGTGCGCTTTTCGGACACATGTCTGCAAAAGGACAGCAATTGGATGATCATTATTTCGGATCTATTCCGGAGCGTGTATTTACTTTCATGGTAGATTTCGAAAACGAAGCCCTGAAATTAGGTATTCCATTAAAAACACGTCACAATGAGGTTGCGCCTTTACAATTTGAATGTGCACCAATATATGAAGAAATCAACCTGGCAATTGACCACAATCAGTTGCTAATGGATGTGATGGAAAAAGTAGCACGCAGACATAACTTTAAAGTGCTGTTACATGAAAAACCATATGCAGGAATTAACGGATCTGGTAAACACAATAACTGGTCGTTAATCACTGATACCGGTAAAAACTTATTAGCTCCGGGAAAAACTCCTAAAAACAACTTAATGTTCCTAGCTTTCTTTGTAAACACAATCAAAGCAGTACATGAACATGCAGATTTGTTAAGAGCTAGTATCGCTTCGGTAAGCAACGATCACCGTTTAGGTGCCAACGAAGCTCCGCCAGCAATTATCTCTATCTTTTTAGGACAGCAATTAAACGAAGTACTTGACGAAATCGAGCACTCACGTATCAGCAAAAAGATCAAAGAAGATAACGCTTTGTGGTTAGGTATCCCTAAAATCCCGCAAATCCTGTTAGACAATACAGACCGTAACCGTACTTCACCTTTTGCCTTCACAGGTAACAAATTTGAATTACGTGCGGTAGGATCTTCGGCTAACTCTTCTGCACCAATGACTGTGTTAAACACGATCATGGCAGATCAGCTGATTAAATTCAAAGTTGACGTTGATAAACTGATCAAAAAAGGCGAGAAAAAAGATATCGCTCTTTTAACTGTGATCAAAAAATATATCAAAGAATCTAAGGACATCCGTTTCGAAGGAAATGGTTACAGCCAAGAGTGGGAAGATGAAGCAGCAAGACGTGGTCTGGCTAACATCAAAACTACACCGGTTGCGATTGATGCTTATGTATCAGCTAAATCTTTAGACCTATTCGAGAAAAATAACATCTTCTCCAAACGTGAATTATATGCACGTCATGAGATCTTACTGGAAAGCTATTACAAAAAACTTCAGATCGAAGCAAGGGTAATGGGCGAAGTAGCAAATACAATGATCATCCCTGCGGTTATTGACTATCAAAACACTTTATTGGAAAATGCAAAAAGCCTTAAAGAAGTTGGATTGGGCAAAGAAGCACTGGCAACTCCATTAGCGATCATCGGTAAAATCTCTGAGCACCTTTCAGTAATGAAAGCAAGTGTAGATTCTATGCTGGAAGAGCGTAAAGTGGCAAATGGTGTTGAAGACCACAGAGAAAAAGCGATCTCATACGATGAGAAGGTTAAATCTCAATTTGACAACATCCGTTACCATGCTGACAAATTAGAGCAGATTGTTGACGATAATGTTTGGCCTTTACCAAAATTCAGAGAATTATTGTTTTTAAAATAAAAATCCTTCTTTTAACTGATATAACCTCTGCCCTTAACAGGCAGAGGTTATTTTTTTTTATAGTCAATCGTCTACATTCGGGCGTTTCCCTATCTTTGCAGCAATATGAGTGATAACAGGTACAACCAGCGTGGCGTTTCTGCCTCGAAAGAAGATGTGCACCAAGCCATCAAAAACATAGATAAAGGCATTTTTCCGCAGGCTTTCTGCAAAATCATCCCGGATATTCTGGGCAATGACGATGCCTTTTGTAATATCATGCACGCAGATGGTGCAGGAACAAAATCTTCTTTAGCTTACGTTTACTGGAAAGAGACCGGCGATATTTCGGTATGGAAAGGCATTGCGCAGGATGCGATCATTATGAACCTTGATGATCTGATCTGCGTTGGGGCAACTGATCACATTTTATTATCTTCTACTATAGGCAGGAACAAAAACCTGATTACCGGAGAAGTGATAGCAGCAGTAATTAATGGTACAGAAGAAATCCTGGCAGAGTTAAGAGAAATGGGTATTTCAATTTTTTCTACTGGTGGTGAAACTGCAGATGTGGGCGACCTTGTCCGCACTATCATTGTGGATTCTACGGTTACCTGCCGTATCAAACGGGAAGATATCATCAGCAACCATACAATCCAGCCAGGAGACGTCATCGTAGGTCTGTCTTCATCAGGACAAGCAACATATGAGCAGGAATATAATGGCGGTATGGGCTCTAACGGGCTGACCTCTGCCCGTCATGATGTTTTTGATAAATCTGTTGCCGGCAAATACCCTGAAAGTTTTGATCCTGCTGTGCCATTTGATCTGGTATTTTCAGGCGGTAAAAAACTGACTGATACAATTAAGATCGATGAACAGACGGAAATGACTATTGGTAAACTTGTATTATCCCCTACCCGTACGTACGCCCCGGTTATCAAAAAAGTATTGGAACAGCATAGGGCACAGATCCACGGATTAGTACATTGCAGCGGCGGTGCACAGACTAAAGTGCTTCATTTCATCAACAACGACATCCACGTCATTAAAGACAACCTATTCCCTGTTCCACCCCTGTTTGAGCTGATCCAAGAGCAATCCGGTACCGCTTGGGAAGAAATGTACAAAGTATTTAATATGGGCCACAGAATGGAGCTATACGTGCCGCAGGAAATAGCTGATGCTATCATTGCCATTTCTAAAAGCTTTAATATCGATGCACAGATCATTGGAAGAGTAGAAGGTTCAGATAAAAAACAAGTAACGATCATCAGCGAAAAAGGAAGTTTCAATTACGAATAACCCATTCCTGTTTTCGTTCAGGAAATAACAGACATAAAAAAACAGCGTAACTTTTGGTTACGCTGTTTTTTTATGTCTGTTATACAGGTTGTATTCACATACAACCTGATCAATTATTTACGCATCTGCATGCAATGTATCTGCATGATCTTCTGGTTTATAATTAGCTTCCAATTCAGCCAGTTTTTTACTGCCATAAGCAAGCTTTGTAATCAGCACATATAATACCGGAACGATAAACAAAGCGAAGATCGTTGCCGAAAGCATACCCGCAGCCACAGTCCAGCCAATCGTCATCCTTGATACTGCACCAGCACCATGAGAAATAATCAATGGAATAACTCCTAAAATAAATGCCAGGGATGTCATAATAATTGGTCTTAACCTCAGCTTTACCGCTTCGATAGTCGACGGGATTAAGCCCATCCCCCAATCTACCCGTTCTTTAGCGAACTCTACAATCAGGATCGCATTTTTGGCCGACAGACCGATCAGTGTGATCAGACCAACCTGCGCATAAATATTGTTATCCAGTTTCGGCAGGAAAGTAAGCGCTAAGATAGCTCCGAACAATCCCAGAGGTACCGCAAGTAAAATTGAGAATGGTACAGACCAGCTTTCGTATAATGCTGCAAGCAGTAAGAATACGAATACAACGATCAAACCAAAGATTAACGTAGTACTGTTACCAGCCTCAGTTTCTTCCAAACTTAATCCGGAGAAATCATAAGTATATCCCGGAGGTAAGGTCTGTGCCGCTACTTCTCTCAGCGCCTGTAAAGCATCACCAGAACTTTTTCCTGGTTTAGCCGACCCACCAATTTCGATAGACCTGAACAAGTTGTAGTGATTGATAATCGACGCATTTTCCGTCATTTTATAAGTCACGAATGAACTTAAAGGAACCGGGGTACCCGTACTATTGTTTACATATATCTGGTCCAGGTTAGTAATACTGCTGCGGAAATTTGTATCCGCCTGTGTTACTACCCTGAAACTTCTTCCGTATTTAGTGAAATCGTTCACATAACTACTTCCCAGATAAGTAGAGATTGTATTGTAAACAGCGCCGATAGAAACACCCATTTTTTTCACTTTATCACGATCTACGTGTAACTGATAGTTTGGTGTTCTTGCGTTGAATAAGGTATAAGCCATACCGATTTCAGGACGCTGATTAGCTGCGGCAAGAAATTTACCTACAACCGCTTCAAACTTCTTGATATCACCAGCTTGTTTCTCCTGGATCTGCAAAGCAAATCCACCACTGATACCTAAACCTGGAATTGGAGGCGGGGTTACAGCAAGTACACTACCGTCTTTATCTCCGGCAAAAGTTGCGGACACCTTGGCAAGAACAGTAGCAACATCCGCTTCACGGTCATCCCAGTTCTTTAACTGCACAAAGAAAGTTGCAGCATTGGATTTAAATGACCTGTTCAAAATATTGATACCTGCAATCGAAGTAATATTTAAGATCTCAGGATTTTGTTTTTGTATAGTATCGGTAATCTTTTTGATGAACGCATCGGTACGCGCACCAGAAGCACCTTCGGGCAGCGTTGCTCCCATAATAAAAATACCTGCATCCTCATTCGGGATAAATCCTGAAGGTTTTTTAATGAATAACCCAACTGTACCTACATAGATACAAGCAAGAATGATCATTACCAACGGCGCTTTTTTCAATGCCCATCTTACCCCGTTAGAATATTTATCGGTCACTTTCGCAAACCAGGTATTGAACTTGAAGAAAAACTTGTTTAAACCTTTTGAATCTTTGTTTAAATTCATTGGTGTTAACAACAATGAACATAACGCTGGTGTAAGTGATAATGCAATAAATGCAGAGATCAATACAGAAACGGCAATTGTAATTGCAAACTGCTGATACAGCTGGCCCACCATACCCGGTATAAAGCCTACAGGGATAAATACAGCAGCAAGAATCAATGCAATCGCGATAACCGGCGCAGTGATATCCTTCATCGCTTTTTGCGTTGCGTCTGGTGCAGAGAGACCTTCGTGGTCCATATAATGCTGCACCGCCTCTACCACAACAATCGCATCATCCACCACAATACCGATGGCGAGTACGAAACCAAACATCGTTAATACGTTTATCGAGAACCCTAAAATGGTGAACAGGATAAATGTTCCGATAATAGATACCGGGATCGCCAACACGGGAATCAATGTAGCCCTCCAGCTTTGCAGGAAGAAGAATACTACGATCGTTACCAGGATCAGTGCCTCTACCAGGGTATGGATAACCTCATTAATAGATACTTTTACAATAGATACGGTTTCATAACCAACTTTAAAATCAAGATCTTTTGGGAATGATTTTTTAAGCTCGGCCATCGCAGCATCAATACCGGCTGCAGTTTCTACCGCGTTACCACCCGGTGTCTGGTTGATAGCCATTAATGAAGCTACTTTACCGTTTACTTTTGATCTTGTAGCATAAGAAAACTCTCCTAATGCAACCCTTGCAATATCTTTCAGGTAAACAGGAGAACCATCTGTTCCGGTTTTAACGACAATGTTCCTGAATTGCTCTTCGGTGTTTAAATCACCATCCATAACTACAGAGAATTCAAAAGTCTGTGAATCCTGCTGTGGAGGCCCGCCCACGCTACCACCCGGGATACGTGAATTTTGTTCTGAAATTGCGGTTGATACATCCGTTGGTGTTATACCTAACCTTGCCAGTTTACCGGCATCCAGCCAGATCCGCATACTGAAAGGCTGACCGAATGCCTGTACATCCCCTACACCTTTAATACGTAACAATGCGTCTTTTACGTAAAGGTTGATATAATTGGAAATAAATTTCTGGTCGTATGTTCCGTTTGGAGAATACAGACCAATTACCATCAAAATATCATTGTTTGCTTTTTTCGTGGTAATACCCAAACGACGAACTGCCTCCGGCAATCCTGGTTCAGCAATACCTACCCTGTTTTGTACATCCAGGGCAGCAATATCGATATTGGTACCAACATCAAAGGTTACTGTGATCGCCGAACGTCCGTCAGAAGTACTATTGGATTGCAGGTACTTCATCCCCGGCGTACCATTGATCTGGCTTTCTACCTGTGTGGTTACTGTCTGTTCTACTGTTTGTGCATCCGCACCGGTATAGGTACCCGTAACAGTAACCGTTGGAGGCGCAATACTTGGGTACTGACTGATCGGCAATGTGGTAATCACAATAGCCCCGATCAGCACGATTAATATGGAAATAACGATCGCCGTGACTGGTCGTTTTATAAATACATCTGAAATCATAAGTCTGAAATTCTTTTATAAACTATTTCTTTGCTCCAGCAGCTGCAGGCTGCTGTCCGTTTGCTGCTTCTACAGATCCAGCTTGTACTTTAGCACCAGGTCTTACATTTTGTACACCCTCTACAACGATAACTTCGCCTTTTTTAAGTCCGCTGGTTACTACAATCTGCTGATCAACCTGCTTACCAACTTTAATTACCCTTGGCTCCGCTTTACTGCTATCGCCAACAATAAACACGTTGAATTCTCCTAATTGCTCTGTAACTGCTTTATAAGGAATAACCAGTTGGTTACCGATTTCTTTGTTTAATACTTTCAGGTTAACGTTCATGCCGGAAATCAGCTTGCCACCTTCATTTGGATAACTGATCCTGATTTTGATTGTTCCTGTCTGCGCATCAACTGCGCGGTCGATTGCCACGATCTGTCCCTGACGTTTATAGATCGACCCATCTTGCAGCTGAATACTGAAGAGAGAATCTTTAACCGCACCAGGGTTGTTTTTCATCGTAATAAAACGAGGGATATCTGTCTGGCTAACCGGAATATCAACAGCAATAGGATTGCTGGTAGAAACAGTGTTTAATATGGTAGTACCAGGGGATGCAAAAGCACCCAATTTAACTTGAGAAATACCGATTGTTCCTGTTAAAGGAGAAGTGATAATTGAACGCTGCAAATCTGAAGCGGCAGAAGCCAGTGAAGCCTGTGCAGCAGCGATCTGAGATTCTGCATTTGCTAAATCAGTCAGTGCATAATCAACACGTTGTTTAGCCACAGCATCCTGCTCTGCCAATTTCGTGTAACGGTCTGCATCTTTTTTAGTTTTATCACGGTTTGCTTTTGCTACCGCAACATCTGCTTTTGCAGCATTATAAGCCGCCTGGTATTTTGTACGGTCAATTTCGTACAGTCTCTGTCCTTTAGTTACAGTTTGTCCGTCTTTAACATATATAGCAGTGATATAACCGCCAACCTGCGCACGCAGTTCAACTTCATTTAATGCAACAACAACCCCAGGGTAACTATCAACAGTTGTAACCGGTTGTTCATCTACCGTATATGTTGTTACTGCAGTTGCCGGAGGTGGTCCTTGCTGCTGGGGAGCGTTACCACCACAAGACGCTAATGCTGATGAGCCAAGGATTAAGATGCCTAATTTTATGTATTTATTGTTCATGTCTGTTATGGATTTACTGTTATTGTTCCTAATGCTTGTTTAACGTCTAATTTTGATGATAGAAGGCTGTATAATGAATTCAGGTAATTGATCTGTGCTGTACGAAGATCAGTCTCTGCCGTCATTAAGTCCAGATAGGTTTTAATTCCTTCATCATACTGAAGTTTCATTGTATTATATACTGATCTGGAAAGTTCCACATTCGCCTTATTGGTATTCAGGTCATTTAAATTAGCCTTATAAGTAGCCATCGCCTGCTCATATTGCGAATTGATCTGATTTTTGGTATTTACCAGGTCCAGATCGATTCTTTCTTCCTGTAATTTTGATTTCCTGATCTCTTGTGTACGTTTACCACCAAGAAAGATCGGAACGCTTAATTTCAAACCGACAACCGAACTTGGAAAATTCGTATCATATAAACCACTGATCGTAGAGTTTTGGTAATTGAAACCGTAGTTATAGAAACCCGATAATGTTGGCATGTAAGCTAATTTGTTATAGCTGGTAGTGATCTTTTGCAATTGTCTTTGCGTTTCCAGTAAACGGTATTCGATACGGTCCTGGTAGTTAACCATTGAACTGGTATCCACCAAAATATCTTTCTCCATTTCTGTACTTGAGGTAACAGCCAAGGCAAAAGGTTTTTCAACACCGTATCCAATTAATTCTTTCAGGTAAGCGTATTTATATTTTAACAATTCTTCAGTTCTTTTTCTGTCCGCTTTTGAATTGCTTAAGCTGATTTGCGCACGCTGAAAATCCGTTTTATCAACTAAACCAGCTTCATATTGTGCACTGGCATCTTTTAATTGTTTTTCCAGACGCGCTATATTCTCTGAGATAATGTTCAGCTGCTCTTTACTGGTAAGCACATCATAATATCCTTTGCTCACATCAACTACTGTGTTGATCTGCGCATTTTCTGTACTTTGTTTATATTGCTGTCTGTAATATTTTGCCGACTTGGAAGCCTGGATTAACCCTGCATTTAAAAACTGCTGATCTGCTTGTAAAATAAAAGAAGACGTGTTTTTAGCACCAACAGTAATCAGTGAAGTCTGCCCGTTATTTGTTAACTGGGAAGATTGCTGTTTAAAGTTGTGGTTTGCCGTTCCGGTACCGTTAATTTGCGGCAACCATCCTGATAAAGCAGATTTGATATCTGTCTCACCAATTTCCTGGTCGAGCACCGCCTGCTTTACGCCCGGCCTGTTAGTTAGCGCATAATCAATACATTCCTGGAGAGTTGCGTTGCTCAGTGTCGGCTGCTCTCTGGCTGCCGTCTGTGCAGACAAACGTCCTGGCAGGAAGAGCGTAATGCAGAAGAGCATAGTTAAAATTAAATTGAGTGGTTTCATATATATATTAAGGGTATTGAGTTTGCTCTTCATTGTATTATTGTCTTTTTATTCCGTCCCAAATAATATTCACTACCTCTCTGATATCGTCCTTTGAGAATACAATATGTTCCGATAACTGGAATTTTGCAGCGGCGGCAAGCGTACCCTTTATTGTAGGGGCAAGCAGGCGAGGATCAATATTTTTGAAGTAAGCATTTTCTATGCCATAATTAAAAAACGTATGTACCTTATCTACAAACAATTGACTATCAATTTCAGGATAGTTTTTGACGAAAGGAGAATTTACATATAACTCAAGAAAAGTTAATGCTGCTTCATTTTCAACATAGAAATTATAGTGGTTGATCATTGAAATAAAAAAACGGTCCTTGTAAGACATCGTTTCATCGTCACCGGCTATAATAGCAGCTGCGAGTTTATTTTTCACATGCACATACAGCTCTACGATCAATGTTTCTTTGGAATCAAAATAATGATATATTGTCCCTGCGGCAACGCCTGCATGTTTTGCAATCTGGCTCATAGGTGTACCATGGAAACCATGTTCCTTGATGAGTGCGAGTGTACTGTTCAGTACAGCCTCACGTTTTCCACAAGTATCTTCTAATTGAACGTTCATTCGGTTGCAAATAAACAGAAAATATTATTACCAAGATTATTGTTAAAGGATTTATGACAAAAACGTGATAAGGGCGTATTAAATTCGCCTTCAATATGATTCGTAAAGAAGCAAAGGAAAATCCGGTTATAAAAAAGCCCTGTTCCGATTGCTCAGAACAGGGCGTTAAAATATTAATTCTGCTTATTGGAAGTTGTAACGAACTCCGAATTGCATATAATAAGTAGAAGAGATTGATTGGTTAGTAGTAAATGATTTTGTAATCACATCTCCATTGGTTGTAAATAACTTGTAGGTAGGTTTAACCGTAGGGCTGATTGCACTGGTGTTTTGAGGAACCAATATAGAAGCGCTATTCGTTAAATCATAAGTACCCCATTTTCTGTTCAATAAGTTACCGAAGTTCCAAATGTCTACAGTGAACTGGAATGAGTTTTTAGTATTACCAATATTTCTGAAGATTTCCTGAGTAAGTTTCAAGTCAACCTGATTTCTCCATGGCAATAAAGCACCATTACGCTGAGCAGTTTTACCTTTGTTTTTGCTCAGGTATTTATCCTGGTTGATGTAATCCATCAGGATCTGACTTTGTTGTGCAGGAGTATAAGTTTTAGCTGGTACACTACCACTTGCAGGAATCACTAAGTCGCCACTGATACTAACTTCCGAAGCATCTTTAGGAATGTACATCAAATCATTTCCGGAAATACCATCACGGTTAAAGTCTCCACTATAAACGTATGAGAACCTGCCCTGGTTTGCACCTTCGTAGAATACTGATATCGAAGTAGCCAGGTTTTTCATGTATTCTTTTCTGTAAGAAACCGAAGCGATTACACGGCTAGGGTTCATATTACCTGAGTAACTCAAACTTGGTGTATTTGGATTTCCAGCTGTTGCAGGAAGAGACCATAAGTTTAACAACTGGTCACCACTCTGGTCACCGAAGTTACGCTGATCAGAACGTGTATAAGCAGCCATTACTGAAAGCCCTTGGTTGAACTGTTTTGTTAATTGTACAGTACCTGACCAGTTATATCCGCCTTTAGAGTTGATCATTTTAATCGCATTGATACCTTGTGTACCAGTCGCTGAAATAACCCCTGCAGAAGTAGTATTAACCACTTGTCTTGCATTATTAGTAGCGCCAAAGAAAGGTCTGTTATCAGGATATCCTTCGATACTTGTAAATAATGGATTTTTTAAGTTTACATTGATTGCAGTTGCTGCATATAAATCTTTACCATAAATTCCTTCTAATGTTCCAACGATACCCCATGGCAATTTAACGTCTAACGCTAAACTTGATTTCCATGTTTGCGGGAACCTTAAATCTTTAGACAATGAACTGATTGTACTAGGAATAGTTGTTCCTGCTACTCCAGCTGGTGTAGTTAAGTTTGGTGTAATGTTAGGGCTGAACAATGGAGTTTCTGCACCAGAGTATGTTTGTGTATACTGTAGTAAACCTGCATCACCCGACTGGCTAACGATCCATACGAATGGAATTCTACCAGTGAAGATACCTGAACCACCACGTAATTGAAGAGAACGATCACCTTTGATATCCCAGTTAAAACCAAAACGGGGAGAGTAATTGATCCTGCTTTTTGGTAATTCGCCGGTATTGATAGTTTGTCCGTTTTCAAAAGTTTGTGCGGCAACTAAAGGATGTGTTCTGATTTCAGAAACGTCAGGATAAGTTGCTCTTTCCGCTCTCAATCCAACTGTTAATTTAAATCTATCAGTTACGTTGAACTCGTCTTGAATGTAAGCAGAGTATTGCGCAAATTTAAAGCTAGGAAAAGCTTGTGAACCGTCAGCTGTTAAAGGATAAGTAACAGTGTATTGGGCAGGACGAGCGTTGTTTACAAAATCATCCCATGATCTGAAAGTGTAAAATCCTGTTCCAAAACGCTGGAAACCATTTTTAGTAGTACTGAACTCAGCCTGACCACCTAAAGTAATATTATGTTTACCTAAGGCAAGACTTAAATCATCACTATAAGTATATGATTTCACATCTCTTAAGTTACCATAAGAAAATGGCTCATATCCAAACGTAGTTAAAACATTACCTAAGTTAACAGCAGAAGCAGTTCCGTCCATGATATCCACTAATGGAAATGGAGACCCGTCTGTTGTTCTCGGATCATTCTGGTGAGAATAAGTAGCACGGGCTACGTTAGTCACTTTGCTGCCGAAATTTGAGTTTAATTCAGCTACACCAGAGTATAGGTTTTGCGCCTGGTAGTAGTTTGAATTAAAGAAAGGTAAACCAGCGTTTTTAGCGGTACCTGACCTCTGATTTATGTATGCTAAACCTGTTTGACCAATTGGCGAACCACTTGTAGAAGTACTGGCCGAACTCGGACTCTGGCTTTCTACCTGGTTGTAACGTACACTGAAACGGTGATTTTTATTGATGTTCCAGTCTAAACGCGCAAACATTTTTTCGTTAAAACTTTCGTTGCTATAGCCCTGGTAAGGACCAGTTTCATAATTATATTTAGTTTTCAGGTATGAACTAACAGTGTTTAAAAATGTTTCAGATGCCTGAACAACTGTAGAAGGTGAAGTATTACTATATGGAAGTGCCGTTGTAGATGCAATCCTGTTCGTACCCGGAGAAGTAGTTATTTTTTTCTCATAGTTTACAAAGAAGAACAATTTGTCTTTAATAATCGGACCACCAAAGCTAAAGCCATAGTTTTTTTCATCTAATTTCTGAACAGCAGATTCCGGGATACGGTAAGTATCACCAATCCTTTTACCTTGCTGATCGTCACCACGCATAGTATAAAATGCACCACCAGTAAATTTGTTTGTACCTGAACGTGTTACCGCTGATACCGACCCGCCTGTAAAACCTGTCTGACGAACATCGTAAGGAGTAACATTGATCGAGATTTGCTCTAACGCATCAATCGAGATCGGAGAACCACCCGCAGGGATGTTAGCACCAATACCGAACTGGTTGTTAAAGTTAGCACCATCAACAGTAAAGTTGTTGGCACGGTAGTTACCACCACCAATTGAAGTACCATTAGCCTGAGGCGTTAGACGCGTCAAATCATTTACACTACGTCCGATTGTAGGTAAATTTTGTATTTGCTGTCTTCCGATTACAGTAGAAGTACCATTTTTATTAGAGTTCAGGATAGTATTAGCACCTGTACCCATGATCTTAACTTCTGCAAGATTTGCCGCATTATCTGAAAGTGTTAATCTTAAGATATAAGGTTCACCAAGTTTTAAGTTAACATTGTCAACTTTTTGAGGAGCAAATCCTACGAAGCTAACTTCAATAGTATAAGGACCACCTACACGCATACCACCGATAGTAAAACGGCCATCTGCATTTGTTGTAACTCCATAAACCGTTCCTGTTGGCGTATGAACTGCTTTGATACTTGCTCCAGGCAATGGCCCTTGCGCATCTTTAATTGAACCTGTCATTGACGATGTAGTAACCTGTGCATTTGCAACAGATATGAGGCCCACAAACGCGAATACAAGAACTACGATCTTAAATAGTAGACTTTTCTTCATACTTTTTGAATAAAATTGAGTTTTGTTGTTGTTTTTTGTAAGTATTGATAAGTAATAGTTATTGTCCGCAAAAATATATATTAATTTTACAACGTTTTAGCATCCAATGTTAAGAAATCGTTAATTACCTCAATTACTTTTCCACATTTAACATTTATAACACAACGTTAACCGACAGTTGACCAGTCATTTGTTTACAAAATCTGTACATATTCATTTCAGTACAGATCTTAACGCAGAACATCCAAACGTAAAAGAATAGGTTGAAAAATCTAATTAGCAGTTTTAACGAACATTTTTTTTATTTTTGTGCTTTACTAAGTTAATTTTCCTTTAAAAAGATATGAACTACGATGTAATTATAATAGGTAGCGGTCCTGGCGGATACGTAGCCGCAATCAGAGCGTCCCAATTAGGTCTTAAAACTGCAATTGTAGAGCGTGAATCCTTAGGCGGTATCTGCCTTAACTGGGGTTGTATTCCAACAAAAGCCCTTTTAAAAAGTGCGCAGGTATTTGAATATATCAACCATGCAGCAGAATACGGTATTAAAACCGCTGCAGCTGAAGCAGATTTCGCAGCGGTAGTAAAACGCAGCCGCGGTGTAGCTGACGGAATGAGTAAAGGCGTTCAGTTTTTGATGAAAAAAAACAAAATTGACGTAATCATGGGTACCGGTAAAGTAAAACCGGGCAATAAAGTTGAAGTAAAAGGTGCGGATGGTACTCAAAAAGACTATACTGCAAAAAATATAATCGTTGCTACAGGTGGCCGTTCTAAAGAATTGCCAAGTGTAAAACAAGATGGTAAAAAAGTAATCGGATACAGACAGGCAATGGTTTTACCTGAGCAGCCTAAATCAATGGTTATCGTTGGTTCTGGTGCAATCGGTGTTGAATTCGCTTATTTTTACGCAACTATGGGAACTAAGGTTACTGTAGTGGAATTCCTGGACAATATTGTTCCTGTAGAGGATGAAGACATCTCGAAACAATTATTGCGCAGCTTTAAAAAGGTAGGTATTGATGTAATGACTTCCTCCAGTGTAGAATCAGTAGATACTTCTGGCGCTGGTTGTAAAGTACAGATCAAAACTGCCGCTGGGATGCAAACTATAGAATGTGATATCGTTCTTTCTGCAGCCGGCGTAGTAGCCAACCTGGAAAACATTGGTTTAGAAGAAACAGGTATCAAAACTGAAAAAGGTAAAGTTGTTGTAGATGAATTCTATAATACTTCGGTAAAAGGTTATTATGCTATCGGTGATATCGTTGGCGGCCAGGCTTTGGCACACGTAGCTTCTGCCGAAGGAATCATCTGTGTAGAGAAAATCGCAGGCCACAACCCTGAGCCGTTAGATTATAACAACATCCCGGGCTGTACTTACTGCACGCCGGAAATTGCTTCTGTAGGTTATACTGAAAAAGCAGCAAAAGCAGCTGGTTATGAATTAAAGATCGGTAAATTCCCGTTCTCTGCCTCTGGTAAAGCAAGTGCTGCCGGTGCAAAAGATGGTTTTATCAAAATGATCTATGATGCAAAATACGGTGAGCTTTTAGGTGCGCACATGATCGGTGCAAATGTGACAGAAATGATCGCAGAAATCGTGGTTGCCCGTAAATTAGAAACTACAGGACATGAAATGCTGAAAGCAGTTCACCCTCACCCTACAATGAGTGAAGCGATAATGGAAGCTACTGCCGATGCTTACGGTGAAGTGATCCACTTGTAATCATACAGAAATATTATTCCTATTCAAAACCTGCTGATAACTCAGCAGGTTTTTTAATTTTACGGTTATATCAAATCTTTGTTATGAACTTACATACTATAGAAACCGGGCTGTTTAAATTAGATGGCGGCGCTATGTTTGGCGTAGTCCCAAAATCTATCTGGCAAAAAAGTAATCCCGCAGACGGGAATAATATGTGCACCTGGGCAATGCGCTGCCTGCTGGTAGAGGATGGCGACAGACTAATCCTGATAGACACTGGCATTGGTGATAAACAGGAAGAAAAGTTTTTCAGTCACTTTTACCTGCATGGGGAAGATACGCTGGAAAAATCACTTGCGCTGCAAGGATTCGGCAAAGATGATATCACCGATGTATTTCTGACCCATTTACATTTTGACCATTGCGGTGGTGCCATCATCCGTGATCAGGAAAAGCTTATTCCTGCTTTCAAAAACGCCAATTACTGGAGCAATGAAAAACACTGGGATTGGGCAGTTTATCCGAATGACAGGGAAAAGGCATCGTTCTTAAAAGAGAATATACTGCCAATACAGGAAAGCGGACAGCTTAAATTTGTGGAGGATAAAGAGGGCGTACAGTTTAGTAATGATTTCCAGATACGTTTTGCATTTGGCCATACTGACGCGATGATGCTGCCGCAGCTAACTTATAAAGACAGAACAATAATCTATGCGGCCGACCTGCTACCGTCTACCGGGCACCTGCCGCTGCCCTATGTGATGTCTTATGATATGTTTCCTTTACAAACGTTAAAGGAGAAAAAATCATTTCTTGAAGAAGCAGCGGCAAATGACTATGTTCTTTACCTGGAACATGATTCCCTTAACGAATGCTGCACAGTGCAGCAAACAGAAAAAGGGATCAGATTGAAAGACACTTTTAAGCTCAGAGATTTGTAACAATTCCTGTTTCTATAAACTTTTCATAAGTTACTTTGTTAAAAAAACATACTGCAGACAGGCTGTAACTATTGCTAAAAACAATAATAACAGTCTCTCTGCAGTGATTTTTAATGAGATACCCTGATGAATAGACACTTACTAATTTTTATCCTGCCTATACTTTTAAGCTGTAACGCTACAGAATTTAGCCCCAACCAAAAATTCAACGATAATACCGCAACAGATGTAAATGCCCGGGAAATCAGCAGCCTCCCGAAAAAGGGTAGCGGATCCCCTGTGAGAATAGCTGTTTCTGGCGATACACAACGTAAATATAAAGAAAGCCAGCTATTTGTAGACCACATCAATTCCCGCAATGATGTCGACTTTGTTGTGCTTAACGGCGACGTCTCAGATTTTGGGCTCCTTCTTGAATTTGACGGGATTTATAAGATTTACTCAGGTCTGAAAGTTCCTTTTATTACTGTTATCGGTAATCACGACCAGGTTGCAAATGGCTTTGATATCTATCTCAGAATGTTCGGTCAAACGGATTTCACATTTGATTATGCGGGTATAAAATTTGTCTGCCATGATTCTAACAGCCGGGAACACAATTTTGACGGGAACATACCCGATCTCAGCTGGCTCAAAAATAATCTTAAGCCTGACAGCGGTACGCAGCATGTTGTTGCCCTCTCTCATGTACCGCCCGATGATGCAGATTTTGATCAGAAATTGCGGCCCGCATATGAAGACCTCTTTAACAGCACTCCCGGTATGCTGGCCTCCATACATTCGCACCAGCACTCTCCGGATGTAATTTACCGGCAAGATGGTAAAGGAATCCCCTTTATTATCACAAATGCCATAGTAAACAGAGCCTATACAATAATTGATATTTCTAATGGAAAACTCACTACGCAAGCCGTTACTTTTTAATCTTTCCTTTTTACTGCTGTTCAGCTTCCAGTCTGCCCTTTCTCAGACTCCATTTGTGAAAGCTATAATACCAGACCAGGCAAATATTCAGTATGCAGGCAGTATAGGTTATATGAGTATTGGTATGGGATACAATCTTTTTAAAGAAAAAGCGGCACTAAGCTTTCACTACGGATATGTTCCGGAAGTTAAAGGCGGAGAACTGCATATCACGGCTATTAAATTTGAATATAAACCATGGGCAATCCGCATAAAGGATAAACTCATATTTCATCCGATCAACCCAGTCTTATTTTTATCCTATACCCTGGGAAAGAATTTTGGTTTTAGCTTTGACAGTGATCAATATGCAAAAGGCTACTATTTCTGGTCGCCCGCGCTCAGGGAACACCTGGGTATTAGTTCAGAGCTGAAGATTTTGGGCGACCGCAGCAGCAGGATTAAGGCTATAAGCTTGTATACAGAGGCAAATACGACCGACCTGTATATGATCAGCTGGTTTGAGAACAGGACCAGTACTCCCATTTACGAAATCTTCCATTTAGGTTTTGGTATGAGGATGTATTTTTAAGGACGGTATTCCAGCAAATCTGCCGGCTGACAATCCAGCGCCCTGCAAATAGACTCCAGCGTCTCCATTCGCAGCGCCTTTCCTTTTCCCCTTTTTAAAACAGATAGATTAGAAAGCGTCAGCCCTACCTGCCTGCTCAACTCAGTGAGGGACATCTTACGCTTTGCAAGCATTACATCTAAATTTATGATAATTGGCATATAAAAGCTAAATTAGCTCCGTGTAACAGTTGTCGGTTTTTCAAGACATTGTCCGATACATGGACAGCTGGCTGAACATTGAATCTGTCATATTTACAAGTAATTATAAAATCTGTCACCCGATAAATACATTTTGGATATTTTATCATATTAAACTAATAAAACAGTGCAGGCAAACTGGGATAATTAATCAAATATAAATCGTAAATTATTATAAAACAATTATTTATTGCCTGTCGGTAATAAATAATGTATAATTATCGATATCCTGATTCATGACTGTCAAAAGTACTTTGGAATAATTTTTGCTACTCATATATTGCACAAATAACGCGTGTAAAGTGTAACGTTTTCAGGAATTTAAGTTTTTAAATTGCCTTTTAATCCGTACTTTTGCACGCTCTAACACATAACGAGCACCAAAGCACATAAATGAGACAACTCAAAATCACCCAATCCATAACCAATCGCGAGAGTCAATCTCTAGACAAATATCTTCATGAGATTGGTAAAGTAGATCTAATCACCGCAGAAGAAGAAGTAATACTGGCAAGAAAGATACGCGAAGGTGACCAGGCTGCTTTAGAGCGCTTAACTAAGACTAACTTACGTTTCGTGGTTTCTGTTGCTAAGCAATACCAGAATCAGGGATTGACTTTAGGTGACTTGATCAACGAGGGTAACCTTGGTCTGATTAAAGCTGCAAAGCGTTTTGATGAAACAAAAGGTTTCAAATTTATCTCTTATGCTGTTTGGTGGATCCGTCAGTCGATTTTACAGGCTATCGCAGAGCAAAGCCGTATTGTACGTCTTCCTTTAAACCAGGTTGGTTCACTGAGTAAAATCAGTAAAGCATTCTCTAAACTGGAGCAGGAATTTGAACGTGAGCCTTCTCCGGAAGAATTAGCTGATATCTTAGAAACTACCGTTGATAAGATTTCTGATACTTTAAGTAATTCAGGAAGACACGTATCAATGGATGCGCCATTTGTTCAGGGTGAAGAAAATACGCTGTTAGACGTACTTGAAAACCACGAACCTAATACAGACAGCAGTTTAATTAATGAATCCCTTTCTGAAGAGATTAAACGTTCACTATCTACCTTAACAGAACGTGAACGTGAGATAATCGTTCTATTCTTTGGTTTAAGCACTAACCACCCCCTTTCATTAGAGGAAATCGGAGAGAAATTCAATTTAACACGTGAACGTGTCCGTCAGATTAAAGACAAAGCCTTACAACGTTTACGCCATACATCCCGCAGTAAAATACTAAAATCATACTTGGGTTAATTCTTAACCTTTTAATTGAATACAAAAAGATTGGGTTTTGCCCGATCTTTTTTATTTTTGGGGCATTCTAACCAAATACATCCCGAATATGCTCAATAAATACCAATCTGAATTTCAGAACTGGATTGAAAAAGAGAAAAAAGCCGTTGAACTCATCAACGTAGTTGGCCAGCTATGGTTTGACAGGTCTATTGAACTTGTCCTTTTTCGTAAACCTCTGTTTGATATTGGCAGCAGCGATATCCTCTCCCATCACCAGTACGCAAAAACTGTCAGCGGAAAAGATATCAGTATCTATGAAACACTAGAGCTGGCCAATACCATCGCCAAATGCAACCTCGCCCCATCCCGGATTGATATCGGACGGCTCTCATCGGAGTGGCTTGACGAGAACAACGGATATGCAACCATGCGTGATTTCGTGATCAGCAAACTGAGCAGACACATTGGGAAAGACAAAAGAAAGCTGATCCCAAAAGACGTTGTGCTTTTCGGTTTCGGAAGGATCGGAAGATTAGCAGCAAGAGAACTGATCCTCCAAGCCGGCAAAGGTGAGCAGCTGAGATTACGGGCGATAGTTACCAGAACTTACAGCGATGAAGAATTAATTAAACGGGCAGAATTACTGCGTACAGATTCTGTTCATGGTCCCTTTAATGGTATTATCATCGAAGATTTTATTAATAAAGCATTGATCATCAACGGGCAGACGATCTATTTTATTGAGGCAAACAATCCGGAAGATACAGACTATACGAACTATGGAATTGAGAATGCCTTACTAATTGATAATACGGGTATATTTCGGGAACGCGAAGACTTAAACCGACACCTGGAGGCAAAAGGAATTACCCAGGTATTACTTACTGCACCTGCAAAAGGGGATGTGCCGAATGTGGTACCGGGAATCAATGATGCTGAAATTGATTTTGATGCAGAAAAAATTGTATCTAACGCTTCCTGTACTACTAATGCGATTGTTCCCGTTCTCAAAATTATTGATGATGCATTTGGCATTGACAAGGGACATATTGAAACCATACATTCTTATACCAACGACCAGAACCTGCTGGATAATTACCACAAAAAATACCGTCGCGGCCGCTCCGCAGCATTAAACATGGTGATTACCGAAACAGGTGCAGATAAATCTGTCGCCAGAATTATCCCTCATCTTGGAGGAAAATTAACCGGAAATGCAGTTCGTGTCCCTACACCGAATGTGTCATTAGCTATATTAAATTTATCACTTAGCCGTATTTCTTCGAGAGACGAAGTGATGGAGACTCTAAAGCAAGCCTCCTTATTTGGCAATTTGTCGGAACAGATAGAATTTTCTGTTTCCAACGAGCTGGTAAGTACTGATCTTACTGGTAACAGCCACGCTTCAATTGTAGATGGCCCTGCAACTATCATGGCAAAAGATAACCAGTCAGTAATCATCTATACCTGGTACGACAACGAGTACGGCTACACCAGGCAGGTGATCCGTCTGGCAAAGAAAATGGCAGGCGTATTACGTTTAACGTACTACTAATATAGTCATCCAGGCAAACAGGGATCGATTTTCCGATTGAGATCAATTCCAGTTTGCCTGGATATTTAACTAGTTTTTTATCTCCTTATTTAAAAACCCGGTAACACAGGTTTTGTCAGCATTATTCCCTCAATATCTTCCATTACCTGATCAGTTAACAATGGCAGAACCTCTAAAGTAGTCAGGTTTTCTTTCAATTGCTCAGGCTTTGAAGCACCTAAAATGACTGTGCTTACAGCAGGGTTTTTTAAACACCAGGCTAACGATAATTTAGCCAGTGGCACATTCAATCCATCCGCCAGTGTCTGCAGCTTTTTAACTTTCTCCAATTTTTCTTCTGCCAGTGCTGATTCCTTAAGCCACTCCATCCCTTTCATATCTAAACGGGTATTTTTCGCCTCACCAGAGGTATATTTACCTGAAAGTAACCCTGAAGCTAAAGGCGACCATATGGTTGTCCCTAGCCCATATTCCTTAAATAACAGTAAATATTCATTTTCTAATTTATTACGCTCTAAAAGGTTATACTGTGGCTGTTCCATTGTTGGCCCGATCAGGTTATACTGCCGTGCTACACGAATAGCTTCCATAATTTCAGCGGCACTCCATTCTGACGTACCCCAGTAAAGGATTTTACCCTGCTGGAGCAAGGTGTTCATTGCCCAGACCGTTTCTTCGATAGGTGTATTTTTATCTGGCCGGTGGCAAAAATAGAGATCGAGATAATCTACCTGCAAACGTTTCAATGCACCATTGCAAGCTTCAATTACATGTTTTCTTGATAAACCTACACGGTTAGGGCCTTTATTTTCCGTACCAAAAAACACCTTACTCGAAACCACAAAAGATTCACGTTCCCATTGATGCCCTTTGATAATCTTACCCATTACCTCTTCAGATTTACCAGCGGCATATCCTTCTGCATTGTCAAAGAAGTTAACCCCTGCATCGTAAGCGATTCCCATTAATTCATCTGCAACCTGATCACTGATTTGCTGTCCGAATGTTAACCAGCTACCCAGGGATAGTGAGCTGAGTTGTAATCCCGACTTACCTAATCGTCTATATTCCATTTTTATATTTTATTTACAATATATTCTTGCTTTAAATGAAGAACATGGGCCGTCATATTTAAGTTTTTTCGATAGCTTATTGAAGTGTCATTAATTTGCAATATATTAGGCTTATTGAACACTACCGCTAAATTGTTAAACTGAATCAATAGCTATGAAATTATATTTACTCCTACCCCTGGCCCTTTCACTGGGATGCAATGCAGTAAAAACATCTAATCAGCCAGTATATGCTGATCAATTACTGAAGGACGTAAAAACACTTTCATCAGACACCTACGAGGGAAGAAAAACCGGGACAAAGGGAGGTGAACTGGCCAAAAATTATATAGGCAAGAGATTTAAAGAGATGGGTTTAAAGTCCTTTCCTTTATTAAACAGCTACCAGCAAACATTTACTTTTTCAGGAATAGACGATCCTAAAATCAACGGTAAAAATGTAATTGGTTATATCCCGGGACGCAGTGCGAATATTATAGTAATCTCCGCACACTATGATCACCTTGGGGTAATCAACGGTAAGATATTTAACGGGGCAGATGATAATGCCTCCGGGGTTGCAGGTCTTTTAAAAATTGCCGCACACTATGCTAAGAACAAACCCAATTACACCTTAATCTTTGCAGCCTTTGATGCCGAAGAATTTGGCCGGAAAGGATCAGCTTATTTTGTGAACCACCTTCCGGTTGATATTAAAAGAATTAAGCTCAATCTTAACCTGGATATGATCAGTCATAACGATAAGGGAGAATTGTATGCTACAGGGACGTATAAATACCCTCAGTTAAAAAACTACATCACTACTACTATACCGGATTTGAAGATCATGTTCGGGCACGATAATCCTAAATTAGGAATTGATGACTGGACGGATCAAAGCGATCAATCAGCTTTTAATGCAAAAAACATCCCTTTCATCTATTTCGGTATAGAGGATCATAAAGATTACCACAAAGATTCGGATAAGTTCGAAAACATCAACCAGGCCTTTTTCATCAATGCAGCAAACGCAATACTGGAAATTACTGATAGAATAGATAAAAATATGATGCTGGATATCAGTGCCCGGGAAAAGGTGATTATGAACAGACGTTAAATAAAAAAACCTGCCTTTAAAGGCAGGTTTTTTTATTTAACGATTCTTTGTTAATGTTTCAGTTCGCGTTATTGTTTCAGTTTAGGCCTGTCGGCTATCATTCCATTAAACTCAGCCCCATCACGCAACGGTTTAACTGTTATTGAAGAAGCGCTGACACGCGTTCCCTGGATGGACATACTTACCGATCCTGAAGTTAAAGGACCTGTTATAATCAGGCTCAAGGCCTTGGCCAGGTTATTTTCTTTTATGTCACCAAAATCATGCGAAGCATCATCACTTGTTACAGAAAGATCGGGAGTAAACCCGTTGAAGTATTCCCCCTCCCCTTTTGAATTCGTTGTCTGGAACATAGAATAATAAACATCATATCCGGTTTCCTTTTTAGTCGTTGCATCCAGCTTATAATCTATCGTGATCGGGAAGAAACCAACCGGTTTACCATAAGAGTTGGTTCCAACAATTTTCACGTTCAGGTAAGGTTTTAAACTATTGATCACCAACTCACTTGCAGAAGCAGTATTTCTGGTTACAATAAATACCACGTCTGTAACTCCCTGCAAGCTTCCTTTTTTACTAAAGTTTGTCACTTGTTTAGCTTCGCTAAAATAGTCTTTAGCCAAATCAGTGTAATTAGCGACCCTTTTCACATTGTTCTCGGTAACAAATTGAAAATCTCCATTATCGTCAAACAGCGGCTGATTTTTCATAATATCAGCAGTACCGGTTTGCATCAGCGTATTATAACGTTCTTTAAACATCACCTGCCCCGTAAGCGAAGAAGGTGCGATCAGGTTAACCAGGTATTCTGCAGTATTCACATATCCGCCACCGTTATATCTTAAATCTATAACCAGCTTTGTTACTCCTTGCGTTGCAAAATCTGAAAAAGCGGCATCAAACGCAGCCTGTGAATTAGTTAGGTTAGAAAAACGTGCATAGGCAAGATATCCCACTTTCGTGCCGCTGACAGCTAATACTTTTGCGGAATAAATCGGACTGCTTTTATACGTCGTTTTAGCCAGCGTGTAATTAAACGGAGTGACACCATCTTTTAGCATACCGGCAACGGTAATACTAGAAGCATTTAGCGCTGTATTTACAGCGGCTGATTCGTTTGTATAATTAGATCCGTAAGTAACGCCATTAATTTTAGTGATTGTAGCTCCCCTGGTTAAACCTTTCAAATCTGACGGCGATCCCTGATAGACCGCTTGTATGTAAATAGCATACTGATCGCCTGTTGCTGCGCTGTAATAAGCGCCTAATTTCAGTCCGAAATCATTCCCTACACCCTCCAGGTCTACACTGCTTTTTTCATTTTTTACAGCAGCAAGCACATTATGCTCGGAAATATCATCAATATAAGAGTACTTGGCCGATCCTGCGGTACCTGTATATTCATAAGGAAAACCCGTAGTTGCATTTTTAGGGCTGTATTGAGTCAGCGCATAAAGCTCCTGCTCAAAACCGTCCACCGTACCCGCATATTGTCTTGGATTAAATGCGGCATACTCAGGAAGAGAAGTATTCCATAAGTAAACCTGTTTTGCATAAAGGAATATAGAGTCTTGCGTTAACTGGGCACGTGTACCCGTAGCAGTTCCCGTTACCGGTGTAGTTGGCGTAGCTATCTCTATATCCTTGTTCTTTTTACAAGAAGTAGTGGCGGCTAAACACAGCAGCCCAAAAAAGGCCGCTGCAGCATTTCTATTAAGTATTAATTTTTTCATGAAGTCAATATATAGGGTATTGATAATTACGGTATTAAGGTACCAATAGTTTGTCGATAGACAAAAACTTAATTTTGGATGACAAAGCAAAATTTTGATCAGCTCTGCCTGTTCCGATTACCATTACCTTATCTCCATCAAGTTCATGATTAAGAATTACCGCATCCAGTGCTTCTGCTTTTGATCCATTTGAAATTTCTTCTGCGAAATATACCGTCAGATATTGTTCCACACCATTCCATTCTACCTGTCTTATTTTATTCAGCTGTTTTAAAGGATCGCCGTCTGTCAGCAAAAACAGTTTTTTACCCGCGGTAATAATATCCTTCAGGAACTCCAGTACCGGTGCAAAAAGCAATAATTTTAATGGTAACCTTGCATTCTGCTGCAGCAGATCAAAATTGATTTTATACTTGTTATCCAGACCGAACTGTACCGCCGTCTTTTCGAAAATATTAATCTCTCCATCTTGCAGATAAGTACTTTCCATAAAGCTAATGATCCCTTGTGCGTCGATCTGTTCACCATACTCTATAAACTGTGCAAACAAATAATAGACTTGCAGTAAATAGTCCTTTTCCGGGTAAAGGACATTGTCTAATTCAAAAAAGAAGGCGTCGTTCTCTTTGATATACGTATTATAATCCATCAGGAAATCATGAATAAAGCAGGATTGATTCCATTTTCATCCTCGGTGATATAAAAAGCCCCGTTTAAATTCTTTTCTTCGCCACCTTTCAGCAATTCCGTATCCAGCAGGGTAGAATAAACCAGTTGCCCTTTATCAAAAACAGCCCAGTTTTTTTTATCACCAGCAGGCGCGTCAAAATAAACAGGGAAAGTCGCTGTGTCTGGCAATAAAACATGGATGTTGAATTCTTCAAAAAGCACAGCCGATTTAATTACCGCTTCCAGTTCGAAACTATAAGTTGGCAGCAAGCGGTCGGCTTCCTGATCCAGGCAGGCATTTAATAAGTTATGCGCGATGGTGTCATCATTTCTCGGACCAAGGTCCATCAGCTGATACTGTGAAGATACAAATGAAGGCATATCTCCATAGTCACCAAGAATTACCTGGTCGCCCGAAAATGCTTTTAATAATTTTAATGCCTGGGCAGATTTGCCTCCGGTAATTAGTGTTTTCAAATTTTATACGATTAAACCATCTTTCATGGTGACTACCCTGTCGCTGATCTTTGCCAGGTCTTCGTTATGGGTAACAATAACAAAGGTCTGCTTAAAATTATCGCGAAGGGTGATAAAAAACTGGTGTAGTGACTGTGCATTGGCAGAATCGAGATTGCCGGACGGCTCATCGGCAAGTATGATCGAAGGATCATTGATCAATGCCCTTGCTACTGCGATACGCTGCTGTTCCCCGCCCGAAAGCTGGTTAGGTTTATGTGTCGCACGATCCTTTAGCCCCAGCAAATCAAGTAATTCTTCTGCACGTATTTCGGCTTCTTTTTTACTTTTTTTGGCGATAAAAGCTGGGATACAGATATTTTCGAGTGCGGTAAACTCTGGTAAGAGGTGATGAAACTGGAATACGAACCCTATATTTTTATTGCGGAAAATACTTAGCAGCTCCCCGGAAAGTTTATTGACTTTCGTTCCGTTTAGTTCCACAGTACCCTCATCAGGCTTATCCAGCGTTCCAAGAATATGCAAAAGCGTACTCTTGCCAGCCCCTGAAGCACCGATGATACTGACGATTTCTCCTTTATCTACCTCAAAATCTACTCCTTTTAAAATCGGGAGATTCCCATAAGCTTTTCTGATACCCGCGGCTTTTAGCATGTAGCAAACTTACAAAAAGTTGAGATTAATTCATCCAACGTAAATATTACGGTTTTTGACTTAGGATAAAAGGGAGAATAAGTTTTTAAAACCAATCTGAAATTGTAGATTTGGATCAAATTTTTTCAGCTAATGAATATACACGAATATCAAGGTAAAGAAATACTTAAAAGTTTTGGTGTTGCCGTACAAGAAGGCATAGTTGCCGAAACTGTTGAGCAGGCTGTAGAAGCTGCTAAAAAAATGAAAGCAGACTACAACTCTGACTGGGTAGTAATTAAAGCGCAGGTACATGCTGGTGGCAGAGGAAAAGGTGGAGGCGTTAAATTAGCCAAAAACCTTGATGAGGTTAAACAAAGGGCTACTGATATCTTAGGTATGCAGTTAGTAACCCCTCAGACAAGTGCAGAAGGTAAAAAAGTTCACAAAGTATTGGTTGCACAGGATGTTTACTATCCAGGTGCTTCTGAGACTAAAGAATTTTATATCAGTGTACTCTTAAACCGTGCTACAGGCAGGAACATCATCATGTATTCTACCGAAGGTGGAATGGATATTGAAGAAGTTGCAGAACACACTCCACATTTGATTTTCAAAGAAGAGATCGATCCTAAAGTTGGTATCCAGGGTTTTCAGGCACGTAAAATTGCTTTTAAACTAGGATTAAGAGGTGCTGCTCATAAAGACATGGTTAAGTTTGTAACTGCATTATATAAAGCATATGATGGTACTGACTCTGCAATGTTTGAAATCAACCCGGTTTTAAAAACTTCAGATGATAAAATCATTGCTGTTGATGCGAAAGTAGATCTTGATGATAATGCTTTGTTCCGTCACCCTGCATATGCAGCAATGCGTGATAAACTGGAAGAAGATCCTACAGATGTTGAAGCAAGCGAATCTAACTTAAACTATGTTAAATTAGACGGAAACGTTGGTTGCATGGTTAACGGTGCTGGTTTAGCTATGGCTACAATGGATATTATTAAAATTGCGGGTGGTGAGCCTGCAAACTTCCTGGACGTTGGTGGAACCGCAAACGCACAAACGGTTAAAGCTGGTTTTAACATCATCTTAAAAGATCCGAATGTTAAAGCTATCTTAATCAATATATTTGGTGGTATTGTACGTTGCGACCGTGTTGCACAAGGTGTTATTGATGCTTATAATGAAATCGGTGATATCCCTGTTCCAATTATCTGCCGTTTACAAGGTACAAATGCTGTTGAGGCGAAAAAACTAATCGATGAGTCTGGTCTGAAAGTATTCTCTGCAATTGCATTGAAAGACGCTGCTGCTTTAGTTACTCAGGTTTTAGCATAAATATTTCCAGGTTTATTCCTGTATCAGATGCCAGTTGTTAATTCAACTGGCATTTTTTTATGCATTATAGTTTTGAAAAAAGAATTAAACAAAAAAATCCTCCAACTTATGGGTCGGAGGATCTTTAAACCAAATATAAATTAAACGAGCAATACAAATATAGGAACATTTTAAACAAAAACAATACTAATTTCATATAATTCAAAAATAACAAACGATTTATTCACAAATAATCAAAGAAAACAGCAAACAACATCAATAAAACAACTTTTAAATCACAAAAATACAGCAAAAACACAACAATAATCAAAAAACGCACCTACAAAACACACTTAACAATAAAAAACCTACAAAAAATCAAAAACAAAACACAATATGCATTTTTCAAAGAAAATAATAAACTTTACAGATCAAAAAATTCATTTAAACACAAGAATTACACAATTAATGCTGTAGTGGAATGGAGTTGCCTTTTGGATAGGTAGTGAGTAGGGTCTGGACAGGGGTTGGTTAGGGGTTGCTTAGGCTAAAGGCTAACCAACCTCTTCTTGAGGCCATACTAATACCACTTGAGTATCTCCATACCAGGCAACACATCCCTCACTCAAATGGAACTGCTTAAAGAGTTATCAGAACAAATAACCATTTGTATACTACAAAAACATTTATATAAACACTAAAAATTGTTATTTTTGGGCGCTCCACAAGAAAATCATGATTAAAAGAGAAAAGATAAAAAGTCTGTTAGCTACAACTGACTTCAACAGAGAAGTAACTGTAATGGGATGGGTTAGAACCTTCCGTAACAACCAGTTCATTGCCATCAATGATGGGTCCTGCATGGGAAACCTGCAAATTGTGGTTGATTTTAATAATACTGCGGAAGAACTGCTTAAAAGAGTAACTACTGGTGCAGCAATTGCCATCACTGGTACCCTGGTAGAATCCCTGGGTAAAGGGCAAACTGTAGAGGTAAAAGCTACCTCGATCGAAATATTAGGCGATAGCGATCCTGAAAAATTCCCCCTGCAGCCTAAAAAACACAGCCTTGAATTTTTAAGAGAGATTGCCCACCTGCGTTTCCGTACCAATACATTTAATGCGGTTTTTAAAGTACGTCATGCTTTAGCGTTCGCTATACACCAGTTTTATAACGAAAAAGGTTTTGTATATATGCACACCCCGGTAATTACTGCATCTGATGCAGAAGGCGCTGGTGAGATGTTTAAAGTAACTACGTTAGATTTTGATAAAACACCAAGAACTGATGATGGAAAAGTTGATTTCTCTGAAGACTTCTTCGGAAGGGCAACCAACCTAACCGTTTCCGGTCAGCTGGAAGGTGAACTTGCAGCAATGGCATTCGGACAGATCTATACATTCGGCCCTACTTTCAGAGCAGAAAACTCAAATACTACTCGTCACCTTGCAGAATTCTGGATGATAGAACCAGAGGTTGCTTTTGCAGACCTGGAAGATAATATGCAGCTGGCAGAGGATATGATGAAATACGTGATCACCTATGCATTAGAAAACTGCAAAGAAGAGATCGAATTTTTAAATAGCCGCCTTGCAGAAGACGAAAAAACAAAACCACAAAACGAACGCAGTGAACTTTCATTGATCGACAAGCTGAACTTCTGCCTGAACAACGATTTCGAGCGCTTAACCTATACAGAAGCGATTGCGATCTTACGTTCATCAAAACCAAATCAGAAGAAACAATTTAAGTACCTGATTAATGAATGGGGTGCAGATTTACAATCGGAACATGAGCGTTTCCTGGTAGAAAAACATTTTAAGAAACCAGTAATCCTTACAGATTACCCTGCGGATATTAAATCTTTCTATATGCGCCAGAACGAACCGGATGCAGAAGGCAGAAAAACTGTTGCAGCGATGGACATCCTCTTCCCGGGAATTGGTGAGATGATCGGCGGTTCTCAAAGAGAAGAGCGTTTAGAGAAACTGCAGCAGCGTATGCAGGAGTTAAATATTCCTGAAGAAGAGCTTTGGTGGTATATGGATACCCGTAAATTCGGTACGGCACCACATGCTGGTTTTGGATTAGGCTTCGAAAGGTTAGTTCTTTTCGTAACTGGTATGACCAACATCAGAGATGTAATCGCTTTTCCACGTTTCCCTAAAAACGCAGAGTTTTAAGAATAACCCTGGTAATTTAACTGAGGCTCTAAATAGAAAAATCCCGCCGGAATAAATTTCGGCGGGATTTTTTATATGATTTATTTTAACCGGTTACCTGCCCGTTTGCGGCAATGTATCTGTAAAAGAGTTCGCATGTGCATAATCAACAGAAGTTACCCTGTAGTCTGTTGGTTTAAAACTGCTGGACGTACTTAAGGCCATTCCCAGCTCAAATCTTAAAGGATAAGGGGTAGTCAGCAAACTTCCTTCCGGGATATAAGGATAGGTCTCCATATAAGACTGAATCATATTTGGTGAGATCCTCCTGTTAATATACGCCCTGGTCAGCTCGTAAGGGTGGCGCAACCCTGCTGCTCCTAAAAGTTCTACTGCACTGGCAACCGTTAAACGGTGATAATTGAATACCCGTACCTTTTTATCATCAACAACCAACCCTTTCATTAAACTCGGGTCTTGTGTAGCAACACCAGTGGGGCAGGTATTACTATTACACTCCAACGCCTGGATACAGCCCAATGCAAACATCATCGCCCTTGCAGAATTACATAAATCGGCACCCAGTGAAATGTTTTTCACCAGGTCAAATCCCGAAGAAACTTTTCCTGATGAAATGATCTTGATATGTTTTTTAATCCCAAAACCCGTAAGTACATCAAATACAAAAGCCAATGCTTCCCTTAAAGGCATACCTACTGCGTTAGAAAACTCTTGCGGCGAAGCACCCGTTCCGCCTTCTCCCCCATCAACAGTGATAAAATCGACATACGTATCGGTTTCTATCATCGCTTTACAGATAGAAAAGAATTCACTTTTCCTTCCGATGCATAATTTAAACCCAACTGGTTTTCCATCCGAAAGCTGTCTCAATTTTTTCACGAAGGCAATTAATTCCAGCGGAGTAGAAAAGGCATTATGCGCTGGTGGGGAAATCACGTCGAACCCTTCTTTTACCAGCCTGATCCTTGCAATTTCAGGGGTCACTTTTTTAGCCGGCAAAATACCGCCATGACCGGGTTTTGCACCTTGTGACAGTTTAATCTCGATCATCTTTACCTGCTCAGTTTTAGACCTTACAGCAAAAGCATCAAAATTGAATGTTCCATCAGGATTACGACAGCCAAAATAACCAGTCCCGATTTGCCAAACCAGGTCTCCTTTTGGTGCAGAGTGATAATCACTGATCCCGCCCTCCCCTGTATTATGTGCAAAGTTGCCCATAAAGGCCCCTCCGTTTAAGGCTAAAATCGCATTCTGGCTCAGAGAACCAAAACTCATTGCAGATATGTTCAATATACTGGCAGAATAAGGCTGTGCGCATTCAGGCCCGCCGATAAGGACTCTTGGGTCTTCATCCAGCTCATGATGGCTTATTGCCGAGATACTGTGGCTTAGCCACTCATATCCGTTTTCATATACGTCTAGTTGTGTTCCAAACGGAATAGTATCGTTATCTTTTTTAGCACGCTGATAAATCAGTGACCGGTTAAGTCTGCTGAAAGGTTTACCATTGGTATCGCTCTCTACAAAGTACTGATATACTTTAGGGCGCAGGTCTTCTGCAAGATATCTTAAACGGCCTAATACGGGATAGTTTCTTACAATGCTATGCTTTGGCTGGTACAGATCGTATATGCCCAGTAAGATGATCGGACCGATAAAAATAAAGGCCCAATAAAAGGGCGTCCAGGCTAGACTAATCATAATAGTTGCCGTGACCAGGAACGCGGCAATTGCAATAAACGCTTTTCTCATAAACCAGTATTTACTAAATTCGTACCAATAGTACGACATTTATCAAATTGCTGAATAAAGTTTTTAGTAAATTTACATATGCTTATCAAAATATATCCGGAAAATCCAAACCCAAAAGCCATAGAACAGGCCGTTGAGGTGTTGAAAAAAGGAGGAATTATCATTTATCCAACTGATACTGTGTACGGTCTCGGTTGCGATATTACCAACCAAAAAGCCATAGAAAGGATTTGCAAAATCAGGGGCATTAAACCTGAAAAAGCTAATTTTTCTTTTATCTGTTCTGACCTGAGCCATATCTCTGATTTTGTGAAACCTATCGATACTACGGTGTTCCGCTTATTAAAAAAAGCGCTGCCGGGCCCGTTCACATTTATCTTTAATGCGAACAACAATGTGCCCAAATTGCTGAGTTCAAACAAGAAAACGGTAGGTATCAGGGTGCCTGACAATACTATCGCAAGGGAAATTGTCAGGGTTTTAGGTAACCCGATTTTGTCGACTTCCATTAAGGATGATGACGAACTAATTGAATATTCTACAGATCCTGAATTGATCCATGAGAAATATGAAGAACTGGTAGATCTTGTGATTGATGGCGGTTATGGCGACAACGAAGCGTCGACTGTAGTAGATTGTACAATGGGCGACTTTGAGGTTATCCGTGAAGGAAAAGGTATCCTGGAAGACTATATATAGTCTTAAAACTGATAACCTGCCAATCTTAGTTTAATAAAAAATGCCTTGCAAAATAATATACTTTACAAGGCATTTTTTATGATTTGATAACTCAACTGTCCTAAGACTTGAACAGTTTCATAAACCCATCAATATTCTCCTGTAACTCACCAGCTTTAAGCGATTTAACGAAGGCCGTACCAATAATACCCCCATTTGCATACTTACATGCTTTGTCGAATGTTTCTTTACTGCTGATGCCAAACCCGATCATGGTAGGGTTATTCAATTCCATGGCTGCGATCCTTCCGAAATAATCTGCAGTTGTATCAGATACTTCCAGGTTTTGCCCTGTTGTTGCCGATGAAGATAACAAATAGATAAAGCCATTGCTCAGGGAATCGATTTTATGGATACGCTCTACTGAAGTCTGAGGCGTAACTAAAAAAATGTTACTCAGACCGTGATCCAGAAATGCGTCTTTGTAAAATTCTTCATATTCTACCATAGGAAGATCGGGAACTATACAGCCATCCACACCTACTTCTGCACATGCTTTACAGAAACGTTCCACACCATATTGTAATACAGGGTTTACATAACCCATTAAAAGAACAGGGATCGTCACATTTTTACGCAGGTCTTTTAATTGTTCAAATAACAGGTTAAGATCCATTCCGCTATCAAGCGACTGTTTGCTGCTGGCCTGGATCACCGGTCCGTCGGCCACAGGGTCAGAGTAAGGAAATCCGATTTCCAGCATATCTGCGCCTGCTTTTTCCAGAGCTTCTGCAATGGCAATAGTATCACCAAGCCCCGGGTAACCTGCAGTGTAATAAATGGAAAGTATATTATTTTTTTTCTCTTTAAATAATTGGGTTATTCTATTCATCTGATCTTTTTATAAGATTTTAAGCTACTAAAATCCGAAGTGTTTCATGTAAGTATCCATGTCTTTATCTCCCCTTCCGGAAAGGCAAACAACCACGTTTTCACCACCTTTAAATTCCATTTTCTCTAACTGGGCCAGCGCATGCGCACTTTCAATTGCAGGAATAATACCTTCCAGCTGCGTACAAAGTAAACCGGCATCCAGCGATTCATCGTCAGTGATCGATACATATTGTACACGCTCGGTTTTAAATAAATGGGCGTGCTGCGGACCGATCCCGGGGTAATCCAGGCCTGCAGAAACAGAATGCGGTTCCACTACTTGTCCGTCTGCCGTTTGCATCAAAATACTTCTGCTCCCGTGCAGCACCCCTTCTTTGCCCAAAAAAGTAGTCGCCGCAGATAATCCGCTGCTAACCCCTTTTCCGCCAGCTTCTACAGCTACTAACTTCACCTTTTCATCATCAAGAAAATGATAAAACATACCCATTGCATTACTGCCGCCACCAACACAAGCCAGTACGTAGTCAGGCTGTTCGCTTCCGGTTTGCGCCAGCAACTGTTTTTTAGTTTCTTCAGAAATAACAGATTGAAAAATAGAAACCATATCAGGATAAGGATGCGGGCCCACCACAGAACCGATAATATAATGTGTATCTACGGGATTGTTTATCCAATCTCGCATAGCCTCATTAGTTGCATCTTTTAATGTTTTACTGCCAGACATTGCAGAAACCACCTTTGCACCCAGCATCTTCATCCTTGCTACATTCGGCGCCTGACGCTGGATATCGATCTCTCCCATATATACCACACATTCCAATCCGCGCAATGCGCAAACTGTTGCAGTGGCTACTCCGTGTTGTCCGGCACCTGTTTCCGCAATAATCCTTTTTTTACCTAACTTTTCAGCCAATAAAATCTGACCTATTGTATTATTGATTTTATGCGCACCGGTATGGTTCAGGTCTTCCCTTTTCAGGAAAATATTGGCATTATACTTTTCAGACAGCCTTTTTGCAAGATATAACGGCGAAGGGCGCCCTACATAATCCTTTAGTAAATAATGAAATTCCTTCTGAAAATCTTCATCTTCAATAATCTTCAGGTAGTTTTGTCTTAATTCTTCAACATTCGGATAAAGCATTTCAGGGATATATGCTCCCCCGAAATCTCCGTAATAACCTTTTTCGTTTACAAAATAATTCATCTCTTATCTTTTATAAGCTGTTATAAAAATGACAGCATTTTGTTTTTAAAATCTTTTAACTGATCGATATCTTTTAATCCCGGCGAACTTTCAAAGCGGCTGTTTACATCCACTCCGTAGAGGCGCTCATCATTGATCCTTGGCAATTCGCCCACATTATCCAATCCAATTCCGCCGCTGATAAAAAAGGGCTTTATCAATTGATATTTTTCCAGGAGACGCCAATTGAAGCTGTTACCAGAGCCCCCATGTCCGGCTGTTTTAGTATCAAAAAGATAGTAATCTACCGTATCAAAATAATCATCAAGCCGATCGAAATCAAATGATGCATCAATTCCAAAGGCTTTGATAACTTCGGTAACTTTTTGCAATTCCTTACAATAAGCAGGACTCTCGTTACCGTGCAGCTGGACAGCTTTAAGCTGATAAGATGCAATTTTCTCTTTTACAACTTCAAGTTGCTCATCAACAAAAACCCCCGTAGTTTTAATCTCTTCAGGGATACTTTTAACGAGCTCCGGATCCAGATCCGCCACAAATCTTTTAGATCCGGAGAAGAAAATGAACCCCACATAATCGGGTTCCAAAGCAATTATTTCCGCAATGTTTTCCGGAATTTTCATTCCGCAGATCTTTAATTTAGCACTCATGAAATCAGGTTTTTAAAACTTTTTAAGGCACTACCGCCAACCAGAGAAGTTTCAGCTTCATAATAACAGTCAGAAAACGACTGTTCTGGTTTAATTGTTTGTATCGCTAATGCAGCATTGCACAACACCACATTGTTTTGCGGGTCTGTCCCGGTACCACCCAAAACATGCATGAATATTTCAGCAGATGATTCTACCGTATCACCACCGGCGATTTCAAATTCACTGATTTGTTCGAAACCAAGATCGCTGACTTTAACTAAGGCCTCTCCTGTTTTACTGAAGGTTTTAAAATCGCAGGTCAGGGATACCTCATCAAAACCATCTACAGCATGCAGGATGGTGTAGTTTTTATCCGTATCCTGGTATAAGTAAGCGTATAACCGGGCAAGTTCTAAACTAAACACACCAACAATCTGATTTTTGGGCTGTGCCGGATTAACCATCGGACCAAGCATATTGAAAAACGTTTTAACCCCCAGCTCCTTACGTATAGGGGCTACAATTTTCATCGCAGGGTTAAACAGCGGTGCGTGGATAAAACATATGCCTGCGTTATCAAGACTTCTCTTTAGCTGGTCCTGATCTGAAGTAAAGCTGTAACCCAGGTATTCCATCACGTTCGAAGAACCACAGCCAGAAGAAACTCCATAATTTCCATGTTTCGCCACTTTGTAACCCGCGCCGGCAACTACAAATGAAGCCAGCGTAGAAATATTAAAAGTATCTTTTCCATCACCGCCGGTACCGCAAAGATCCACCAGCTCATAATCGGACAAATCTACCTTCACACATAAGTCGAGCATCGCATCTCTAAAGCCCTGCAACTCTGCGACAGTTATATTCCGCATTCCAAAGGCGGTAATAAAAGCAGCAATTTGCGAATTATTAAATTCTCCGGCTGTGATTGCCGTTAAAATCCGCCGGGCTTCTTCCCTGCTAAAAGATTTATTTTCAAATAAGTGGTTCAGTATTTTCTTCATGGGTACAAAACAAAAAAGGTTGCCTGTTAAAGCAACCCTCAAAATATTTTTATATAAAAAAATAAACGTACAAAATTGGGTTACACTATGCTATTGCATTGTGCCACCACCAATTATTAAGTCCGTTTGTAAGTATCATCCTAACAAAGATGGAATAGTTTTTTAATATTTGCAAGGTTATTTTTTATTATTCTCCAAAAATTCCAGGATATAGCTATATAAGCAGTTGCTGCCAAAGATCATTTGCGTAATCATCCCCACATGTTTTTTGCCTTTTATCACTTTCAAAGTAACCGGCACTTTCTGCTGTTCGAGCAGCTGCCGGAGCCGGGACGATTGGATCTGTATAGCCGGATAGGTTTTAGCTCCATAAAATATCAAATGCGGATTCCTGCTGTTTTGAACATAATGTAATGGAGATCCCTTTTCCCAGTTTAGGGGATCGGAACTGAAGCTGCGCAGAAAATCATAATAACTCCCATCTTTTTCGGCAGTTGTCATGTATTCTTTCATGTCCAATCCAAAGGGATCATTTAAAATCACTCCCTTAACTGGATTAGCTATCCCCGCTTTTTTAAAATAACGCGGATCTGCATTGATCAGTTCTGCCAGGTGCGCACCTGCGGAATGCCCCATCAAAAAGATCCGGTCGGCGTTACCACCATAATCAGCGATATGGTTGGAAACCCACTTTACCGCTGCAGCACAATCGTCTCCCATCTGCGTAAACTGGTTTCGAGGGGTCAGCCCATAGTTGATAGTTACCGTAACTACTCCCTTACGGGCCAGGTTGCGTCCTATCCACCAATAGGTATCTTTTTTACCACTGCTCCATGAACCTCCATGGATAAATATAATTACATCTTTTTTTACAGCGATATCCTTTTGATAATAAACGTTCAGCTGCCTGCTCTGATCGTTTTGAGCTGTATAATTAATATCCTTTTCTACCTTCACACCGGCAAATAACACAGAGACTTGTCCCGCGAAAGCGAATAGCATCAGCACTTTTTTTATATTCATTCCTTATTTGATTAAGGCATTTTTCTCTTTTGTAAAGTGATTAAATACCAGTTTATCAGCTAAGGCAGGCAACAGTTTATTGATCCAGACCGTAAGTTTCCCCTGGCCTGTCATCACTAAAGTGCGTTTACGGTCAGCAATCCCGTTAACAATATTTTTCGCGACCTCCTCAGATGACATCATTTTACCCTCTTCCATACTGGTTTCTCCATGGGCTAAACCATCTTTGGCCAAAGCAGCGACACGAATGTTTGAAGTAGTAAAACCTGGACAGGCAACCATTACGTGCACACCGGTCTGTAACAGCTCTGTCCGCAATGCCTCCATAAATCCGTTCATTGCAAATTTCGATGCCGAATAACCTGTCCTGCCTGGCAAGCCGCGATAGCCTGCAATAGAAGATACGCCAATTACACTGCCTTTGGTTTTCAGGATTTCCGGTAAAGCATATTTTGTACAATAAACCGTACCCCAGAAATTGACATCCATCAGGTTCTTTAACACAGACAGGTCAAGTTCATTAAACAGCGCACGCATCGAAATGCCCGCATTATTTACCAAAACATCTATACTGCCGAATGTGGTTAACGCTTGTTTGATCAGGTGTTCGCAATCTTCTTCCCGAGTTACATCTACTTGTACAGCAATCGCTTTAACCCCGTATTTTTTTTCCAGTTCTGCAGTAATCTCACATAGCGTAACATATTGCCGTGCTGCAAGTACCAGATTTGCACCGCGACTGGCAAATTCTTCTGCGCATGATTTCCCTATACCTGATGATGCACCGGTAATGATGACAACTTTATTCTTAAAATCCATCTTATTTATTTGGTTATTGAATTTACATAAGGAACCCTGGTTACGATAGAACGGCCAAGCGTAATTTCATCCGCATATTCGAGCTCACCGCCAAAAGCTATCCCACGGGCAATTGTCGTAATAGGAATCTGGAAATCTTTTAGCCTTTTATACAAGTAAAACAAAGTCGTATCCCCTTCCATTGTAGCACTTAATGCGAGGATCACTTCTTTTACAGGCGTAGTAGCCACACGCTGAACCAGCGAATCAATAAAAAGATCTGAAGGGCCGATACCATCCATCGGTGATACCAAGCCGCCAAGCACATGGTAAACCCCAAAATATTGTGAAGTATTTTCAATTGCCATTACATCCCTCGTATCCTCTACCACACAGATCACCTCTTTGTCCCTTTTCTGGGAAGCACAGATACTGCAGATCTGCTGGTCGGAAATATTATGGCAGATTCCGCAGTGTTTGATATCTCTTTTTAACTTGATCAGCGTGTTGCCGAAAGTATCCACCTCTTCCTGTTCTTTGTTCAATAAATGGAGCACAAGGCGCAATGCGGTCTTCTGTCCCACCCCAGGTAATTTAGAAAATTCGTTAACGGCATCTTCAAGAAGCTTGGAAGAAAAGTTCATCTTACAAATTTATATTTATCTTCTGTTATTTGATTTTTAAAATATGATTTTCTTACATTAGCTTGTAAACCCTAAACAAAACATGACCCCAGCCATACTCTTATCCTTTCTTTTGGGATACTTTGCACTCTTAGTTGGTGTAGCCTATTTTACGTCGAGAAATTCATCAGATAATGCCTCTTTTTTTATTGCAAACCGGAATTCAAAATGGTACCTGGTAGCTTTCGGGATGATCGGCACGGCACTTTCGGGCGTAACGTTTATTTCTGTACCAGGTGCGGTCGGTAAAAGTGAGTTTGGCTATTTTCAATTTGTATTGGGCAATGCGGTAGGGTTTATTATTATTGCGACAGTTTTATTGCCTTTATATTACCGAATGAACCTGATCTCGATCTATACTTACCTGGAGAAAAGATTAGGGGCATACAGCTATAAAACAGGGGCGGTAATTTTCCTGATTTCAAGAACCATCGGTTCTGCATTTCGTTTGTACCTGGTTGCAATTGTACTCCAGAAATTCATATTTGATGCATGGAACGTACCATTCTGGTTAACGATTGTACTTTGTTTAGTATTGATATGGCTGTATACCCATAAAGGCGGCTTAAAAACAATTATTATTACAGATACGATGCAGACGGTTTTCCTGTTGTTATCTGTTGTGCTTTCCATTATTTTCATTTCCAAATCGCTGAACCTTGATATCACCGGAACTTTCGAGGCGGTAAAAAACAGCAGTTATTCGAAGATCTTTTTCTGGGAAGATTTTATGGGCAGCAAGTCCCATTTCCTGAAACAGTTTATGGGCGGTATTTTTGTGACTATCGCAATGACGGGGCTGGACCAGGATCTGATGCAAAAGAACCTGAGCATGAAAACCATCAAAGAAGCACAAAAGAACATGTTTACTTTTACAGGTGTATTTGTGGTCATGAATATCTTCTTTTTAAGCGTTGGCGCACTGTTATATCTGTATGCGTCCAAAAATGGCATCAATACAGCGGCACTGAAAACACCAGACCACCTTTATCCTGAAATCGCGCTGAACCATTTAAATATTATCCCGGGAATCATTTTCATGCTGGGATTAACGGCTGCGACTTTTGCGACAACCGACTCTGCACTAACCGCACTTACTACCTCGTTTTGTGTCGACTTTCTTCATTTTGATAAAAAAGAGAATAAGAATGACCCGAAACTGGTGAACCAGCGCCACCTGGTACATATCGGGTTTTCATTTTTGATGGTAGCGGTAATAATGGTCTTTAAAGTGATCAATGATGATTCTGTGGTCAACTCCATATTTACTGCCGCAGGATATACATACGGACCACTGGTTGGGCTTTTCGCTTTCGGAATGTTAACTAAAAGAGCGGTTACAGATAAGCTGGTACCTTATTTGTGCATTGCATCGCCCATACTGTGTTTTGTGATCAACATGAACAGCATGAAGTGGTTTGGTTATGCGATGAGTTTTGAGCTGATTGTATTAAATGGCCTGATCACATTTTTACTACTTTGGATAACAGGAAAAAATTCAGTTACCCAAACCAAATTTTAATTATAATGAGCAAACAGATGACTAGTGAAGAGAAAATAAGAAGCGCTTTTGAAAATAAAAACTGGCAGGAAATCAAAGTAACCGACTCCTGGCAGATCTTTAAAATAATGGCCGAATTTGTTGATGGTTTTGAAAAACTGGCCAAAATAGGGCCATGTGTATCCATCTTTGGATCTGCAAGGACAGCAGAAACAAATAAGTATTATGAAATCGCTGTAGAATGCGGGAAACTGCTGACAGACCGCGGTTATGGTGTAATTACGGGCGGCGGCCCCGGAATTATGGAAGCGGGAAATAAAGGTGCGCACATGAATGGCGGTAAATCGGTAGGGCTGAATATTGACCTTCCTTTTGAGCAGTTCCATAACAAGTACATAGACCATAATAAATTGCTGGAATTTGATTACTTCTTTATCAGGAAAGTGATGTTCATGAAATATTCGCAGGGTTTTATTGTGCTGCCAGGTGGCATGGGCACAATGGACGAGCTTTTTGAGGCGATTACGCTGATTCAAACAGGCAAAATCGCAAGGTTCCCGATTGTATTGGTTGGTAAAGATTATTGGGGGGGACTGGTTGACTGGATCAAAAATACGATGCTCGAAAAGGAGCATAACATTCATGCAGAAGACCTGAACCTGTTTCGGCTGGCAGATACCGCAGAAGAAGCTGCCGAACATATTTTCCGTTTCTACGATAAGTATGTACTGAAACCAAACTTTTAGTAAAAAGGCAGATCATAAACAAACAGAAACGTCATAACTATTATCAGTTATGAGCTAATAATGATCGATTATTTCAAAGAAGATTTTCAGCGGGGGTTAGATATGACTAACCCCGCCTGATACTACCAGTTTCATGGCATCCGCAGCACTCATATTCAAATCCGTAATTTTCTCTCTGTTTACCACGCAAACCTGCCCGGCAAAAGAATAAGAAAAAGGAAAATAAACCACACTTTCGCCCGGCAAACCGATAGCGGCGAGGTCACTTTGAGTTAAAAAACCAATCCTTTTGATACCTTCCTGGATTTCTACCAGCACAGGATGGTTAAACTTCTTTTCATCACCAACAAATGCTTCTGCAAGGTCTTTAATGGAAGAATAAATAAAGTTCAGGCCCGGCAACCTGTTCATCCAGCGGTTAAACCAGTTGTACATAGGCTCTGTTACAAAATTGGTAACAAAGATACCAGCTATCAGGATCAGTGCAATTACCAATGCAAGCCCTAATCCGGGGATATTTCTGCTTGCACCTGTCCTTGGATCAACACCTAAAATATTATTTACATTCAACCAGCTATCTACAGTGGTAACCGCCCAGATAACAATGTAAATACTTAACGCAATGGGCAATACGATCAATAATCCCTTAATCAGATAATTTAATAATGCCCTTCCAATCTTATTCATGCTGCAAAATTACTCATAAAAATATACACGTTTGACCCTTTGGGATATATTTGTTAAAATCTCATACGGAATCGTATCGATCTGGGCAGCCAGATCCGCAATCGTCAGCTGGTCATTAAAGACAATCACCTCCCCTCCTGTTTTTGCATCCAGCCCGGTTACATCCAGCATACACATATCCATTGCCACTGAGCCGACCACAGTTGCCGGCTTACCATTTACCAGCATCTTACCCACACCATTACCAAAGGCACGGCGGTATCCGTCGGCGTAACCAATTTTTACCGTCGCAATAGTGCCGCCGTTCGGCAAAATCCCCCTGCGTCCGTAACCAATGGTTTCTGCAGGCCCTACTTTTTTAATCTGTGTAATGGTGGTTTTTAACACAGCAACAGTCTGCAAACCTCTGTTTTTTTCCAGTGCCGCATCAAAACCATATAACCCAATCCCGATCCTCACCATATCCAGCTGCCCTTCGGGATGCCGCGTAATCGCAGAAGTATTGGAAATATGCCTGATAAAATCATAATCCAGTTCTTCCCTGATCAGGTCGCTAAGGGTAATAAATCTACTGATTTGCTGAGCGGTAAAATCGTCATGCCTTTCGTCCTCGCTGGCAGCAAGATGTGAAAAAGCGGAAATTACCTTAATCTTTTCAGAGGAAGTTATCAATGGAAGCAGTACCGTAAAATCCTCCTCCTCGAAACCTAAACGGTGCATTCCCGTATCAATCTTGAGATGCACCGGATAAAAGAAAGTTGAATCGGGCAAAAAGGCGACAAATGCCTTCAGGATATCGAGGTTATACAATTCCGGTTCCAGTTTATATTTAAGAATTGCTTCAAATGCATAAGGTTCGGGGCTCATTACCATGATCGGCAATGTGATACCTGCTTTTCTCAGAGCAATTCCTTCATCAGCATAAGCTACAGCCAGGAAATCTACCTTATGGTATTGCAAAAGGTTAGCGATTTCAAAACTGCCGCTGCCATATGAAAAGGCTTTTACCATTGCCATTACTTTTACTCCCGGTTTTAATTTCGATTTATAGAATTTCAGGTTACCTGCTAAAGCATTCAGGTCTATTTCCATTACAGTATCATGTACCTTTTGCGTGAGCAGCTTACTGATCCTTTCAAATTCAAACCTGCGGGCTCCTTTCACCAGTATAGTTTCATTGGCAAAATGTATAGCCGGAAAATCACGGATAAACTCCTGTGTACTTTCATAAAAAGACTTGTCCAGATCAAATACTGCTGCAAAAGCAGAAATATGGGTACCAATGCCAATCAGCCGCGTTACTTGCTTTTGCTTTAACAGGGCAGCAATTTCAGTATAGAGGTCGCGGTCCGACTTGCCAGTTTCCAGCAAATCTGATAAAATCAGCGTTTTAACTGCATGCTGGTTTTGCAGTTTTAAAAAGTCCAGCGCTATCGCCAAAGAGGAAATATCAGCGCTATAAGAATCATCGATAATTGAACATTGATTGATCCCGTTTTTCAGCTCCAGCCGCATATTAACGGCAGTTAGTTTTTCTAAACGCATATCTGCCTCTTCGGGCGTATAGCCCATCGCCAGCATTACGGCCCAGCAAATAATACCGTTTTCTATAGCAGCCTGATCACTAAAGGGGATCAGGCATTCTATTTCTTTATTTTTATATAACGCCCTGACATAACTTTGTCCTTTAATTGGTTCTACAAATAAAATAAAAAGATCTGCGGGTACCTTGGTGCTCCAACTGAATTGTCTTTTGCCCGGAAGCTTTTTACCTGCCAGCCCCCCTGTATATTCAGGGCTGTAGATAAAAAGATCGACAGCTTTGAATAATTCGAGTTTCTCTCTGAGTTTCTCTTTAAGAGATAAAAACCCCTCGGCATGCGCCTCCCCGATATTAGTCAGTATCCCTATTGTGGGCTGGATGATAGCTGCAAGCCGGCCCATCTCTTCGGTTCTGGAAATGCCTGCTTCAAATAGGGCCAGCGTATGCTCAGCGTTCATTTGCCAGACAGACAAGGGGACACCGATCTGCGAGTTGAAACTTTTAGGGCTGCGTATAATATTGAAATCTGATGCCAGTAACTGGTAAAGCCATTCTTTTACAACAGTTTTTCCATTGCTCCCGGTTATCGCCACCACATCATAAGTAAAACTGTTACGGTGAGCCGCTGCCAGCTGCTGTAAGGCAACCAGTACATCCGGGACGACAAGCATATTGGCAGCAGGATAAAGATCCGTAAATTCCGCTTTGCTGACTACAAAGCTTTTTACGCCTGCTTCGTATGTATCCCGGATAAAGTCATGCCCGTCACGCTGGGCAGAAAGTGCAAAAAACAATGAAGTATCAGGACTGGTAACACTCCTGCTATCAATCAGCAGGGTATTGATGAGCGTTTCCTGTTTAACTTGAAAAGATTGTACATTTAATATTTCAGCAATCTGCTGAATCGTATAGTTGCTTTCACTCATTTATCCGGATACTTTGATTGGAGGTAAAGTTAATAAAAAGATTATGCAGATATTTGTCGGGCTGATCTATTCTGCTATTGGGACAGGTCTTCCCTGCAATTGGAAAAAGAAAAATCAAAACCCATCTACGATAAAAGAAGTGCTTTAGTTAAAGCAGAAAGTTACTGTGCCTACCAGGAGCGGGCGCAGCAGGAAGTAAGGGACAAGCTTTATGATTGGGGACTGCACCACGATGAGGTGGAAGAGGTGATCACTGAGCTGATTATTACGAATTTTTTGAATGAAGAACGATTTGCTATGTCTTACGTATCGGGCAAGTTTAATATCAAGAAATGGGGCAAGATAAAAATCAAGCAGGGGCTGAAACTAAAAAGGGTGCCGGAGAAAATGATCATCAAAGCATTAAATTCGATAGATTATGATAAATACCTGCAAACTATATTGGCCGCAGCAGAGAAAAAATCTGCGGTTTTGGTAGAAAATGACAAGTATAAAAGGAAATATAAGCTGGTAACCTATCTTATGGGAAAGGGATTTGAAAGTAATTTAATTTCTGAGGTATTGAAGGACAACAACTTAACTTAATACCCTAATTTATTATGAAAAATAACTTGACAGTAATCTAAAAGTATTTATATTTGCAAACCCAAACGGAAACAAGGTAATCAATTCTTAACCTTATCTGAACGGATAACATCGGATGATGTTTAATAAAACCAATGCGAAAGTAGCTCAGTTGGTAGAGCACGACCTTGCCAAGGTCGGGGTCGCGAGTTCGAATCTCGTCTTTCGCTCTAAATGTTTCCTTTACCAGGAACGTTTAATTTAAAAGGTTAACACCTGCTCAGATGGTGGAACTGGTAGACACGCAGGACTTAAAATCCTGTGACCTTAAAAGTCGTGCGGGTTCGATTCCCGCTCTGAGTACTAAAGATTACCTGTATAAAGTTATACAGCACCTCTATTACAATACCAATGCGAAAGTAGCTCAGTTGGTAGAGCACGACCTTGCCAAGGTCGGGGTCGCGAGTTCGAATCTCGTCTTTCGCTCTAAAGCCTTCTTAATTGAGGGCTTTTATTTTTACAAGGTTTAACACCTGCTCAGATGGTGGAACTGGTAGACACGCAGGACTTAAAATCCTGTGACCTTAAAAGTCGTGCGGGTTCGATTCCCGCTCTGAGTACAAAATGGGATCCGGCCCATTAGCGTAAAGGGTTGCTCCAAAAGAGCAACCCTTTCTTTTTGCCACTAAATCAGCGCACCGCCAAATATATTTAATATTCTTTATAGGAATTATTGAGATTTTCTTATCTTCAATACCAAAAAACAATTTCCTATGAAAGCTCTCTTACTCTCCTTATTATGTGTTTGTTTGTTAACGACAGCAAATGCCCAAAAAACTTTACCAGAAATCAAAGCCGGAACAGTGATGTACGCGTCCGCTTTTGTAAATGGAAGTGAATTCCCCTTAGCACTAAGCATTAAAAGTCTGTCGGCACCATTTTCGATTGGCTGGGCTGTTGATGGTTATGGAGAAGGATCTTTTGAAATGAGTGTGAAAGCTGTAGAAAGTGCCGCAAACCTATCGGCGGCTGGTCAGCCGGCATTGGGTGTGACTAAACTGAATGACAATGAAACCTTCGGAATCATCTCGAAGGCAGCATATAAAACATTGTCTGACACTAAAACATTTACTTACAGCGGAACTACTTATAAAATTAAAACTGATGATACTAACCTGCTGAAATTAGGCGGAAAGGAAGCTGACGCTACTCATGTGATCAGTGCCGATGGAAAGATTGAACTTTGGATCTTGAACAATCCATCCATACCATTGATTTTACAATCTTCAGGCCTGGAAACAGACATCAGTATCAGTGAGATTAAATAACCAGTCAATAATAATTAACTAGAAAAGCTCTGGTTAACTGATATCAGAAAAATATACGTGGTACATCCTAAGTATATTTTTCTGATATCAGCTTAATTTCTATTATTGCTTTTTGCCTGACGGACACCTTGACCTTCTTTTAAATTAAAGCGGTAAACTACGCTGAGCCTGTAACGCGCAGCATTAGGGTTACTGCTTTGCACAAAAACGTAATCATTTCCTGTAGTGCGTGTGTTGTATTTACGCGAATTGAAAGCATTAGTTACATCCCCTACTACCGTAACCTTATCCTTCAGCAGGTTTTTGCTCAGCCCCATATCAACATAGTTGATGGCTTCCCTCCTGCTTTGCGCATTACTCTGCGCTCCGGTAAGGTTATAACGACCCTGGAAGGCGAATGCGGCAGGCAGCTTGACCTGTGCGCTGAGCCTGGCTGTTAGGGCCTGACCAGAGAAATTCAGGTCTTGTCCATTATATTTCCCGTCCTGGTCAAAAGTGTAAAAGTTCATCTCAGTATTAACTTGCAGCCATTTTACGGGATTATATAATACAGACAGCTCTACGCCCCTGCGTATTTCCTGATCAATATTAATTGGTGTAGTAATAAAAACTTCATTATCATTCCTGTAAGTGTAGTCCTGCACAAAACCTTTTGTATGCTGATAATATAAAGAAGGATTAAATGTGAGGGTGCTCCAGTTCTTCAGAAAACCCAGCTCTGCTACATCTACGTAAGAAGGATTAAGATCAGGGTTTCCTAAATATTGTGCGTTAAAATCAGTCAGCTCATTAAACGGATATAAAAGGGCTAATGTAGGTCTGTTAATCCGTTTACTATAATTTAACTGTAAAGTTGATCCTGCTTTAAACTGGTAACTTAGGTTTAAAGTTGGAAATAAGCGATTATAGTTTTTCTTGTTACTGTAAGTTTTTATACGATCTTCAATATTAATCCTGGTTAACTCGGTACGTAATCCCAGTTGGTAAGAAAACTGATTGATCTTACTGGCAAACTGCAGGTAAGCACTGCCTATCAATTCTGTATAATCAAGCTTGTTGTCTATTCCATCAAATATCATCCATTGATAACCATTAGCTTGTTCAGCTTTAAAATCACTGGTCACCTTACGGTTTTCGCCTTTAAGGCCCATTTCCAGCGTCGACCGCTCAGATAATGGCTGTACAAAATCCGTTTGTAATAGAAAATCTTTACTCGAACCAACAGAATTGGTACGGATTATAGGCAGGTTAAGATATACAGGTAACAACTTTTGCGTAGATAAATTCCAGTCTTTCTCACTATTCCAGAAATCGTACTGCATATCTATAGTAAACTTCTTTGCCGCCTGCTCAAAATTTCTAGTGTAATTAAATTCGAACTGATTATAGTCCCTCTTTTCTCTCGATTTGCCATTACGGACAGTGGTGCTGTCCAAATTATTGTTAACATCACGGTACCCATAGTTTAATACACTCTTATCATGGTCACGTGTCGCATTCTTAAGAAATGCTGCGGTAATTGTATTTTTATCATTGATAAAATAGTCAGCACCAAAATAGAGCAGGTGCCCGTCATCGTGACGGTCTTCGTGCTGATCCTGATGTAAATTAGTTTGTACACCCAGATTGTTGGCAGACTGGTCCGTAGTATACCTGCCGACGTAGTTAGACGACCGTATACCGAAAGTCGAAAACAGATTGATTTTATCAGACTTATAATTGATACTTGGATTAATCCGCTGATCATCAGGGATGCCACCAGCCAATCTGACCTGACCATTAAACCCGCCTTTTTTGTTTTTCTTTAAGATTATATTGATTATTCCCGCAGATCCTGCGGCATCATAACGTGAAGAGGGGTTAGTAATTACCTCTACCTTTTCAATCTGATCTGCCGGCACCTGGTCGAGCGCATTACTTTGCGTCAGCCCGGATCTGCGGCCATTAATCAAAACCAGTACATTACTATTCCCCCGTAAACTGATTCCTCCGGACGGGCTGACAGCAACGGAAGGGACGCCGTTCAAAATATCATTAATAGTTCCATTTTGCGATAGAACATCTTTACCTACTTCAAAAACTTTTTTATCCAGCTTTAAGCTTACTCCCGGTTTCTGCCCGGTAACGGTAAGTTCCTTCAGTTGCGTCGCATCAGTTTGCAATGGGATGACAGCTAAATCCAATAGCAATGCAGAAGCTGCTATTTCAAAAGACTTAACCAGCGTTTGGTATCCCATTGAACGAAACTCAGCGGTAAGCCGGCCAGCAGGAATGTTATCCAATTTAAAGACACCGTTTTCATCACTGATACCAACTGCAATCGCTTTTGAAGAACTATCTTTAATAGTTACAGTTACATAGGCCAGTAATTCTTTTGAAGCCTGATCCTGCAGTTTACCATGGATTATTCTGTTTGCTGCGGTTCTTCCTGTTTGCTGTTGTGCCGTCACATTAAAAAATACAACACACAATAAAATTAAGAGTAAAAGTCGTTTCATGGAACAATAGTATCACGCAAAAGCTTCGATAGCATATAAAACCATGTCAACGGCTCTATATCCTTTTCAAATGCATTTTTCCTGCTGATATAACTGTTAACTTTACCCTATGCAGCGTCTACTCATCTTTATTTCATTTATACTGATCCTATCCTCTTGTAAACAGAATGATATCTTTCAAGATCAACCATCCGTTTACCAGACAGGAGACAATCTTTTATGGGCAAAAACTACATTTAATGATCAGCATTGGAAAAACGAACGGGGAAATACAAGCGATAAGCTATTCTGGATACGCTCACATGTCCGCCTACTTCAGTCACCAAATGGTCCGCTGGGGCTAAAGATCCAATCTTTTGGTTCTTTTGATGTGTATTGGGATGGAGTATTAATAGGGAGCAATGGCCGTGTAGCAAAACCAGAAATTGCAGGCACAGAAAGAAGTGTATTCAGCGTGCCTGATTCTTTATCAGCTAAGGGTCCCCATCTGCTGGCATTACGCGCCAGGCAATCTTACAAGCAAACCACGCAGCGCGGTGTTGATATTAAACTCGATAACTATATTAGCTTATTGAAAAGCCCGCTTATCATGATGTCTTTCATGAATTTGATGGCTGGTGCATTCTTAATCGCAGCGATCTATTATTTCTTTTTGTTTGCAAACAGCAAACGTAAGGAATATACCATACTCATTTTCGCAATCATCTGCCTGCTCTTTTTTGCGCTGCTCATTATAGAGTATATCAAATTTTATATAGACATACCTTACACACATTTTTTTGTTCGGATGGAGGTTATCGGCTGGCTTACCTTTTCCATCTCTTTATTCGTGCCTCTCTATTTTTCCATCCAGTTTAACTTTAAATGGAAAGTACTGCTGTTCAGCGCGCTATTTTCTACCCTGACAGCTATCTATATTTTAAATCTGGGACATTACGACTGGACTGCTATCCTTTACAGTTTAGCCATGTGGGTAAGTGCTGTGGTGGTGGTTCTTTATGCAATTATTCAAAAAGAAAAAGGCAGCATTATTGTACTTACAGGACTAATATTAAGCGCCATTGCAGTTAATTTTCTGTACTATGATCTTGGGATATTTATCGGTTTTACCATTATCGTTTTATGTATGCTTTACCTGCATACCCTCCGGGTTCGGGTAATAGAAGAAGAACACCAATCGTCAGTCCTGCTCTCGTCACGACTCAAACTGGAACTGATTAAAAAGAATATTCAGCCTCATTTTCTTCGGAACACATTGACTTCGCTGATTGACTGGGTAGAAGAATCGCCAAAAAAAGGAGTAGAATTTATCCAGGCTTTAGCTGGTGAGTTTGATATTATGAATGACATTTCTGATGCCGAACTCATCCCGATACACAAGGAAATCGCCCTCTGTAAAACCCATTTATCAGTGATGCAGTTTCGCAAAGAAATGCGCTATGAATGGGAAGAATCCGGCATTGACGAGGCGGAGTTCATTCCACCCGCAATCATACATACCATACTGGAGAACGGGATTACACACAGTATGCCTCTGGCAGATGGAAAGATATATTTCCTGCTCAGTTTCCAAAGAGCATTAAACTACAAAATATATACCTTCGAAACCAGGGCAGAAAACCGGCTTCTGACAAAGGAAAGAAAGGGCGGAAACGGTTTTCAATATATTAGAGCACGTTTAACAGAGAGTTATGGCGACCGCTGGGAATTTATTTCTGAGGCGGTTCCGCAAGGCTGGGTAACTACAATTAAATTATATCACAAATGAGGATACTGATTATTGAAGACGAGGGCAGGATCGCAAAACGCCTGGAACGCATGACACGCAGTTTCTTTGATGAAAATCTGACTTCTGTTTGTATTTGTGATTATCTGCAAAAAGGGCTGGCTCACATAGCAGAGCATCAGATCGATATTTTATTGCTGGACTTAAATCTTAATGGAGAAAACGGGTTTGATATACTCGAATCGGTAGTAGCCGGATCCTTTCATACCATTATCGTTTCTGCATATACTGACAGGGCTATTCATGCTTTTTCATACGGCGTCCTCGATTTTGTACCGAAACCTTTTGATGAACACCGGCTTAGCATGGCATTTAAAAGGATTGGTGCAACTGTAAAAAGGACTGAAAACAGCATGAAAGTTCTTGCTGTAAAAAAAGCAGGTCAGCTCCATCTAATCGACATTGACGATTTACTTTATATTAAAGGAGCAGGTATCTACAGCGAATTGCATTTACAGAACGGGCGACTGGAATTGCATGACAAATCGTTGGAAACGCTGGAACAACTTTTACCGGAGTCGTTTGAACGTATCCATAAATCTTATATTATTCCTATGAAGCATGCTGAGAAAATTACCGTACAAGCTGGAAGTAAATACAATCTGCTGCTTAAAAATGGCGAAGTATTACCAATTGGCAGATCGAGATATAAAGACCTTAAGAAAAGACTTATATAGTTATTATCAATATTTCTGTTTCATTGTATATCATCCTATATTTATCTTGAAATCAAAATTCTGTTAGTTATGAAAAAGTTCGTTTTTATCCTGATACTTCTTGTGTCGTCCATTTCTTTATCAGCACAAACAGTACCCACACAGAGTTTTAGCGCTGAAGAACTGAAGGTCAATGAAACTGTCGTCAATTTTTTTGATGCGCTATCCGAATTAGACGCTATAAAATTGAAAACGCAAATCACTAAAGACTTTGTATTATTAGAAGATGGGCAAGTATGGAACATAGATTCATTGACAAAGTATTTTGAGCCTATGAAAAAGATAAGTATTACCCGTTTAAATAAGTTTAATTTCTTCAAAACTACTATAACAAACAATACTGCATGGACCGCCTATTATAATAGGGCAGATATGCAAATGGGACAAAAGCAATTCGCTAAAGATTGGCTGGAAAGTGCCATATTAACTAAAGAGGAAGGAAAATGGAAAGTTAAACTCTTACATTCCACCGTGATTAAGCCAAAGGTCAAATAATAAATGGCAATAAATAAGATTGCATCAAAAAATACTATTTACTACATTCGTTACTCAATCTTAACCAATCAGCATTATGACGAAAAGAAAACAAATTATACCTGCAGCCTTAATCATCCCTATTTGCTTTTTAGTTTATCACTTTGGCAAAGATATCTACAATATTGGAGTTAAAGATGGTAAAGCTAATGCTCCGCTACATGCCGAAGTAAGAGCTGTAAAATAACTCCTTATCATACCTGAAATTGTTAATAAAAGCAGGAGGTTACCTGCTTTTTGCAATTACGTGATCCACTGCCCAGGTATTGCTTGTAATAAAATGCAGCAGTAGCGCAAAAAATGCAACGTGAATTAGCTGTGATGGTACTGCATCCCAATTTTCAATCATGGAACTGCCAAATATCAAAATAATCATCACAAGACTACCAGCGATTAATGCCGATCTCGTAAATAGTCCGATGACTAGCAAAATACCAATTGTGAACTCCAAAATCGGTAACAAATAGCTGAATGGCGTAACCAGCGCAGCTGGCAGCATAGATTTCTCAAAGCTCCCGACCATCCAATGGCTAAAACCTTCTAATTTTGGTAATCTAACCAGCCCATGCCCAAACATGCTGGTTCCTATAGCTAACCGAAGTAATACATATGCCGTGCTGTTCATAGGTTTTCAATTTACTTGTTTAATCCTTCAAAATAAGAATTTATTTCTTTCCCGACAATCACCATTAGTTACGATTATCTGTATTGCTATTTAAATTTGTAGATTGTAACATAAACCTTTCGCATGATGATAGCCAGACTTATTACTTTATTGACTTTATTAAGCTGTTCTCTGAGTTTGCCGGCACAAAATTATCAACCGCCTGTCTTTACAGATGCAACCAGACTTCAAAAGATAACCGCTACTTTCCCGGTAATTGATCAGTTATATAAAGATTATGCAGAAAAAAATCATTTCCCTGGTTTAGTATACGGAATTGTAGTTGATGGTAAACTGGTACACACCGGAAATACAGGCCATACAGATCTGGAAAATAAAATTATTGCCAATGCCCAATCTGATTTCCGCATCGCTTCTATGAGCAAAAGCTTCACTGCTATGGCCATATTGAGGTTACGGGACGAAGGAAAGTTAAAACTTGATGACCTTATCAAACTATATATCCCGGCAGCTAAAAACACTAAATACCTGACGAAAGATGCTACTGAAGTTACCATCAGGCACCTTCTCACACATTCAGCAGGTTTTCCTGAAGATAACCCCTGGGGCGACCGTCAGCTTGATGCTACTGATGAAGAGTTGCTGGCGCTATATGAAAAAGGAATTTCATTTTCCAATAACCCCGGTTCAGGGTATGAGTACAGCAACGTTGGTTTTGCTACCCTCGGTTATATTATTAAAAAAGTTTCCGGACAGACTTATCAGAAATATATCACAGAAAATATTTTGAAGCCATTGGGTATGATCCATACGTATTGGGAGTACAATGATGTACCTAAAGATAAGCTTGCTCACGGTTATCGTTATGAAGATTCTAAGTGGGTAGAACAGCCTTTATTGCATGATGGGTCTTACGGGGCAATGGGTGGACTGATCACTACAATAGATGATTTCAGCAAATATATGGTCCTCCATCTTTCTGCCTGGCCAGCACGTGATGATCAGGAAACGGGTCCCTTAAAACGGAACTCGATCCGTGAGATGCAATATCCATGGGATTTATCAGCGCTTAATGCTAGTGCAAAAACTACAAATGGCCGCCCTTGCCCTACAGTAAACGCCTATGGTTATGGATTAAGATGGACCAAAGATTGTGGAAACCGTGTATATGTTGGTCATACCGGCGGATTGCCTGGCTTTGGAAGCCAATGGACCGTTATGCCAGAATATGGCGTAGGTATTGTTGCTTTTGCAAACTTAACCTATGCAAGAGCCGGACTAATTAACACACAAGTTTTGGATACTTTACTTGCATTATCAGGCATCAGCCCTCGCCAAATACCACCTTCGGTCATTTTAAACCAACGTAAAAATGAGTTGATTAAATTACTGCCCGACTGGAGCAAAGCCAAAGAAAGTGGTTTATTCGCAGATAATTTTTTTCTGGATTATTCACTGGAACAGTTGCAGAAACAAGCAAAAGATATTTTTGCAAAAACCGGCTCGATAACAAGTACGGGCGAGTTGATAGCAGAGAATCAATTAAGAGGATATTTCATTTTAAAAGGTGAAAAGTCTGGTATAAAAATCTCATTTACTTTAACACCACAAAACCCTCCATTGATACAAGAGTTTCATATTGAGCCGATCACTAATAATTAAGCCAACCTATTTTTTGATTGATTGATTGATTGATTGATTGATTGATTGATTGATTGATTGATTGATTGATTGATCTGTTGGTTGGTTGGTTGGTTGGTTGGTTGGTTGGTTGGTTGCCCATCAAAGATGCTGTTCTCTGATCAGGTTGTTTTATCAGAATGGCCCAGGTTTTTATCAGGATTAACTACGTCCCTAACCAATTGTTTTAACTCTTTGACCTCCGGGAACCGACCTTGTTGTTTTCGGTCAAACACAACGATATCATTGATCTTTACGATATAAGTGCCACCAGTCTCACTAGGGATCAGTAATACACCATGCAGGTCATCAGTAAACGTACTTAAAAGTTCCTGTGCCATATAAGCAGCCCTAAGCATCCATCCGCATTTAGGACAATATTCTATACTTACCGTAGGTTTTAAGGTTGTCATTACTCAAATATAGCAGATTCCTGATTAAGCGAAAGCTTTATGCAATTACTTCTTTGATTTTCTTATGCTGAAGAATTACCATGAACTGCCTGCTCCGCCCCCTCCCGAAGAACCTCCGCTACTACTGGAAGACGACGACGATGAACTGGATGAAGAACTTGAAGAAGAACTTGAAGAAGAAGATCCTCCGCCCGATGAAGTGCGTATCTTGGGAATTTCATATCTCACTTGTTCTTCATGTTTACAGAACTTACAGGTTTTGTATTCCCAGCCCCAGCCCGCGGCGGCGGTTGTTGCCCTTTGTTTAACTTTCCTTCTGGAGAATACCAATGTATAAAACTCGCATCTGGGACATTTTAAAGCTGCTGATTTCAGATTTTTATAATCAAGGATTAGTTTTTCATGATTTTTATCACTGGAACATATCCATACATCATAGTCAACCGATAACAGCTCTTCTTCCACAATCTGACCTTTATCAAGTTGCTGGTCATCATCTCCCTCACTTAATTTAAACATTGCGCTGCCGCATGTTTCACACTGATAAGGATCGTTTCTCAGATGATCAAGCTTCGCAGAGAATTTTTTATAATAAAACCATAACCAGGGTAAAGGACATAAGTATGCAGAAAAGGTAAGGCTCCGCTTCTTCTGTATCATCACGCTATATTGTTCATGCCTGCTTTTACCATCCAGATCAGATTTAAATCGTCTTCTGATGACGAAAAAGTGAAGATTAGTGTATAGCGTAGTCACACAATAAAAAATAATGAAAGCCCTGATATCATAATGTTCGATATAGTGGGACCAGTTCAGGTAAACGACAGCAGCAGCTGGTATAATAAACGTGAGCCAGAACATCGGGCTTAACAAACGATATTTATGCCTGTCCCCATTAAACTGCTGATCCATTGAGATCATCAAAGCCATATAAAAGATAAAAATAAACAGCGTCGGAAAACCACCGATTACTTGTTGCCGGGGAACTACAGAAGTTGTATAGCCCGGTTCGCCTTCAACAGGTGAGGCAACAACTCCGGGGTCTGTCTCAACAGCATCCTGCCCGGCCGGCAGATCATACCGCGGAGCACTACTGGCAGTATCAGTAAGTACTTCTCCTTTGATTGGAGGTATACCGTTTTCGTGGACAACCAGACTATCGTCTACCACCGCTACAGCACCATCCATATTTCCGGAATTCTCTCCGTTATGCCCTGAGGTATGTTTAAGTTCAGCCATTATCCCGTCTACACCATCTTTTACAGCACTGTCAAAATCATTGTTCCGTGCATGCGGGATCATATATTTTTGCTGTATCCGGTAACATACCAGATCCGGAAGATCACCTTCCAATCCATATCCGGTTTCAAATTCTATACGGTGCTGGTCTTTAACTACCAGCATCAGTAAACCATTATTTGTTTTTTTGTCGCCGATTTTCCATTTACGGAATAAAGCAGTGGCAGCATCTTTGGGTATAGCGTCCCCAATGGTTTCCACGATAACAACATCGATATGCGCGCGGCCCGACTGGTCAAGCGTGCTCAACAAGCTGTTAAGAGAATTTACGGTTGATGCTGAAAGGATTTTATCAGGATTACTAACATAGCTTTCGCCGAGTGTTTTTGGATCCGGGATGGATAAGTAATCATTATGATCTGCCGGGCTCTCCCAGCGACATCCAGAAAAAACAAACAGCAAAACCAGATAAGAAAGAATAAACTTTAGTGAGGAGCGGTTTAATTTCATTAATAAGATAACAAAATTGCAGTAAATATGTTTTTATTTTATCTTTAAACTATAAATCAAACCTTTATTACCTGCTAATACGATCAAATTACCCTTTTTGGCCTTTTTAATAGCATTAAAGCTTTCATCAGAAATATGGTACCAGTAATTCCCACCATCTCTTGACACGTCCGTTCCGGAAGTTCCCGTTGCAAAGCATGTTTTTTCATCATACCAGACTACACCAGACCGGAAGCCGAATACCTGCCTTGAAGGTTTATTCCAGGATTTACCGCCATCGTGGGTAAGCAGCACATTATTGGAATTCTCTTTATCTTTTACATAATCACCGCCGACTGCAATTCCCTGGTTTTCATTTCGAAAATCGATAGAAAAAACGCCAGTACTTGATCCGCCCTGCAATATCGGGCAAGGATACTTTTTCCAGGTCATACCATAATCGTCCGCCGTATAGATATTCGAATGTGTGCCGCCTGTGGCAATCCATACTTTACCTCCTGGCAGCGTTTGAATCGTGGTGCCGCTCGCTGCGAAACCAGCTTCGCCTTCAGCTAATTCTAATTTTAATCTCGATGTAGCATCTGCCCAGCTCTCTCCCCCATCATTGGTTACGAGCAACTGCATTTGCTTTTTAATGGGATCACCAAAGATGATCCCATTTTTTTCATCCCAAAAATCCATCCCATCGAGGAAGATCAGGGAATCTGTATTTTTATACGTTTCTTTCCAGCTCTTGCCCCCATCACTGGTCCGCAAAATATAAGCAGGGGAACCCGCATTAACGATTACTGCATTATTTACATCGAAGGCTTCAATATCACGAAAATCAAGCGTTTCGTACCCCTTTGGTTTAGTCCACTTCCATGTCTTTCCGCCATCTGTACTCTTACCGATAAAACCTTTACTGCCGCTTACCCAGGCTACACTATCAGAAACAACAGATAAACCACGGATACTGGTATTAGTATCATTGCTCAACGAGGCTAATTCATAAGTCTGGCAAAAGCCGAAAACAGGTAACAGCAAAAGAATACAGAAGATTCGTAACATTAATAAATATTGATTTTTAAATTATTTAACTTTTTTCCACACTTCAGTCCTTCCAATTAGAGAAATACCGATATAACCGCGCATGCTCAGGTCGCCATTACTTTTAATAGTCATATTACAACTATAAGTCTTACCAGATTTCGGATCATAAATTTTACCATCCGTCCACTTATCATCATCAAAAACAAAATCCTTAAGCATTTCCATGCCCAGGATAGGCCTGCTCCTTAAATTCGCTTCAGGATTCTTAAAATCTGTTTTTACATTCCCCTTTTCATCCTTAGGTGCTTTAAGCCAAACGATTTTACCAAAGTACTTCGCTCCTTTTTTATAGATCTCTACATGGGCCTCGCCGGTAGAATTGATCCATTTGCCCAGAATATCATCCTGTTTTTGCGCAAAACCTGTTAGTGAAATTACTGTAAACAGTAACAACAATGATATGTGTTTCATAAAATTTATATTTAGTGTATGGCTAAAATACACATTGCTTTCTCAATTGAAAAGTAATTATAATGAAATCGGCGCAAGCTAAACAAATAGTGCCTTTCATTTTTTTCAATTATCCGTTTTATAGTCAGGCAGACAAAAATAAAGCAGACAAAAAAAACATCCTTTCGGATGTTTAAAATATTCATTCGTAAATAGTACAATCTGCTAATAGAATTCAGGCATAGGATTTAAATTCAGGTTTTTCCTTTGGTGCCAGTAAGGGTAAACAGGTTCAGAATTACTTGCCTCATCTAATTTTTTCACCTGCTCTGTACTCAGGTTCCATCCTGCTGCATCAAGATTTTGTTTTAACTGCTCTTCCGTTCTTGCACCGATAACGATATTTGCAACTGTTGGCCGCTGCAGCAACCAGTTCAAAGAAACCTGGGCTACAGATTTACCAGTTTCTTCGGAAACCTCATCCAAAGCATCAACAATCGTAAAAAGCCGTTCCTTATTTAATTCAGGTCCCTGGCTCCCACCCTGCTGCCCGCGTCCATCTGCAGGAAAAGGTTGATTCCTTCTGTATTTACCTGATAAATGTCCGGATGACAATGGACTCCACACAATAGTACCCACATTTTGATCCACCCCTAAAGGCATTAATTCCCATTCAAATTCACGATCCAGCAATGAATAATAGGCCTGATGTGCAATATATTTTGGATAGCCATATCTTTCAGAAATAGAAAGCGACTTCATTAAATGCCATCCTGAGAAATTAGAACAAGCGATATAACGTACTTTACCACTTTGAATAAGCTGGTCTAAGGTTTTTAAGGTTTCTTCAACAGGTGTATGGCTATCAAAACCATGCATGTGGTAAATATCAATATGATCTGTTTTTAATCTTTTTAAACTCGCCTCACATTGCTGGATGAGGTGGATCCGGGAGGAACCATAATCATTGGGCCCGTCACCCATTGGAAATGTAGCTTTTGTAGATATTAATACATCATTTCGGATTCCCTCCAGTGCCTTACCTAAAATCTCTTCAGAAAGTCCCCTGGAATAACTATTTGCCGTATCGAACAAATTAACACCAGCATCAAGACAAATATTAATCAAGGTTTTTGCCTCATCTACCTGTGTACTGCCCCAGGCTTTAAAAAAATCTGTACTCCCGCCAAACGTAGCCGTACCAAAACTCAATACCGGAACTTTAAGTCCCGACGCACCTAATTGTCTATACTCCATATATTATTGATTAACCACTGCTAAATTAACTAAGTACCGCACTATTTACTTCTTTCATTACCCCGGCAAACAATTCATAAGAATGCAACCTTGCCTGGTGATCAAATATGTGAGAAGTTACCATCAGCTCGTTCACCTTTGTCTGATCAAGAAAAGAAAGAATGTCTTGTTTAATCGTTTCCGGACTACCTACAAACGAACAGCCTAACATCTGATTTACTGACTCTTCTTCAAACTCGCTCCATACCTCATCCATGTTATCAACTGGCGGCTGCAGCAGTCTGCGTTTCCCTGTTACTACTCCCATAAAAAACTGCAGCAAAGAAGTAGCTAACTTATTCGCCTCTTCGTCAGTGTCCGCAGCTACCACGTTAACACAGGATATGATATAAGGCTCCTTTAAATGTTCCGAAGGTTTAAAGTTCTGACGGTATATATTGATAGCCGTTAAGAATTGTGCCGGGGCAAAATGACTGGCGAAAGCGTAAGGGAGTCCCATTGCGGCCGCTAAACGCGCGCTGTCAGTACTTGAGCCCAGAATCCAGATAGGAATATCCAATCCTTCTCCAGGTACCGCCCTGACCTGGCTTGCCCGATTATCTTCAGAAAAATAACGCTGAAGCTTTAATACATCTTGAGGGAAATCATTTGCCGCATTAAAACGTTCGCCGCGTATAGCCATCGCGGTAACCTGGTCGGTACCAGGTGCACGCCCAAGACCGAGGTCAATTCTTCCCGGGTATAGGGATGCCAGTGTACCAAATTGTTCCGCGATTACCAATGGAGAATGGTTAGGGAGCATTATTCCCCCAGACCCTACACGAATCGTCTGAGTACCGCCTGCAACATGTCCGATCAGTATTGATGTTGCCGAACTTGCAACACTGATCATATTATGATGCTCAGCAAACCAATACCTCGTATAACCCAGACTTTCTACCAGCTGCGCAAGCTCCACACTGCTTCGAAAAGTATCTACTGGTGTTTTTCCTTCTACTACTGTTGCCAGATCTAAGACCGAATAAGCAATCTCCGGAGTATTATTATGTTCATTTATCATGTTATGCCAATTTTACAGCTCACCGCTTGATAGAATTACTAAGCAAAAAAGCTTTTTATAAAATTAGAGATTATGACTGGTAAACATTTACTGAAATCGAAGATTTGACTTTACATACAGATCAAACTGATTTTCAAATTACCATAAAACAGAAAAGACCCTGCAAAAATTAATTCACAGGGTCTTTTATTGTGCCCGAAGAGAGACTAAAGTCCTTAGTACGTAAGAGTACAAAAGAGTGTCAAAAATTAGCCGAATTACAACTAAACAATGATTGCTAATTATATTAGCTTTAACTTTACTGCACTAGACCCTTAATATCGTACACCATTTAGAAACCTCCATGAGCACTATTAAACTTATACTCTTTAAAGGTAAGACCTACGCAGATGAATCCCATCCTATCATGCTGCAATATACAAACGATGGGAAAATTAAGAGAAAAGTAATCCATAAATGCAAACTCAAGGATTGGGATCCTAAAACCGAAAGATTGAGACCAAGGGCTCCTAACTCTTCCGTTATTAATAACTTTCTAAGTGAAACTTTTGCAGATGCAGAAAAGCAACATTTCAAAGTAAAGCAAGGTGAAGCCTCTACGATCAGCTATTTTGAGGGTACTACAAATATGACTGTTCGACAGGCAATCGAAAAGGAGCGGTTGCGCCTGATGGATATTCTAAAGCCTACTCCATATTCACAATTGGGCACATACGTGGATCAGATTGGTTCTTTAGCGAAAACTGAAATTACGCACGTAAATATGAATTGGTTTACTGAAGCCCTGGATAAATTCAAAGGGTTAGGCAATTCACCGGCTACACTGGAAAAGAAGATCAAACACCTGCGTCGGATTATTGCGAAATATTCCGATAGGGAATTGAGTAAAGAAGTAAAAGGGATACGAATCAATACACCAAAGCCTGTAAAACAAAAATTGACAGGGCCCGAGCTGGCATTGCTGGAATCTGTAGAATTGACTGCCGGCAGTAATATATGTATCGCCCGGGATGTGTTTATGCTGCAGGTGTATTTACGAGGTGTGAGAATTGGCGATATCCTGCAGGCTTATTGCACTCAATTCGCAGATGGAAAGTTCACCTATAAAAGCGATAAGACATTTAAGGATATGAATATCAAACTTATTCCGCAGGCCATCACTATCATCGATCGGTATAAAGACGTTGGAAAAAGGCTTTTTCCGCTATTCGATTGGGAATATGATTCGAGGCAGAGCAAGTTTGATAATGAGCGAAATAGGCTTCGTAATAAAGAGATTTGTACGAGTACTGTAAATGTGAATTTGAAGAAGGTTGCCAAACTTGTTGGGATCACCAAACCACTTTCCACACACATTGCCAGGCACACCTTTGCGCGCATGGCTATTGATAAAATAAATAACCCCATGATCACCATGGAGCTATTGGGACATTCATCTTTAGCAATCCATCAGGGATACTTGAATGATATCAGAAAAGACGATGTATTAGATCAGGCTGCAGATGATATTTTCGGCTAGTAATTAAACAGATCGTACTCAAGCCCTGCAACTGGCACCCATTTTTGTATCGAGGGAAAATACAGTTGGGATCCGGTTGCTGTGAGTCTTTTATATCTCAATCTAATTTGCGGACCCAATGCAATATCACCAGACACCGGCATGAATACCGCCTTAGCGGTTAGCTTTGCATTGAATGGTTTATCTTCCCGTAAAACAGAAAGTGTTTTAACACCGTTAATAGTACCTTTTTTATCATTACTTGATATGTCAAGATAGTTACGATCAGCCCCGAGAAACCATTTCTTTCTATTGAAAGCTACAATATTTAATTTCTGATTGTATTTGTAATTAAATGTTCCTGGGGAATCCCCATCAGGCGTATAGCTTACGTATAAGTTAGCATCTTCAAATTCAAACCTCTTCTTATTTAAGGAATCAATTGTAGCAACTGCCCGTAGATTTTTACCTGATATTGTCTGGTTAAGTTGGGTTAAGGAAGTGATCTCCTTTTTCTGAATATCAGTCTGAGCAATTAACGAGTCAACGAAAGCTTTATCATGCCCGTCACCCGAAACCATTAGGTTTTTAGGCAGCAAATTATTGGTTTCTTCAAGTATCGTATGCTCAAGACCATTTTTATCAATCTTCTTTTTAATAATTGCTGCTTCAGCCTGGACAAAGTCTTTAGCCTTTGAACTTTTCGAAATGATTGTATTCTTTGGTTTATTAAAAGCATACCATAAAGAGATGGCGCAAATTATTACCGCTATCGCAGTGATGCCGAGCAATACTTTAGTCGTTCTTGTCATCTTGTTTGTTATTTAAGCTATCCGTGATAACTGTTAGTTTATCAATCATTCCGTTTTTTACGAGTATATTATTAATAAGGTTGTCATTCTTTGTCCTCTCCTGCTTAAGCTCAGTCCGCAATTCTTTTTTCTCTCTCTCGCAGTCGGCATCATTTTTATTTGTTATATCCTTATTAGAATAAAGCGTGAACCACATTACACTCACCACTGTCACCAATAGGTAGGTGTACGGATTTTTAACAATTTGAAGGAATGACATTTTAACCTGTGGTTCATTAGCCATTTATTATATTTTATTAAGTTCAGCCAGAGTTTGCGGACCGGCAATTCCGTCAGCAATAAGTCCATGTTTCTTTTGGAAGGCTAAGACCGCAGCTTTGGTGTTCTTGCCGAAAACACCATCATCCGGAAGACCTAATTTTGATTGAATATGTTTAACCTGATTAATGTATAGCTGCTCATCGGTAGCCTGCTGCTCATCGTACGGAGTGAAATATAACGCAGCCTCACGTTTTCTTCTGGATAGCAGGATTGGCTTACCTCCTGCATTCTTCCACGCTTCAAACGCTTGTTGAATTTTTGGATCTTCTTTATCATCATTGAGAACCTTAAGAAGAGTTGATCCTTTGAATCCATTAGTACCAATATTGTACGTTAAGGACGTTAAGGCATCAAATTGGTTGTGATTGATATCATCTCGTGTAGGTGCCCAAACTGCCTGCTCGTAAGATTTAAGCATTAATCTGAACAACTGGATAGCCCTGTTTACGGTTAGTTCAGGATCCTTTAATGTTACACGCTTACCAGAATCTGGGTAATACGTCATTCCAACTCCAATGGTAGGTACCCCTACCTGATCTAAATATGGCCGTTTAACCAAACCCTCTTCCTGAATTAAAAATTGTATCCCCTTATTTGATGTTTCCCTGATCTCTTTCATATCTCCCTCACTTATTGTTTTCATACAAACTTACCGCCATGAATTACAGGATGATAAGTGAAGATTTGACAATCATGTACATTGTCAAGTATTGGATTAAGATAATTCTAAGGATTCATTCAGATTTGAAATATCATAGTTTTATACTATTTCTTGATAGCCTCTTTGCGATGATATTTATACCGAAAGAATGAGATTACTGGAAACAGTAAAATCTTCGCAAATTCTTAAACGATCTTTAAACCCACAAAATGTATACAGCAATAGCTAACAGAGAAAAAGGCGAGTCTATATTACAGACCACGCCTTTTAATGATGATTTTCAAGCGGTAATAATCAATGACCAAATCAGCGTTACTTTCGATTCGGAGTCAGATATGTTTCTCTTCATTAAATTAACGATATAGCTTACACCTACCAAGAACTATTTGGACCCTGTCCGATATATCTGCCGTTAATATATTTACGAGTCTGAGGTCCAGAGGAACTGATTAATTCATAACCGGTCATCCCTGGGTTTTCTTTAAAATAAATCTCTCCTTTCACCATAATTACATCCCCAGATGACACCATCAAAGCAATGTTTTCATTTGCCCCTTCTGCGGCTAATTCTAAAGCAATATTAGTTGTATCATCAAGACCAGGCGTAACTCCTTTTTTGGGTCTCTTATTCTTCAGGTATCCAATTTGACTGATAGAACCTCCCGTACTCCCTGGTATCAAGTCCGTGCCAAATGCAAATTCGTTATACTTATCGCCGGTATATCTTGATGACCCCCTAATGATGGCGAAGTTATTACCTTCTGGAAGCGCAGGAATGGTGGTACCATCACTTAAAATTGCTCCCCTGGATAGTTTCCATCCAGATGTCTGTCCATCGGCTGTATTCCCAGATTCTGTACCGATGGTAATGTCCCCGGATATATTGGCTTTACTCATATAAACGCTGCCATCATCAAGAACTCTGAATGGAAGGTTACTATCGCCTAATTGGCCACCTGCCCCAAACCTTATAGATTGTTCGCCTGCATCAGTGACTCCACTTATAAAGGCATTCCCTAACCCTGCTGAACCGACATTCAGTAATCCTTCAGTATAAGAACCATCAAGCATCTGTACTTTGCCTTTGAACGTACCCTCATCAAGGTTTATTTCAAGCTGATTGCCAACGATAATACCACCTTCGATGGTCCGCCCGTAAATACTTACTGATCCGTATACAGATTTTAAGTTACGGTAATTATCAATTACGCTATTTGCCAGGCCGATCCAGAAATGGTAAAAGTTCGGATCCTGATCAACGGTAATTTGAATATCAGAAACCAAGATGCTGCCATCTGCAGTCGTACGGTTACACTTCGCATAGATGTAATATACTTTAGCAGGATCTAAACCAGAAACAGTTGCTCCTGGAATATTCCAAGTGACAGGATCCGGAGCAATAGTTGTATGAACTAATTTTCCGGCAGACCAGTTGATCTTGTTTACATCAGTTTGGTAGTTACTTATAAAGTTCAGCCCAACCAGTACCAGCTGCTGACTTGCATCACCCGTTTGAATCATTAGAGCACGCAAGGTCACTGGCGATATCGCTTCGGTAAATATCTGCTCGGTGCCCGGGTCAAAGTATTTATTTAATAACTCAGTGGCAGTTTTCCAGTTCATCTTTGAACGCTGGATATTTGTAATCTGGGCAATACTTAAGGCCTTTGTAACTTTATCAGCTTCATAGGTTACTCTTGCGAAGGAAGATCCTAATGCCAAATCTGAAATTCTCAATACCGGATACAAGAATGGTTCATGAAGGTCACGCTCAAATGAGTTCACCCTAATATTCTTATCAATGCCTATATCAGTATCCTTTACACCTACATAGTTCCCCAGATCAAGCGTGATGTTATTCCTCTTAAAGTAAAACTTATCAGGCGGCACATCGTATGACACCCTGGGAGGTGCAAATGCTGAAAAATATTCATTTCCCTTTGCCAACAATCTATTTTGTGCATTTGTGACATCAGAGGGTGGCATTATCAAATCATAAAAAAAGTACGTATCTCCTATTGCTGGCTTCAATAATTCAGAAGGCAATTGAAGTGTTTTTTCTACTTCATTTTTAATTATAGTAACCGTACGTGTAGCGTGATTGTACCCCCCTTTGGCAACCTCAAAATTATACCCAGCCAGGTTACCTGTCAAAAAAGATACTTTCGTTGATATTTCCAACTTTTGCGAGTTCAAATCAAAATCAATTGCCATGTCTGAAAATACAAAAGGACTAGTCACGCTAGAAACCGTGCCAATACGCTCGGGCTTGATGTCAGGAAAATTGATAACCGCTTCGATCTCATCTGGGCCATACTTCGGGCCCTGAATATATAAAGTACCTTCTGGGAGCATCAGGTTGGTCTGTCCATTTCTATAATTAGCTGGTAGGTTCTGATCAGATCCGGTAACGTACAACCTACTAAATGCAGCTCTCGAATCAACGTTTGTCCGGTTTAGCCCGCCTCTCAAGCCTTTATCATAACCGTATTCAAGCTTATGACCTGTTACTACACCGCGCTTGTTAAAGTGAATAGTTTTTCCAACTACCCACCATTCCGTTTCAAAGTCTTTAGCGGTATTATCGATAACATTTAAAATAGATTCGCCATCAAAAGAAATAAGCTTTGGAACTGAATCAATGCACTCGCCCCTTGTCCATCCGGATTGTGTACGGTTAGCATTGGCGACAATCAAATCCAGCATCATACTGGCATTGGCCATGACCTCGGTTTTGATGACGGTCAACGCATTTGCGCTATCATAGAACATCATGATGGGTTTAGCCAATCGATAATATTCAGCTTGAAATGTCATTCTGTAACTGAAGGACCTACTGTTGTTTTTAGTCGGCTCATCGATTTGGTTAAGGTAATAAGTCTGCCCATACACAAGCATCGTATCACCAATCTGGAATTGATAGGCAACAGGAGAACTAAAGGTAATAGGCACTATGTCCTTTACCATTATTTCTTTCTCCTGCTGACCTTGTGGCCAGACCGTAGCAATTATAGTATCGCCCCTTTTAATATTGTATAACATATTTTAGATCGTCTATAATTAAAGTCCAAACCTGTGCATTATATTTAAGTCGTATTTAAACCGCCTAACCATTTCCGAATTACCTGCTTGATTCGGGTGTGTTCCGTCATTGAATAATATGGCGTTTAATCGGGGTGCGGGGTGCGTGCTATCTATTGTAGGGAAATTTTGCAAAGCCGTACACAAATCAAACTTTGCGCCTTGCTTACCAAACGTATCTATCCTCGAATTTACAGCGATATGTAAATCATTAGTTACGCAAGTAACATGATTAAGTATCAATTCAACACCATTGGTTGCACAGAAATCTACGATTGATTGATACTGTGCAACAGTACCAATACCATTTATACCTATTTTAACAGAAAGTATTCTAGGTTTAATAAATGCGATCTCATTATTAAGCGCGGTAATACAGCCCGCTACAGTCTGCCCCGCCATAGATACATTACACGCATCATTGTTATAATAGTCCATTAACTGAACAGCCCAATTTTTATAACACCTTCCATTATCCTCAGTAATACTATCACCAGTAAAAGCGATATACGGTCTGAAAGGCCCATAAATTGAACATTGACCTACCGAAATAGATGTGCCTGACACCAACTCCATGCAATAGAACGGCCTATGATTTCCTGCGCCTAAATCATAGTTTAAACCATTTAGATAATCAAACCGAACTTCTACCATAGCTAAAGACCTCGGATCTATTAGCCTGACAATGGTTAATGTAGCTCTTCGTTCTAACTCAACCCAATATTCTAACCCGGGAGTTATTGCGAAAGTTATAGCGGTAGTGCCAATAATCGTAGTGGTAGCACGCCTGTTGAGATTGATTATAAGATTAGGGATATCTATTACACAGCTTGTGTCATATACAAAATTGGCATTAACAGTACCTACCTTAAGTATACTATCTGCTTGTGGAAATATTGATTGCCTGAACAATCTCCGATCAGAGGTATACTGTCTATTTAATATAAGTTTCGAGCCAGCTGTGGTACTTGTCGCAAGCCCGTTAGATAGTACCCAAGCATTAAGAGTCCACTCAGTTGTTGGTTGTGAAAAGTTATATTCATAAAACTTAGTCGACCTGCCTAAATTTTTTGCAATTGATGTTAAAGTATCACTGGACTTTTTTGCAATATCTTTTACGCCTACCCAATCTTTACTAACCATATTAACAAAGGCTCCTTTTAGCGTGCTAGTACTTGAAAATACATCACCTGCAGTATTATAGTAGCAGTTAAACTGAGTTTGCAAACTGGAATCACTAGTATAGGCAATAGCCACACCTTTAAAAGCAAGATATTGCCCTTGATTTACAACTATAGGCCGCTCCAGAGTCTGAGTAACAATGTTTCCTGAATATGACCTAATTGATGGACTTACGTCAACAAGAGAAACAACAGTAACCACACCAGCTACTATCTCACAAATTTTAACTTGTGTAATTTCATCAATAATTGGACTGGTGGATTGAAAAATAAATTGATAAATACTTTTTGGTTTGTCGATCGGGACGCCATTCATAATAAATGAAGCATATCCTGAATAGACTGCATATGTACCACTCAGCCAATCAAATGGTATGATTGGCGTCAGGCTTTCCTTATAACCGGCATATAAGTCCTTTTGCATCAAAGTTAGATCGTCAATCTTACTGCTACTTACGTATGTAGCTGTAAAAAATAGCTTAAAAGTTTGAGTAGTAGTTATGGATGGACTATCACCTATAGCTAGAATAGAATTACCTAATGCAAATGCCGTATATCCAGTTACAGGCTGCTCGTACAACGATATTGTTGGAGAAAAGCCGATATATACATCAGAAGTATACACTTTATTGATCGTATAAGTATTATCACCTACAACAGTAGAGATCGGTATCTTGTCCAATAATGTAAATGAGTTGCCTACTTTGGAAAATAATTGTATGAATCCATTGGATGCGGTGCCCGCTTTTAAATATATGTACTTAGTTCTTTTATTGGCTGGTATAAATATATTTGCATCCACCCAATTTTGACCAGTAACAGCTGTAGTTGCTGTGCCGCTAGTTGTAATGGTCTGAACCACATCAAGGCCATCCAGTACTGGTTTAAATAATTCTGAAGGAACATACTTAGACAGGTCGCTAACATTAGCCTTACTGAGTAAATCATCAACCCATACAGCAGATGTTCCTGGCACATCTGTAGATAATGCTGCTCCGCTTGAAATCCAGTATTTGCCTAAATAAGCTACGGCCATACCTAGACTATACGCTTGAGCAACCCATGATGGTATACGCGAAACTCCGGCTGTACCTGCTACGCCTCGAATATCAACAGCGTTGGCAATAACTGTAGAAAAGCCAGTTGCAGTAACATAGCTATTGATATTTTCAGTTGGCTTTGTTCCGGAACCGCCAGTGTAATCTTTTAGTTGCTGTACGATTCTGGCTCCATCAGGTACATTAGCAAATACAGGTTGCCATCCTTTATCTCCTTGAGGACCGGCTAAAGATAATGGTGTATAGTATGTTGTATTGGTAAGAGCAGTGCCTGCAGGAACGAATCCATTTTTAAATACAACCATGTAAGAGCTACCTAAATTGGTAACCGTATCGAGATATTCGTAATTAGATACCGCAGCACTCCACACCCCTCTGTGGATAATCCCCACCTTCCCTAAATTAGTATCCATATTATTATTTATTGTGTTAAGATTAATTGCTTCCTACTGTTAAGCGAGAACTTAAATAATGACCCAGGGGCCGTTGTTGAAATCAAATCCATATTTTCATCTACATTGAAGAAGAACTCTCCATCGGTTTTAAATGGCACTGGCTGCAAAATCTCATCAAACGTGAACTGTACATCAACTACTATTTTACCATCAAGATTAGTCATTCGGTGCCATGTGATTCCGTCTGGTTGCAATCTTGCATTAGCTTTTATACCAACTTCTACAGCTTCCAGAGTCACGTACGGCTGATACAGGCACCCGGTTAATACAATCTTTGTAGCTAAATAAGATGATAGATTTTCAAATGCCATCTTTCCTTTTAAAGTAAATACTCTCGGTTTTAAAGTAACCGGCGATAACAGATCATACTCAAGTATTCCTTCGGCCCACTGATATTTTTCAGCCTCCATTGTACCAGCTGGTTTTTCAAAACCATCAGCCGTAGTCCTATCTTCGTGAGCAGTAAATCCCAAGAGCAGGAGAAGATTATAACCATTGATTTTATATTGCATTAGTTAGCTCCTATCCCTGATAATTTTGATTTGAAAGAAGTAAGGTCTGTAACGGATGCCTGCCAGGTGGGCAAATAAGTATTCCCCACACCCTTAACAAGATCACCGCCATTAGAATTGACCATGTTTTCAATCAAATTTGATGGCCTGTACATGTCGAATCCCAGATTATTATAATAGTAAATCTTACCGCCTGTATTATATGCATCCAGCATTACACCTTCCCAGTCTTTAGAGATGGTGAGGTGCCCTGCTGTATTATTATATACATAGGCATCTGTGCTATTTCCTTTATGTCTGGCAATGAAATCAATCAAGTGTTGCGGCTGCTGTACCTCAAAGGCGCTATACTTCCAGCTATTGTAAACGATGTTATTGTAAATCCTGATTTGCTTTACATCTTTATCGAATGATATTCCCCACGCCCTGATTGCGTTTCCCTGATGGTTAGTTATTTTGTTATCATGAAATGAGCCATTGCCTGTGATCATGAAAATACCGTTGTGAATACCGTTAGGTGATTTGCTATCATAAGTGGTATTGATGTTATTCACCACATTTCCAGCAATCTCATATCCATCTAAAACGCCTGCATAAAGCACGCTGCCAATACTCGGGCAATCGGTAAATTTGTTATTCAGGAATTTTAATCCAGACATATAAGTGCCTACCCCTGCATCACTATAACCACCACCCAGACTTACGCCCAACCCTACATTTATAAATGTGCAATTCTCAATGCGCCAGTCTTTCGAATTTGTTTTATCGGTACCGTCCCAAATACCCGTATACTCATAAGCGATTACGCTATTTTTGATATTCTTGAAGGTTAGATCATGCAGATAAACACCTGAACAGAAGCCCCTAATATTAATCGCCCTATATGATTGATCAGTCATGGTAAGCCCGTATAACTCAAAATTAGTGGCATTGGCAATATCAAAAGAACTGTAATCAGAACTGATAATTACGCCAGTAGCGTCAATAACAACATTGGTTGCACTTGTCAGTCCTATACTCCAATAACTGCCTGGTTTGATTTTAATATTCTTATTGCTGATCGAGCCTAAATCAAGCCTTCCTGAACCTGTTCCAACGGTTTCAAATTTCGAAACCACCACAGGTATAGTTGCCCGAGCATATACCTTTTTCACATCAATATCTTGAATGGCCGGCATGGCAGTTTTACCATTGCTGAATGTGTACTTGTAATCTGGGCCTATTGTCCAGGTAACTTTCTTTTTTGTGCCAGAATCAATGATGTATGTCTGTGCAGAAACCGCCAATGTGCAGCTGATAAGTAATAGTGTTAATAGTCTTTTCATCGTATTTTTTGTTTAATTATTTTCCGATACCTTGCATCGCATTAAGATTGTTATCCATTTTCTTATTCATTGATACCAGGGCGTTCTCTATGGTTTCCAGCCTATTTGTGTTGACCAGCATTCCTGCAGTATTACTTTCTGTTTTGATGGCCACGTCAAGATGTTGCCGTGAGAAGCTCAAAATCTCAATGGCAGTAAGGCCAATTGGCCGAAGTATAGTATTGGTTTCCAACTGTGCTAATCTGAATCCTGCAAAATGACCGGTTAGTACATCCGCTTGTGTTGCTGTGATTTTCTCGATGCTACCTTTCAGTGTATCAGATTCCGTATCTGCGGATAGATTCTTACCGGTAATAGCTTCAATGTTTTTAAGATAAGCGTCTGAATCCAGTCCTATCTGAATATATTTTTGCTTTAACTTTTCAATCTCAGCAGCCGAAGGAGTACCTTTTTCCATCATATCAGCCAGCTCATCATAGAATGGCTGCAAAGCATCTTCCAAGTACTTTGCCTGGAAAGAATTAAGCAGAGCATTCTTCATAATCTCCTCGAAAGAGTTTCCGAAATCTAACGCGGAACGTTTACCATTTTCGAATAATGATTTCAGACCATCAGCCAGCTGAGAGGTAGATGTGCCAGTAAGAAGTTCGCCAAGTTGTTTCTTTAACTCTTCAGCAGATATTCCCGCAGCTTCTAATTCATCATGAAGAGCTTTAAGGTTATCAAAATTTGTCTTTTCGGTACCGATCAGCTTACCTTGTGCATCTTTCTGTGCAAGATCATCGTAATCAGATCCAGCCAATGAAGCCATGATGTCCCAGGTCTTAGCCTTTTTCAGCCATGTACCATGCTTGTAACCTTCACCTTCCTTAGATGATCCGCCTTGAAGAGTATTGAAGATCTTATCATATGCAGCATGTATCTCCGGAGATTGTTTTTTAAGCGCCTCCAATTGATCAATGATCGCTTTGTAGGAGTTTTACCTCTGGCAGCACTATCAAGATCCCTTTTTCGAAGAAGCGCCTGGTAGTCTGTTTCTCCTTTAATGGCCGCGGCATAGAAATCCTCAACCTCTTTACGGGCTGCGGCATTCATTTCCTTAACCTTCTTGCCAATGGAGATAACAGATGCTATTGAACTTAACGTTTTTGTTATTCCACCCACGATATCCCCAGTTGAGAACGAAGCAAATGCGCCAGCAGCATCCGCTCCGGCCTGAGCTAATTTTCCTACTGTATCAAGTAAATAACCCGCCTCTGTATCTACACCGCCAACTGCCGAGGAGACATCATTAAAACCTGTAGATAGTGAGGCAAGGTCTTTTGACAATCCTTCGGCCACTTCAGAAGTGCTACCAGTTAAATATTTAAAATTCTTGGCTACCTTTTCACCAAAACTGATTGTTCCATCACCGCTTTTATCAAGGTTATCAATGGCAATTTGAACCTCTCCAAGATCTTTTAATATCCTTTTAGATTCCTGAGGGCTGATAATGCTGATCCCGTTTTCGTCTGTTGAATTAAGTTCTGTTTTAAGGTTTTCTAATCTTTTCTTTAACTCATTAAGGTTCGCCTGATCAGTTCCTATTTTTAAGGATATTTTGAGATTATTAATCTGACTCTGGATATTATTGGTCACATTGGCCGGTAGATCCCCAGCAGCAAGTAAAGCCTCCAATGCTTTAAGTTGCTCCTTAACCTGTTCTCTAGTTAATAAAACGGTCTCTTCAGCAAGCTTTTTGTAGATAGCTGTTTTGGAAAGAGCTTCATCTTTTGCGGCGTTAATAGCGTAATCACGCTGCTGGTTTAGCTGATCCTTTTGAGCATTCGTAATATTTGGCCCCAGATCAATAGCCTTTTTTCTATAATCGGCATCAATCTTTTGAAGTTTTTGTGAATGAGTTAATGCAGCTTGATAGGCATCATTATAATCCTGATCACGTTTGGTTTTAATTGCTTTCTGCGCCTCTTCAGCTAATCTTACACCTGAAGCAAGTCGTTCCTGCTCACCGCCATCCAGCTTCTGACCGGTAATCGGACCTGTAGCAGACTTTAAAACCAGCTTTGAATAGTTAGCCTGTATCTTGCTTAAGTAGTCCGTACTGATATCCAGTTCAGATCCAAAACGTTCTTTAGCTGTTTTCTCGCCAAAAACCTTCTTCCATGTTTCAAAGGCTTCGTATAAATCCCTTTGTTTTGTTAAGCTCAGTTCCAACTTAGTAGTTTCCTGACGATACACAAGATCGTCAATGGCAGCTGCCCTGATAGGTTCGATCTGCTCCGTGGTTTGCTTCGGTCCTAATACAACTGTGGCTCGGACTTGACCATATTTCTTGGCGTACTGATCGTACTTCTTCCCTTGCTGCTCAATATCAAAAGCAAGCTTTTTAAATTCATCAACAATTGCCCTGCGAGCTTCCTGTTCTTTGGATAATCCCTGACGTTCAAACTTATCTTTAAGTACCTGGATGCGTTGTTGCAATGATTCCTGAGCACTTAGAGCAGAAGCATCCGCAGCATCTTGACGATCTCTGGCGCGCTGCGCCTTGTCTGCTGCTTTTTTCTCAGCCGCCTCAGCTTTACCGTCATCGGTTTTTGTGATTTTCTGGAACTTATCAATTTCTTCCTGACGCTTCTTCAATAACTCACCGCTATCTGCAGCACGTAAAGCTTCCTGCTGAGCCTCGGTTTTTGACACCTCCTGATAACGCTTAATTACTTCTTTCTTTTCTTCCTCAGTGGCTTTCCTTTGGGCCGTACGGGTTCCACTTTCTGACGCAACCCTAACACTAACTGTGAAAGTTCCAGTTTTGGCAATTTCATCCATCGGCCCTTTAAGACCTTTTAATTCTTCTTTTAAATCAGCCAGCCTTTCTACAGTTTTTTTAATCCTGTCTTCATTTAAAGCTTGCATAACAAGAACCTGCTGCTCTATAAATTCCCTAGCCCTGTCTGTACTGATAGCCATCGCATTCCCATATTTATCAAACTGGGTGATTGCACCAGGTATCTCATCAGCGACCTGTTTTATTATATCCTTAAGGAGAGTTTGTTCAATTTTACTAAGCTTAGTGACGCCACCATTTTTCTCTGCTTTAGCGGTTAATTCATCATATTTAGTGAGAAGTGGAGTAATATTATTTTGCAGATTTTTAACAGATATACCAGTTTCATAAAACTCTTTATTAGCTTCTCGTAAAGCATCGTAGTTAAGAACCAGATTGATCTTTTGCCCAACTAACTCTTTAATGTTGGCGATCCGGGTAGCAAACTGGGCCATTTTATCAGCCGTGGTCATTGCCACATCGCCCATCGAAGCTAACTTCTCATTGATAACGTTACCTACAGCAGTTTGAAAGTCGCCGGTCTTTTTAATTTCTGCACGCAATTGAACTTGCGATATCTGCAAGTTATCCAGGATGAGGAGGGACTTACGCCCCAGCCCGTTTACAAAACTATCTGTTAAGTAAGTTACATCCTGTCCAGTTTGCCGGGAGACTTTACCCGCCAGCTCTAATCCTTTTGCAAGAAGCTCCGGGGCAATCTGAAAGTTTTTTGCACGTAGGGCCGCGGCCATCAAATCAATATCTGATGTAGCACCTCTGGTGGCTTTTCTTAATATATCAAGTGTTTTACCATTGTCAAGCTTTGCAAATGCTTCACGTATGCCTTCACCTCTAGCTGCAATCTCACGAGCTTCTTTTAGCCAGGCAACGATCACTTGTACACTGAAAGCTGCTAGTATTGCAGCTCCAATAGATTTTAATGAATTTACAAGCTTCTGGGCATTCGTATCCGTCTCCTTAATTTTATTCCCCAGATCATCAAAGCCTTTTTTACCGGCATTGGATAGTCTGGTTAATTGAGCTTCAAGTTCCTGAATCTTCTGGTTTAACGCAACAAATGATTGAGGAGCCTTTGCATATTGAAGCTGATCCTGGAAGTACTTTAACCTTGTTGTTAAAATTTCCTGTTGGCCAATGGTAGATTTAATCCTGTTACCCAGTTCATCATATCCACGCTTACCAACATTGCTTAATTTCGCTATCTCAGCCTGAGTCTCGGCAATCTTTTTATTGTATTCAGCAATAACAGCAGGATCACTAGAAGCTGATTTAGATGACTGCTGATCTGCAAGTTTTGCGCGAAGTGTATCTTCTGATAATATTTGTGCCTTTACTGCATCAGTTGTCTTTTTAACGGCCTCTGTAGTTTTATTAGCCGAATCACTTGCTGCATTGTTTGCTTCAACTGCTGAGGCTTTAAACGCCGCAGCCTGGCTAGATGCTTTATTAAAAGCTTCAGCAGTTCCGACAACGGTACCGGTAGAAATAGAACCTGTTTTACTTTGATTAGATGCATTGACCTCATCTAAGGTACTGGACATCTGCACAGGTCTGATTTGTAAACCTGTTACCGAATCAAATGCACTTTTCTTCCGCTTAAGTGCTTCAGTTGACCTGTCAATAGCTTTAGTTTCTTCATTGACCGCAGCAACAACATCATCAGATCCTTTTTTCTGGTCTTTAATAACCTTAACAACCTTTTCCCTAGCCTTTGTCTCGGCATCTACACCCTTTGAAATTTCTTTAGAAATCTGGGCATTCGACGCTCCTGCAGCCTTAGCAACATTCGCTAAAGTCTTTTGTAAAGGAGTATCATCACCGGTGATTTTAAAGTTTAATTCGGGCATTGCGCTAAATTACCGCAAGGCTTTATGGGCTAATAACCCGGGTTTTGACAATCATGTATATTGTCAAGTATTCGTCTTTATAATAAAAAAGCCCCCTACAAATTAATGCAGAGGGCGGGCTTGGTTACTATGAGGTGTGTGGTGTTTACTTTCTGTTATGCAATGGAAAATGTAACTCTATCAATAATTCCCTTATTACCCGATCGTGTTCGTGTAGAATATTTCTAATCGCATCAATTGGCAACGGGCGCACACGATCGTCTATCATTTTTATCACAGCCGGATCAGTTATGTAATCATAGGCAATAACCTCTTTAAATATATCGTACTGCTTGTTAGCATTCTCATATATGACTTGCTCGCGGTCTACATACAATCCTTTATGAACTAGTCCAGCTGTATCTATGAAGTTAACGTGTCTATTGTCATCTGGCGTTGTGCTGTCGTCACAGCTGATAATTTTATATAGCATAGTGGCATAATTTAGTTTAGTTGAACGGCGTATTGATTTATAGTATCTCCAATGTAGTCGTACATTTCATCAATAAGTCGATCCGTCAATTCATCTCCGCATAAAATCCTTAGATCGCTAATCTTTTCTTTTTGGGAGACCCAAAACCTGTCAAACCAAAAATCTTTCGTTTCTTCAACGCCTAACGAATAAATATATCCCCGAATTATTTTACTGGCATCTGATTCTAATAACCAGACCAGGCAATTTTGCCTGAATATATGCATCAGTAAATCATCTTCTGGTAGGTAAATTGGAGCGAAGAATACCTGCACGCCTTTGATCCCTTCTAATGGTCGGCTGAGATCTTCCTTTATTATTTTATAAACTTCCATGTGGATTTATATTTTGGTGATCTAATTTAAAAAAAAGAATTAGCAAAAGTTGCCTGCGGAGGCATTTTTTATTGAAAAAATATTATCTTCTTTAGTAGTATATAATGGGTACAACTACTGACAGGTATAAGCGAGATAAAGAAACTATTAATTTGGTTGGAAAGAATATCCGTAAGTACAGAAAACTAAAAGGATTAAAGCAAAAAGAATTAGCCTATTTATGTGATCTCACTGTGCCTATGATATCTAGATACGAAGGCGGGTCAATTGATATAACGATCACTACAGTTAAGCTGATCAGTGACAAACTAGAAATACACCCTGGCAAATTATTTGATGAACTTTAGAGTTCTGGAAATCTTTCGGCATAATATCTAGGTTTGACACCTTTCATCTGGTGATGTAGTAGATCAATATTAGCGGCCAAGTGCTCTGCCAGCTTTCCATCCCTATACTCTGCAAGACATTCTATAGCAGATATCTGTGTCATAGCAACCCAGTATTCATTATTAAACACCTTAGCCGGATGAGGAAGTCTGTTCTTTTTAGTCCCCAATTCAATCATAAATGACTGCTGATTTTCTCGGTAGTAGTCATCCCTGTAACTCACCTCATCAAAGTGAGTGAGTAAATGAGCTTTAACAGCTTCCATTAATTCATAATATTCTGCATCATCCTTGAAGATCGTGCTTTTAACCTGTGAGTATGTAATGCTTATTTTTTTATTTTCCATCGCACAAATTACTAACTATTTTAGTATAATTGCAAACATGGATCAATTCAATGTTACGTTAGCCGGAGATGTAGAGATAACAATCAAACCAAGGAGAATCAAAAATGATTTATTAGTATATGATGTATATATTGAAGATAAAATATACGGAACCATATACCCTGATCATGGGGTCGATCACGAACCGCCGTTGGTATGGAGATCGCATGATAATTTTGATCCGTATTTACTTGCACTTATCGGAAAGATGATTGAGGAGCATGATGCGTAAAAAAGCCTTGCATAAAAATTTTATTCTATTAAACCCTATTCAATGAATGAGGCATACAGATCATAATCTGCGGCAATAGAAAATGGGACGAGCTTCTCCTTTATTCTTGAAAAATTGGTGAAAAGCTTTTTCTGATATACTACACCTTCATCGCTTCTAGTAAAGATCTCTATCTCCATGTTGATTGCAGATCTCATATTCTCGTCGTATTGATAATAGTCTAAAAAGTATCGGAGTACAGCAAAATAACATTTTACAATATCGCTAAACTGACTGTTCATTCTCGAAATAAGATACGAATTACCAATCATGCTCATTTGATTATTATATCTTAAAGTTCCACAGGGATAATCCCTATCCTGCTGCTCAATTATGCTTTTAATCTTTATGGGAGAACTTAAAAAGCATACAAAGAAAGACACAAATGTTAAACACTTACGAAGAAATTCTTCATTATAAAGTTCTTGTGGTAATCTTAAGGCGCGGGTATTATATTCTTTCATTAACTCGTCATGAAAATAAAATATGGCCATACAGTCAGCATCCATTTCCAACGTTTGCCTATCAAGTTTACTAAGAATAACATGATTAGATGAAAGGTCTTCGCTATATCCAACATGCCCTCTTGTAATATGGACACATTCATGCCACAATATTAGTTTTATCGACATGTCAAATAGGAAATGGTGTATTTCTCTTCTGTATTCATCAAACTTTGGAAGCTCAACGCCATACATATAATTCTCCAATCTACTGTAATCATTAATACTAATAGGCGGGCAATTAACCTTTTTATCACTCGTTCCGATGCCTGGAAAAATAGCATTATCAGAAAGATATAAATATAACATATCGAAGTGATATCTTAAGAAACCTGACGTTAGTATCAAGGTGTAAGAATTTTCAATAGGTCCAAGTTCAGATTTTACCCCCATACTAAACCCGCTGTCCTCTTCGAAATATAACCTGATCATATACATTTTACCGGGTACAAGTGTATTTTGGATTGCGTCAGAAAGGTAAAACAACCACCGATCTGAGTAGTTCTTATCAATTTCTTTGTAATCTGAATCCAGTTCTTCCATACTCAAATATAATTATTTTGGTTTGTAAACGGCTTTTAGGATTGATGCATATTTCATTGTTTTTTATACTTTTGCAACAATGAGTATTTTTATAAGTCTGCCGGACGTTGGTTTCCAAAATATGGCAGCGGTCCTTTTCATCATCCAGTTTATCTGGGCTGCAAAGGATCGATACAGTAAGTAGGTAACTACTTTCAGGACTGGGTAAACCAGCCACTCAGATAATTCAAAACATTCCGGTAGTGATACTGGAAGAAGTTTTTTTAGGGGTCGGGCGCAAGTTTGACCCTATTTTTACCTTCTCCATGGCTGTCTGTTGTTATAATTCTGTTTACGCTTCTTACCTCCTTTATTTGCAGCTACATCGTACCATTTACGATCGTCGGTATCGCTCATTTTATGGTTTTTAAAAGTTATGCCTTTAGCGGCTTCAACTACCTTACTGAAATCTGTAATAACCTTTTCAGGTGATAGCATGGATAATGCATTGATAGCTGAGGCAAGATCATTAAGACCGCTACAGCTAACCTGATGCAATTCGTCAAGCATTTCAGGTGTGATTATTAAAGCCTTATTATCTATATCGGCTATACTCTGCAACCTTCCTGCTAGTTCATTATGAAATGCTCCCGCATCAACTATGATAACTTGATCTGTATGCTCGTTATGAGCAAAGGACCTTGAAAAATGTTCCTTTACATTTCGGATACAGTCTTCCATTTGTTCGGTTGTTAGTTCGTTCATGGCTTATACTCCCACAAGCTAAGTGCACCTTTAACATTTTCTATCGGCTGATCATACAGGACAGGATTAGCCAGCACCCAGTTGTAAATTGGCTTATCTCCCGGGGTGGCATGCTCTGCCCATACAGAGGAATGACCGATCACACAATCGATGATATCAACTTCACCAATGATGCATCCATTTGGCCAATGGCCGGTGATCATATACTCTTGGTCTTCGGATAATGATTTCCATTGTTGATCAGTGAACATTGCTTTTATATTCCCATGCATGGATTTAGATGAGCTGTGAATAAAAATCCGGCCTTTGAATGTAGTTGACCATGTCCTGTTCTCAATTGGCTTTATATTGTGGCATATGAGTAGTGCCCATGGGTTTTTTACGCTAAGTGCTTTCATAGGTTAGATTGTTTTTTCACACATATCCATGTATTCAACCTCTGTCATGAATACTGGTGTGATGGTAAAATGATACTCTTCTTCTGTCGATTCGTCTACACCTGATAGTTCAGCTTCAATAACCTCAGCCGCTGTTTGTAGATCATCTACAGTTAAATCCAGATCAGCATTGTCGCATATTCTGAAATACATTTTCTTTTCCATAATATTTAATATAAGGGGTTAGGTATTTGAACAATTGGCCGCCAGTGGGTAGTACCACCGATTGATATATGTTCAGAATGATATTCTATACGGGACCTGCCATCAATGAAAATGAATAAATATTCTCCTGGATTAGCAGGAAGATCATCACGCGAGTTGATCTTAGTCCAGCCATTGTTCGTATCAATATTATGAAGCGATCGGAGTCGCCAAATAGAATCACTACCTACAAATGATTTGAAGTTCACTTGCTCAATGGTATAAGGCATTTTTAATTCATCATATCCAATACCATTGCTAAGACCATGGGCTATCCAGTCATCTTTAACCCATCCGTTTTCATCAACAAGATCTTTTATCTCATCCCACCGTTGACCGTACGCTTCCTGTATATATTGTTGCTTAGTCATTTCGATCCTCCTTTCCTAATATCCTTCGCATCTCTTCATGCGGATCCGGCGTTTCTCCTTTGGTAACTACATAATAAAGCAGCCACACGATACCAACTACAGCCAGTGCAACTATTGCAACGGCTAAGACTTCCTTTGTTACGTTGTGAAAATCCATGGTTAGTGCTTTAAAGTTTCTTGGTAATCTCCGAGTGATCAGGAAACCAGTTAATATTGATTGATTTAGCCGCTTTTGCTGACTTTTCCGGCACTTTATGATAGCAACCATTGATAAGTATAACTGTTGCAAAAGCGATCAGTAGATGCGTGTTTAATCTGTTGATTCGTTTCATCGTTTCTTTTTCTCCTTTCCCGCCTGTTTGATCAGAACGTCTTTATTTGCTATGATGTAATCTTTAACTCTGCCGGCCCGGCCCGCATCCAAAAGGAACAGGAGGTAAGAAGCTGGAACACTTACCAGCGGATAGTCTTTATATTGGCCGAATGGCATTTTAGACTTGTCTGTGAATGTTTCTTCTACCATGGCTATGCCTCCTTAATTTTATTCAGCCTGGCGATCTGACCCAGCAGATTAGTTATACGACCTTTGTAGCCTCTAATTTTATTATTCAGCAATTCAACTTGTTGAGCGTTTCTCTTAGAAGAATCCTTCCAGTACTGCACATCCCTTTCAAGATTGGTTTTATCCTTGGCAATGGTTTCCAGCGAATCAGCCATACGCATGAATGAACCGGAGTTAATATGCTCACTGTTCATTTTATCCTGGTCAGATGCCCAGTTCGACTTACTGGCTTCACGCCAGCTTTTTTTTGCTATCTCTCCCATGATTAAACCCTTCCTAATGCTTTACTAATTGCTTCACTGGCTTTATCTACAGCGCCATACCAATCGGCTGCGGTTGGCTGTCCTGAACTTAAGCCTTCTTGCTCGCACATGTGTAGGTGTACCATATGCTGCAGTGTGGATAATAGATCAGGAGCAGATGCGGCTAATACCAAGTTTGCTTTATTTTCTTCGGTTGAAGACTGACTGCCATAAAGTATAATTCTGCCGGGATGACTGTCTGGCCTAACAATATGAGTGTACACATCAGCATCTTTCTGATAGTGCCATGGCCCATGAGTTCCTTTAAATTCTTCCATCTTAGTGATCTCCTCCATAAGGTCCATACTTTGCTGCCATTTCCGCACGATCTTCCGCAAGAGCATTGAGCATCCTAAAACACATTGCTGCGGTTTGAATACATTCGTTTTTCAGCACGTCTAAAGAACCGACACCCTCATCAATACGGTTTGCTTCCCGGATTATCTCGCCTGATTCCTCAGCCACTATTGCAGCACGTTTAACGTTATCAATGGGCCACTTTGGATGTTTAATCATTGCCCGATCCATTTCACATAATACAGTGACGATTGCCGCAGCCATCTCAGGACTGCTTACTTTTAATTTAAGTTCTGTCATGATGTTGTGGATTACAATAACGTGGATTGATTACTTGGAATAGGAGGAATAACGGTCTTTACCATATCATCGACTTCCTTTTCTAGTTTTTTGGCTTTAGCCATGGCAACAGGTGCCTTTGTTCTGAAGTACTCATTTTGTACGGACCGCATTTGCTGTACGGTTTCCGCAAATTTTAAAATTTCTACCATTGAGATTGCTTTAAAGTGTTAGTGGGTAAATTCTATTATTGCCCCTCGGGCAACCTTTCAAAGTGGTAGTTCTTTTCATTAAAGAACTGACCTTTTAGTTTTGCTTCGTGTGCCAGGATCTCTGAACCTAAATCCATACCGACATTGGTCTTCAATCTGGTTAGAAGATTAAGACTTTGTTCCTCATCCTGATCAAATTGTTTTGCAATGCTTAATGCAGATGCTAATGTTATTACTCCGTTTGCTGATGCTCTTCTTATGGCATCCTGTAATCTGTTATTCATATCGTTTTAAAATTCTTGTTAACTAAATAAACCGGGCTATTACACCCGGTTTTTATCACCCTCACGTGGCTTATTGCCCCTTGCAACGATTTCGCTCGTCCTGCTATCCCGGCACCTTCGTCCGGGCATCCTGCCATCTGTAATTGCCTGCCTTGCCACTGATCACTTCACCCTTGACGTGGTTAATCAGAATCCAAGGACTTTGTCTTTAATGTCTGCCTTGCTTCTTTGTCCTGATGGGTAAGTTAACGCTACTGTAAAGTGCATTCCGCCAGTCAATGTATCACAAGGGCTTTACTATGCCTGCACTACGTGGATTCCCACTCGCAGGACTTAATATCTACCAATCGGAAGAAGATCCGCCGCCGCCAAAATCACCACCATCAAAACCGCTAAAGTCTGATGAGCTACTACCTGAATCAGATGAATCGTAAGAAGAACCGCTATCAGGTGTGAAGCTGTCTAACACGCTTATTGCGGTCAACGTATCAAACACCGATGAATCATCATTTGCGCTTCTTATAGGCTCATCTCGCTTATATCGGTCAGATGTGACCGTGAAGTTTGCCCTACCTGGAACGAACATAGGTTGCACCTTAACCTCTTGCTTTTTCTGCTTATCTTTCTTCTTAAAAATTCTTTTAATCCAGTTCATTAGTAATTATTTAAAATGCTTTTATGCCAGTGCGGAGAGTGGGGGATTCGAACCCTCGGACCCTTTTAGTTTTAAAAATGATTGCTCGGATCTGTTTCGCCTCGCCTGTTCCGATAGTTTTCCAATGGACACAATCATTTTGCTTACTTAACAGCGCTATCGAATTTATCTCACCGCCTGTTTACAAGACTTTATCTATCTGGGTTAATCGCCCTACCCATTCAAAACGGAGTACCTAGTGCACTCACCTGCATCTGCTTTTTAAGAAGCAGCAAACTAACCTTAGGTTCTGCATGCTAAATAGCATGCTACCGACGGTGCGGAGAAGAAAGGGATCGAACCTTTGACCTGAGTGTTAACAGCACCCTTCTCTACCAACTGAGCTACTTCTACTTTTTATCCCCTTTAGTTCGGAAAGGGTCTTTCATACTCATACCGATACCATTTTACTATCTCAAATGGAAAAACGCCAGACAGCTTCGTACTGACAAACCCGATACCCCTCGCTTTTTAGACAAAGGAGCCTTTCCTGATATCGGCTTACTTACGCTCCTTGTGCACCCTGCTGGAATCGAACCAACGACCAAAAGATTATGAGTCTTCTACTCTACCAACTGAGCTAAGGGAACATTTGCAGGTCACAATACACCTGCGGGAGATCCAGTTTATTAAACGCTTATCTGGAAGCACCTAATTGCGTTTGGTTCGTGAACAGAGCCGGATTCGAACCGGCACATGTGCATTCAACCGTTGACTAAATGGTTATCCGGGGGCGTTAGGTGCATTTGTCATAAAACTACCCGCACATCACCGGTAAAGCGTCTACCGGGATCATTCGATATCATCAGCAGGAGTGCCCGCCTTTCTCTTTATGACCACTTTCCGCCATCTGTTCAAATTTGATAGTCTTTCCTATCAGTCAACCTGCCTCGGTTGGAGTAGTCCTCCGCGGTACGCCACCCTAACTACTATTCAGGTGATCTACTTATATTCCGCCTAGGAGCGCATGAGTACAAGGATTCGAACCCTGATCAATGGTTTTGGAGACCACTATTCTACCGTTGAACTATACTCACGTGTTGCAGATTCACACCTTACGACTTCTGCTTGCCGGTGGCCTATGTATGATTAGTCGGGCTATTCATGACGCTTAATTCCCCCATATGATCAAATGAAAAGGTTGCAACCTTCTGCGTCCATTGACCAGCATTTTTGAGCTGTAAAAAAAGTGTGCGCCTTTCAGCAACACACTTCCCATCTAAACTAACGCTCTCGTAGCGTGGAGCGGACTCGAACCGCTGACCTCTAGGTTATGAGCCTAGCGAGCTACCAACTGCTCTACCCCGCAATGTTGTGAGTGTTCCAACTCACCCGGTTGATCTAACGCATGCAACCTTTACCCACGGACTACAGTTCGGACTGACTGCGCATTTCGCCTTGCGCTAATAATCGGTGCCCTCTCGACCGGGCTTTTACCTTCTATTACCTCGGCATCCACATAATGAAGGGGATTATTTCTTGAATCGCTTTTCAAAACAAAAACAAAGTCACTTCCATGACTTTGTTATCTACCTCACTAATCTCTTTCCCTGATTCAAATGTGCAAAGTTTACATGACATTACACATATGTAATATTAATAAAAATTATAAGTACCTATAAATCAGTTGGATTAATTTTACAACACATTACCAGTATGTAAAGTAAAGGACTTTTCAGATTGTATTTATGATTGCAGTACATAATACTTTTTTTATGAAACGAAATAAAAAAAGAGCTATTAAAGACCTATCGACTGATAAGGGCTGCTCGTTCAAAAAAAAGTGTCTAAAGTTAATCTTAAAGGTAATAATACGAGTAGTAGTTGACTATATCCTTGAGCATCTTGAAACATTAATTTAGATAAGTTTAATACCCGGTGGAATAATCCGGGTATTACTTAATCCCCGCCAGCTTCTCACCAAACTCAAATAAGCTCATCGGTTTAGTAGATCCAGTATCGCCTGTTCCGCTTGTTTTTCCGGAGGGTATAGTGGCGTTTAGCATCATAGCATTGATGTATCCCTGATCCATAGCCTCTTCAAAATTACGATGCCAATACTTCATCATTGGACCTATTATCCCCCAGGGAGAATCAGATCCGGGATAACTTACATTAGACTCAGGTTTCGGATTAATTCCATAGAGCCGAAAAAAGTTTGCACGTCTAACCTCCGGTAGACTTCCTGCGAGGCAAGCTTTAGTTCTTCAGTTGTAAATTCATCTGCAATTGTCTGGATAAGATACCTGGGTGTTTCTACGTTCTTATTATGGATAGCAGTAGCAATGTATCCCGCCATCTGGTAGATGTTCCCATGCATTAGATCCATCAGTTTACTTTGCTCACCTTCAGCGTCGCTCTCTGATTGTAAGCTATTGGCAATCGCCGTTAACCTGAAATTAGTTGACATCTTAAGCCCGGTGATATAGAGCATTTCATAAACAGGCTTCTTTATTCTAAGATAGATCAGTAGTTTTTCAAGCTTATTTTTTGGAGCAAGCTTAACCTCCTTTAATGGCGTTGGAATGTTCAGAACCGTTGATAAGATCCCGTCCTTTTCTTGTTTAGTCATTGTACGCTATTGTTCTACAAAAAAGCCCGGAATAAACCAGGCTTTTTAAGGATTTTAAATGATTGATTTATCTTAAGCTACCGCTGGCCAAGTAATAAACTTGTATCCCCATGGCGATACAGCCGCACCAGTAGCGTCTGATGGAGTAGTTGCTTCACCTGAGTAGCTAAGTGCTACAAATCCTTTACGAGAAAGGTTATTGGCAATTCCACCAGTACCCGCAGCAACTGGAATAGTTAACTGAAATTTCTTACCCTGAAATGGTTTAGAAGTAAATCTAACCGCCAAATAAAGGATATCAGGATTAGCTGGATAATGATATTCTTGTGCCGTTGCGTCCCATGTACCGCCCATGAATAAAACAGCCTTTTCGCCTGCAACATCAATAGATTTAACTGCGAATGTGGCACCATCTGTATCACCAGGGAGAACGAAACGTACACCGCCTTTATCCTCAACCCTCACTTTAATTTTTTCCAGTGGAGGAACGGTAAACGATACTGAGTCATCCTCGATATCTACAACCTTCACCCATCCGGTAGTTGGCATTGCGCCATTAAGTCCAATCGGAGCAAACTCTACACTTTCAACCCCCGTTACCGCTTGTGACATAATTTTGTATTTGTTTAATTTATAATTCCTGCATAGCAGGCTTAATTGTCTTGTATTAATGAGATAAACTCAACCTGAATATTACTAAACCAGTTGTCACCATCGGGATAAAGGATACCGGGCACTTTAATCGTGAACCAGTAGTCAAACCCACAATAATCCCTTAATGCAGCAAGTACTATTTCGGTAATTGCCTTGAACCTCGTCTCATCTGGCTGTGTTGAATCAGTGCTAAGCTTTAGGTTGGGTACATGGATGTTTACATTAATCACCCCTTCCTGAATCTGCTCGGCATTCATAGTAAGCGCACGAACCACGATATCTTCTTTCTGGCTATCCTTAGGTCTTCGGTTCTTAAATATGCCGCCTGTTATGGCAGAAGTATTTTTGACACCGGATTGAATAAGCCTCTGGAAAATCGTTTCTTGTGCCGTTAAAGCTGTTTTCATTTCCATTATGCCGCAAATGCTGTAATCACGTTTTTAAATGCTACTGTCAGTTTCTTCTCAGCTCCCAATGTACTGCCGGTGATTACATCGTAACCAAGGGCCTCAACCCAACTTGCATACTCCATACCGGCCACTGTGATGATGGCCCATCCTGCATGTTGATCTTTAGCCAGCTTTTCAGCATATGCTATTCCAAGATCTAACCCAGTGTTTTTATCAGTTCCTACATTTGATAATTGGAAGTCCTGGTAAACAATGGTTCCATAATACATTAGGATAAATCCAATAGAACTTCTTAGGTTACCCGTGTCGTCATTGAATCCTGCAGCTGATGAAAGATTAATGGATCCACCAACCAAACGTGCCGCGGTCCTTGCGTCACCAGCCACCAGATGATACTCTTTAGTAGGAATCTTTGAACGTGCATCTCGCACGAATTGCAAACCGACTTGCATCAGTTCATTCTTAGTCACCTTGAATACTCTTTCCAAATATCCAGCGGTAAACTTTGCAATGTCCTGTTGCGTAAAAGAAGCATCCAATTTTATTTTCATATCCAACCCAGTATACTGTACTCACCAACCTGATATCCCATCAGTTCCCCGTCAAATAATAATTCATCCCGTACACCGGTGATCTTCACATGAGCATGCTGCGGGACGTTTTGTGTATCGATTGGAAAACCAAGATCAAAGGAGTACTCTGTGAGCACACCGTCCTTATTCGTTTTCCTGCGGCCTGATCCATTGGGTTTAGCTCTGCATATAATCGTAACTTCTCCGCCAGGTATGCCCGGAATCCATGTACCAGTCGCCTGATCATAGATATCATCCGTACCCGCAGCTTCGTAGGTCATTTTATGTATGTATTGCTCATTCATTACCAGGGAGATCTTCCAGTTACAGTATTTTCTTTTTCAGCCAGCTCATCAGGTAATCCGTAACGGATTAAAATAATGGACCGCAGCTTAAGCAAATCATCCATATCGTGTTGAGTTACCTGGTAATCCAGTTCCTTCACACTTTTAGGACTCATCGCAATGGCAAGGATAAGCCCTGCAAGCGATACCTCAACAGGTTTGATATTAGTAACTGCATTATACTCAGCAGCGGTTGTCAAGCCGTTTTCCTGCAATGCCAGTTCAAGGGCAATTTCAGGAAGTTTTCTATTTAGTTTTGCTTGCAGGGCTTGTAAGTTGGTCATGCTATGGATCTAGGCTTCTTTTACGTTGCCAGTGCTTAATAAATGCTTAATTCTATCCTCTCCGAGATCACTGACATCATCACCTACTTCATAAACTTTGGCAAAGTTCAGGGTGTCTCTAAATACTTTTGCAACTATGTATTCAGCATCAGTATCGTATTCAGGAAACTGAACTTTAAATTCTGACGAACCGGATATCTCAACATCATCCGTAGCCATAGAACTTTTAGCACCTTCAACAATGTCTCTGACGAGGTTACCCGCTAACTCTTTAAACTGAGCTATTGAATCAATTACATCCTGATTAGTTCTCTGAGTAGCTAAATTTGAGGCAAGCAATTGAGCCACCCATTCAGGCATATCCTGTGTGACTACACTAGTAACTGACACATCTTCATTTTTAGTGATGGAAGAGTCGTTCTCAGTAGACGCCACAGACTTTATAACCGCAGCATAGATTTCATCTATCTCTTCAGGTGAAAAACCTCTTTCGTCTTTTGCAATCTCACCTTTCAATGATTCTTCGGTCATTGTTCCGATTAAAGCCGCGTACACCAGTACGGCGGCTTTAAGTGTTGCATGATGCAATCCCATTACGCTTGGATAGTTAATGTGTCCATCAGATAGATCTGATCAACATTATTAATAACCGGAACAACGCGGGCTTGTGATTTTGTATGCTCACTAAGCGAAGGTTCTGTTTTACAGTACTTCGATACCAAGATAAAATCGTCAACCAATTCGTAAGACACACCAGCTTTACGTCTTTTATTTTCAGCTAACCTAGCATAAGTAAGCGTGCCTACTTCTTCTTGGCAAATGAAAACAATAGCACCTGGTGCCCAAGGATTGATTGTTGTATCCTCTTTATTCTTTTCGGTGATAATTGAACGATCAACGATCTCGAAAGTAAAACCTAAACGTTTTGAGGCAACAATGTTTATTTGCTCATTATCTGGGGTCGGAATATTTGATCCTACAAAATTCTGCGTGAATGCATAAAATTCCTTTGCCTGATTAGTGGCGCAAATCAGATCCAGAGTGTCGCTATCTAACATAGCTCTAATGATCTTATTGTTATCCTTTTTGGCTTTCGCAACTACCTTTTTGAAGTAATCAAAAGGCTTAGAGGTTACATCAGTAAGCAGTTTTGCAACTCCAAACTTATTAGCAGGGATGTATTTATAATTCAAACGAATCCCAGTACCTACATTTTCAGAATCCTCAATTAACGCTATACCGGTGGATAAACCTTCTAGGAATATGCCTTCATTACGCTCATAGATACCACCAATAACTGCTGGGGTATCTTCGAACAAACGCTGATATATCTCAGAATTCGTACCACCTTGTTCGATTAATGTATCAAGGTCAGTAAGCTGTTTTTCGTTCAGCTTTAGCTCCATACCCATTTTAGGTATATCACCCGAAGCCTTGCTTGTTGCACCTCTTCGTTTCAATGGCAGCGAACTGTCCATTGCTACCACATCCGCAGCAACTAACCTGTTTTTAGCAATTAAGCTTTCCCAGGTACCTGTTACAGAGTAGGATTTTCTCAACATCCTTCTATGAAGGTAAGTTGTTGGTTTTTCTGGTGTACCGTTAAGCTCGCTTACGATTCTTACAACCAGACCCGGGAAGTATTTAGCAACCCATTCGACAAATAATGATTCTTCCATCTTCTACTTAATCCTCCCTGAAATCAATTAATGGCATTGCTGTCTTAACGTCGGCTAAAATTCCAGCCATTGGATAAGGGCATGCTGCCGGGTTTACTGTGCCTCTGACTAATAAACCAGCCATAGCTTTTTTAGTCAATACAGAGGCAATTACTACATGCGCATATGTATGATTTGCGGGCAAAGCAGCATATGCGGTCTCTTCTGCATTTACAGGCATCGGCTTAAAGTTTCCAGTAGCCGTTTCTTTAATAATCACGTGTCCTGCTTGGATTACTTTTGGAGTAAATCCCGCTACATCTAATGATCTACCACCTCTAACTGACTGGAAATTATCAACGATCACCACTGAATCGTATCCTGTGTCAATAGAGTCTCCTTCGTTATCTAGTTCTACGTACATTTTAATTATCTAATTGCGTTCATAACTTCATCCAACTCTGCGTCGGTTGCTGGTTTTACCTTCCCAGGGGTTATTTTAACACCACGTGCAGGAGTCTGATTTTTCAAACCACTGTTAGATTCTTCTTGAATGAAGTCTGCAGCATCGGTTTCCGATTCGGTTAAGAATTCAGCAAACTCTTCATCTGTTTCAAACTTCATTTTATTGAAATCTTTCAAAGCCTTAGCTTTAAAAGCATCCGAAGTACCTTCAAGCGCCTTTTCATACTGCTGTTTACGTGTATTGGTCAACTTCTCACCTTGGATTGATTCAAAGCCCTTTGCTAATGCTTGAGTAGAAGTTATAAGGGCTTTAGCCCATGCAGGCATTTCTGGATCAACGATCACTTCTTTGCCTTCTGCCTCTTTCTCTGCAGCAATTTGCTCAGGTGTTTTACCTGTTTCAGATTCTTTCTTTAACCTCAGTCTCTCACGATCATCATCCTTTGCCATGTCGGCAAATGGATTATATTCATCATAAGTTGATAGAGCATCATCGATCTCATCCTCCTCAGTAACTTTTGCATCAATCTTTGCTGCAATAGCTTCAATCCTTTTGTTCGATAAGTTTACGCCTGGGTAAAGAACCTTCAGTCGCGCCTTAATCTGTTTGATAAGTGCCATATTTTTGTGTTTGGGTTTTTATGCCAGTTGCATCCGGTAATTAATCGTACTACACCTTGCTTGAACTCAAAAATACCCTGCTGATCAGCGGGTAGAAAGAAGGAGATTTGACAATCATGTACATTGTCAAGTATTTTACTACATTTAGCTACTAATGGAATTAATCAGAATTTATGGCTAAAGTATGTTACTTGATCGGAGCGGGAGCAAGTGCTCAATGCGTACCTGTTGTTAATGGAATGAAGGATGATATGGCGAAGCTCAGAAAGGAACTATCCGAATATTTTCCTACCAACATTACCGAACGTAGTTTAAATAAAGATCTAGTTGAAAAGTATGATCAAATTATTAAAACATTAGACCATTTAGAGGATGTTTGCGATCGCTACTATAGCATAGATACTTATGCCAAAAAATTATATCTCACCAAAAGGACTCTTTTTTCAGCCTTAAAGTTGGATCTATGTTTATATTTCACCTTAAGACAAATTGTGACAAACCCGGATAAAAGGTATGATAATTTCTTCGCTTCAATAATTACCTCTGATAATAAATTACCATCCAAAATCAATATAATATCATGGAACTACGACTTTCAAATCGAAAAATCTTACAGTGAATTTAACAGTGACGGAGACATTGAATGGACGAGGTCTAAATTGGGTATAATGTCTCCCAAGCATCACGAGTGGTATATTAACTACACTGATTGTTTTAACACAGTCAAATTAAATGGATCAGCGCGAATAACGACAAAAGATTATGAGGGATACATGTTTGAATCATTCGCAATATCTAAGCATGAAATGATTATGCAGGTCACCGATAAGTATTTGCAAATGCAAAGGGAAGCGGTGGTTTGCGAATTGAAATTTGCGTGGGAAAATGACAACTATTCGGATCTTTTCAAAGCGGCTGCTACCAGTCTATCAGCAATTACGGTACTTGTAATTGTTGGATATTCATTTCCTTTTTTTAATAGAGAGGTTGACAATGCTCTCTTTAATAAAATGATTAATTTAAGTAAAATATATATACAAGATTGCAACCCAGAAGCTATACATGAACGAATGAAAGAATTTGTAACACCACACAACGCTTCAGGTAGAATAATTGAATATGTTTATAAAGATGACTTAACCCAATTTGTTTACCCTAAGGAACTAGATGTTGTTAGTTAGCAATTAACCCAAGTTACCAATCTGCATTCTCAAATAATTAATATTAATTGGCATAAAATCCACAATATTTTAAATGGTAGAACCTCATGATTTATTTACTCAACCAGATAATAAAAAAACAAAGATCTGGAGATATATGGATTTCACTAAATTTATATCACTCTTAGATACAAAGAGTCTATTCTTTACTAGAGCAGACAAATTTGACGATCCATTTGAAGGATCCTATCCATTAAAAAATGTGCTTGCAAGAAAGCATCCCCCATTTGGCACACCACTTACAAGTGGATCGCCAAAAACATCTCCTAATTACAAAATATGGCCTCGTTACGTAGCAATAAATTGCTGGCACGAAAACGAGCATGAGTCAGCGGCAATGTGGAAGTTGTACTTAAAAAGTAGTGAGGGTATAGCTATACAATCTACATTTTTAAAGTTAATTAAAAGTATACGAACAAAGGATGATGTATACATTGGCAGGGTTAGCTACATTGATTATGAAAAAGCAAAGCTGAATGAAGGAAATATTTTCACCCCATTTATTCATAAGCGGAAAAGTTTTGAACATGAAAAAGAGATTAGAGCAGTAATAGTTAAATTCCCTGCTGATAAGGAGGAAGATTCATTGGACTTTAGTAGAGTAACAATTGGAGATGGCTTAGGAATCGATGTCAACTTGAAAATATTGATACAAGCGATATATGTTGCACCCGGTACACCAAAATGGTTTATGGAACTGATCTCATCTGTAACGAGTGTGTATGGTTATAATTTCAAAATCATTCAGTCAAAGATGGACGACGGTCCATTATTCTAATCTTTTTAATTATTCAATCTTAAGTACGTTTGAGATAAACTTACTGTTATCCTTCCACCAGAAAGGTCTAGCTTTCCAACCGTCCACACGTTCAGCATTGGTAGTAACCCAATTATTGAACTCAGCAGGTGGATCTGCTACCCTAGCATCCTTTTGCAGGTCTTTTACGGCTTCGTCTGTATCCAGTCCCTGAGCTACCAACCGCTGATACTTCGCCATAAGTTCATCATCTATGAGAATGGGTATTTTGAAACACAGGCAGTTTGGATGCCATCCGTTCCATACAAACCATACCGGGTATTTACCTTCCAGGCTTTTACACAGTTCACACCGTGTTTTGGGTTTACCGGTATTTGAAAGGCTTATCTCATAGCCAAGGACTAGCGGATTATTTTCATACGCAGCACCATCTGCAGCACGGTACCCTCTATTAATTTCAGTCCTGGCTAATCGTTCGCTATTTTTAGCAGCAGACCTATAAACTCCTTGACCTGGATTGTACGCTTCGGCTGGTTTCGATAACTTAAGCTTACCGCGGGAATCACGCACACGACGAAATAGCTTATCTGGCTCTATTAAGTTAGACCGCAGCTCCCTACCAATTAATTTCGCTGCTTTGCCTTCCGCCAATCCAACATCAAGGCTCATATCGACATTGCTACTGAACTGCTGTGCTGACTTCCATACGCGATCAGAAAGACTTAAACCACCGTCTTTACGTGCAATGAATGCCTCCAATCTGTTTGTATTAGGGTTAGATAAGATCTTCTTAATCTTATCCGGAATATCAAAACCAGCTAGACGCTTTTCAAAGTACGCGATATTCTTTTGATTGGATATGTCCCATGAGAACTTAATACCGTTTTCAATCCTGATAGTAACGTTATTGCGGAATTGCTTCAACAGAGCATTAAGCTTACGCTGTATAACAGAACGGGCCGTTCCAGACTCCACCAGGGGTGCAATCTGAGCTATGATCGAATCATATTGCTTATTGATATAATTTACAACACGATCCTGCTCAATGAAGTGCAGCTTCTCGAATTTGTTATTGATTGGATTGGCCATTGTTCTCGTTTATAAGCTGGTAACAGTCGCTCCAAAAGACAGGTTTCATCATCTGGATCTTATCTGGATTAAAGAATCTATGATTCGCGTAATCGTGACAAACTGCCCTTTCACCGATCATGCCCCAATTCTGAATTTTAAAATCCATAAGAAAGTCTGGTATTTCTACCGGCAATTGTTCTTTAGTTACTGGATATGTCTTCTGCTGAATCAGAACCCTTCCGCAGGACGATAAGTGATGGCAGGGTGCTAAGTATTTACTGTATTCAGGAAGGTGTTTGTAATTATTCCAAATTTCCCACTCAGTAACATTATCAAATTGACCAGATCTGTCAATCTTAACAACCCATTTAGGATTAAGGTTAAAATCAAATACAGAACGGGAGCAACCCATACCTATAGAGGCCCCAATAAACATGTCCGCAAAATCAGAGAGTAAGAACCAGTCATTCTTAAATAGGTCTACAAAATCAGTGTGAACGGTTACACCCATATCTACAAAGTTTTAGCCCATTCTGGGATTGGTTTCACAGACTGTTCCATCGTGCCGGTGCCCAGGTCATATACACGTTTATTATATTGGTCCGGCGTTGGAATAACTGAAATATCAATATAGTACTGAGGATCATGAAAATCAGGGTGTGTATACTCCCCTCTATTAAGGTTGATAACATAACTCATCCGTCCATTTGGAAAGCAGTACCGGCTATCATCATCCTGCAGCATCGGTCTACCACCTAATACTGTACAGAACTCTTCAATCATATTATCGTGCTCACCAATGTCTTTCTGCCAAGGAATGGCGATCAAATCTAAATCTCTATTTAAACTACCATGCAGCACAAGGTTGTACCCGTAAGTAAACGCAATATCTTTCAATTGTTCGAAGTAGTAAGCGTATAAGCTTGGCTTTGCGTGTGTTGGCTTTCTTTGTTTTTCAATACTCATTATATCTCCTCCTCTATTTCTCTACCCAATGTATCCGTAGCCTTTTGTATAGCCAGTATTTCCTCTTCATTATTATCCGTCAGCCCAGCAATCTTAACGGCTGTTTTAAGTGAAGCTACGCCACCCTGTAATGCCGCAACAGCATTATCTATACCTTCACGTTGATCATTGATCCTGAACAGGCTAAACACTGGTGTCATTTGTAGATTGGCTACTTTTTTCATTGGCGTATGGATAGCTCCGCATGCAGCTTTTAAGAAGTTCAGCTCGCGCTGAGCACACTCACCATAAATATCATCAAGCTTATTCTGTGCCGCTAAATGCGGATCCATCAACATTCTATCGAATGCCACACCAGAAGGAGCAGAGCCAAGACCTTTTAATTCTTTGAAACTTAAGTTTGGTGTCTGACTGCAGGTATAGATAAAATCAAGATCTGTTTCGATCTCCAATTTAATTGACTCAGGTGCCTGCTCCCAGGTTACGTACTTGATATCGGAATCCTTTCCTTCCAACTCAATGACCTTACCGCGCTCACCTTTAGCAGAGAAACCTTTGATAACTCCTTTTGATACAAGGATAGGAGAACCGTTATAATCGTTTGTATCAGCGAAGTTTGAGAGAACAGTTTCTAATCTGGTGATTACCGACTGAACATCAGCCCACTCCGGACGATCCTGGTGATAATATATTACAGGGATTTTGCCGTAGGAATGCGGGGTTTTCTCGGTCATTAACCATCCGCTCTGGACCTTCTCAAACTTGTAGATATATGTATCAGTGAAGATATCCACATGATCAACCTTTTGTGTAGCCGTGCGTAATACCTCAGTTGTAAGTTCAACGCCGGTAAGATCCTTTGTAGTTGCATATCTACGACCAAAGTATATCAGATCTCCTAATCCATTATAAACAGGTAACAGCTCATCTCCGAGTAAGGGGCTAAGAACACGCATGCGCATTCTTACAGTTGCTTTAGGAGCCAGATCTCCCCAGTAACCTGCAGCAACATCATCGCTATACCAAAATGCAGCACACTGTAGTTCTGACATCATTCTTTTGGCAATCTCCTTAGCACGATACCGCAGCTTGTTATCTTCACGGCATTTTTTAACCATAGCAAGGATGTTAATCTCATCTTTGCTGACTGGCTTACAATCAATCTCCATATTACCTACATTCATGAATGCAGCCCTACGGTTAACGATTAGCTTTTGCAGAGGAAGTCCGATTCGGTTTACCTCCTCTTTCGACAACTTGATAATATCTTTACCAGTGGTTTCATCTTTACGACCGGTTGGCTTTTGCACATCCTTTTTCGGACGTTTTACCGGACTGAAAACATCATGTTGCAAAGCATCATATTGTTTAAGAGATTCTTCTACACCGTCTACGGTTTCACCCGCAGTCAATACTAATTGTACCAATGGCGACTCATCAACCGCACTTATATCCTTCACCTTCTGCTTTGCCATCTTTTTATATTATCCAAACACCCCTAAAACACTGGTATTACTTTCCTGACCTTCTGTCAATTTACGGAACGCATAACGAGCGGCATCTATCGTGTGATTCCACTTATCGATTGGAATACCGGCCTTTTTATCGTTCCACTTATATTTTCTTAGTTCCTTTTTGATGTTAACACTTCTTTCAGTTACGATGATCTTGTAATCATTCATTGCAGTAAGCCCGGCTTTTACACTACCTGGACCCTTCTCACATTCAATGATATTAAGGCCAAGCTGGCGTAAATCTTCAATCAACCTATCCTCTGCACTATCGCCGACAATCAGATCATCCTCATAGCGGATGCGGCTTTTGTTAATCTCATACAGATCATTTAGCCCCAGCTGCTTAGTATCACAATACTCTTCATCCAGATAAATCAGCATTCGTTTACGATCTACCGCAACGTTTATCAGCGTATCCGGATCCACAGAGAAACCATAATCCTGACCGTAGCAGTGAGGCAGAGCATGATTGAACTCACCTTCTTCCCAGTTTGGCAGAATAACACCTTCAGCGATATCGGACCAGCGGCCAATGATCTTTAAGGCATACTTAGTCATTTGGAAGGCTGCTTTATTAAACACACCATTGATGGTGGCTTTAGCAATTGATTCTTCTTTGATCCTGGCAATCTCATTAAGGAACTGCTCGCCCAGGTTCTCTTCATTATCGTGGAAGGTTGTATGAATATGCAGCACATCAGGATGTGTACTGATCTGGACCATTACACCATCGAAGTCAACCAGCTTATGGGTGTTTTCAATGTATTTTTTATACACGAAATGCTCACCGTCACTGGGGTTCATGATTAGGATACACCTGTTTTGAATATCCTTCTGCCTGATAGATAACCGCAACGTATCGTAATCTTCCTCTTCCTGCCATTCCTCCATCTCATCACCCACGAAGGTTGTGATACCCTGGATGGACTTTAGATTTGCTGTCTGATTACCGGAGGAGGTCTTAATACCGCGAAACAGGATCTTACTGCCAGAGAACTTATTTAAAATCTCGGTTTTAGTTGATTTGAATTTGCTTTTAAATCCATCCAGTTCAATCTTTTGCTCAAACTCCGGTATAACCGATATGCTTGCAGCAGTAAGCGTGTAACGACACATCAAGATGATATGCCTGATTTGAAATGTTAACCTTTCAATGAACGTCGCGGCGTTAAAGGACTTTCCAGAACCCCTACCGCCTGTAATTAATATTATAAACTTCTTTTTATCTGTGTATAGCGGCCTATATGGCTTTTGTACCTTGATATTCCCAGCCATACCTTATTCATCCTCACTATTCTCTTCTAGCCATTTATCTGGGGAAATGCTACCCTTTAACGTTAACTCTGATTTATCTACAGCATATAAACCAAGGAGCTTACGGCGTTCCATACCCAGCTTGTTGATTAGATCCTGATAACGCGGATCACCGAAAACGGCTTGATCCTTTTCTGTTTGTTCAATGGCTGTTGTTTGTATTTTAGCCTCTCCTTCTGCGATCTTGCCATCAGGAGTTACAGACTTGCCCCCCTTAGCCGCAACGCCAGATTGCTTTTTGCTTTTAACCTTGTAGTCGGTCTTAGATCTATCCCACGCATACCAGCATTCTTTAATCTGGGTATTGATAGATTCAAGTTCTAACTGAATAGCCTGATCAACATCAGCAATACGAGTTTTACGCCAGTCTTTTAACAGGGAATCAACGTCACTCTTTACCGTTCCCAGGGAATAAGTATCTAATTCAAGTTTAGCCATCACGGCTTCCCTTATCTCACGGAAGTTATAACCACGTTTATACAGTTCACCTACAGTAACAAGCCTGTTCTCCTTTATCTGCTTAGCGGTTCTGTTGGGATCAAACATTATACTTTAATTACAGCACCTGGATAACCTTTCAATAATTCTTCAATTTCTAGCTTCACAGTATCGTATTGCTGAATATCTTCAAACACAATCTTTAACTCTACAGGTGGAGCAGTGGCTACGATATCCGCAGCACCATCTTCGGGAAGGGAGCTTTCGAAGTCTTCCTGCTCATCATCGGCTGCAGCACCAAAGTCCATCATGATCATACCGAAGTCTTCCAGTTCTACTAAATTCCAGTCTTTTTCAAGCAGGTCCCAGTTGTCTTGACCGAAGCCGATATTATCTTTAATGACAATTGCCCGTAGCTTTTCGATAGGAGTATCGGCAGGTATAATTTTGCAGGGGATGGATTTTGATGTTTTAAGAGCAGTGATATGAGAAAGCCAATAATCATATTGGTATGAAATGTTCTTTTCTTTAAGCTCCTTCTTTTTAGAGGCGATTAAGTCGCTCCAAGCAGCTTCATCTAAGTTTACAATCTCTGCAGTTGCTTTGTACCGCATGTTACCCGCTAATGCCACATAAGCATCTGCATAAGGAATGACGATGCATTCCCGAAGCTCCAACATATCTGGATCATCTACGATTGACCGCAGCAATGCATCAAAGCGTTCATCACGAATAAATCTTGGATTAGCTGGCAAACCTTTAATCTGCCCAGTATTAGGCCATATCTCAACAGTAGGTATTAACCTTATTTCAATTTTCATGAGCAAGGAATTTGATGTAAATACTGTTCAGTCATAACGGCAACCGAAGCTTTAAACGTTCTGATTTTCATGTAGGCCCTCGCCTGGTTGATGTAGTAGGTGGTAGACTGGCCGGAATAACCTAAGCATTTAGCAAGGGAGGCACGAAGACCGTGTCTTAGCTTACATTCAGCAATTAGAGCATCAGGGTTGAATAACCGCAGGATTGATGCAATGAAAAGAAGTTTGTGCTGGTAATCTGTTTGCGGTGAGTATGAAAGACACGTAAAATCATAGATCTCTTTGATCATGATCAAGTCATTCATCGCTGGGACTATCGCTCTTTGTGCCTCCTCAACTATTTCGGGATGCGTAGCAGATAGTACCTTTAATACTTTTGAATCAATAAGCCATCTTTGTACATCCGTCATACACTTTCCCATCTGTTTCCACAAATATAGAAATATTACATTGAATTACAAATATGTAATATTAAGTAGGCGACTTTGTTTTAGAGTCAGATTTGTTTACTTTCATGCATGGAAAAGCAGCCATCGGGATCTACCCCTGATTTATCTATTCTCCGGAAGATTCTATTCTGGGACACAGAGATCAAGAATATTGACTGGCAGAAGCATTATGCCTTTGTTATAAAGCGCGTCTTTGAAAGAGGTAATGACGATGAGAAACGGGAACTGATAAGGTTTTATGGTGAGGAAAAGATCAAGGAATTAACAGGTAGTTCTGGCTTAAGTATATTACCCATATTTCCACAAAATAAGAAAAGATAACATTGTTGTACGTAGATGTAAATCAATATTTATGGTTAAGGCATACATGGGCATTTGTGCCTATTGCTCGATATTAGTGTTGTGAAATCGTTTTATTTCTTCCATTAACTCATCATCTTGATCACCGAAAGCATCAATCAGGTGCTTGATTGGAAATTTGAATCTCGATCTATAGTACATTTTTAGCCTTTGTAAAAACATGCCTTCAAGATCACTGTTAAATTTAGATATCAGCACCCTTTCATGTATCATCATAAAAGTTCTAATCAAATAGATAAGTCTATTAGTGGTCAAAGCACGTTTAAAGGCCTCATATATATTCGGATTATCTTTGTTGCTTTTAAACATATGTGAAACAGAAGCTAGTGCATCGTAGCCATAAGAATGTATATCTTCTTCCCCTTTTTTGACCTTATTATGGTATGCATCATAATCCTTATCCATCTGATTAATCAATAAAAATATAATATCACTATCGGCTTTGATTCTTTGATCTTTATTAGCTTCTAATTGCGCGGACAACGCGTCATAGATCAGATAGGCAGAAAACATACCTACTATCGGACTTGTAATACCTCCAATAGCACTACCAATATTAGATGCTTGATCTGTTGAAAGATTGAGTAGTGGAATTACAGATGGGTACATTGCAAGAATGAGACTGCAGAAAGAAACAGTACCCAAGGTTCCCATAACCATTAACATGGAGTTTTTTTTCATTGAGAGATAATTTCACTTAAGATAATAATTATTTAAAGGTTTTTCCAACACTTTAGATATAGTTATATTGCACTTTTAAATTCATATGAAAATACCAGAACCTATGACTCTAATATTTGTAGGCGCCATTATTGCCGTATTTGGTACTTTTTTAGCGGCCTATGGCACATTCGAGCAGAATAAATCATCATCTAAAAAGAGCGCTATCCAATTACAGAAGCTTGAGCATCTTACAGCAAAAAATGAAGAACTATCACGACAGCTATCAGCAACTACAGAAGAAATTAAAAAAAATATAACTGGCGGTGACAACTATCCTAAATTCTTACTGAGGTACCACAATAATACCACTTCAATACTTACTTTGGTTAATAGTCATAACAGTCCAATATATGATGTGTCTTGTAGAATTTTAGATATGGACGGTATCGATAAAGTAGATCGAAATTTAGGAATTCCTGTAGGCTCTAAACAGCGCCGTAAAAATGGAGATCAATATTCGGTATATGAATTTTATGGAGAGCTGGGTACGCTAGCTCCAGAATCCGGAAAGGATATGACATTAATCCCATTTAGTTTAACCGGACAATTAAGGCGTTTCACTGGCTATCTATATTGCAGAAATGGACTTTTTGTACAGCAGCAAATCTACACTAAGGTGGATCAAAAATGGGTGTATGCTTATCGCATATTCAGACAGATGCATGAAGACAAAATATTAGGTTCCCACACTGATACTGAATTCCCAGCTGATAAACTGCATTGGTGGTAAATTAATCTTTGTGATTATAAATGTACTGCTTATCGTAAATACTCTCTATGTGACCCTTTATGTGGAGACGGCGGAGTGCAGAGTACATCATTCCATATTCGGCTTGTATGTTCTTTTGTATAAATCCACCTGACCATATATTTCCGGTAGGATTTATGCAATACGGGTTCACCACGCACCGAGGCTTCCCGTCCAGGCTAACGTATATCAGCCCCCAGTTGTTCGGTAAATCATCCGGTTTGATTAGTCCAGCTGGACACATGTAAAACCTATAAGTGCCCATCCCTTTTTCCGGATGGATCCTAAATGGCTTTCTGCGGTCAGCAAGGAAATCGGAGCGGCTGACTTTGACTTCAACCAAGACAGTATTAGCTCCTCCTTGAATACCTATCACATCAGGACATTCACTAGATAGTGTTACAAGCTCTTTGAACGCTACACCGCAGCTGGCTCGCTTAAGCACCCACTTGTAAGCAATTGGTATTAAATCTTTGTGTGTAAACATTTGTATATTAGTTTAAAATTAACAGTCTAAAAATTATGGAAAAAACTGAGCTTACATTTGAAATTGGCGGATTAGCCAGGCATTTGACGTTTAATAAATCGAAGGATTTACTCATACTCAACCTAACTGAAAAAGAAGTACTAACCAGATATGCTAATGAAGGGGTTTTTTATACTCAATCATTTTTTAAGCATGAATTAGAACCTCATACAAAATCTTCATCAAAACCACATAGAGGAATACTAATAAGATAGTGATCAAAAATGGGACAGCTCTCACGACTGTCCCATTTTTACACCTTCCGAAGGATCAACCATGTTCCTGTATGCTCTTGTGCATTCTCCCATTGATCCCAGTCATTCATGAAAAGCGTATCTTTCACATCATCACTAATGGGAGTATACTTTTCCGCATTAATGTCAGGCTTAGGAAAAGGATTAACAGAGTAGCATCCTAATGATTCCAGTTTTTTAATAAAGATTTCTTTGCTAGAATAGCAGATAGGATAATATCCTATCCAATCCTTAACAATCTCCGCGCACTCTTCTTCCATTATATCAGACGAAATCCCAATAACCTTCAAGCCATCTTTCTCAGGGTATTTTTTACGGCCGCCAAAGTCCTTATACCACAAAATAAATCCTCCTGTGTGATTTGGTCCAAAATAATAATCCACCATATGATACTCCTTTCCGTCCGAATACTTTACATATTTTAATGTAGGCCAATAGCCTCCATCAGGCACAAGCACCGCAATACCTTCAAACTTTTCTGTTTTGATTTCTTTGATCATGATCTTCTAATGTTACGTAGGCGGTACTTAAGTATCCAGTACCGATGGATCTTATACTTGTGCCGTATTTTATAATTGGTAATTAATATATCAGTTGAAATAACTGTCCGCTGCACGTGGTAGTGAAACCAGTTCTTACCGGAAACCCTAACTAAAGCGTCCCAGATGATACATACCATGAATACAATTACGATTATCACAAATCCCCAAAAGACAAGCACGCCTATCAAATGGTATAGAAATGGCATATTCATGATCTGCCGGTTAATTGTTCACGCATCCATTTTGCGCCCTCAACCCAATCTAGATGTACCTGATAAGATTCTCCATTCTGGATGGTATGTGCATATTCATGTAAGTAAAGTTTAGCCGCATTATTCATCTCTTCATCACTAACCACCTTAACCGTACTGGTAGGGGATGACTTGAATTGATTTGCGTATTCTTCCATAGCTCCAATTACATTGAAATCACAGTACCCACCATATTTAGCGTTGAATGAGTTTACTTCATCACCATCATTATCAAAAACCTTTCCTTGATCAAGGATTTCTCTTGCGCTTTTAAATTCCTTACCGGCACTTGAAAGGGTTGATTCTCTCAATTGCTGAACTTCCTTTTCAAGTTCTTTTATTCGACTTCTTTGAAAGTGCATAAGCTCTGTCATTTGCTCGTTGTCCTTACCTAAAGCAAGAATAGTTTTTTCCGATTCTTCCTCTGCATCAGCAACAGCACAACATAAAGCAGACAAATCCGCTTCACCCTTATATTCGTCTCTGAATCGTTTGTAATCATTAGCGGTAATTAAATCCCCTTTATCGATGAGGGATTGAGCGAAGTCAGAAACAAAATCAATAATTTCTACACAGTTCCCGTACCTATCAAATAAGTGGAACTTTTTGCGATAATCATCAACTGTATATTTTATGTCCAGTGATTCTGATTTAGCTTCGCAAAACTCCTGTGCTGCTGTTCTTAATCGTTCATTAGCCATTACTTCCTGTTTTTAATGTTCCCCGACATCGTACTTACACTACCATGGACCTGATTACAATCCACATCTCCCGACATAGTTGATATAGATCCTCGAACATCCTCTTCGACATTAACATCACCGCTCTGGGTTTTAATATCACCTACACTACCTTTAACGGTAATATTAGAACACGAATCAACCTGCAGCTTATCTACATTGCCATTAATCTCAATCGCTATGTTCTTTGAGTCGGGAGTTACATCCTGACCATCTACGAATACCTTCCCATTCGCTATTACCACACTTCCACCAGAGAACGATCCCCTGACGTTTATTCCGTTGATTGAAATTGTATTCATGATTCATAAGCCCGTTGAATAGCCTGGCACCAACAAACCCCGCATATCTCTATGCAGGGCGTTGTCGATTAACCTTTTGGTGGAGGAGGAAGTTGACAAGGACACGGACCACAAGGACAATCACCGCCAGGACCAATAGGTTTGGTTGGCGTAGTAGGATCAGTAGTAGCCTTGATACTCGGGATCTTCAACTCTGTTTCGGTCTTTTCCTCATCTTTTTTACAACCTGTGCCTAGCACGATCATAAGGGCAAATAGCCCGATTATTATATTTTTCATTCTAACCACCCATTCCCCGCAGCTTTCGTTGCGAGGTTGAGGGTTGATTTAAGCCCGGTTATTAGCCGGGCGTCTGGTTTAAACTTTTCTGTTCAGGAAGTCGATGATTAAGCGGCTCATGTTCTCCGTGATCGGCACACCTTCAATGGTATTGTAGACCTTACCATCGATTTCACAGTACCCGAAGAGCACGAGTGATTTTTCATAGTCGTCATGAGTATCTTCTAATTTCCCATCGATAACCGACACATCAAGGAACCTAAACATATCTGGTTCCATTACATGAAGTTGAACCTGTTTACCGTCTTCTAATCTTGCGTTAACTTTTATTACTTCTTCCATTTTTAGCGTTGTCGACTTGTTTGTTTCGATATTCAAATATAGAACGTTTATTCTATATTACCAAATATTTTATATAATATTTGTTCTATATTTATATATTGTTCATTCTATAATAATTAACTACTTTTGTCCAATGGATTTAAAGCAATTTCTAAAGGAAAACCCCATGATCAAGCAGGCAGAGCTTGCAAGATTGATGTGGCCGGATAAGAAGAACACCAATACCAAGCTTGCAAATAAACTATCTGAGGTACAAGGACAGCGCATCACAGATGATGATCTTGCGCGGGCTATTGCGGCTTTAACCACTTTAGGTGTAAACATCAGCAAGTTCATCATTCAAGGCAAGGAGCTATAAACCATACACCATCATCGCCGCATCCCGGGCGTGGTTACTCGTTCTGCCTGGCCAGCCGGTGATCATCTTAAACTTCTTCGCATCTACCTTCGTCTGGATCTTAGCCGGCGCAACCATTTCAAAGCTGATCCCTTCTGTCCGGAGAAACTCTTCCCACTGCTTACACTGTATCTTAATCGCTCCGGCACCTTGCTGCTTAGCGTTTGAGCCTGGGCCAAACCATTTTCGTTTTCGGGCATCCTCAACCCGGACAAATATTTTATGTCCATCTTTGTCTGCAATTCGCTTAATATTGCTGATAGCGTTGAATGCTTGATGGACTTTAACTGTCTCCACACCCATTAATATTTTGGTCCGTTTGCAATACACAGCAAATCCCGTCTTAGTGCCAGGATCTATGCCTACAACAAAATGCAACTTCACCGTTGGCAACTCAATCCGATGGGTTAAACCCATTTCCTTCTCACTCATTTTGTTCACTCCCATGGATGTTCAATAATTTAAAACTCTTCATTTACGGCCTCATCGATGGTTCGGCCAAACTCTTTCAGATCGTCGAACCATTCGATTAATCCAAGCGCCATAGCTCGGCTGATCACCTGCGGATCTTCTGATGCGTTTGCTGTCAGCACTTCAAATGCCGCAGTCATCCGTCTCTTCTCATCTTTGCTAGTAGCTCGCTTAGGGTTCGCTTCTTTTTTTATTTCAATGAATGCTTTGCTCTTAAGCTTATTCCTGCGTTCCTCATCAAAATTTATAATTCGAGAACGACGAAGTATCTTGAAATAGAAAGTTGCTTCTACTGGCTGAACAGGAATGCCAGCAAGATAATTTGAGTACAGCACGCGCAACCTGACAAGGAAGTTATCCCACTGCTCCTGCGGTGTTGGTTCTGCCTTTGGCTCTTTGCTCTTCTCTTCGATGTTAAGCTGGATAACCTTTGCATCTTTCCTGTTATCGCTGAGTAGATAGGCCCTGATCCATCCCGTTACGGTTGCAGGCGCAATACCAAAGAAATCACCGTACTGCCTATCTGATCCCCTTTTGATTGCAATTGAAACCTCATCAATTGAAACTGCCTGGTATTGTTTTTCGCTGTTCAAAAATTCGGCGAGATAAATCTGCAGTTGAAGAAACTCTTCAGTTTTTGGCCTTTTAAAGCCGGTATGGTAATATGCTTTTGTCAAGGCATCGTTTAATTTGTTTCCGATCTCATACGGTGGTAGAGCAATTATTTTCGGGCTTTTAAAGGCTTCGATCAATTCCATGCAAGCGATTGATGGAGTTGAGATAATTTCACCGGCAACTGATATTGATTGACTGTAGCCTTTTAACTGGATTTCTTTCATGATTGGCTATTTTGATTGTTTAAATGGGCTTGCTTTTGCATTTCCCAGTAATCTGCACTTGCAGTGTGTAGCTGCAAAGCCGCTTCTGCTTTGCCTTGTGGAACGACTTCGGTTTTCTTTCCAATTTGAATTTTAACCCAACTGTAGCAATGGCTGCGTGCATCATTCAAATCCCTCTTATCCTGCCCAGCTGCTCTTTGCTCATCAAAGAATTCCATCACCCAATTTTTTGCTTCATCCAAATTTTTTAATGAAAGTTTTCTGGTCATGTGTTCAAGCCAAATTGTGCTTTGGGTTAGGCAGATAGTTTCTACATCATCCATGGAAGAATAAACCGAAGAACTGCCCAGTGGAACGGGAAGGTTTTGTGAGAAACTTTCCTCTTTTTTTCCTCCCTCTTCTCCTGTTTTTACATTTGCGTCCTTCTCCTCTATAGATTTATCTATGTTGTCGGTCACTGTGACTACCTTTATTTGACCATTTTCACTATAAAGGTGTTCAGTCTGACTACCTTCTTGACTACCTTTATCAGGGGAAAGGACTTCTTTGTGACTACCTTTATTTTTAGAAAGGTGTTCAGTCTGACTACCTTTAGTAAGGTCATGTAAGGTGTAAACTGTATTTTTTTTCCTTCCATCACCAGCCTGAAAACTGATAAGTCCAGCCTCTTTTAAAACCTTTCTGGAACGCTGAACCGTGCTTTCACTTGCACCCGATTCAGCTGCCAGAGTTTCGGTACTTTGATTAAAAGGATTCTTCCTATGCAGATCATTCCACTTGTAAAGCAGAGCGAAATAAACAGCCTTTTCATTCGGTGTGAATGAGAACTCTTTATTTATCTTCCAGAAGTGGTTTAATAGATCTATATAATTCATTGAATGCGGTCGGCTAAAATACAATAATTAGTTTACATTGATTTACAATATTGTAATCTTTACTATGTAAAAATTACATCTTCTGACAGTCCTCTTAAATCCTCTGGGTTGCAATAAAAAACCATATCATGCTTATCCCTCACCTTTGAATTGCCCGTGCTGTTATAGAGGCTTAAAATCGTTACCTCTTCAGTCATTGCCTTGAGAGTATCAACAACTCTACCTCTATGCCCAGAGGATCCTGTCATTTTTACTTTGCTTATACCTGGCACAAGCATCACTTTATCTCCGTTTTTCATATATTATATTTTAACCTGTACAATATCCGCCATCACAACCTCCACCCCTCATTCTAAACAAATCCTGCTGCTCAGTCAATATTGCTATCTGCTGCATTGATAATTGTGCATGGAAAGTACCGCCAATCATAGACTCCATAACCATTGCATTTTTTATGATATTTGGATTCCTATTATAATTATCGCGGATGGTCAATGGGTGTTTCCAAAAGCAAAATTGACAATTACTGTTCTCTGGGAATTCAACCTCTGGATGTTCACTCCAATATTTAAGCACATCAAATTGAGTGGTAAAATCGTTGATCAGCGGAAATTCACCGGTTCTAAAAGGTACCGTTAGCCATCGATGTCTATGAGGTGTGCTTATATTCCTGTTATATTTATAGCGCCGATCACCATTTTTGTAAGAGTGAGGCAGAATTTCGGTAACCATATTACCTGGCACATGATCACCGCAAAAGTCATAGGCGACTTCACAGTGGGTTGCGTACTCATACGTATCTTTAAAGGACTCCGCACGCTTCTCTTCATCAAAACGAAATCCTATTCTCATAGTACATGGCAGAGAGTGATACATAAATAAGAATTCAAATATGGGCTGAATCTTAAATAAATGTGTACAGTACCGATGCTGTTTATTCGGTAGCAACTTCTTATGTGTGTTGATTTGATTAAATCCATCGCCACGTAACCAGATTATTTCCCTTCCCAAATGCTGCTCCAGATCGAACATTGTTTTTATTGTCAATGGATCCTCAGCTGTTGCCCAAAATTCCGGTTGATGGCTACAGTATTTTTGTAGTTTATCATTTACCATCTGCCTAATTTTCGGATCAGTTACATCAAATGACTTACTACCTCTGTTACTGTTATGATCATCCAAACAGACAAGTGAGAATATTTCCAAATCTGCAGGATAATGCACCGCCATATACGAGCTGGTCTTTCCTCCTGATAAACTGTTTACAGTGATCATGCAACTTCCTCCTTCACAAGGCTTTTATACCTTTGACGAATTACATTTATATTCTTGTTCATCAGATCAATAATCTGGTCATGGTATATTGAAGGATCGTTCTTCATGCCTCTTGATTGAACGATTTTCATTGTCTTAAGGGATAATTCAATTGTCTCAACTGGCTTTCCTTCTATTTTAGCGGAAAAACATAATGAATCTGGTCTTGTATAATAGGAACTAGAATACACACAATGCTGATGGGCATCACCCTCGGCAATAAATTCCTGTACGCTTTCCAAAAATTTTATTGTCAACTCTCCCTCTGAAAAAACTATCCCGAAGAAATTTGCTTTTTCTTTTACATAATCTAACTGCTCTTGTTCTGCCTGTAATTTCCTTCTTTCAGCCTGTTCACGGCTTCGTACAGCATCAGCCAATAACTTTGACTTTTCCCTCTTCATTACATATCTATGGTGTTCTTTCTTGAAATTAGCAGGACAAACATATTTAGGGCTACGTAAATCTTTACCTGCGTCTTGTAGCATTTGCAGGTAATCTAAATAGGAAGCAGGATCCTTAACGATATATTTATTTCTGATGCAGATTTTAATTGAATCCCAATATTTATAAATATCGCTATCCCGCCTACCTAATCGTACTGACGCCAATCCCCACTGTTTAGCTTTTAAGAGCGTTTCAAGTTTTGAATCTTGTAATAAGGTCTTAAGCATAGAATAAAGAGCAACGTTTTCTATTTGATCACTGAATCCGTTACGTTTATAGATCGGAAGATACTTGGAATCAGGCATAATTTTATCTGCATATAAATCATACTTATTGGAATTATAGTAAGTGGCTAAATTGGTTCTAATCTCCATGTCACCACCATAACCACCATAACCACCATTTCCGTAGGATTGAGTTCTACCTACAATAGTCAACTTTCCGTCAGGTGTAAACCATTGCTGAACAATTTCCCTTATGAATAATTCAGGCTTCCATCCTGCCTTATGTGAAGATTCAATTTCAAAAAACCTGTTAACCTGGAAGTCGCCGACAACGTGCATCAATGCAACTGTAGCATCTTGCTTTAGGTTCTTTTTTAATGTATCTCGAATAGATAATTTTACACCACATTCAGGACAACGGCAGGTTTTTATCTTTTGTTTACCCGCCCATTGGTGACCACAATCTAAACATGATGTTTTGGTTTTAGTCCTGTAAGCAACGTGTTTAAGGCAATTTTTAAATGCCCATTGTTTTTGATCTGATGCAAGATTGAGCAACTGATCACTTAGCCTTTTGACTTGTACTTGAAGTTTAGTTCTTGGTTGCATAGCTTTAGAATAAGGAAGATTGGTTTTCTACTATTAATTGCTTTTTTATAGTCCGTATAGGCGCAGATTTAGCTTCTACCTTTGGATTGTTTTTATCGGTAACAGGAGAAGCAACCGAGTGATTAACTATTACATTGCCCTTGATTGGTGCATGAATGACAATATCATCTTCATCATAATAATGAACCGCCATGTTATACACTTCTTCGTCTGCAAAGCCATTACAACCACTTGCTTTAACGGTGTTCATTATATAGGTTACGCAATCTTTGATATTCTTATTCTTTTTTTTGAACGTAACAGCAAACAAAGGATCTGCTGCTGCTACACTTTTTAAGTGCGCGCTGATTGCTTGTGTAAATAAATCTGATGCTTTCATATCTAAATGGATTTTACCACCCAAATCCAGCTATTACACTGGTTTGTAGATTAAGGCGGAGCGACTGACGCCGATCAAGCTGTTTTACACTCCGCCGGGGGTTAAATAATAAATTGATTATGAATAAAGGCCTTGATTAATGCCTAGTAGTTTTTCGCAGATCGCCATGGTATCCGGGGCAAAGTCTTTGGAATACATCCATTGTACGTAACCAGAATCAAACTTTGCTTTGTTGCCTTTTTTGGTGCCGAAATTGAAAACGATATCGCCATCACCATCTATAGTAAACTTTCCAGACAGATCCAGTACTGGTTTATCATGATTGCAGTATAAATGCATAGCGTCCATATCCTGCGGTAGATCTGGATACTCTTGTAGTTGCTTAAGGAAAACATTTACAGTTTCATTGATATCGGCAACGGCGCTGTGAGCATTTTCGAACGTGTACCCCAGATAAAACAGCACTGCAGCTTCCAGCGTCCTTCGCTCCTTACGTTTGAATATATTCCCTACATCAACAAAACGTCTCGAAGAATAATCGAGCGTCAAACCTGCCCGCAGGAATTCTGCATAAAGCATTGGAATATCGAAACGATTACTATTGAAGCCGCCGAAATCACAGCCAGCGAGAATATCCCAGATAAAGGGTGCCAGTTGGCTAAATGTTTGTTCATCCACTACGTCCTGATCATAAATACCATGGATTGCAGATGACGCTGCGGGGATAAGCATTTGTGGATTGATCAACCAGGAGAAATCTTCTCTAGTGTAATCAGGGTGAAGTTTACAGATTGCTAATTCGACAATTCTGTCTTTTGAGGTGTCTAAACCGGTCGCTTCTATATCAAAGAAGGCGATGGGCCTACTAAATTTAAAACTCATAACTTTTGCTTTTAAAATGTGGGTGAAATAATTCTCAGGGTTGCTGCCCTGTTTAACTATGGTAGTACGCTTGAAATCTAACTGTGTCTTTATATTCTGGTGACTTTATAAGGCCATCACCACGGCCACTTAATGACTCTGCGCCTGCCTCATCCAGAACAACTATGCTGTCTACGGCTTTTGGTACGTAATAGCAGATTACTACAGGGAAATTTGCTTTAGCATCGCCAGTGATAACCTTTACTGATGCACGCTGAGTCGCAGCCATTACACGGATACCGCTGGATCTGCCTTTCTGAAGAATAACCCTAAGATTTTCCTCCAACGGCTTTAATTCACCAATGGTTACCATTCCCATTTTAGCGCCACCGTTGGCATAGCTGCCGATCTCTTGTAATTCTTTAAGGATAAGTTCCTTTCCTTTTCGTGATGAAGCAACCGCATCAGCAAACTCATCGAAGATTACCAGTATCTTACTTTTAGTGCCTGCTTTAACCATGTCATTCATCAGATCAACCAGGTCAATCATAGCTTCTTCAATCTCAATGATCTCCTGATAAACCTTCACCCGTGGATTGTTTTTGTAACTGGTGAATTCATATTTAGGATCAAGAATTATGATTGTATCAGCAGCCCCTTCTAAGGCATATTCTATTGTTGATTTGACACTAACAGATTTACCGCTACCGGTAGCACCGCAAACAAGAGCATGAGGTGTGGAGTGATTATCAAGGTCCCAGAATACTACGTTACCATAGTTGTCTTTCCCGATCGGAATTTTTCGGTTGACCATATCACTCAGTGTGAATGGAAGATCACGATCACGGTTTTTAGAGAATTCTACTGATAGGTATGATTTTCCATCGTAAACGGTAAGGTCCTTAAGAATACGGACGTTTGAAACATTAAGTTGATTAGCGATATCCAGCTTATGATTATGGATTGAAGCAATTTTAACACCTGCAGAAACTTCCAGCAAATATGTATTGCTTGAATAGCCATCAAATTGATGAGCTACTTTAACTATTGTACCGAATGATCGCAGTACGTGTTCGATTTTTTCTTGAGGAGTCATGTTTTTATCGCTTAGATCGTATTGAATGAATGCGGATGCACTCATCTTAAATTCTTTAATTACTTTAGGGCTAATGCTTCCCAATGATGCATCCCTGATTTTTTTGAGACGTTTAGCAACGAGTTCTTTTTTATCATCTCTTACATTGAAGTCATCCACTTCTGCGATCATGGTTTTACACCAGAAATCATACAGCTCAGCCTTGTCGACGAAGTTGTCAGAATCATTTATCAGGTATACATAATCCGGATCGCTTACGGCTGAAATCATCCGTTTTAAAGGCTCGTACAGGATTGCTTCATACAGCCTCCGGGTATCCTTATCCATCACTACTGGATACTTGACCATCTGCGGAGAGTTATCTTTGTTTTTTGAGTATTTGTTTTCAATAAACCATACCTCATCAACCGCTTCTCCGGTCTTAGCTTCAAAGCAGCTGACGTAAGTCATTGCCTGAACACCGATAGCGAGTTTTACAGCCTGCTCATCAGAGAATGCTGCTTTTGACTTATGATCAATGATCACTACCCTACCATCGTTTGTGCGGATTACTAAATCGATCTTAGCGTGACAAGGAAGTGGAATATCTACTCCATTTACCGTAAGAAACTCATCACAATAAATTTCAACATATAGAACTTCTGCGATCTGATCCTCATAAGTAGTTAGCTCAGCAAAGAAGTTTTTTAGCAGTGAAGCGCTAACCGTTGTAGCTTTTTTCTTGCAATCTTCTACTGTAGGATTAGTTTTTTGAATCTTCCAGATATACGCCGGCCGCTCATCGATATAATCAAATGCAAACATTTCAAGATCTGCGATATCAAACCGCTTCGCTTCATGCCATGCAGTAAAGTATCGGTCCAGAGCAAAGTGATAAGCGTTACCAGATACAGAAGAGGCTGACGATTTTGAACGCTGACCATAGATGTGGATCATTTCAAATGCCTTCTCATTCCGAGAAAACTGATTAAGCTTCGAGTAGCTCCAACTGTCTACAAGATAGTTGGACATTAAATTGTCCAACTGATCAGGAGACCACGATCTATATATACTTAGCTCTCCCATGATTAAGGTAATTGAGGAATCAATGGTATTTGAGCATTAGCGGCCGCAGCTTCTTTAGCTTCTTCCTTTTTTTCTTTTAACTCGGCCTTTTTATCTTTGACCTTATCGACATCAGCCGTTTCTTCCACAAAAACAAACTTTGCATCCTCAATATCTCCCTCTGGTAATTCAGATCCGGTTATAGTATCATAAAGCCATTTACGTGCTTTACGAGTAGCTTTACCAATTACAGCATCCGTTCCCATCATGCTATTCATTTTAACTGGTATCTCAATTGTCTCTTCGGATTTTACCCCGTCAATCGTCCACTTGATTATCATTTTGATTGCGGCACTTGACTTGTCTGCATTAATTCTTGGCAGTTCAGGAGTTATTTTAAAATGCAAGCCTGGTATATTTTTTAGCAGCTCACCTACCCCTTCCTTGGTGGCATATGTATTACTCGCAATAATATTAAACTGATTACCAGTAGGCTGCAGCCCCATCAATACAGCCTCGATAAGACAGTTTTTTACTACCGATTCAGGATATCCTCCATCCTTATCTTTATCTGTTTTAAAACCAAGTTTATTACCTTGCATAGCCATAATAGGCTTCATATATTCCGGAGTAAGAAGAACCTTTAGTTTTTCAATTGCTGAGGCAACTAAAAAAGCTTTTTCAAATCCTATGATTTGCGTATTCGTTAGAACCGTAGAAACACTATCATTTAGTTGCTTTGCTACTTCTGTCTGTTTATTTTCCATTATAATTTTATGATTGCTTTAAATGTGATTTCATTTGTTCTACCTGAGCGGTGAAGCCCAAACCTTCTGTTACTGATATTACCGCTATGGCGGTGGCATCGGTGCTGGCATCCTTAAACTGTTGCTGCAGATAAATTAATTGTGCCGCTCGCACGCCGATCAGTAATCTTGAGATTGATGCATTCTTGCATTTTTCTCGTGTGACTGGATCTTGAATAGTGATGATCATGCTTCCTGCTCTTCTAACTCGAAGCAAATTGATTCACTCCCCTGGTTACGCTCTTCTCCGACGTCTTGACACGAGAGGGAGCAGTATCTCTGCCCATATTTGATGTGAATGTCATTAGGGTTAATTTTTGAATTGCAGGTAAAGCATTTCTGGGCAATTGCTGTTGCGATACTTTCCATTTGCTTTAAAATATTAGAGGGTGAGGTTATTTGTTTAGTATTTTTTGAGTTTGTAAGCGGATCTGCTTGCATTCTTCCTGCATAGCAATGATCTTGTTGTACACTTGCGTGGCAAGGGCGTGCAACTCTTTTCTATCTTTTTGAGACATTTTTGAATAGGTTTTGATAGGTAATCAATTTTGAAGTTGGCTCGTACTGGATATGAACCTGATTCTTTACATGCTGAACCCAGGCATTGAAACCTTCGGTTGAATTTTCATAACCTTTAGGTACAAATGTTTTAGACACTGCAAGCTTTTTTTGCTGCGGTCCTGATAATTGGTTTGATGAATGATTAATCATAACTTTGCTTTGCTTTAAAATGTTAAGGGGTGACTCTTGATATATTTGCCCGGGGTTGCTGCCCTGGGCATTTTTATTTCTTTTTCGATTTAAAGTAGTTCTGGCTCATGTATTCTTCAACATCTTTCCTTGTGAACCTCAAGCACCCTCCTACCAGGCTATACCCGATATTTTGCTTATTGTCGTTCACCCATTTCTTACCGAATCCGGTTAGAACCATTACTTCACGAGAGGTTAAATATGGCTTCTTAGCATCCTTTAATTCGGCCAAAGTTGATATTACAGTCATCTTCATATCTTCCACAGAGAAGATGAGTGCTTGAAGAGTAGCGGTTTCTACCAGTGTTATTCCTTCCATTATTTATTCCTCCAAACTTTTAAGTATTCAAAATCTTGTTTGAGCTTTACATTGCCCAGGATATCCTTTACCGTCTCGTATTCGCGTTCTGGATACTTATATTTGATTTGTCTGCTGATGAGTGGTTGAACATTAGCACGGTCAGCGTACCAGAAGTAAATATCTCCGTGTTCAACTTCCAATTTTTCTAAAGGAGCAAGCCAGGTAAACTTCTCCTTCGGGGCCTCAATCACATTTACCATATCCATTTTATTATTCCTTTTTTTGTTCCGTAAAAAATTATCTCCCCCCGGTTGTTACAACCCGTCTTTCTCATGATACTTTGAATGTGCGTGGTTACGGTTGATTCTGCCATATGAAGTACATCAGCAATTATTTTATTTGCTTTAGTGATCTTCTTGATCACAAGTATTTCTGTTTTAGTTAGGTGACCGTTTTTAACCTTCAATGTGCAGCACAGTTTTCCTTCAGCTTTACACTTACCGCGAAATCCACATTCAAAATATTCAGACTCGCCCATTACACCGTGCACATCTATATCTGGACTAGGATCCAGACCGCCGTATTTACAAAATGTATAGTGTTTCAAATAATCTTCAGGAGATACACCTTTCAATTTTTTTAAGGCCTTGAGAGCGATTGCATTTGTGGATAGATCCACAGATAACTTCTCTTTAATCCATTCTGGGAATTCATTGAAGCTATTATATATAGTTCCATTATTAATACACCGCACATCAATATTATTTTTCTCCGCAAAAAATTCTACTCCATTATCGACCATTCCGGCGAAGTGTAAATTTTCATAAGTAGCTGTTAACATATCATAGTTTTTAAGTATATATCAATTAGGTGTTTTATATTATCTTTGTTTTGTACAATACAAATGTAATATCATATTTGTGATATTTACAATATATTATCGCATTTGTGATATTTAAATAGTTAAATGACTGATAATCAAAAAGAAAAAATATCGCAACGATTCAAAGAAATGCGAAAATCTTTGAAAAAAGATCAAAAATCTTTTGCTGTTGAGGCTGGAATATTGCAAAGCCAGGTATCGGAGATAGAAAACAACAAGAGAAATATCACAGCAGCGATACTCATAGCGATTGAAGATGCATACGGAGTCAGTAGAAAATGGATAGAATACGGAGAAGGAGAAATGCTCTTATCAGGCACTAAAAATACAGTAGAAGCGAAAGTTATAAGCCAGTTCCCCAATGTTGAAGAAAACGAAATCGATGATAAGTATTTATATGCACCAGACGGATCTATGGGCATGAAGGTATACACGGTTCCCGCTAAGGCGCAAGCTGGATACTTAAGCGGATATCCGGATCCTGAATATTATGAGAGCTTCGATTATGTAATCATTCCTGTAGACAAAAAGCATAGCAGCGATTATCTTTCATTTGAAGTTATTGGCGACAGCATGGTGTGCCTAAGCTCTATTGAAATGGCGGAACGCAGCATCTTCCCTGGTAGAATTGCTGTAGGCAGACTTTTACAACGTGATAAATGGTACTATAAGCTACATATCCACAATTACGACTACTGGGTTATAGCGCATAAAACCAAAGGGATATTAATAAAAGGTATTATTAATCACGATGTCGTTAAAGGGATAATTACCATTCATTCTTTAAATCCAGATTATCAGGATGAGGATTTAAAACTTGATGATATCGAACAAATGTTTAGCGTGGTACAGATTGTAAATAAAACCAGATAAGATGATTAAGAAAATAGCAACACTACTGCTTGTAATTACCCTCAGTTCTTGCACATTAAAAAGCAACAATTCCGAAAGTCAAAATTCAATAAATTCTAATGATGAAGTTGTTTTGCTATTAACGGGTGCGCCAGCAAATCAGATCAGCTTTACAAATAGAATTGATAGTAACTCTGCCAATGCAAGTACTGCTAATAATGAGTTCGACAAAAAAGAGAAGGTTAAGCAGTTTTACATTGATTTTCGGTCATATTTAAAAAGTAATTTGAAGGACAAATTTAATGACTGGAATGCCAGAGTTGTAGAGATTGAAAATGGAGACGCAGAGCATTCAGGAGTTTTACTATCCCTTTATGTGTCTACTCGTACCATAGAAGAACTTGGTCAATCCGTTAACTTCCGATGCTTTGTTCCGTCATCTGCTGCAAAATTAACCGACGTAATAAAAGGTATAAAACTAAATGATATTGTAAAGATTTCAGGAAAGTTCGAATACTCTGATCCATTAATGATTAAAATGCAGTCAACTACCGGAACCGCCGATATTGCAGATATTTTCAACAATCCAGAATTCTTTGTACAGTTAGAGAAAATAAATAAGACACGTTAGTATGCAGGAACTGAATTTAAAGGAGATAGGCAGCAGACTAAAATCCTTCCGAGAAACCAATGTAGGTGGACAGAAAAGTCTTTCCGAAGAATGCGGAATATCTGTAAAAACACTTTCACTCTTCGAGAATGGCCATTATGCCCCAAGCCAGCAACTAATTTCACATCTATCAATAAAATACAAGCTTAATCCGTTTTGGCTTACTACCGGCAAGGGCAAAGAGAAAGATGATAGCGTAGAAGATCCAGATGCGGTACATAACCTCGCGGCTAAGGTTGTAAGTATGGAAATGCAACTTGCGGAAATGAAAGTAATGATGGAGAAGATCCTTAATAAATTGAAGGACTAAATCCGCCCCGGTGCTGCAATTTAGACACCTAATTGACACCGTAAATTAAAAAACCGCCTAACATACTGAATGCTAGACGGTTCTAATGACTTAATGTGCCCGAAGAGAGACTCGAACTCTCAAGGATCTTACTCCAACGGCTTCTGAGACCGCAACGTTTACCAATTTCGCCATCCGGGCATAAATGATAAGCGTATCCTTTTTTCGTGCGACAAATGTAGTATAATTTCTTAAATGATATAAAAAATTTAAGAAATATGTATTGATAATTTTTATTATTCTACCGTTGCAACCCGGTCTATATCATTTAAATTTAAAAGTCAAATTTACATAGTGACTGATTTACAGACAAAAGCGATGTATGATCTTCAGTGATTTTTTTCCGGGGCATGTCATTTTAATTATAAAACATTGAGCATATCTTTTTATGTAACCATAGATTTACATTTTTTTTCTATTTAAAAAACAAATTTTGAATTTGATTCATCAAATCCTTTTTAATTGTATTAAAAAGTAAATACAAATAGTTCATAGTTTCACTATTTTTGTAAAACTTACCAAAGAAAAAAGAATGTTTAACGCTAATAAGAAAAATAAAAAACTATATCATGAAATCATACAGCAACTGTATTATGGTAAGCTTTTATCCAGCGTTGAACTCAGCACTTTAATAAACAAAAGCAATCCGCTTATTACTAAAGCGCTTAATTTTCTGATTGAAAATGGATTTGTTGTGGAAAAAGGCTATGCACAATCGAGCGGTGGACGAAGACCATTGATGTACGCTTTAAATGCGGCAAAAATGTTTATTGTAACCGTAGCCATGGATCAGCTTTCTACGAGAATAGGAATTGTAGACTTATTAAATAATACTATTTCCCCGGTAGAGACAAGCAGCCTCAAACTTTTAAATAATCCGGCCGCGCTTCAAGACCTCACCGGGATCATCAACACGCACATCAAAAACTCCGGAATAACCAAAGAACATATCCTGGGTATCGGTATAGGAATGCCAGGGTTTGTAAATGTTAACGAAGGAATCAACCTTACTTATCTCAATGCTGGTGATAAAAAGCTTACCAACTATCTCAGTGAAGCTACGGATTTGCCTGTATTTATTGACAATGACTCCAGCCTCATCGCATTAACAGAGCTTAAGTTCGGACTAGCGAAGGAAGTTAAAAATGCGATGGTAATTAACCTGAGCTGGGGTATTGGGCTGGGTATGATTATTAATGGCCAGCTCTTTCGGGGTGACAGGGGATTTGCCGGAGAATTTAGTCACATCCCGCTTACAGAAAACGGTAAAATATGTACATGCGGCAAACAAGGCTGCCTCGAGTCCGAAGCCTCATTACTCTCCATTACAGAAAAAGCTATTGAAGAAATTAAGTCCGGGAAAAAAACCAATATGCATTATTATGAAGGTATTGGATTAATGGAAGCCGGAGAAGGACTTATGGATGTTGCAAACGAGGGAGATCAGTTTGCCATTGAGCTGATTTCTGAAGCTGCTTATAAAATTGGCAGGGCACTCTCCATCCTGATCCATATTATGAATCCCAAAACAATAGTTATCAGTGGCAGGGGTGTAAAAATAGGAGCGCTCTTGCTTGCGCCCATAAACCAGGCACTGAATAAATATTGTATTCCCAGGCTGGCAAAAGGCACGGATATTATGATTTCAACTATCGGGTTTGATGCCGAGCTCATCGGTGCGGCCATTTTAGTGATGGAGAGTATTGGGAATGATCCGGTAGAAGATTAAAATACACAGCTGATATATAGCAGATGTGAATGGCTAAGCTAATTCCCTTACCCGGAAACCGCAATTGATCAGTAGCTTCCAAATTGCCATATTCAGGAATGATTTGCATAGATAAATGGTTTTATGCTCCATGTAAACTTATTATTAATTTTAATAAGTAGTCGATTTTATAATTTTATTTTTAATAAGTTTGAAACAGGTTATTATTTGATCATCTTTTAATAACTCATTATATCTTTTTAAAAAAATCACATATGATTCGATTAAACCTCCTCGAAGAAACCCGCTTCGAAAAAGTGCTGGCAACTGTTTACAAAAACGCAGATACCGCTTCAAAAACCGTAGCAAAACGTATCGCCGACCTGATCAGAAAAAAACAAGCAAATGGAGAGAAAACTATATTGGGGTTGGCCACAGGCGCAACTCCGGTAGGTGTTTATGCCGAACTTATCCGTCTGCACAAAGAAGAAGGCCTGAGTTTTAAGGATGTGATAACTTTTAATCTGGATGAGTACTATCCAATGCAGCCTGGTGCCGTGCAAAGTTATGTAAGATTCATGCACGAAAACCTTTTCGACCATATTGATATTGATCCGGAGAATATTAACATACCAGACGGAACACTCGGAGAAGATAAAGTAGCTGCATTTTGTATTAACTATGAACAGCAGATCAATGCCTTCGGCGGCATTGATTTACAAATATTAGGAATCGGGCGTACAGGTCACATCGGCTTTAATGAACCCGGATCAGCACCAAATTCAGGTACACGTTTGGTTACACTTGACGACCTGACAAGAAGAGATGCTTCAAGAGATTTCGGAGGTAAAGAGAATGTGCCGACCAAAGCCATTACTATGGGTATCGGTACCATTTTCAAAGCACGGGAGATCATCCTGATGGCATGGAACCAAAAGAAGGCCGGTATCGTAAAAAAAGCGATTGAAAGTGAGGTCTCATCTGAAGTACCTGCTACCTATCTGCAGCTTTCGGAAAACGCAGAGTTTATCCTTGACGAAGATGCAGCTTCGGAGCTTACGCGTTTTGACACACCATGGTTGGTACGCGATTGCACCTGGGATATTAAAACGATAAAAAAAGCTGTAATCTGGCTGGCAAAGACTGTTAACAAACCCATCCTTAAACTGACCGAGGAAGACTACAATAACCACGGAATGGCACAGCTGGCCACAGAAAAAGGGCCAATATATAACATTAACATTGATGTATTCAATAAATTGCAATCTACCATTACGGGATGGCCTGGAGGGAAACCAAATGCTGATGATAGCAGAAGACCTGAAAGAGCAGAACCCGCTTTTAAACGATCACTGATCTTTTCTCCCCATCCCGACGATGATGTAATCTCTATGGGCGGAACTTTTATCAGACTGGCCGACCAGGGCCACGAGGTACATGTAGCTTACCAGACTTCCGGGAACACTGCCGTATGGGACGATGACGCACTCAGATTCCTGGAATTTACGATCGACTTTACCAAATCACAGGGTCAACCCGCTGCAAAACTGGAAACACTGTATAGTGAATTAAGGAGTTTTCTGGCCGAAAAAGCACCCAACCAGACTGATAAGCCAGAATTGCTGACCCTTAAAGGTCTGATCCGTAAAGGAGAGGCGATTGCCGGGGCAAGACTTGCCGGCCTGAAAGATGAGCATATGCATTTCATGAACCTTCCATTTTACGACCGCTCTAAATTTGAAGCTAAGGTATCTTATGAAGAAGATATTATTCAAACTATGGAACTGCTGCAAAAGGTTAAGCCCCAGCAGGTATTCGCCGCAGGCGACTTTGCAGACCCGCACGGTACGCATAAGGTTTGTTTTAATATCATTTTAGAGGCGCTTAAGAGGTTAAAAGCAACCGAAGAATGGATCAAGGACTGCTGGCTATGGCTTTACCGCGGTGCCTGGCATGAGTTTGAAATCCATGAAATACAAATGGCCGTGCCACTATCTCCACAAGAAGTGTTGAAAAAGCGCCTGGCAATCTTTAAACACCAGTCACAAAAGGATACCCCGGTATTTCCGGGAGATGATTCCAGGGAATTTTGGTTAAGGGCAGAAGATAGAACCAGTGAAACGGCAAAAACATATGACCAATTGGGGCTTGCAAATTACGAAGCGATGGAAGCCTTTATCAGATGGGAATTTTAGCATAAAATAATTAACTCTGAAACCGCCAGGATGTCTCGTTACAACCTGGCGTTTTTTTTTATTTAAGGCAAAAAAAGGAAGGCGTCGAGCAGTTTACAAGCTTAATTTTGAATTAATTTAAAAAAAAATAAAATTATTTCAATTGTTGCGAACCAAGCTATAAAATCATTTTAGCAAAGTAAAAATACCCTCTCAAAACAGCAATAAAAGGCTATAACTGACGATAATTCGCGATTTATTTTTACTCCAAATACTTTTAACTCCAAAAATAGTATCCATATTTACCTCCGAATTCCTAAAATAAATTGTTGAATGAGGGCGTATAAAGATTTTTCAGAAAACGAATTATGTGACTTATTAAAGTCCGGCGATTACGAAGCATTCAGTGAAATTTATGAACGCTATTCTCTTCAACTACTGAGTCATGCACTAAGAAAATGCCAGGATGATGATTATGCCAAAGATCTTCTCCAGGAAGTTTTTACCATGTTATGGCAGAACAGGGAAACTCTTGATATTAGAAAATCTTTGTCGGGATATCTTGCGACTTCTATAAAATATTCCTTCTTTAAAAACCTAAGGCATGAGGAAGTCAAGGAAAAACATAGCCCCTCTTTGGCGGAGTTCATCAACTCGTCATCGAATAATGTTACAGCCGACCACCTTATTCGAAGGAAGCAATTAGAGGCCATTATTGAAAATGAAGTGATGGCTTTACCTCCTAAAATGCGCGAAATATATGAGAAATATTTTGTGGAAGGGCTATCTCAAAAAGAAATCGCGACTGAACTGGAATTATCTGAGAAAACAGTGGCCCGTCAGGTTTATAATATTCGGGAAAGGCTTAGAAAGAAACTTCCGCTGATTATCTACCTCTTTCTGATAGGGATGGCAGAATAAATATTTTTTTCATTTTCATCTACATAGTAGGCCCTACTTTCTTCTCTACTACTATATACGGGATATTATTCCTCCTACATTATGGAAAAAGAAGAAATAAATGAAATTGTTAACAGGTATCAATCCAATGAAGCTACCGAAAAAGATAGCATGCTGTTGGAAAGCTGGTATTTGAACTTGAATGAAGATCTTCCTTTGGAGATTAGCCTTTCTACTCGCTTGAAGTATCTGGAAGAGGTAAAATCAGCATTAGATCAACAGCTTAACCTGGCATATTTTAATGATCAGCAAATTGCTGCTTCAGAGAGGTCTGATAAAAACAGATGGCCTTATGTGCTTGCTGTTGCAGCTGTTATAATATGCGCATTATTCATTCTGCTTTATCCGGCAAAAAGAATTGAAGAAGCTACAGGCCCTGTACTTGTCAAGAATAATAGCCTGTTACCCGCTGGTAATAAAGCGTCTCTGATCTTATCTAATGGCAAAAAGATTAATTTATCCGCTGTCAGGATTGGTGATATAGCGGCTGAAACGGGAACACAAATCACCAAGATAAAAGATGGTGAACTGGTCTATAACGGTAGGTACGATAATTCCGCTGTCACAGCATATAATAAAATTGAAACCCCTAATGGCGGGGTTTATAAAATACATCTGCCTGATGGAACCAATGTATGGCTGAATGCCGCTTCAACTCTGAGATACCCGACATCTTTTACATCTCTCAAAGAGCGAAAGGTGGAGTTGAGCGGCGAAGCCTACTTTGAGGTAGCCAGGAATAAGCATATCCCCTTCCGCGTAGTTACAGACAATCAAGTTGTAGAAGTTGTAGGAACTCATTTCAATATTAACGCTTACAAAGATGAAAATGCGATTAAAACCACATTACTGGAAGGGCGTGTAAAGATTAATAATAATACAATACTCAAAGCTGGACAACTTGCGATCAACTCCAATTCAGTAATAAAGGTAGAAGAAGCAGATCCAGAGAGTGCTGTTGATTGGAAAAATGGGAAATTCAGCTTCAATGATGGTCAGGATTTCCAGTCGGCCATGCATGAGATTGAAAGGTGGTACAATGTGAAATTTATTTACGAAGCTATACCAGATGTGGAGCTGAGAGGACGCATTTCGCGTCAGACCAACTTATCAGATGTACTGGAAAAAATCGAGCAGAATGGAAAAGTTTCATTTAGAATTGAAGGAAGGAGCGTAATTGTGACAAAATAAAACGCTACAATCCTGTCTGACAATTCGGATAGGCAAAGCGAAAAAGCCAGTAGTGGTTAGAACACTCCTGGCAATTTTTCGGCATTCAAATAATAAATCATAGATATACCGGCAGTTTCTAAGGTAATAAACTAAGAAATCCTGCTAACACCAAATATAAACAAAATGCAAACAAAAACATGGCACATCGCGTGCCTAACCTCTGCAATATTGTTAAACCTATTAATACTGGTCAGTTCCCCGGCTGCTGCGCAGTCAACTGCAAGAAAACAGCAACAGGCGTCTCTGGAAAAGGTTATTAAAGCGATATGTGATAAGGCTGGCTATGAATATCTTTTTGATGGTAAAGACTTTAAGCCATTAAATCCCGTGAACAGCAGCACTATTAACATGCCTTTTGAAGAGGCGCTGAAAAAAGCATTGGATGGCTTACAACTTACTTATAATATCAAGAAAAAGTTTGTGGTGATTAAACCTGCAGCACCCGCTGTCTGGGTAGCCAGCAACTCATCAATCGTTAACATTACAGGAATGATATATGATGAAAATAAGAAGGCTTTGAATGGTGCAGCTATCAAAATCAAAAACAGTTCACGTGGTACAATGACAGGAGAAAGCGGCTTCTTTGTAATGAACAGTGTTCCTGTAAAAACGACCCTGATCATCACCTATGTCGGATATAAGCCGGAAGAAGTTATAGTAACGGGAAAAACTATAATTAAACAAATGACTGTCAGCGCAAAAAACCTGGAAGAGGTCAGCATTCTTTCAAATGGTTATCAGTTTATACAGCAAGAAAGGACCACAGGCAGCTTTACATTGGTAGACAGCTCTCTAATTAACCGCAGGGTGAGCACCAATATTATTACCGGCTGGATGGTGTAGCAAGTGGTGTATTATTTAATAAGAACACACCCGGGAATACTCCGTTAATTAGCATAAGGGACAGAAGCACCATTTTTGCCAATACAAATCCACTGATCATTATGGACAACTTTCCTTATGACGGAGACATCCTTAATATCAACCCACAGGATGTAGAGTCTATTACTATACTCAAAGATGCATCGGCAGCTTCTTTATGGGGTTCCAGAGCGGGGAATGGTGTAATTGTTATAACTTCAAAAAAAGGAAAGTTTAATCAGAAACCTATATTTAATTTCAATTCAAATCTCAGTATTGGAGCTAAACCAGATCAATATTTCAAAGAGCAGTTAAATACGAAAGATTACATTAATATCGAACAGCTACTTTTTGATAACGGAAAATATAACTCAAAAATCAATTCAGGATATGCCTCCCTGTCCCCGGCGGTTGAAGTTATGCTTTCACGAAGAAAAAACCTGATAACCGAGGAGAAGAAAACATCACTGCTGGATTCCATAGCAGCACATGACAACAGAGCAGACCTAGACAGGTATTTATATCGAAAAAGTATAACGCAGCAGTATCATATAAGTGTGACCGGTGGCGGAACTGATAATAAATACTATGTCTCCGTCGGTTATGATAAGAATCTTGCCAATAAGGTGATCAATAGTTCCGACAGGTATACGGTGAACGCAAGCAATACAATATCATTTTTAAAGAATAAAGCCCAGTTTACTACTGGGCTTCTTTTTTCATCGAACAATAATAAAATCAAAGGTTCAGATTACTTGCCGATATATCCCTACGAAAATATTGCTGGCCAGAACGGTGAGGCATTAGCAATTACAGATGGCACACTTCGTTTACAGTATGCAGATACTGCTGGAAATGGTAAACTATTGGATTGGCACTATCGCCCGCTCGAAGAATTACAGGAACGTTACCATACTTTTTCATCCAGACTAACAAATTACAAGATGAACCTGGGGATTGATTACAAGATGATCCCCAACCTTAGTTTCTCTATTAATTATACGTTTGATAAAGGAATAAATGAGTATTATGAAAACCAAAAAGCCGATTCATATTACACAAGGAACTTAGTCAATTCATTTACAGAAATTAACCAGGCTACCGGATCTGTTGTAACGCCGATACCACCCGGAGATATATTCATAAATGGAAATAATTCTTACTTTTCTCATTATGGCAGAGGGCAGCTCACTTATAAAAATGAATTTTCAAAAAAACATGCTATTAATGCAATTGCAGGTTATGAAGTAAAAGATTATGAAAATTCACAGTCCTACATCACTCTCTATGGTTATAACGAAGCAACGGCTACAAATATGAATGCCTCAATAAATCCTGTATCATATTTCCCTTATTATTATAATACCAATACTTCCAGAATCCCGATCACGACATCGAATGCCGGTACTGTTGACCGCTATATCTCCTATTTTGCAAATAGCTCATACACTTATGATCAGAAATATATTTTTTCATTCAGTGCACGAAAAGATCAGTCAAACCTGTTTGGCGTAAAGACTAATCAAAAAGGAGTGCCTTTATGCGCTGCCGGTATTGCATGGAATTTAAGCAAGGAAGATTTTTATCGTTTTGGCAAGTTGCCGCACTTAAAAATCAGGGCTACTTACGGGTATAATGGAAATGTAGACAAAACAACATCCGCTTATCTGACAACGCAGGCAGTGAATGGAGGAAACGATTGGGGGATGCCCGTTCTGCAAGTAAACAATCCCCCAAATCCCTCGCTGCGATGGGAGAAAGTAAAGAATATTAATCTTGGACTTGATTTTGGAACAAAAGGATATAAAATATCAGGGACTTTAGATTTTTGGATAAAGGATGGACTGGATTTAATTGGTCAGAGCCCAATCGCTCCTCAAACGGGAGTATCAATTTTTAAAGGTAATTCTGCTAACACACGCTCGAAAGGAATTGACCTGACCTTAAACATAAAAAATATCGATGTACAAGCCTTTAAATGGCAGAGCACATTTTTATTTAATTATAATACTGACAAAGTAATTTGTAATAAAGCGAATAAGGGGACTAATTATAATATTGTACGTGCAAACTATTCTAATCCTTTAGAAGGGTATTCCTATTATTCGATCTTTAGTTATAAATGGATGGGGCTCGACAGTAATGGGAATCCGATGACCTTACTCAATGGGAACACCAGTAAAGATTACGCCGCTATCAGTAATTCAAATAATATAGCAGATCTTGTTTACATTGGCACTTTAAGACCTAAATATTATGGTGCCTTCAGGAACTCATTCCAGTACAGGTCATGGATAATATCACTTAATATTATCTATAAATACGACTTTTATTTTAGAAGACCATCCTTAAACAATTTCGCGCTATACCAAGGCATAGGTTACGCAGGATCTTATGAACAATCTGATTATAATCTGCGCTGGCAAAAACCAGGGGATGAAAACATCACTGACGTCCCTGCATTGGTTTACCCGGCAAAATCCAACAGGGATGACATTTATACTTACTCAGAAATCCTTGTAGAGAAAGCTGATCATATCAAACTCCAGGATATCCGCCTCGATTACCAGGTAAATAAAGAAAAATTAAAGAAACTGCCATTTTCTACACTCAATTTATATCTCTACGCAACTAATCTCGGAACAATATGGAAAGCAACAGATAAAAGAATAGATCCCGATTATCCTGCAGGTTCACCACTGCCAGCAATCACCTCATTAGGCTTTAGAGCCAATTTTTAAATTTGAAAGATGAAACTTTTATATCAATGCCTCCTATTGCTTCTCCTATTCGCTAACTATAGTTGTAAAAAAGACTTTTTAGATGCAAAACCAAGCACAAGCCTTGTTACCCCAAATACATTGTCAGATTATCAGGCCATGCTGGAAAATGTTGATGTGCTAAACAGAGCAACTCCCGGCTTGTTACAATTGGCATCAGATGATTATATTTTTATTGATAATGCCGCGTGGCTGAGCACCTCCTATAACGCTGAGCATACAAGTTATATATGGGCAAAAGATCTGTATGAAGGCCAGAAAGAGATTAAAGACTGGAATGCAGGATATTCAGGTATTTTTATTTGTAACAGTGTTATCGAAGGATTAAATAAGATAGCAGTCAGCCAGTCGAACCAAAAAGAATGGAATAATATTAAAGGCTGGGCACTCTTCATGAGAGCATATCTCTTGTACGATCTGGTAAGAAGTTTTTCTCCAGCGTACGATAGTCAAACAGCTTCCACTGATCTTGGACTACCAATCCGTTTAAAATCTGCAATAGACGAAAATGAACACCGTTCGTCGGTAGAAAAAACTTACAATCAGATTTTCTCCGATTTATCGGAGGCAGATAACTTACTTCTGCCAGAAATCACAATTACTAACAAAGAAAGACCTTCCAAAGTCGCGGTAATGGCATTATATGCCCGAATATATTTGAGTATGCGCAAATATGATAAAGCTGAACAGTATGCCGACAATACGCTTTCTTTTTACAATTTCTTAACTGATTATAATTCTATAGATATCAATGCCAGGATCCCCTTTTCTATGAATAACACAGAGACGATCCTCAATACTACAGTTATAAATAATTATTATAATGTGATATCAGTAGGCGGATTTATTGATGCCGTGACTATCGCCCCGTTGCTATATAATACGTATAGCGAAGATGACCTAAGAAAATATATTTATTTTGGCACTAACCCCTTAACAGGTTCTATATATTTAAAATTTGGATATGCCGGTGCTTATGTTAATTCATTTACAGGACTGGCAACCGACGAAATTTATTTGATAAAAGCAGAATGCCTGTGAGGAAAAATAGAGTAAGTGATGGTATGGCTATGCTAAATACTTTATTAAAAACACGATATAAGGCTAATAATTTCACACCCTTATCGGCAGAAAACCAAACTGATGCATTGAATAAGGTCTTGATGGAAAGACGCAAAGAATTAGTTTGGCGCAGCCTGAGATGGACAGATCTAAAGCGATTAAACAAGGAAGGTGCAAATATAATACTACGGAGGGAGATCAATGGCGACATATATACATTAGCACCAAATGATCCGAAATATGTATTTCCTATTCCCGATGACGAAATTGCCTTGAGCGGCATCCAGCAAAACATCCGTTAATTAATATAAATATGGCCGGCTCATGCAATTTTGCAATTCAGCCGGCCAGTAGTAACAGTTTAAATGATCAGGTATAAACCTCTGTTTGCAGTAGGAGAAAGTTCCAGCCATCCTTCGTTCATATATTCTTCGATATCCTCAGTAAAATATAACGCTTTTGAAGGTATATTCCATCTTCCCAAATCAGTAACTACGTACTTACAATACAGGCCGCTGTTTAAATTGAGACAGCTTCCATTAGCGGTGATCGTCCTTACAAATACACCCGACAGAGGTTGAATCAGGAAATTTTCAGTAATAGTTTTTTTCGCGTTAGTAAACGAACTGCCCCCAACAGCTATCGCTGCCAGTGCTAGGCCAAATAATAGTTTTTTCATAATTGTTGTTTTTTATATTATTGATTAGTTAGTATTCCAAACCCAGCCAGAAGAATAAGAATTGAATTGCACCAAATGTGATCTTCCCAGCTTAAATAAGAAGTTATCCCTCCACAGCTGCATGGAAGGATATCCACAAAAGAAACCATATAAATTAAATAGACAGTGAAAATGAACAGCAGCACAAGCGTACAGTACAAACCAATTTTTTGTGTTGCAGGAACAATTAAGAGAAAGCCAATAATAATATCGAGAGAGATAATTATCACTGCAACTATAGAATGAAAAGTCCCAAATACAGGCACCATATGGAGCCCATTACTAAATTCCTTAAATGTAAAAATCTTGCTCGTTGCCGTATAGATAAATAGTAAAATGAAAAAAGATACAATACCTGTAGTAATTATTTGTCTGGTTTTTTCACCGAAATAAATCGACAATTTTTTCCTTAGAGTTGTTTCCATAATGCTTGAGATTACAAAACGAAGTTACAACACACATTCCCGAAAGGAGTGCTCTCAGTTTCAGAAGTAACTTCACCTGACATTCAGAAATGGCTTAATATCAGTTTAATAGATAAATCAAAAAAATCACCACAACAGCTATTTGTGTGATTATTCCATAATAAATTCTAGATTTGTTTTTGAGAGATGATAACTATTAACACTACCTGCACATGATGGAATACTACCCCATGATGTAATTACAGTATAATGTAAAACACTAACTAAACATATAACTGGAACATATGATAAAACAAAACCTACATGATTATCTCTTGGATCTGGACCCCATGCCAGATGAATTAAAAAACGGTTTAATAAGAAACGAATTGATACGGTTCGTCGATTCCCAGATCAGTACCAGTCACCATAACCACAAAGTCCTCATACTTACTGCCGGAATGATTCCCGATAGAATCTACTTCGTAGAGAAAGGTGTAGTAAGAGGTTACATTGATACTGAAAATGGTAAAGAGAAAACAATTTTTCTCTGGGATGACCACTCTATTATGACTGATGTGGAAAGCTTTATTCATCGCACACCATCTAATATCTACATTGAAGTAATGCCAAATAGTATCCTGACATCAATTTCCTATCAGCAGCTTAACAATATTTTTGAAAGCTTCCCTTATACCAAAAGAATATTAAACAGGCTGCAGGTATACCAAAATGAATACAGTCATAAATGCTTTTATAATTTCGCAAAACCTTCCGCATGGGAGAGATACCAGGAATTGTTAAAGCGGTATCCGCATGTGGAGCAAAAGGTTTCGAAGGAAACCATAGCCTCATTTCTTGAAGTAACTCCTCAATATTTATGCAAGATGATAAAAGAAAACAAGTAAGGAATGGTCAAAAAAAAAACGAACAATTGTAAATAATTTACAATTGTTCGTCAATTCTGGTATCCAGAAGCAGATTCGAACTGCCACGCCTTTGCAAGCGCCAGCCCCTCAAGCTGGTGCGTCTACCAATTTCGCCACCTGGATAGATACGGTAGGGTATTGTGTTGCAAATATAGATTTATTACGAACAGTTTAAAGAGATATTTTAAAAAACTATACCTCGATCTTTAAACCGTCATAGGCAAGCCTGATATTTGAAGGCAGTTCTCTTTGAACATCTTCATGTTTTCCCAGGTTATGACTGATATGGGTAAAATAAGTCATTTCTGCACCGATATCATTGGCAAAAGCAATTGCCTCTTCAAAAGTAAAATGAGAAATATGTTCTTCCCGCTGCAATGCATTTACTACCAAAACTTTAGTACCCCTGATTTTATCTATTGACTGTTGCGGAATTGTTTTTGCATCTGTGATGTAAGTGAAGTCGCCAATTCTGTACCCAAGTATCGGCAGTTTATAATGCATGATATCTAGTGGTATAAACTGTGTTTTCCCGATATTAAAGTTTTCGTTGCTGATCGTATGCATGTTGATTTTCGGCGTACCGGGATAAACTTTTGCTGCGAAAATATACGAAAATTCTCTTTTCAGTGCGTCCTGTACCCTTTCCGTTGCATAGATATCAATGTTCTTTTGCAATAAATAATTGAAGGGTCTGATATCGTCTAACCCTGCTACATGGTCCTTATGCTCGTGTGTGTATACAATTGCATCAAGATCTTTCACTTTTGCCCTTAACATCTGGTAACGGAAATCGGGGCCGCTATCAATAACGATTGTTTTATCTCCCGTTTCCAATAGCATAGAAACACGCAGACGGTTATCTTTAGGATCGTCTGATCTGCAAACTTCACAATTGCATGTGATTACAGGAACGCCTTGTGAAGTACCAGTACCCAGAAATGTGATTTTCAAAATGCGAAAGTTAAAGTCATAATTTCAAAAATAACAAAAAAAGGGGTTAAGACAATTTGCCCGAACCCCTTTTACTAATTAATTATTTATTAACGGAGGTCAACTACCTCTACACCAGGGTATTTCTTAGGATCAAAGGCAAATGTTGATTCCGGAACTTTTACATTCGGTACAAATGTCTTTACATTATAGGTGTACTTGTTCCCGTTTTTGTCGAAGATCAGCACAGTCGCAATTTGTTTAGCAGCTTTATTAATCCCTAAACGGATCTTAAAGTATGATTTTTTGGTATCAATAGGTGACAAATCTATCATCTGATAAACTTTCCCCCCTACTTTTTGCTCCCCGGTAAACAGGTACTTGAATCCTTTTTCATAAAGTGTAAAAATCTGGGCAGGATTAAGTGCGTCACCACTGTTATCTACTACAGAAACCTGTACTTCTTTATCTTTTTTAAGATATGTCCACTGACTTTTCCCGTCACTGATCATATCCTGATCAGTCATCACTACCTTATATTTATTTGCATTCGCTTTTACTAAAAGCGTTCCCTGCTGCGTATCTTTTGATTTGTTTTGCGGACTTTCCAGGGTAAAACTAAAATCAGTTTTAACAATATCATACGATCTGTATTTTTTGCTTACCTCTGCCAGAATAGCCTTTGCTTTTGCATCTGTCTGGGCATTAGCCCCATAATCCAATCCTAATATAACCAGTAACAGCACTACTATCTTCTTCATCTTATCTTTCTTTAGTATTATTTCTTAAGGTTAGTCAAGAACTGTTCCAAAGCGTAATCATCAGGTAATAGTACTTCCCTTGCCTTGCTGCCTTCAAAAGGCCCAACAACACCTGCAGCCTCCAATTGATCAATGATCCTTCCTGCTCTGTTATAGCCCAGTTTCAGTTTTCTCTGGATCAACGAGGTAGATCCCTGCTGGTGCATCACGATCAGACGGGCTGCATCTTCAAACATCGAATCCCGATCGTCCGGGTCAAAGTCAGCTTTAGCAGACTCCGCAGCCTCATCAAGATATTCTGGGAGCTGGTAAGCTTCAGGATAACCGCGCTGGTTTCCAATAAATTCTGATATCCTGTCTACCTCCGGTGTATCTACAAAAGCACACTGAAGTCTGATCAGGTCATTACCTGTAGAGAGCAGCATATCCCCGCGACCGATCAGCTGATCTGCACCGCCACTATCCAAAATAGTTCTGGAATCAATTTTAGACAATACCCTGAAAGCCAGCCTTGCCGGGAAATTCGCTTTAATTGTACCAGTTATAATATTTACTGAAGGACGCTGTGTAGCTAAAACCAGGTGGATACCTACAGCACGCGCAAGTTGAGCAAGGCGGGCAATAGGTGTTTCTACTTCCTTACCAGCCGTCATCATTAAATCTGCAAACTCATCTACGATCAGTACGATATATGGTAAGAACCGGTGTGAGTTGTTAGGATTTAATTTCCTTTTAATAAATTTCTCATTGTATTCTTTCAGGTTACGTACCTGTGCATCTTTCAGCAAATCATACCGCTGGTCCATCTCAATACACAAAGAGTTCAGCGTATGGATTACTTTCTTAGTATCTGTAATGATTGCATCTGCTTCTCCGGGAAGCTTGGCAAGAAAGTGGCGCTCTATCTTATTAAACAAGGTCAGCTCTACTTTCTTAGGGTCCACCAGTACAAACTTCAGCTGCGAGGGGTGTTTTTTGTACAACAGCGATACAAGGATCGCATTGATACCAACCGACTTACCCTGTCCTGTAGCTCCTGCAACCAATAAATGGGGCATTTTTGCCAGATCGGCTATATAAACCTCATTAGAGATGGTTTTACCGAGTGCAATAGGCAGGTCCATTTCTGTTTTCTGAAACTTTTCTGTAGCCAGGATACTGCGCATAGATACCATTTCAGGATGCATATTAGGGACTTCAATACCAATAGTACCTTTTCCCGGCATCGGAGCAATAATACGGATACCCAATGCTGCCAAACTTAAAGCAATATCGTCCTCCAGGTTTTTGATTTTCGAAATCCTGATCCCGGGAGCAGGAATAATCTCATATAAAGTAACCGTCGGCCCAATCGTCGCTTTAATCTTATCAATCTCTATATTATAATGGTTCAGCGTCTCAACGATCTTATTTTTATTCGCTTCCAGCTCATCAGCATTTACAGAGATCTTATTTGAGCCATAATTTTCTAATAAATCAAGGTTCGGGTATTTATAGCTTGCTAAATCCAGTGTCGGATCATAATTACCAAATTGTTCTACCAGTTCTTCAGATTTCTTTTCTTCTTCAGATTTCTCGATCACAAGCTGCGGCTCTTCTTTCGGTTCTTCGTAAACTATTTCTGTGATCGGTTCTACTACAGGTGATAAAATAATTGGTCCGTTTGTTACATTGAGCACGGGCGACCTTGGTGTAACAATCTCCTCCTCTACCGGCTTGTCTTCAAACCGGCTCGGTGTTAATACAATATTTTGCTCTTTTTTACGCTGATTGGCTAAACGGTCATTTAAGGTAAACTCAATAGGCCCGTCTGCTGTCGCAGCACCTTCCTCTTCTTTAACCGGCAGTACTGTTGAGCGGACTGCAACAGGGCGCTCTGTAATCGTATTTCCGTCAGCACGTTCAGAAAAACTGTTAGCCGTAAGGTCTTCACTATGTTCATCTGAAATGATAATATGTTTGCGCTCCGGAAGTTTAAAATCAATATTATAGGCAATAATTAATATCGTTAGTCCTAAAAATGCGATTAGCCCGCCTACACCTGTAACTCCAATCTGGGCAACCAGCAATTTGTTGGTCCAGTAACCTATTTCACCTTCCAGGTAATGTGGCGCATCTGAAAAGAATGAATGTAAAAACCCAAAAGTGAGACAGAAGAACAGTAGAAAAAATAAACTATACCCAAGGGTTTTTTCCATTGCAAAGATCTTCACTTTAAAAAGCAGGCGATACCCCACAATAAAAAATACAAACACAAACAGGAAAGATGATACACCGAACCACTCATAGATAAACTGGTGTGATAGAAGTGCTCCAAATTTGCCCAGCCAATTCTGAACTATAATAGGAATATTATGTTGCTGTAATTCTTCGATAGTTTTAAAAAGATTGCTCCATCCGCCATTGGCATCAATTACATAGCTGTAATCCTCCTGCCAGGTAAATAAATAAGAAGTGAAAGCAACAAGGAAATAAATAGCCAGTATAAGAAAGAAAAGACCAGCAATTTTAAAGATCCTTTCGTCTTGAAAATTTAGTGAGGGCATTCGCTCAAATCTCTCTCTTGGCTCCCTGGATGATGCTCTTGGACCCGGCTTCTCCCCGTATTCGTTTTTGAATGAATTAGATTTAAATTGGTTTCCCTTTACCGACATTTTGCGTACACTATTAATAAACAACAAATATAAAATATATAGTTGTATGTGTCATCTTATTCTAATCTGATGGAGCATAATAATTCCATTTGAACAATTAATCTTCTTAAAGGTCCCAGATCCGTTGCCTTATGCGCTTTATATAATGACGAACATCTAATATCAATGCCGCCATGATATAAAAAATAATGGGAAAGCCCACCGCAAGGAAGGATGAATAGATAAAGAAAAGCCTTATTTTACTGATCGACATATTAAAGCGCGCAGCAATATAAGTGCAGACACCAAAACTTTGTTTCTCGAAATAGGCTACGATGTTCTGAAACATGTTATTAAGTTAAATTGTTCCTTTACCCCAATTGAAATTGAATTTAAAGATTATTTGTCTCAATTGCAATAATCATACCTCAGAATGAAATTCAATGACTGACATTATATTATCTAACTATTGAAATACTTATTTAGTATCACAAACTTTTTCTGTTTCCCAGCAAATCAATACCGATGATACAATTTAAACATTTTTTTTGAGAACAAAACTTCTTATTTAATTCCAGCACTGCCTGAGAATCATAGGCATGGCGCAACTTCATGCCCGCTTGCTGATAATTTAAAAGAATTGCATTTCGCTCGCTGGGTATAGTTTTTAATAGTGTAAATGCTCTTTCTATGAATTGCGGACGACCACTATATTGGCCATAGGTGTATAATATGAGGGAAACGGTATTGATCACAATGTTCTCAATAGAATGCTTGCCAAGTCGTGTAGAGCCCTCCTTACATTCTCTGTCAAAATCTGAATGGTTATTCCAGTAAGCATGGGCAGCGTAAACAGAAAACATTTCTTTGATCTCTTTCAGATCAGAGTTTTCCAGTATTTTCGAAAGACTATGTTTAGTTCCTGCAAGTAATGAAGCGGCTTGTGCAATTCTCCAAACCGGAAAGTTTTGCGGGTGTATGCGCATGAATTTCCACAGGGACACGTCGATACTTTTCAGCTGGTACTTTTTCTGCAGGAACACAAAGGCCGTCTTCAGCTGCCGGGGATAGTCGTCTTTAAAATCCCTTTCAAGGAATCCCGCAACACCAAATAGCAAAGCGGCAACTTGCAGTGGCTGGTCACTGTACCTGCCAATAAGTGTACTGGGCACTGCATCCGCCAGCAATTCAAAAGGAACAGCATTCACTTTAAACCCAAAATTGCGCATCAGTAAATAATAATATGTTTCATTCCAGTTATTATTATTTTGCTGCATCTTATCATAAACATCCGCTGCTCTTCCTGCAAGCCGCTTTTTAATCATTTTTTCCAGCATCTCATCAATCCTCAGCCGGTCAACATCTTTAATCTGGTTTGAACAGGGGAAAAAATTTCTTCCTCCAATCAGCTGCAGGTAATTATTAAGCAGAGATTCTGGAACAAGTTCTTTAAGAATCAGTATAGGGATCAGCGTACCGTCCGTCCTGCGAATCTCAATATCATCTTCATATACGGCATGTAGCACTACAGTATCGTAAGACTTGTCCTTTTGATGTCCGTGTAGCTGCCAGTCTGAAGATTTAAGATGGATCTCTACATTTCCTGCCCAGAGTTGTGGGCCGATCCTGAGCTTAGCCAGTGTAAAATCTGGTCCGGCATCGGTATTTTTGACGCCTGGATGAATAATCTGTAATGGCTGACCGTCCTTACAGTAAACATCCAGGCGTTTAAATAGCCGGTATTGCCATATATAGTGCAAAAAATCTTCATTAAGCTGCATGGCTGCCAACTTAATCCCAACACGGTTACGGTTGGTTAAAAAAGATTAATAAGTGCTGTAAATTAGAATTGTAATATTAAATCAAGGCAGCTTTTTCAAGTATCTCCTGCATTTCTAATTGTAATTTCAAAGCCTCTTCTCTCGCTTTTTCTGCAAAGTCTTCTCCTTTACCAGCGTAAATAATTCCACGCGAAGAATTAATTAATAAACCGCAGCTGGCGTTGAGACCAAATTCACATACGTCAGCCAGGCTGCCCCCCTGTGCCCCTACCCCGGGTACCAATAAGAAATTATCTGGTGCCAAACGCCTGATATTCGCAAATTCAGATCCCCGTGTTGCACCCACTACATACATTAAACGTTCGCTGTCTGCCCAGGCCGATGAGGTTTTGATCACCTGCTCATACAGTTTTCCATCAGCTGTATCCAGCACCTGGAAATCATGATGGCCTTCGTTGGAGGTAGCAGCCAGCAAAATCACCCACTTATCATCATGTGTTAAAAATGGGGTCACAGAATCTTTCCCCATGTAAGGGGCAACAGTAATCGAGTCGAAACTCATACCGGATTTCTCTTCATTGAAAAAAGCATCTGCATACATTGCCGAAGTATTGCCGATATCACCTCTTTTGGCATCCGCAATTGTAAAAATATCTTTAGGAATATAAGACCAGGTTTTCAATAAAGTTTCCCATCCTTTTAAACCTCTGGATTCATAGAATGCTGTGTTCGGTTTATAAGCAACGCACAGATCTTTTGTTGCATCAATAATTTGTCTGTTGAACTCAAATATCGGATCTTCAAAACTTAAAAGGTGTTTAGGTATATTTTCCAGCACCGGGTCGAGGCCCACGCACAAAAACGATCTTTTTGTTTTTATCTGTTCAAATAGTTGCTTCTTATTCATTTGGAGTTAGATTATGCGCAAATATGCCAAATTTTCTACAGGTATTTGAAGATGAGTTTTACACATCATTAGTAATTTCTTTATAACATTTTCAAATTTTACTTGCAGATTAAGTTACAAATACATACAATTGCAACATAATTCTCAAAGTTTATCTGATCATTTCCAGAAAATCTCACAAAAATTTGTTCTTTTCCCAAATTCACAATTGCATTTTTTGCTTTGATATGCTGATAAATACGTTTATAAAAATTTCTCTACACCCACATAATGTTTAACAAAACAGAATTAAATGAAAAACTTACTGCTGAATTGCGGGAGTTAGCAAAATCTCACGGCATCTTAAATGCTGATGATTTGCGCAAAGCTGAATTGGTTGAAGTTATTCATCAAATAAGCGAGCAACAACCAGAAGCTCCATCAGCAACTGAATCTGCTCCTGCAGCTACAAATGATGCTGCTACACCAAATCCGGTAAAAACGGCAAAACCAAAGGCCGCAAAAACTAATGCAGCAGATAAAACAGTTAGAAAAAGAACCCGCATCTCTAAAGACGAGGCTGCCGAAACACCAGGTAACACAGGAAACACATTCAATAGGGCTTCCCTGTTTGACGCCCCTGCTTCCGACGAGCAGCAACAGCCAGAAACTGTAACTGCAGAACCAGCTGCGGAACAGGTAAAGCCAGATTTAGCCGCACCTACCGCTAAAAGAGAAGAAACGCAAACTGCGCCAGCTCCGGTTCAGGCTCCTGCAAACAACGAAAATAAAAAGCCTAAACAGCCGAGAGAGGACAACAGGCCTAAAAATAACAATAACAACCAGAAGCAAAACGAAAACAGTTACTCTAACCTTGATTTTGATAATACAATCATAAATGAAGGGGTGCTGGAAATAATGCCAGACGGTTATGGTTTTTTAAGATCAGCAGATTATAATTACCTTTCTTCTCCTGATGATATTTATGTTTCCCAATCACAAATCAAACTTTTCGGTCTTAAAACCGGAGATACAGTAAAAGGAAGTATCCGCCCGCCTAAAGAAGGTGAAAAATATTTCCCGCTGGTCAGGGTAGAAACAATAAACGGCCGTTTACCTGCCGATGTAAGAGACAGGGTCCCTTTTGATTACCTTACGCCATTATTTCCTACAGAAAGATTAAATCTTTTCACAGAAACAAACAACTACTCTACTCGGATCATCGACTTGTTCACACCAATTGGTAAAGGACAGCGTGGTTTGATCGTTGCACAGCCAAAAACAGGTAAAACAAATCTGCTGAAAGAGGTAGCTAACGCAATCGCAAAAAACCATCCTGAAGTTTACCTGATCATTTTACTGATCGACGAACGTCCGGAAGAGGTTACAGATATGGCAAGAAGTGTACGTGCAGAAGTTATTGCATCTACATTTGATGAGCCTGCTGAACGTCACGTTAAAATCGCCAATATTGTATTGGAAAAAGCCAAACGTCTGGTAGAATGCGGGCATGATGTGGTTATACTACTGGATTCAATTACCCGTCTTGCACGTGCTTACAATACTACCGCCCCAGCATCAGGTAAAATTTTATCAGGTGGTGTAGACGCAAATGCTTTACATAAACCAAAACGTTTCTTTGGAGCCGCACGTAATATCGAAAGAGGTGGTTCATTAACTATCCTTGCTACTGCTTTAACAGATACAGGTTCGAAAATGGACGAAGTAATCTTCGAAGAGTTTAAAGGTACAGGTAACATGGAGCTTCAGTTAGACCGTAAATTGTCTAACAAACGAATCTTCCCTGCTATTGACATTACCGCTTCAAGTACGCGCAGAGACGATCTGTTACATGACAGAGATACATTACAAAGAGTATGGATCCTGCGTAACCACCTGGCAGATATGAACGCCCAGGAGGCAATGGAGTTTGTTCAGGCACAAATCAAGAACACTAAATCTAATGAGGAGTTCTTAATTTCAATGAACAGCTAATCCCAATATGAAACTATCATCAGCTTACCATTTACCAACCGTAATACATAAGCTGATGATGGTTGCATAACAATTCATATTCTCTAATGAAACCATCATAAGCATCCCCTTACAAACAGCAATGAACATGCTTATGATAGCTTCATAACCGATAAAAGACAATTATATATTCTAATGAAAAGACACATTCCTAATGCATTAACTTGCGCCAACCTCCTTTCCGGATGCATAGGCGTAGTTTATGCATTTAAAGGCGATCTTAGTACTGCGGCTTATGCAGTACTTTTTTCCGGAATATTTGATTTTTTTGATGGTTTTGTAGCAAGGTTGCTCCATGTGAAATCGCCGATTGGCAAAGAACTGGACTCACTGGCAGACATGGTCAGCTTTGGTTTCTTACCAGGAGTTGTCATGTTCCAGCTGTTATCACAAAGTGATTTTTCTTCCCCGTATCTTCCCTATATCGGTTTTATGATCACCATATTTTCTGCCCTGCGCTTAGCAAAGTTTAATATTGATACGCGGCAGACAGAAGATTTTATAGGATTAAACACACCAATGAATACGCTGTTTATTGTTTCGCTGCCATTTATTCAGCGTGATTATCCCGGATTGATAGGCTCTTCATTAATGCTGGTTGCACTGACAGTAATCATGAGCTTTTTACTGGTCAGCGAAATCAGAATTTTTTCTTTGAAATTTGGTTCCCTGGAATGGGCACAAAATAAGGTTAAGTTTATCTTTCTTATTCTATCAGCTATATTGATTGCCTTTCTCAAATTTGCGGCAATACCATTTGTACTGATCCTCTACATCAGTACTTCCATTATACATTTCAGAAATATCCCCAAACAAGAAGCATAAGTCAATTTCTGATTAACGGAAAATCAGGGATGCTATAGATTAAATAAGAAGCTGTTTAAAGCCTTTTCTCTAATACAGCTTTTGCTTCGTCAAGTTGGCGGTAAAGCACGTTTGCAAAGTCGTTAAACTCCTGAAATGCTCGTGGCATATCTTCAAGGTCCTTCTCTTCACGGGCACTATTCTCAATATACTGAAGATGGCCGCGCGCGTCTTCCCTGCCTACGTACGATAATGTAGGTTTTATTTTATGGGCATGCCCCGCCGCTTTTTCCCAGTCTTTTGCAGCAATTGACTGCTCCAGATCTGAAATGTACAGTGGAGTCTGCGACTTGAACATATCGATCATTTCAATCATAAATTCTGCACTATCACCAGACATATCACTGAGATAAGAAAGATCAAGCGGACTGTTATTTTTTTCTAAGTCAATCATTGTAGAACAAAACTAATTAAAAAATAATATAATCAGGATATTTTAGTTACTGTCAAACTATCTCTTAAATTAGATAAAATAGTCAAAACGTTTTGTTTAAGGACAGGGTGGATCACCTCTGCTGCAATTTCTGAAAGGGGCTCTAGTACAAATCTGCGTTCCTGCATATAGGGATGCGGAATTTTAAGGCGTTCTCCATCATCAACACACTCCTCACCATACAAAATGATATCAATATCGATCAGTCTCGCCCCCCACTTATCTTTCCTTACCCGACCCAGATCTTCTTCGATACCGAGTATTGTTTTTAACACTTCATGTGCTGTTTTACTAGTATTTACACCTACAGCCAGGTTCAGAAAAGATGGCTGATCTTCGTTTCCCCAGGCGGCAGTTTCATAGTATGATGATTTGGAGACGAGCACTCCCAGCTGTTTGTTTATACGGACGATTGCCTCTTCAATAATACCCCTTCTGTCCCCTAAATTACTTCCCAGTAACAAATACACGATTTTGCATTCTAATAGCATATAAAAGCCTGATTCATTTAATATCTTTACAAATTAATCATTAAACTTCCACATGAGAGAATTTTTCAAATATGTTTTCGCTACTGTAGTAGGAATAGTAATTTCTACTGTCGTTATAATTTTTCTGTTTTTTATTATTATAGCTGGCATTGTCGCTTCTATCGATGATGATAAAACCGTAGATGTGGCAAGCAATAGCGTCCTTTATCTAAACCTGGACCAGAGCATTAAAGAACGCACACCAAATAAAACATTCGATAATCTGCCCTTAGTGGGTTCAGGAGGCAGTAAAAGCATTGGATTTAATGATATTATCAGGGCGTTGAAAAGAGCAAAAACTGATGACAATATCGAATGCATCTACTTGAATGTAAGCTCTCCCGGCGCAGGAAAAGCAACTTTAAAGGAAATCAGGGATGCCTTGATCGATTTCAAAACAAGCAAAAAGAAAATCATTGCTTATAGCGAGGTTTATACCCAGGATGCATATTACCTGGCTTCTGTTGCAGATAAGGTTTACCTGAACCCGCAAGGTGCTTTAGAGTTTAAAGGCTTCAGTTCACAGTTAACTTTTTTTAAGGGAGCTATGGAAAAGATCGGTGTCGAAGCACAGATCATCCGTGTAGGAAATTACAAAAGTGCTGTAGAACCTTTTATCAATGATAAAATGAGCGAGTATAACCGCAAACAGGTTTCTGCATACCTTGGCGGATTATACAATACCTTTTTAGAGGGCATCGCCAAATCCAGAAATATCCCAAAAGACAGTTTGTATGTGTATGCAGATACGTACAGGATTCAACAGCCTGCTGACGCTGTAAAGTATAAAATGGTTGATGGACTGAAGTATAAAGATGAAGTAATCGATGAGCTGAAGTCCCTCAGTGAAACCGGTAAAAAAGAGACATTATCGACAATAACTATCAATGATTACGCAAATAATCAAAAAGCTGAAAATAGCGACAGTAAAAACAAGATCGCTGTAATTTATGCTAATGGCGATATTACTGGTGGTGAGGGCAATGATGAGTCTATTGGTTCTGAAAGGATTTCCCGGGCTATTCGTAAAGCAAGAATGGACGAAAATATAAAAGCTATTGTGCTAAGGGTAAATTCTGGTGGTGGCAGTGCACTTGCTTCTGATGTAATCTGGAGAGAAATCGTACTGAGTAAAAAAGTTAAGCCTGTAATTGCTTCTTTTGGTGATGTAGCCGCTTCCGGTGGTTATTATATTGGTTGTGCTGCTGATTCAATTTTTGTACAGCCGAATACAATTACTGGCTCAATCGGGGTATTTGGTATTATTCCTAATTTCCAGAACTTGCTGACTAATAAGCTGGGGATTACTTTTGATGGTGTTAAGACTGGTCAGTATGCTGATATTATGAGTGTGAACCGTCCTTTAACGGCAGGCGAGCGTTTGATTATACAGACTGATGTAAACCATGTATATGATAGTTTTATTACACGAGTGGCAGACGGACGGAAAAAGTCCAAATCATATATTGATTCTATCGGCGGCGGGCATGTATGGATTGGTACGGACGCTGTTAAAATTGGTCTGGCGGATAGGATCGGCAGTTTTAATGACGCAATAGCGGCAGCAGGAAAAAAAGCGAAATTGAAAGAATACCGGATTGTTGAGTACCCGGCTAAAATCGATCCTATTAAATCTTTACTGGACGACGCGACAGACAATGTGAGAATCTACTATGCAAAAAAAGAGTTCGGAGAGAATTTTAATTTATATCAACAACTAAAAAAAGCAATGGTTAATGCTGGTGTTCAGGCACGGATGCCGTTCGAAGTTAACATTCAATAACAAACTATACTGATAACTCACAAAAACAGGTCCGCTTGAATTAGCTATTTATTCAAGCGGACCTGTTTTTTGCAATTTTTATATCACCGTCTTCCAACCCGGGTGCACAGGCAGATAAGTACTATTTGCAGGTTTGCTTTTTGGATGGATAGTGATCGCACTGCAGGTATCATCCTGGATATCAAATGCGATACCTTTATTAACATCATCATAAACGGACATAGTATCTTTTGTTTTTTCGTTTACATATTTCATCGTCCGCTTAAGCGATGGATAAAGGAATTGCAGCTTTGATAGTTTGATCCCGGTATGTACACCATCTGTTGTGCTGAATTCATGTGCGGAAACGGAAAATTGTTTCACCACCTTAAGTACCATATTGCTATCCCGGTAAGAAGAAAAGATGGTTACAGGATCTCTCAATGTAGAGTCTGAACTGCTTTTTGTATACCAGATTCCAAGGGCACTTCCCATAGCAGCATCACCGTCATCGGCATTGCCTAATTTTTCGAAAACATCCTGCATATCCTGACCGAGATAGATTTCTCCTGCACGGTTTCCGGGGATGATGAGCTTAGCAGAGTCTATTCTTTCAATTTCATGATCGGCTATGGTGCCATTGTGCATTTTTTCTTCTTTTTTCTGATCGGATGTAGAATGGCAGGCTGTCGCCAGACAAAGCAATCCAGCTGCTATAGAACTGATATATTTCATATGTTCAATTACCAAAAAACTGTGCCATAAGTACAAATCTGGCGAAAATCGCATCTTTTTATTTATTTTAGCAGCCGATGGAAAATAAGAGCATAGCGCGCAGTTTCCGACTCCTTTCACAGTTGATGGAGTTGCACAATGAAAATTCTTTTAAAATAAAGACGGTAGCAAATGCTGCTTTAAAAATAGATAAACTGCCTTTTTCTATTAGTAGTAAAACACTGGAAGAAATTGAACAGATCGAAGGATTAGGTAAAAGTACTTCTGCTAAAGTTTGGGAATTACTGCAAACGGGAACAATGACTGATCTCCAGCATATTCTTGCCAATACCCCCGATGGGATTGTCGATATGCTGGGGATTAAAGGGATTGGCCCGAAAAAGATCCTGATCATCTGGAAAGATCTTGGAATTGAAAACATTGGAGAGCTGTATTACGCTTGTAACGAGAACCGGCTGATCGAAGCAAAAGGTTTTGGTCTAAAAACGCAGGAAGAAATTAAAAAGGTCATTGAATTTAAAATGGCCGCCGAGGGTAAGTTTTTATTTGCGCATTCAGAGCATTTAGCGGAGAGCCTGAAAGCTGAACTGTTAATTTGGCTGACAGCGATAGAGCCTGCTCCGTTATTAACCATAGCAGGGGCGTTCAGACGCTATTGTGAAATCATCGAGGAACTTGATTTTGTAATCGGTTCCGATGTTGCCGAATCAGTTATTGAACAGCTTCCAGCCTTTGCTTCCCTCCCATTTGAACAAAAGACGGAAAACCTGTTTATTGCAATGAGTCCTTTCGGTTTAAAAATCCAGATACATGTTTATCCTAAGTCCGATTTTGCAGTAAATTTATTTAAGCTGACTGGTAACGAAGCACATGTTTCTGCAGTACTTTCACTAGCTGGTGATGGCCCCTTTACAGATGAAAATGAAATATATGCTAATGCAGGTCTCGCGTTCGTAACCCCGGAATTAAGAGAAGGCTTAAACGAAGTTGAACTTGCAAAGACCAATCAGCTGCCAAACCTGATCGTTTATGAAGATTTGAAGGGAAGTTTGCACAATCACTCTACCTGGAGCGATGGTGTTCATACATTAGAGCAGATGGCCGTTTATTGCAAGGATACACTTAACCTGGAATATCTTGGCATGTGCGACCACTCCAGATCGGCTTTTTATGCTAATGGCTTAAACGAGCAGCGAATTTATGCGCAACACCAGGAAATTGATGCATTAAATGCTAAACTGGCACCCTTTAAGATATTCAAAGGAATTGAAAGCGATATCCTGAATGATGGATCATTGGATTATAGTGACGATATCCTGAAGACTTTTGATTTTGTAGTAGCATCTGTCCACAGTAACCTGAGAATGGATGAACAAAAAGCAACTGCGCGTTTGATAAAGGCTATTGAGAATCCTTATACCACAATATTAGGCCACCCGACAGGCCGTTTATTGCTAAGCAGAAAAGGTTATCCTATCGATTACATTAAGGTTATTGATGCCTGTGCAGCAAATAACGTAGTAATAGAGATTAATGCAAACCCGCTTCGTTTAGACCTGGACTGGCGATACCACCGTTATGCTTTACAAAAAGGAGTTCTCCTATCTGTTAATCCCGATGCTCACCGCATGGAAGGTTTCAGGGATATGCATTATGGTGTATATATCGGCAGAAAAGGAGGCTTGGAAGCCAAACAATGCCTTAATGCATTTACCCTTACGGAGATCACCGATTATTTCAATAACCAAAAAATAATATAATGCCTACCTTTGAAGTTATGATGAGTACGCTGTGCAATAAAATATTTCAGGATGTAATTAATGATTACCACCTGCACAACAATATCGACCATCCCATTGCAAATCCTTACAGCGGCAACACTATAGAGCACCTGCTTTATCTTAAGTGCTGGATTGATACCGTACAATGGCACATGGAAGATGTGGTCAGAAATCCGGAAATTAACCCGGTAGAGGGACTACAATGGAAGAGGCGCATCGATCACTCCAACCAGGAAAGAACTGATGTGGTAGAATACATTGACAGTTATTTTCTGGAAAAATTTGCTGGTGTTAAACCAGTAGAAAATGCAAAGATCAACTCCGAAAGCCCGGCCTGGGTAGTTGACAGATTATCTATATTGGCTTTAAAGGTATACCATATGAAGGAAGAAACTTTACGTAGTTCTGCTGATCCATTGCACATTGAGGCTTGTACTGTTAAACTCAACATTCTTTTAAACCAGAGAACGGATCTTTCCACAAGTTTGGACGAACTGATTGCCGATATAGAATCCGGACAAAAATTCATGAAGGTGTATAAACAGATGAAAATGTATAATGACCCTTCACTAAACCCGGTACTTTACCAGGCCAAATAAGAAATGCCAAAGCAGCCAGGCATATTGATTATCCGTTTTTCTGCGATGGGAGATGTAGCAATGACAGCTCCCGTCCTCAAAGAATTTTCCCAGCAACATCCCGAGGTTAAGCTTACGGTAGTTAGCCGTAAGTTGTTCGCTCCGTTTTTTAACGGAATTCCTGGCTTGCAGTTCCATCCGTTCGATCCTAAGGGTAATCATAAAGGGTTTTTCGGGTTACTGAAGCTCTTCATGGAATTGAGAAAATTGGATATCACCGCTGTGGCCGACCTTCATAATAATCTTCGCAGCCGTATTCTTGGTTTCCTGTTTTTCTTTTGTGGTATAAAAACCGTAAGAGTGGACAAAGCCAGGGCAGAGAAAAAACAGCTGACCAGGAAGGTAGATAAGATACTAAAACCTCTTTTACCAATGACTGAAAGATATGCGGGGGTTTTTGCACACCTGGGTTATCCGTTTCATTTATCACACCATCTTCATCAATTACCAGCAGACCAGTTAAGCACAGAGATCAAAAAGCTGACCGGCCCGCGTGGAAGCCAGAAATGGATTGGTATCAGTCCATTTGCACAGCACCTTCAAAAGGTGTATCCATTAGCCAAAATGGAGAAAGTGCTACTGACATTAGCTGGCTTAGGTCACCAGCTTTTAATTTTTGGCGGCGGAAAAGAAGAGGAATCCATAGCCTCAAAATGGACCAATCAACATGTTAACATTCGATCTGTAATCGGAAAGATCAGCCTCGAACAGGAACTGGCGCTGATATCCAATCTCGACCTGATGGTAAGCATGGATTCTTCAGGAATGCACCTGGCTTCGCTGAAAGGTATTCCGGTAGTTTCTATATGGGGTGCTACACATCCTGACGCAGGCTTCCTGGGTTACGGACAATTGTTGAATGATGTAGTACAAACAGATTTATATTGCAGACCATGTTCAGTTTATGGGAATATCCCATGTTACAGGGGAGATTTCGCTTGTATGAACAATTTATCAGAAACAATTGTTATCAATAGCATAATCAACAAACTCGACCATGGCTAAACAACTTCTAATTATCAGGCACGGTAAATCCGATTGGGCAGAACCGGGAACTTCAGATTTCGACCGTCCATTAAACCACCGCGGAAATAAAAATGCGCCAGAAATGGCAGAACGCATAATTAGAAAAGAGCTGGTACCAGAATTAATTGTGAGCAGTCCGGCAAAAAGGGCAATTACCACTGCCGGCCATTTTGCTGCTACCTGGCAAATACCAATTACCAATATTCAGCAAGAAGCCACAATTTACGAAGCTAATGTTACTGCCTTATTACAGGTAATCAATAAGTTAAGTAATAATGTAGAAAGAGTGGCACTGGTTGGTCATAATCCCGGACTTACCGATTTTATCAACTACCTGGCCGATGCACATATTTATAATTTGCCAACAGCTGGCGTTGTGGTGATAGATTTCCTATTTGATGACTGGTCATTGATTAGTCAGCATACAGGAAGTCTATTCTTATTTGATTGTCCTAAAAAAACCGAATGCTCCTAAAAATGGAGGTGCTTTACGGTCAATCCATTATTGATCAGCTGTTTCAGGGAATCAATACCAATCCTTAGATGTGTTTCCACGTAGGTGTTAGTAACATTACTATCGCTTTCTGCTGTTTTTACACCCTCAGGGATCATTGGTTGGTCGGATACCAGCAGCAACGCTCCTGTAGGGATTTTATTCGCAAAACCTGTAGTAAATATTGTTGCAGTTTCCATATCAACAGCCATTGCCCTCAGCGTTTTCAGGTATTTCTTAAACTCCTTGTCATGCTCCCAAACCCTGCGGTTGGTCGTATAACAAGTACCTGTCCAGTAATCACGGGAATGATCACGAATTGTAGTAGATATCGCTTTTTGCATTGCAAAAGATGGTAATGCAGGTACTTCTGCCGGCATGTAATCATTAGAAGTCCCCTCGCCCCTTATCGCTGCGATAGGAAGGATGAGGTCACCCAGTTGATTTTTCTTCTTTAAACCACCGCATTTACCCAAGAACAAGACCGCTTTAGGTTTAATTGCACTGAGCAAATCCATCATGGTGGCAGCGAGCGGACTTCCCATTCCAAAATTGATAATGGTAATCCCATCTGCGGTTACACTTTGCATCGGCTTCTCCAGTCCCATGATCGGTGCATTGTCATGCCATTCCGAAAACATCTGCACGTATTTACTGAAATTGGTCAGCAAAATATATTGACCGAACTGCTCTAATGGTCTTCCTGTATACCTCGGTAACCAATTTTGCACAATCTCCGCTTTGGTTTTCATACCCGATTTTACCGGAGATTCTACCTCTTTAACCTTTTTAGCTTTTTCTGCGATAGCTTCGTCTTTTTTTACTTCTTTTTCTTCATTCATAGGGTATAATTATTAGTTAACATTAATTTTTAAAGCACCGTGCTATCTCCAATGCTTTAGTTCATGAGGGCCATTGCGGAGCAATACCCTTAGAAACAATATATAAAAAAAAATCCCCGTTTTCACGGGGATTCATTTTTTAAGCAGCTTTCAACTTTTTAAAGTCGGCTTTTTCAAATTTCTCTACCGCATAATCGAGCGAGATAACCAGCTCCTTTATACTTGTATCGGAGGGTATATCAAACATTGCATCGAGCATAATAGCCTCGCAAATGGACCTTAATCCCCTGGCGCCAAGCTTGTATTCCATAGCCTTATCTACAATAAAGTCTAACACCTCCTCTTCAAATACCAATTTCACACCTTCAAATTCAAACAATTTGACATACTGACGGAACAATGAGTTTCTTGGTTCTGTCAGGATATTTCGCAAAGCCTGTTTATCCAAAGGATTAAGGTGTGTCAGTACCGGAACACGCCCAATCAGTTCAGGGATCAGACCAAAGGATTTTAAATCCTGAGGAGTAATGTATTTATAAAGATTATCCAGGTCGAGCTCAGTATCATCTTTCTTCACCTTGTAACCTACAGCTTGTGTACGTAGTCTGTTTGCAATTTTACGTTCAATACCATCAAACGCACCACCGCAGATAAACAGGATGTTGTTCGTATTAACAGGGATCATTTTCTGGTCCGGATGTTTACGGCCACCCTGAGGCGGAACGTTTACAATTGTACCTTCCAGAATTTTTAATAAAGCCTGTTGTACACCTTCTCCTGATACATCTCTGGTAATTGAAGGATTATCACTTTTACGTGCAACTTTATCCACCTCATCAATATAAACGATACCGCGTTCTGCAGAAGCTACATCATAATCCGCCGCTTGCAACAAACGGGTAAGGATACTTTCTACATCTTCCCCGACATAACCTGCCTCTGTTAATACAGTTGCATCACAGATACAGAAAGGTACATGCAGTATTTTGGCAATTGTCTTTGCAAGTAATGTTTTACCTGTTCCGGTTTCGCCAACCAGCATAATGTTTGATTTTTCAATCTCCACCTCATCCTGATCTACTTTTTGTCCTAATCTTTTGTAATGGTTATATACCGCTACAGAAAGTACTTTCTTAGCATCATCCTGTCCAATAACGTACTGGTCAATATGCGCTTTAATTTCCATTGGTTTTAAAAGGGTCACTGATGGATCCAGAGACTTTGACTGTTTATTGCCAAATTCCTGCAGCACCAGCTGATGGGCCTGCGTCACACATTTATCGCAAATGTATGCATCAAGCCCTTCAATAAGCATCAAAGTATCCTGCTTACTTGATCCGCAGAAAGAGCAACGGGATTCTTTTGTCTGTTTAGCCATTATCTATTTTTTATCGGTATTCGAACCTAAAACTTCGTCAATCATTCCGAAGCTTTTAGCCTCATCTGCTTTCATCCAGTAATCACGGTCCGAAGCTTTTTCAACCCATTCGTAAGTTTGTCCTGAGTGATCAGAAATGATATCATATAATTCTTTTTTCAATTTCAGCATCTCTCTCAAGTTGATCTCCATATCAGAAGCTACACCCTGAGAACCACCTGAAGGCTGGTGGATCATCACACGCGAGTGTGGCAATGCCGCACGTTTACCTTTAGCACCTGCGACCAATAATACTGCCCCCATTGAGGCTGCCATACCAGTACAGATTGTAGCAACATCAGGAGTGATATATTGCATCGTATCATAAATACCTAATCCTGCATATACAGAACCGCCCGGTGAGTTGATATAAATCTGGATATCCCTGTTGTTGTCTGTAGACTGCAGGAATAATAATTGTGCTTGTATGATATTTGCGTTACCATCATGGATAGCGTCACCTAAAAAAATAATCCTGTCCATCATTAAACGCGAAAACACGTCCATCTGAGCAACATTTAACTGACGCTCTTCAATGATATATGGAGTCATACTTTTTGGAGAACTGTTTGTGTGACCAATATAACGGTCAACGTTTAAACCGTTAATACGGTGATGTTTAACTGCGTATTTTCTGAATTCGTCTTTATCTATATTCATCTGTGTATATTGATTTTATTGCTTTATTTATTTGTTACTATGACCAATGTAATTAAACTAAGTTGGTAAATTATTTGGTTATTGTAAAATTAAATAGCTGTCTTATAGATAAGGCGGCTTTTATGAAGCCGCCTTATCAGTCAAATTGAACGAAATAAGAAGAATCCGTTAACCAGATTAAACCATTTCTGTAAATTTGTTATAAGCTATATCTTTTTGTTCCAAGGTTGCAACCGACTGGATGTATTCAAACACTTTAATCGCTTTCACTTCTTCGAAGATACGGTTACCATTGTCTTTTTCCTGAAGGAACGTTGTAGTATACTGTGCAAGCTGCTCTTCCGGCATAGGCGCTGGGCTATACATCCTGAACTGCGCGTCTAAACGCTGTTTTGCTGTTTCAAATACGTCTTTGTAATCGATTTTGATTTCATTGTCTGTAATGATCTTGTTTTCGATTAAAGTCCATTTCAGGTTTTTAGCGAAATCATCATAACCTTCAGCAAGTTCAGCGTCAGAAACTTTATCGTTTGTAGCTTTTAACCACTTACGTAAAAATGCATCAGGCAGATCAATTTTCACTGATTCCGTTAATTGAGTGTACATATCATTCTGCAACTTACGATCTGCATCCTGTTTAAACATACCTTCAATTTCTTCAGTGATTTTTGCAGTGAAACCAGCTTCGTCAGTTACTACACCTTCACCAAATATTTTATCAAAGAACTCCTGGTTCAAATCAGCTTCTCCCAAACGGTTAACGTTTTTAACCGTTACCTGGAATTTAGAAGTCAGATCCTTAACTTCTTCTTCACCTATGTTCAGCAATTTTGCAATTACTGCTGCATTTCCTTCAAAAGCTTTCTGAACATCTAATTCAAATACATCATCTTTTTTCAATCCGATCAAAGATTTTAATATCGTTGCATCTTTAACCAGATCAAGACGGATAGAACCAGTACTGGTTATCCCGCCTTCAAAAACTGAACCATCCGGAGAAAGCTGTGTTAAATCGGCATAAAGGACGTCATCATCTGCCGAAACTTCCGGGTTTGTCATTTTGCCATAGCTGCGACGGATGTTTTTGATACGGGAGGCTAATGTTTCTTCATCCGCTTTTACAACATATTGTGTAAATTTATCTTTAGCAGTGATGCTGATATCAAATTTAGGAGCAAGACCCAATTCGTAATCAAATTCGAATTCATCTGTACCATCCCATTTAAAATCTTTAGCGTTGTCCAATACCGGAACAGGCTGACCAAGAATTTCAACTTTACTATCTGTAAGGTATTTATTCAGGTTTTCGCTAAGTAAGGTATTTATAGTTTCTACCAGGATGCTTTTACCATGCATTCTTTTTATGTGCGCCGGCGGAACCATTCCTTTACGGAAACCTGCGATAGTAGATTTTTTAGCTTGTTCTTTTATAGTTTTGTCGACCTTTTCAGTGTAATCTTCAGGCGAAATTTTAATTTTTACAACCGCGTTTAAGTCGTCGATTTTTTCCTGTGTAATATTCATCTTTCTGAATCAATGTTTTAAAATGTCATTATTAAAAACTTCTCCCCCGAAAATACCGGAGGACGTTTTTATGCGGACAAAGAGTTTCTCTCTTCTTACCGTCCCTCTTGAGAGGTGCCAAAAGTATTACTTTTTCTTGAATTAGACATAGTTAAATAATAAAATGTGTTGCTTATGTGATTATTTATGCTAGTATCAGGGGGCCATTGTCTGGTTTACCTCGTTATTATCAGTAATGGTAAGGTTAACAAAATGGTAATCCTTCCATGCACTTTCCTTAATCCCCAAAAGTTATTTTCGAAGCTTACATAAAAATTCACATGAAAAAACTTCTGCCAATTCTTTTCCTGTCCCTAGCTTTTGTTAGCTGTAAAAAAGACAACCCGGTTACTCCTCCCGATGAGGTTACAGTAAATGAAGATGCTGCCACATTTTCTGAAATCAGCTCTATTGATATTGGTGATACAGGTGCAGCAGAGATCACTGCATATGACCCCTTAACACAGCGCCTGTTTGTAGTTAACAATGGAACGGTCAATAAAATTGATGTGATCGACTTTAAAGACCCTCTAAATATGAAAGTAATTGCATCAATCAGCATGTTACCTTACGGAGGAGCAGTAAATAGTGTTGCAGTTTCAGAAGGCAAACTTGCTGCAGCAATCGAATCTACGGATAAACAAGCAAACGGAAAAGTTGCTGTTTTCAAAACCAGCGATTACTCAGAAATTAAAGTGATCACAGTTGGCGCATTACCAGACATGGTTACGTTCTCGCCTGATGGAAAATATATCATGACTGCTAATGAAGGCGAGCCAAACGACAGTTACACCAATGATCCTGCAGGTACCGTCTCTATTATCAATGTTGCCGATAACTACAGTGTGAGCACGTTGGATTTTTCGGGTTTTGCTGGTCAGCAAGCAGCTTTGGCATCAAAAGGATTCCGCATTTTTGGCGTTGGTAAAAACTTCGTAAAAGATATAGAACCGGAATATATTACTATCTCTTCAGATTCAAAAACAGCCTGGGTAACGTTACAGGAAAATAACGGTATTGCTAAAATTGATATTGCCAGCAAAACAATCACTTCTGTCTTTCCACTAGGTTTTAAAGATTACAACACTGATGGAAATGAGATTGACGTCAGTGATAAAGATGACAAAATAGCCTCAGCAAAATGGAACGTTAAAGGGATCTACATGCCGGACGGGATTGCTGTTTTAGAGAGCGGCGGCACCCCTTATTTATTTACGGCCAATGAAGGAGATTCACGGGAATATTCGGCTTTAACAGAAGTTCTTAGAGTAAAACAGGTTAAATTAGACCCAACCCTGTTCCCTACAGCAAGTATATTACAGCAAGATGCACAAATGGGCAGGTTAAATATCACCACTACTTTAGGTGATACAGATGGTGATGGCGACTTTGATGCTTTGTATTCATTGGGCGCACGTTCCTTCAGCGTATGGAGCGGACTAGATGGAAGCCTGATCTTTGACAGCAAAATTGAACTGGACGCTAAAGCCATCAATACCGGCGTTTATGACGACACGAGAAGCGATGATAAGTCAGTAGAACCAGAAGGCATTACCATCGGTAAAGTAGGCACTAAAAATGTAGCTTTTGTGGGACTGGAACGCGCCGACGCTGTTGCGGTTTATGATGTAACAACTCCTTCAAAACCTGTATTCCTGCAAATGTTAAAATGCGGAGATGCGCCAGAAGGTGTGTTGATTATCCCTGCAAAAGATAGCCCTACCAAGAAAAGCCTGTTACTGGTAAGCAGTGAAAACGATGGGGTTATCAAGGTTTATACACCAAATACTATTTAAATAGTATAATAATTGTTAATATAGAGCATAGAGTATCTATTCATATTGCTCTTAATTAACAACTGTTACTACTCACCTACACCCAAGGTAAAAGACGATTTACAGCATTGTTGTCTATATACGGAGGGTTGGCGGGGACGTTGGCGGGACATTGCCGAGACGCTGGAACAGCTCTCAGTCCCATCAACATCCCGCCAATCTCCTGCTAAGCTCTACCCAACAGGGAATAAAACTCCCGTCATCCCTTGCCTGACTAGTAAAAAAAATGGCTTTATGGCATGGTTACGGTCAATAAAAAGAGAGGCAAAAAAAAAGCAGTCGGTTAAGACTGCTTTTTCTAATTGGTTGTGCGGATGAAGGGACTCGAACCCCCACGCCGTGAAGCGCCAGATCCTAAGTCTGGTGCGGCTACCAATTACGCCACATCCGCATCTAGGAGTTGTTTAGGACTGCAAAGATAGAGATAGTTCTCAATTATCAAAAGTCTTTTGCATTTATTTCACCTCAAACAGGCTAAAGCATTCATTCTAAGGGATATTAATTTAATTGAGGTTGCAATTGAAAAAGATACTGAACAGCTTTTACTAACCTGCTGCCGTACCAGGAGAAGATCTCTCCGTCAACGAGCATTATTTTTGCACCTGGTATTGCTGTTTGTATCTCTTTAATATGCTCTTCCGTGAAAGGATATGGTTCAGAAGAAAGAAAAACAAGTTCGGGTTTTAAATCGGCCAGCGTTTGCAGCTCTATTTCGGGGTACCGGCTTTGCTTAACTACATTCCTGAGCCCGATCTTACATAAAATATCATTGATGAAGGTATCATTCCCTGCAACCATATAAGGGCTTTTCCAAATCACGTAAGCGACTTTCTTGTCAATACCGAGCTGCAGTGCTAAAGTTTGCAGATCAGTAAACCCCGCATTGATCAGGTGGTTCAGATAAGCAGCTTCAGGCTGACGGTCTACCAGTGCCGCGATTTCCGTAATCGCATTCATCGCATCTTCCAGGTTAGAAATATCGCTCATCCACACCGGGAACTCTTTACTCAGGGCATCAATTTCTTCTTTTGTATTTTCCTCTTTATTGCCAATAATCAGATCAGGCTGCAGACTGCGGATCGTTTCCAGATTGAGCTTTTTCGTCCCACCTACTTTTGTTTTCTTTTTAAACTGGGTTTCCGGGTGCACACAAAATTTGGTAATCCCTACTACCTCAGCAGACAGCCCAAGTTCAAACAGCAGTTCAGTCTGAGACGGTACAACAGAAATGATCCTTTTAGGCGGATAATTAAAAGCGATTGATCTTCCAAGCTGGTCTGTAAACGTTTTTTGCATACGCAAAGATAGGCAACCTGCACCTAAATCAATCGTAATAAAGCGGTACACTATTCATATTTAAGCGCTTTTACCGGGTTTGCTTTAGCAGCTGAATAAGTCTGCCAGCCTACAGTTACCATTGCGACAATAAGTGTAAAACTACCTGTAAGGGTAAAGATCCACCAACTCATCGATGTCCTTACTTCAAAACTATTCAGCCAATTATCCATCAGCAAATAAGCAACAGGCATAGCAATGATAATCGCTGCAAATACTAATTTCATAAAATTAACAGAGAGCAATTTTATAAGTTCCCCTATAGAAGCCCCCAGTACTTTACGCACGCCAATCTCTTTTGTACGCTGCTGTATACTGAAAGCAGAGAGTCCAAATAAACCAAGACAGGAAATAAAAATGGCAAGTCCGCCAAATACATTCGATAGTTTTGCAAGTGTTGCTTCATTTTTCAGTTTTACCTCGTTCAAATTATCCAGAAACCTGATATCCACAGGAAAGTCAGGATTCAGTTCAGAAACAATACGCTTAATTATAGCTGTACTTTCTGTAATATTTTTCTGAGAATTTAAGCGCATGGTAATATCTTCACTGATCCCTTCGGCATATGTGATTACCATGGGTACTTCAAACTTGGTCCGGTCGCCCCATACCATATCATCAAAAACACCTACAACCGTTCTGATTTCACCTTGGTTAACAATTTTGGCCCCTATCGGACTTTTAAGTCCCATTGCTTCCACCGCTTTTTTACTCAGCAATATCCCCGCGGTATCTGACGAGAACTGTGTACTGAAGTCCCTCCCTGCCAGTAGTTGTATTCCACTGGTTTTAATGAAGTCATATGTGGTATAAATCTGATCGAAATCTATCAGTTTGTCCGCTTCAGACATCCCTTCCCATTTCAAATCTCTTATTGTTCCGTCTCTTTCTGTCAGGCTGCCGGAAGACTGCGTTACGGCTGTAACAGCACCCGCTGCAAGCAACCTGCTTTTTAACAATTCATATTTCTCATATAACAATCCTTCATGAGTAATTTCTACCAATGCGCTGGAGTTATAACCTAAGGGTCGGTCTTTTATAAATTGTAATTGTTTGTAGATGGTTACTGTTGCAGCGATCAGAATAATCGCAAAACTAAACTGAACAATAACTAACAGCTGTCTTAAATTTAATGAATAACCGCGTTTAAATTTCAATGATTTCTTAAGCGCCTGTACAGGGTTAAAATTTGATAAATAGAATGCAGGATAACTACCCGCCACCAAGCCAGTTAACAGCAGTATTGACAATAAAACAATCCAGTTGACCGGGTTAAAGTAATCTATAATAAGATTGATATCCAGCAAGTGGTTAAACCATGGCAAACTGATTTCCACCGCAGCAATACTGATCAGAATACTGATTGTAGTCAGGATCATTGATTCCAGCAGGAATTGTAAAACCAGTGACGTCTTCGTTGCGCCTATTGTTTTTTTAATACCGATCTCTTTTGCTCTTTTCTGAGAATGTGCAGTTGCCAGGTTCATGAAGTTGATACAGGCAATAAGGAGGATGCCTAAGGCCAGGGCAACAAAAATTCTTACCTGCTGTATTTTGCCTCCGCTGTTTTTACCGTTTATAAAATCACCGTATAAATGCAGTTTAGTCAATGGATAAATAAAAATATCTTCTTTTGCAGTCGGCATATTCCTTTTCACTATCCCATGTAATTTTGCATTTAAAGTCTCGATATCGGTATTATTATCCAAGCTCAACAAAGTAAAAAAGTCGTGGTTGCCCCAATTTACTTTACCTACCCACGTGTTTAAGCGTTCATAAATCTTCCAGGGCACCAATGTCTCAAAAGGATAGCTCACATTAGCAGGTAAATCCTTAATTACTGCTGTAACTTTTAGATCGGCCTGGTTCTCGAATTTAACCGCCCTGTTTAACACATTGGTTGTCCCAAACAACCGCTTTGCTGCACTTTCAGTTAGTAAAATGGAATTCGGCTCACTCAACGCTTTTTCAGGATTGCCACTAATAAACTGGTAATCAAATATTTTCAGCAAATCGGGATCGACATATCTGTTATCCAGTTTAAGGCTGCTGGTCTTATAGGCTATTAATCTTTTGTACAGATCTGTTGTTCTGGCTGTATATAATACTCCGGCAAATCCGCTTTTTAATGCGGGTGCCAATGCATTTTGGGTAACACCATGCGTTCTGGCAATATGGCCGTTTTCATCATACACATTAACCATAGCCTGGTAGATATGATCTGCGTTTTTATATTGTTTATCATAACCCAGTTCGTAACCGGCATATAACATTAAAAGAAGGCATGAAGATAATCCAATGGCCAGTCCCCCGATATTAATCAGAGACGAAGTTTTGTTCCTCCACAAATTTCTCAGGGCAATTTTAAAGTTAAGCTTCAACATAGGTCTACTTAAATGAGTTGATAAATGGCAATAAATCAATAATTGATCGGGCAATTACGTTCCTACTGCAACGTCTTCTTTAATTACCCCATCCAGTAAATGCAGGATCCGCGAACCGTATTCAGCATTTACTTCCGAGTGGGTAACTTGTATAATCGTTATCCCTTCTTCTTCATTCAGCTTTTTAAATAATTCCATGATTTGCAGCGCTTGTGCAGACTGCAGGTTGCCTGTTGGCTCATCTGCTAAAATAATAGACGGTTGCGCAGCCAGTGCGCGGGCAATACCTACCAGTTGCTGCTGACCGCCAGAAAGCTGGTTAGGGAACAAATCTTTCTTGCCTACGATATTAAAACGGTCCAGCATATCCGCTACACGGCTCTTACGTTCTGCTCCACCTATCTTTTTATACAGTAGTGGAGCTTCAATATTCTCAGCTACTGTCATCTCATCAATCAGATGATAGGCCTGGAAAACAAAGCCGATATGGTTACGGTACAATTCTATCCGTTTACGCTCGTTCAGCGAGGTAATATTTTCCCCCATAAACTCATAAGTCCCGTAAGTCGGCTCTTCCAGCATCCCTAAAATATTAAGCAAAGTAGATTTACCTGCGCCAGATGGCCCCATGATCGAAACAAACTCCCCTTGTTTGATGGTCGTGCTCACATGTCTCAGGATATAACTTTTTACTCCTTTATTCGCGTAGTATTTTTCTATGTTCTCTAATGTTATCATGATATGATCAGTATATAGCGCTTAATATAATTATCCTTAAATTTAAATTGCTGACTATTCGTATTTCAATGCATCAACAGGATTGGTTTTTGCTGCTTTGTAAGACCTGATACTTACCGTAAGCAATGTGATGATCATGGATATACACATGGCCGCAGCAAATGGCCAAACATTCAATTGTATTCTGTAAGTGTAACCTGCGAGCCATTTGGAAATAAATATATAAGCTACAGGCCAGGCGACAAGGTTTGCGAAAAACACCATCAGAACAAAAGAAGTATTTAGCATTTTAACCAGTTCAAAAGTAGATGCGCCCAACACCTTTCTGATGGCCATTTCTTTTGTACGCTGGGCAGCTACAAAAGAAATCAGACCGAAAAGCCCAATAAAAGCGATAAAAATAATTACCGAGGCAAAGACTTTAAACAGTGTGCCCATTACTTTTTCGCTTTCGTAAAAGCGTTCAATATCATCATCCAGAAAGCTCGATTTGAATACATAATCGGGATAATAACTATTCCATATTGTTTCTACGCTTTTCATCACCTCAGGGATCTGGTGCGCATCCATTTTCACAGACATAATTTCACCACTGCGCTTACTGCTGAAAAGCACCATAGGCGTAATTGCTTCTCTCAGGTTCATATTGTTAAAGTCTTTTACTACCCCAGTAATCGGCGCAGAATAGTCTCCTCCCAGGGTTATAATTTTTCCGATGGCTTGTTCCGGGTTTGTAATGTTCAATTTTTTTAATAGTGTCTCGTTAACCACAAACTCTTTCAAAGTATCACTTTTAGCTAAACCTCTTCCAGCAATAAATTGCAGGCCAAAAGTTTTAAAGTAATCTTCATCACCAGATTTAGTGCTCACCTGGAATTTCTCATCCGGTTTACCCTTACCACCATAAGAGAAATTGGTAAAGCTATTGTTTGCTGAAGTTGGTGCATCATTGCATAAACTAACTGAAAGTACACCCGGTATGGCTTTTATCCTTGTTTTAAGGATATCAAATTTTAATACGCTCACACTATCATTCGGAACAAACGGCAAGGCAATCGCCGAAGAATTAAATCCCAGCGGCTTCTCGCGCATGTATTTCATCTGGTTGATAATAACCAGCGTGCCGGTAATCAGGATAATGGTAATGGCAAATTGAACAACAACCAGTACCTTGCGTAAAGCCCCGCCGCCGGTATTGCTGACGCTGACTTTATTTTTAATGGCAAGGGCCGGACTAAATCCTGACATGACCAGTGCAGGATAGATGCCGGCAAGAAAGCCGACTAACAGCACCAGGCCAATCATGAAAATGAAAATGAGAGGGTTTTCCAGTAAACTGAAAGACAGTTTCTCTTTAAACAAACCAGCAAGACTGGGTAATGCGGCCTCTGTTATAGCACAGGCAAGAAGCAGGGCTATTGCGGTCAGGGTAATCGTCTCGGTAAGAAACTGTACGATCAGTTCCTGCCTTCTGCTGCCCATCACTTTTCTTACCCCAACTTCTTTAGAACGGCTCACTGCCTGCGCGGTTGCCAGGTTGATAAAGTTGATACAGGCTGTCAGCATCAGGAATACGCCAATCACTACCAACCCGTAAATCTCGCTCATGCCAGTAATTTTATTAGAGAAATTACCATACCGTACGTCCTTATGGATTTCTGAAAGGGGCTGAAAGAAGATATCTTCTTTGCCTACACCTTCATCTACATAATACTTTTTCATAAAAGCATTTTTTGGTGCTTCAAAAGCCGCAGCACTAAAACCATCTTTCAACAAAACGTAACACTCTAAAGCATCGGCCACAGCACCCCAGTTTTTCGTATTCCTATCTTCATAACTCGCATAAGAAATAGCAATTTTAACCGGATTGCTGTTATTTTCAGGAAGATCGGCAAACACACCTGTAACCTTTAGATCCTTTTTACCATTATAACTGATCGTCTGCCCCACCGCACTTTTCCAATCTCCAAAAAGCTTAATGGCCATTTCTTCCGACAAGGCTACAGCATTGGGTGCTAAAAGATCTTTCCGGGGATCTCCCTGGAGCCAGTGATAATCAAATATTTTAAAGAACTCCGGTTCTACGAAAAATGTCCTTTCCTCTGTTTTCAGTCTTACCTTCCCGGCTGCGTCTTTGATTAATAGTACGCCACGGCTGCGCCTGATAGCAGCTACATCTTCGGTAACTGCGAAATCATTGCGCATAGCAGGTATTAATGGCTGCGGAACACCTTTTGAAAATTCTTCTCCTTCCGCATATTTCCAGTAAGAAACTACCCGGTATATCCTGTCTTTATTTTTAAATTCCTGATCATAACTTAGCTGATAGCGGATAAAAATAAAAATCAGTATACAGCTAGCCATGCCAATAGAAAGGCCGGTAATATTGATGAAAGTATTTCCCCTGTTTTTCCAAAGGTTTCGTAGGGCAATTTTTAAGTTTAATCTAAACATATGTCGGGATCAGTTTGCTGTTACAGAACATATTGCTAAGGCTGTGCCAACAGCACTAAACAAAAGCAAAAAGCTTAATATCAATATTTTAGTTTAAACAATAAATTCAAACTGTTCATAATCGCACAACAGTTGTCCGCAGGCGGACAATCTGATTTATTCATATTTTAAGGCTTGCGCAGGATTACTCTTTACACTTTTCCTTGCCTGTACGCTGACAATAATTAAGGTAAATACGATAGATGACAGCCCTGCCAAAAAAAACGGCATCATTGGTAACTCAATGCGGTAAGCAAAACTTTCCAGCCATTTTTTTGAAAGTACATAGGTAAGCGGCAGTCCAATCACATTGGCGATAATGACCATTCTTAAAAAGAAACTGTTCAGCAATGTGAGAATCTGAAGATTAGTAGCGCCCAGAATTTTTCGGATAGAAATCTCTTTTAACCGTTTGCTGGTGGTATAGGCCGCAAAGGCGAATAAGCCCAGGAGGGCAACAAAGAGGGTCAGCATAGCAAAGATGAAAAATATCGATTGCAGCTGTTCCTGCTTCAGAAATATTCTCCCGTAAACCTGGTCAAGGAATTCATACCTGAAGTTTTCTCCATCCTTTTTATTAATCTCATGCCAATCTTTTTTTAATACTGCAAGTACTTCTGCCATATGCCCGCCCTCAATGCGTACCATAATATTGGTTTTGTAATTTCCGCATGGATTGCTGAGCAAGTATACAGACGGAGCAACGGGTTTTTCAAAACCACCAACTTTCATATCTTTCACTACGCCCACAATCTGGTAGTTTTTATCGCATCCCGCTATGGTGGTTCCTATAGGATTGGTCAGGTTCATTTTCCGCACTGCAGTTTCGTTAACAATAGCAGAACTGATGGTGTCAGAAGCAAACCTATCAGAGAAATACCTGCCTTCCTTAAGCTTCGCCCCCAGGGTTTCAAAATAATCAAAACCAATGTCGGTGAAATCCAGCACATGCTCTTTTCCATTTACCATAAACCCGAGACGTGATCCCCTGCTCCCATCAGGTACTGCAGAAGCAACCGTAACATCTTTAATTCCGGGAATGCGAACTAATTTATCCTTTACTGCTGCAAACTCCTGTGCTTTATTATAAATCGCCATGTTTTTGAGATACACAACATGCGAAGAATTGAACCCGGGATCTTCGGTTTTAAGATATTGTACTTGTTTATTTATAATTAGTACGCCAGAGATAAATCCTATTGCAATCACAAACTGAACAACCAATAACGAATTCCTAAGCCATAAGGTCCGGTAACTGGTTTGCAGGTTGCCTTTTAAAACTACGGCAGGCAGATATCCCGATAATACCACGGCCGGATAAATACCTGAAAGTAAGGTAATCACGATCAATACCGCAGGGATCTGCCATAAGAGATCAGCAGAACCGTACCATAAACTCAATTCCAGTTGAAAGATTTGGTTAAATGGATGAAATAGAACTTCCGCAAGCACCAAACCTGCAACTGTAGCAATTAAACAGGCGACAAAGATTTCTGTCATAAACTGGAGGAGCAATGCGCTTCTCCTTGCACCCAGGACTTTTTTTACGCCTACCTCCTTTGCTCTTACGGTTGCCTGTGCGATGGTAAGGTTGGTAAAGTTGATGCAGGCAATAATCAGGATCAGCAATGATAAAGTAGAAAGGGCAATTACAATCTTATAGTTGATATTGCTCCCGTAAGCAGGCTTTAAATGCTGATTTTTAAAAGGATCCAGAAATAGCACATGCTGTCCGGCATGCCTTCTGTCTTCATCAGGGCCCAGTTCGCTGGTTATCGCTTCATGGTAAATCCCGTCAATTTTTTTGCTTAGATTTTTAATATCTGTGCCTGGCCTTACCTGTATATAAGTGAATACGTTGTTGTATCCATAACCTTCAAATCCCTCTCCAATATCAAGACCTACGGCTAATGCGTCATACGTAATACTCGAATGGGAAGATCCTTTTTTTATGACCCCGGTAACCATTGCCGGAGTACCTGACTTCATACCGATGGCAATACCTTCATCAGCGACTTTCTCTTTTCCGGGAAACAATGTAGCCGCAGCGGCCTCGGGCAGGTAAATCTGCCGCACTGTACCTTCCGGTTTTTGTAGCCCTCCTTCAGGGTTGATTGCCAATATTTTCGCCAGCGAGTAATCCATCGCAACAAAATTCTTTAAATACACTACTCCACCGTCACTATAAACAGGAATCTCAAATGAAGGGTCTTTCATTCTCCCGGCACTAACTACCTCAGGACATTTTTCCCGGATCTGTTTCACTAAGGGCGACGGTGTAAAATTGGTTTTAGTATCTCCAAGGTCCCTCCCTATCAGATAAATATTGTCCAGGTTACGATTTTCAATATCATAACTGGTTTCATAATTCACATAAACCATCACCAGGATAAACCCGGCAAGTCCAATTGCCAGTCCCCCGATATTAATCACTGTGTAAACCTTATTTCTCCAAAGGTTCCGCAACGCAATTTTCAAATTCAGTCTAAACATAACATCTCCCTTTTAATGTTTACTATTCATATTTCAAAGAATCAACCGGGTTGGAAGTCGCCGTTTTATATGCCTGGTAGCTTACTGTAATTAAAGCGATCAGCAAGGTGCCGGCAGCAGCAACTACAATTATCCACCAGGACATACTGGTATGGAACTCAAATTTTTGCAGCCACAGTCCCATTACATACCATGCAACAGGTACCGCAATTACTATAGCTGCCAGGATCATTTTGATGAAAGACAGTGATAACAACTGCATGAGGCTATAAACTGATGCACCTAAAACTTTACGTACGCCAAACTCCTTTGTGCGCTGCTCTGCGCTATAAGCCACTAAGCCGTATAAACCGAGGCACGAAACAAAAATTGCCAGCCCCCCGAACAAATTTGATAAGATAGCCAGTGTTTTTTCTTTTTGGAGCAACCCTTCGTAAACTGAACTGATAAAAGTAACATCAGCGGGATAGGCCGGGTTTACCTGACGCGCTATCTTCGCAATTGTTTCCACGTTCTGGTGCAAACTATTTGCGGGGTTCAAACGCATAGTGACACTGGCTGTATGCGCTTTATTAAAATAAACTATCAGTGGGTTATTAGATTCATAAGGAGAACCCCAGGTATAATCTTCAAAAACGCCTATAACGGTAAAACTCTCGTGCGACATCTTAAGGGCTTTCCCTACTGGATCTTTTAAACCCATTGTTTTAACCGCAGAAGTGCTCAGCAAAATCCCTGCAGTATCTGATGCAAATTTTTCAGAAAAATCACGGCCTGCAACCAATTTTAAACCCGCCGTTTTTATAAAATCAAAAGTAGTACCTACACGGTTGAACATAATACTATTTTTTGCCGGAGTCATCCCTGGCCATTCCATGCTATTGAAATTATTACCATGATGAAGCAGGCTTGTTGAAGATTGAAATGCACTTGTTACCGCACCAGATTTGATCAGTTCATTTTTAAAAAATTCAAACTTGCTCCGGAGCTGACCATCCTGCGACATCTCTGCCAATACGTTGATATCTGCACCAACAGGTTTATTCTTAATAAACTCTATTTGTTTATAGATTACCAGCGTAGAGATAATAAGCATAATAGTAAAACAGAATTGCCCGATAATTAATACCTGTCTGAAACTTACAGTCAGAAACTGACGGCTTTTTATTTTTCGCTTTAAAGTCTGTATTGGATTAAAGGATGAGAGATAGAAAGCCGGGTAACTTCCCGAGACAACACCAGTGAAGAGCACGATACCAATAATCCCCATCCAGCTGTACGTATTGAAATAACTTACATCAAGCTGGATGTGCAATAGGTTGCTAAAAGTAGGCAATAGCGTTTCCAGCAGAATAATTGCGATGAGCACCCCTATCATAGTTAATACCATCGATTCCGTTAAAAATTGCATAATCAGCGAAGTACGGGTAGCCCCTATCGTCTTTTTAATACCCACTTCTTTCGCCCTTTTTTCAGATTTGGCAGTAGCCATATTCATAAAATTGATACAGGCGATCAGCAGTATACCGAAGGCCAGCCCCATAAACAACCAGATCTGCTCGATATCACCGCCAACACTTTTGCCGTCTGCAAACTTGCCATACAAATGAAGGTCACTCAGAGGAAAAAGAAAAAAGGGCTGTGTTTTACTTTCGCTTTTTGATCTTACCAGTGCATCAATTTTTTTATTTACAGTCTCCAGATCTGCATGAGGATCAATTGAAACAAGTGTTATGAAACTTATATTACCCCAGTTTAAGTCTTTTGCACCACTGTTTACCGTTTCATATAAAGACCAGGGCATCAAAAAATCAAATTTATTAGAGCTATTGTCAGGAAGGTCTTTAATTACGCCTGTGATGTTTAAATCCGTTTCATCCTGATAGCGCACAGATTTGTTTAATACATCTGTAGTGCCAAACAAGGTTTTAGCGAGGGTTTCTGTAAGGATGACAGAGCGCGGAGTACTCAGAGCTGTCTTCGCATCGCCACTTACGAACTGGTAATCGTAAATCTTCAGGATATCCGGTTCAGCAAATTTCGAATTCTTTTTAAAGCTGTTCGTCCCATTCGCAATCAGGTCCTGCTGACCATAGTTCATCCTGGCAATATATTTCACCTCGGGCATACCTTCTTTCAGCGCTGGCGCCAGTGCTGTAGTAGAACCATTAAAAGTAATCAGGTCCTTTCCGAAATCATCTGTGATATGTGCCATCGCCACATAAACGTTCGCAGAATTTTTAGCCTGTTTATCAAAGTTCCATTCGTAAGAAACATACACCAGCAGCATTAAACAGGCAGTAAGGCCTATTGCCAGACCAATCACGTTAATGAAGGATGAAACCTTGTTTTTCCAAAGGTTCCGTAAAGCGATTTTTAAGTTGAGTCTAAACATAAGAAGGTCGGTTGAAATAGGAATTATTCGTATTTTAATGCGTCTACAGGGTTGGTTTTAGCAGATTTATAAGAACGGATGCTTACCGTAATAAAAGTTATTGTCATAGAGGCGGCCATTGCAGCTATAAATGGCCCTGCGCTGAGGTTAATCCGATAGGCAAACCCAGCAAGCCATCGGTCAACAAAAATATAGGCAACAGGCCAGGCGGTTATATTTGCAATAAATACCATCATCAGGAATGATCCGTTAAGAAGGCTGACCAATTCAAAATCAGTTGCACCAAGTACCTTCCTGATTGCAACTTCCCTTGTCCGCTGCGAAGCAACAAATGAAATCAATCCGAAAAGACCGGTAAAGGAGATGAATATGATCACACCCGAAAATACTTCAAACAGTATACCCATCACCTTTTCCGTTTCGTAATAAGCATTGATCTCATCATTTACAAAGCCTGATTCGTACACATCATCCTGAAAGGTGTTATTCCACAATTGCTCTATTTTTTTCATAGAAGACAACATTGCTTTGTTATCTATCTTCACAGCCATACGATAGTAGTCTGTTTGGGCAGATGAGATGGCTATCGGTGATATATCTTCATGGAGTGATTTATCATTAAAGTCTCTCATCACACCAACTATCGGCGCAGTAACTCCGTTAATGGTTAATAGCTTGCCCAATGCCAGTTCAGGATCTTTGATGGCAACTTTGCTCAAAAAAGTCTGGTTAACAACATAAGCATTCGTAGTATCACTTTTAGGCAGAACCTTTCCTGCAACCATCTTCAATCCAAACGTATCAAAATACTGCGCATCTCCATGCATCACCCTTACCTGGTACGTCTCCACCTGCAGCCCGTTCAGCCAAAAGTTAGTTTCAGATACATTTCCGGATGATGGAGGAACATCAAAATAGCTTACGCTGTTTACTCCCGGCAGCTTTACAACCCTTTCTTTAAAGTTGGTGTATTTCAGGCGGCTTAAACTATCTGTCGGCAATTTGACAGACGCCACTGCTTCCGGGCTAAAACCCAGCGGTTTGTTGCGCATATAGTTCATCTGTTTCAGCACAACTATAGTGGCAATTACCAGGATGATGGTGATCGTAAACTGCATTACAACCAATACTTTACGTAAACCTAACCCGCCCCCGGTTTTATTGCTGACTTTGTTTTTTATCGCTAAAGCCGGGCTAAAGCCAGACATGACCATAGCTGGATAGAAGCCTGCAAAAAAGCTAACGGTCAGCACCAACCCAATTAAAAATAAGAAGATAACAGGATACTCCAATAAGCTAAAGGATATATTTTCATTAAACAGGTTTTGCATGTGGGGCAGAGCGATTTCAGCAAGCACACAAGCAATCAGAAGGGCGATCGTGGTTACAGTTATGGTTTCACCTAAAAACTGCATCACCAGCTGCCCCCTTCCGCTACCCATCACCTTCCGCACACCTACTTCTTTCGACCTGCTGATGGCTTGCGCTGTAGCCAGGTTGATGAAATTGATACAGGCAGTCAGCATCAGGAACAGGCCAATAAACATAAGCCCGTAAAGCTGTCCGGTTTCCATGATCTTATGTGCAAAATTGCCATACTTAGGATTTTTATGAATATCGCTTAAAGGCTGAATGCTGAAATATTGTTCATTTCCTTCAGGCAAATTTTTGTATATCTTCTGGCTTAATTTCTGCAGTTGAGCAGCTGCATCCTCCAGTCTCGTTCCATTTTTTAATAAGAAATAACATTCTGAGGAAGAGCCAATGTAAGACCAGCTTTTGCTCGCTTTGTTTGCATAATTCACATAACTAATCACAACCTGTAAAGGAAAACTGCTGTTTTGCGGATTATTCTTAAATACCCCTGCCACCGTGAGGTCAGGTTCATTTTTAAAATGCAGGGTTTTACCAACAGCCTGTTGCCAGCCACCGAAATATTTCACCGCTTTTTCCTCAGAAAGCACTACAGTGTTTGGCTTTTTTAAAGCCGATAATGGTTTTCCGGTTAACCAGTTACAATCCAGTATCTCAAAGAATTCCGGCTCGGCATAAAACAATTCCGGTTCATCCTTATAGGTAACCTTGCCCGATGCATCAGCAACAGTTATTTGTCCGCCGGAAGACTGTATGGCCGCAACTTTTTCCAGTTGAGGAAAGTCTTGCCTCAACGTTGCTGCCAAGGGCAAAGGAACTCCCTTCGTAGCGCCATCGCCATTCTGGTCTTTCCAGTTCGTAACTACCCTAAAAACCCGGTCTTTATGCAGAAACTGCTGATCAAAACTCAGCTGGTACCTCACAAAAATAAAGATGAGAATACAGCTAGCCATTGCAATAGATAACCCTGCAAGATTAATAAAGGTATATCCTCTGTTTTTCCAAAGGTTCCTTAAAGCAATTTTAAAATTAAGTCTGAACATAAAAACCGGGTTTAATTTAAACAGAAATCAGAGTCATTTATTCGTACTTCAGCGCATCTACAGGATTTGCTTTGGCTACTTTAACGGATTGTACGCTGACGGTGAGTATTGCGATAATTACCGATAAGCTGAGGGCCAGAGCAAAAGGCAGTACTGATATCGGTACCCTGTAGCTAAACTCGGATAACCAATGGTTAATAATCACATAAGCCACCGGAAAAGCGATCAGGTTTGCTACAGCTACCAACTTAATAAAGTCTTTATTCAGCAACGTTAAAATATTCATATTACTAGCACCAAGTACCTTGCGTATGCTGATCTCTTTTTTGCGCTGTTCTGCCATATAAAGGGCCAGGCCCAGCAGGCCCAGGCACGAAATAAAAATTGCAAATCCGCCAAACCAGTTAGCTACCGTACCAAGCAGTTTTTCATCTTTAAATTTTTTCTCGAAGTTATCGTCAGCAAATTTGACTTCTACGGGGAAACCCGGATTTAGCGCTTCCATCGCAGCAGTGATTTTTTCCATGGAAGTGCTTACACTTTCTTTTTCGTTTAACCTCAGTAAAATGGTGGTCACTTGTTTCATGTTATTATACAAGAACATTGGCTTTGTCTCTTTATATGGCGATTCCATTGTAAAGTCTTTCACTACGCCAATCACGGTTACAGGCTCGTCCCATACTTCAATTTTTGCACCTACAGGATTCTTTAACCCCATAATTCTAACCGCTGCCTCATTGAGGATGACATTGGCAGTATCCACATAATCGCGGCTAAACTCCCTGCCGCTTACCAACGCCGTGCCTGCAGTTTTTACAAAGTCGTAGCCAGCAGCCCGATTATTAAAGAGAACCATATCTGACTCAATTTTACCTGGCCACTTAACCGAAAAAGTGTTATTCCCATTCTGACTTAAACTTGTACTGAAAAATGAAACCCCGGTAGCGCCTCCAGATTTTAATAGCTGGTCCTGTACCAGCTTCAGCTTAGCTTCATTATTCAGCAATGGACCGTCTAATGGGATTTCAACCAGATTATTCTTATTGTAACCGATAGATTTATTTTTGACAAAACTTAACTGCTGGTAAATCACCGCAGTGCAGATAATCAGACAAGCAGCAAATACAAACTGAAATACGACCAGCACCTGCCTAACAGAAAGAGAAGATTTACCTGTATTAAGGCCTATTCCTTTCAATACCTGCAATGGCTCAAATGACGAGAGGTAAAATGCAGGGTAACTACCAGCAATAACTCCGGTAAAGAGACTGAGACCTGTCAATGCTCCCCAGAATTTCCAGTCCGTATAATTGATAAATAATTCAACATTTAATACCCTGTTAAAATACGGCAGGCTGAGTTCCATTAATACAAAGGCGACCACCATTCCTAATAGGGCAAGCAGCATCGATTCTAGCATAAACTGCCCCATCAGTGATTTCCTCGTTGATCCAATTGCTTTCCTAACTCCTACTTCCTTCGCCCTTTTCTCCGATCTCGCCGTAGAAAGGTTCATAAAGTTCACACAGGCAATCAACAGTATACAAAAAGCCAACATAAAGAATATCCTTATCTGCTCAATTTTACCACCCACAGATTTGCCGTTTTCGAATTTATCGTACAAATGCAATTTAGCAATGGGATAAAGTTCAAACCTGGTAAGTTTTTCCTTCCGGTTTTTTTCATATAGCCGAGCTACAAGTTCATTAGCCTTATCATAAGAATCAGGCCCCTTAAGCTGTACCAGTGTTTCGCAAAAATTATTACCATATCCACCTCCTAAAATATTCGGTTGAAGTTGCTCATATAATTTCCAGGTCATCAGGTAGTCAAAAGCAAAAGAACTGTTCTTTGGTAAATCAGCAATTACAGCTTCTACTTTTAATGGCTCCAGGTTATCCAGTTTTATCACCTTATTAATAGGATCTTCGTTGCCAAACATATTTCTGGCCATGGTTTCGGTAAGTATTACAGAATTGGTTTCCCGCAGCGCTTTGCCCATATTACCTTTTATGAAATCATAGTCCATAATCTTCAGAAAGTCACTATCAGTGAACATTCCTTGCTTCTTCATGCTATTATCCTTATAGCTAAGCAGGTGATCTTGCGGGTAACTGTAATGTGTAACTGCGGCAACGCCAGGGATAACTGCTTTAATTTCCGGTGCCATTACACCTGGTGTAGTGGTATGACTAAAAATCTCTGAGCTTGTTTTTGTATGGTTATATACAATGTAAGTGTGCTGATAATTTGAAGATTGCCTGTCGTACCCCCACTCATATGCTACGTATAATAACAGGATCATGCAGCTGGCTAATCCAATAGCCAGTCCGCCAACGTTAATTAAGGTATAACCTTTGTTTTTCCAAAGATTCCTGAGCGCTATTTTAAAATTTAATCTGAACATGGCTTTGTTAATAACAGTTGATAACGAGTAGAAAAATTAATTCTATTGGTATTTAAGCGCATCCACAGGGTTTGTTTTCGCAGCTTTATAGGCTTGAAAACTAACAGTCAGCAGGGCAATTGCTATTGTTCCAACTGCCGCCAGTACAATAACCAGCCAGCTCACACTGGTATGGAACTCAAAACCTTTTAACCATGTATCCATAATATAAGTAGCAATAGGAACAGCAATTACTATCGCAATCAGTACCATTTTCAGAAAGCTGACCGACAACAGCTGCATCAGGCCCGCTATCGAAGCACCCAACACTTTCCTCACCCCAATTTCTTTAGTACGCTGCTCTGCACTGTAAGCCGCTAAACCAAACAAACCTAAACAGGAGATAAAAATTGCCAGCCCGCCAAACAAGTTAGACAGGGTGCCCAGCACTTTTTGCGTTTTTAATTTTCTGGCGTAAATCTGATCAACATACTTCACCTCTACCGGATAAGCCGGATTAATTTCTTTTACAATTCTTTCAATTGCCGCAATATTTGTTGCAGCAGGGTTCGCTGTATTTAAACGCATCGTAATGGTAGATCTCCATTCCTTATTGAAAGTAACCACCATCGGATCGTCGGTTTTAAAAGGAGAACCCCATATAAAATCCTCGAACACCCCAATCACTGTCCGCGGACTGCCCTGGTATTTAATCACCGTTCCTATAGGGTTAATTAAGTTCATCCGTTTTACTGCAGACTTCCCAAGCAGGACTGCCGCTGTATCAGAGGCAAATTTCTCAGAAAAATCTCTGCCCACGATCATCTTGATACCTGTAGTTTTAACAAAATCATAGGTGGTACCAATCTGGTTGAAAACAACCTGTTTATCTACTTCGGTAGACCCTGGCCATTCCATTCCCCAAAAATTTGATCCAACATAAGCCATACTTCCCGAAGATTGATATAACGAGGTCACCGCACCAGACTTTAATAGCTTATCCTTCAGTAACTCAAACTTAACAGCAAGTTCCCCATCCTGCGGCATCTCTACCAGTTCACTCACCTCGTAACCCACCGGCCGGTCTTTTATAAATTGTATTTGTTTGTAGATCATCGCAGTCGCAATCATCAATATCACAGCAAAACAAAACTGGCCTACTACCAAAACCTGTCTTAAACTGACCGACTGGATCCCGCGTTTAGTGTTCTTTTTCTTTAATACCTGTATCGGATTAAAAGAAGACAGATAAAAGGCTGGATAACTACCAGCAATCAATCCTGTTACCAAAACAACAGTGATGAGGCTGATCCATAATAAAGGATTCGCATAAGCTACACTAAGTTCAATACCCAGCAGGTTATTAAATAATGGCAAACACAATTCTATTAATGCAATAGCCAAAATACTACTGCAAAGAGTAAGCATCAGTGATTCCATTAAAAACTGGGTAACCAGGCTGCCACGTGTTGCACCTATTGTTTTTTTAATTCCAACTTCTTTAGCCCTTTTTTCCGATTTAGCTGTGGCCATATTCATAAAATTGATACAGGCAATCAGCAAAATTCCTATCGCCAGCCCCATAAACAGGCGTACCTGTTCAATCTCGCCACCACTGCTTATACCTTTTGTAAATTTTCCATATAAGTGCAGTTTGCTCAAAGGGTACAAAAATGGAGAGGCTTGTGATTCCGGTTCATGTTTTTTGATCAATCCATGTATCTGTTTGTTTAACTGTTCCACATCAGCAGTCTTGCTCAATTTTACAACAGTCGCCCAATTATTATTAGTCCATCCAATATGCTGTGCCCAGTCATTATTTTTTACCAATAAAGCCCATGGCAGCAGAAAGTCAAAAACAACAGAGCTGTTTTTCGGGATATCTTTAATTACACCTGTAACTTTCAGGTCATCTTTATTCTCATGGCGTACAGTTCTGTTCAATACATCAGTAGTCCCGAATAATATTTTCGCAGCGGATTCTGTTAGAATTACATTATTCGGTCCATCCATAGCCGTACGTCTGTCACCATAAATAAAAGTATAATCGAACAGTGTTAGGATGTCCTGATCTGCATATACCACTTTCTTTTTAAAGCTCGACTGTCCGTTTGCAACTAACTCATCCCATCCGTGGGTTAAACGGGCCATTCCCTCCACCTCAGGATAATCTTCTTTCAAAACAGGGCCGATAGCATTTCCCGTAGATTGTCCTGTCCCATCAATTTCACCATTCTCCTTCGTATAATTGGTCAGCACCTGATAGAGCTGCGCCGAATCTTTGCCCTGCTTATCAAAACTCCATTCATAAGAAACATACAATAAAAGAAGTAAGCAGGCGGCTAAACCGATTGCCAGTCCGCTAATATTGATCAAAGAAGAACTTCTGTTTCTCCAGATATTTCTTAAGGCAATTTTAAAGTTAAGTTTAAACATGAGGGCAATTTTTTAAAATGAGATAATTAAAGATTATTTTTAAAATGCAACCAACTAACGATCAAAGACTAAATCAGCTCTTCTGTACGCGTTTTGTTAATTTTTTCAGAGATCACATGACCATCTTTCAGGTTAATGATCCGGTTAGAAAAACTTGCATCATGCGAAGAGTGCGTAACCATAACAATCGTTGTACCCTGCTCATTCAGCTCGCAAAGCAATTCCATCACCTCGTTACCATGAGAACTGTCCAGGTTTCCTGTAGGCTCATCCGCCAAAACCAATTTCGGTTTAGTTACCAGTGCACGTGCAACAGCGACACGCTGCTGCTGACCGCCTGACAGCTGCTGTGGAAAGTGCCCGCTTCGGTTTACAATGTTCATCCGCTCAATAATCTCATTTACCAGTTTTTTACGTTCTGCCGCAGGAACTTTATTGTAGATCAATGGCAATTCAACGTTTTCAAAAACAGTCAGTTCATCAATCAGGTTAAAGTTCTGGAATACAAAACCCATATGCTGTTTACGAAAGTTAGATCGCTCACGGTCATTCATAGTCAGCAGTTCCGTTTCCAGGAATTTATAACTGCCGCTTTCCGGTTTGTCCAATAACCCCATTACGTTCAGCAATGTAGATTTACCACAGCCCGAAGGCCCCATGATCGAGACAAACTCACCTGCCTGCACATGCAGATTGATCCCATTTAATGCAGTGGTTTCTATTTCTTCCGTTTTGTAAACTTTTTCCAGGTTTGAGATTTTTATCATGGTCTTATAATTTGAGATGAATAGCTGTCAGCTAATTTAAATTGCTATATATTATTAATGTCGTTATTTACTGATATCGATGATGTCATACTGATTAAACTGGTCATATGATGAAGTAATCACTTCTTCCCCTTTTTGCAGCCCTTCCATTATTTCATAGTACTGATAGTTTTTACGCCCGATTTTCACATTCCTTTTTTGAGCCTGCCCGTCTTTTACAACGAATACCCAAGAACCGCCAGTGCTTTGAAAAAACTGTCCTTGCGCCAATAGCAGTGATTTACTATTATCCGATAACGTAAGCTTTACTTGCAGGGACAGACCTCTTCTTAATTCGTCCGGCGACTTTCCTTCGAATACCAGTTCTACCTGGAATTGTCCTGCCGTAACCTCAGGGATCACCTTTCTAACGGTAAGTTTATAGGTTTTGCCGTTAAACTCACAATTCGCAGACTGCCCTTCTTTTACCCGGTTAATATAATATTCATCAACCCCTGCCTGTAATTTGTAGCCTTGCAATACATCTATTTTACCAAGCATTTCATTGACATTGTAAGACTTACCAATCACCGGATCATAAGAAGAAAGCCGCCCAGATACCGGCGCTTTAATTGTCATGTTTGCAATATTTTGTCTGATGGTTTCAAGGCTTTCGTTCATCCGGGCTACAGAAACATCAATTTGTCCGAGCTGCATCACACGACTCTGGTTTTCCTGACGTACAGCCTGCTTCATAATATCTTTCCTGCCCTGATTATAAGTATAATCCTGGGTCGAGTTATTAAATTCCTCTCTTGTGATAACTTTTTTAATAAAAAGAACGCTATCTATTTTGTATTTCCTGCTGGCGGTTCTCAAGGTATTCTCAATTACCATCATGTCCTGAGCCATCACACGCTGATTTTGTTCCAGGTCTAATCTTACCTTACGCAATTGATTGATCTGTTCAGTAATACTTGTTTCACTGGTGGTATAATTTGATAGTGCATTTGGATTAGAAATTCTGAGCAACGGCGTGCCCTTTGTTACGCTCGCGCCATTTTCTGTATAGATCTCTGCTACCGTCCCGCCTTCAGGCGAACTCACAATAACGGAAGTAAGCGGTACTACACTTGCATTTAATAATACAACATCTTCAAAGTCGCCATACTGAACTTTGCTAACCGTTAATTTGTCGGCATCTGCCTTATATACTTTACTCAATGAAAGTTTATATCCATATCCTACCAAGGCAATCAGCAATACGCCTCCTGCAACCGTAAATATTGTCTTTTTACTAAAGCTCTTTTTCGCTATGATCTTATCCATGGGGGTTCATTGTAATCTGTTATGCCATAAGCCAAGGATATGCCAAATGGAAAAATAGGATTTAAAATATTGATTATCATCACATTAATTATTTATGCTTAAAAATACTGTCCGCTAACGGACACTTGATGTACAACATCGGACAATTCATTTATTTTTGAGTAAATTTTAAAGGAATGACAGAAGCAAACGTTCTAGTAATTGATGATGACGATGATATCCTATTAAGTGCAAAACTCTTTTTGAAGCAGCATTTCAACCAGGTAGTTATTTGTAAATCTCCAAAGGAAATCAATGTCTTACTCAGCCATAATGAAATAGATATCATTTTGCTGGATATGAACTATCAGAAAGGGGCGAGCAATGGCCGTGAGGGATTATACTGGCTGGAGCATATCTTATCTATTGATAAAGATTATGTAGTCATCCTGATGACTGCCTATGGGAATGTAGAATTGGCTGTACAGGCAATAAAAAAAGGGGCGACTGATTTTATTTTGAAGCCCTGGGAAAATGACAAGTTATATGCCACCCTTTCTGCAGCATCTAAACTGAGACAGTCAACCAAAAAGGTTAAAAAGTTAGAAAAGATCACGTCCTCTATACACAGCGACCAGGCAAGGAAGTTCGAAAATATTATAGGCACATCAGCACCGATCAGGCATTTACAAAATACATTGGTTAAAGTTGCTCCAACAGACGCCAATGTACTGATCCTTGGTGAAAACGGAACAGGCAAGCAGGTTTTCGCTTACGAACTGCATAAACATTCCCTTCGCAAAAACCATATATTCATGCATGTAGATTTGGGCTCACTGAACGAGAATCTGTTCGAAAGTGAATTGTTCGGTTATGCAAAAGGGGCATTTACAGATGCACGGGAAGACCGGCCCGGAAGGTTTGAGCTGGCAGATAATGGTACGATTTTCCTCGATGAGATTGGTAACCTTACTCCTCCCCTGCAATCAAAGCTACTGACAGTTCTCCAGAACCGTACAGTAACCAGGCTGGGTGAAAGCAAAGAGCGCAAGGTGAATGTAAGATTGATCACAGCAACCAATATGCCATTGAACGAAATGGTCGCAAAAGGCACATTTCGCCAGGATTTACTGTTCCGTATCAATACGGTAGAATTACTTTTACCACCACTGCACCAGCGTGCAGAAGATATCCTGATCTTAGCGAACCACTTCCTTCATACCTTCAGTACAAAATACCATAAAAATATCACCCATATCAATGATAAGGCTGGGCAGACTTTACTAACCTACCACTGGCCGGGTAATGTGCGCGAATTACAGCATGTAATAGAACGTGCTATTATTATGGCCGACGGATCACATATTACCGAATCAGATCTGCAACTGAGTCCGCAACGTTTTGGAAGCGCCACAGCTGTGCCCGCCAATCTGGATTTGGAAGAAATGGAGAAAATGATGGTGCAAAAAGCGATCGACAACCACAAAGGAAATATATCCCGCGCCGCGGCAGAGCTTGGATTAACCCGGGCTGCTTTATACCGCAGGATAGAAAAATTCGGATTATAGGCTTATGTTTTACCAGCGCTTTACTTTCAGGCTAATTTTCAAGTTGCTTTTCATCAACCTGACCGGGATATTATTAGCTTACCTGTTATTAAAAACACAACTTTGGTTTACCATCGCGGGTGTCTCCTGCATCTTTATTTCCTCTATAGTCTCGTTATATAGTTACATCAACCAGATCCGCGAAGATATCAAACGGTTTATCAATGCAGTAAAAACGCGTGATCATACCCTCAACTTTAAGAATAAAAGTACCAAAGGAAGTTTTCCTGATCTGTATAACTCCTTTGACGATATCATCAAAACGCATAAAGATATCCAAATGGAGCAGGACGCTATGTTTCAACTGATCAGAACAATCCTGCAGCAAGTTCCGGTAGGTGTAATTGTTGTACAGGAAACCGGTCCTGCAAATACCGGAATGGAAATCTCATTTTTTAATGAGGCCGCAGCATCGCTGCTAAATGTTCCTGCCTATAAATACTGGCACCGCCTCAAACAGCATTTACCCGTATTTGCGGCCGAAATTGAAAGTATCCGAAAAGGAGGAAAAAGATTTCTGGAATTAAAAATACAGGATAAACTCATACAGTTGTCAACTGAGGTGATCCCGCTGAACCTCTATGGGGCAAATTATATGATCATTTCCTTCCAGAACATTAAAGATGAAATAGAGCAAAAGGAAATAGAAGCATGGAACAGGCTGATAGGGGTTATTTCTCACGAAATCCTGAATTCTATCACCCCAATCAGTTCCCTTTCGGATACAGTATATACGATGGTAGCTAACAAGGAGAGCTTAAACACAGAAGATCTGGAAGATCTTAAACCGGCACTCCAAACGATAAAGAGGCGTTCAGAAGGTTTATTGGGCTTTGTGAAGGATTATCGCCTTATCGCCGAACTGCCAACCCCAGAGCTTGAATTTCATAGTATCGGAGGAATATTACAACATATACATGTGCTGATGCAGCCTTTTGCTGCCGTTAAAAAGATTAAACTTCAGGTAGGTCAGACTTCCTCAAAGATCTCTGTAAATGTAGACTTGAAACTGGTAGAGCAGGCACTCATCAACCTGGTAACAAATAGTATTCATGCGCTGGAAGATATTACTGATCCATTAATTGAAATCGATTACAGGCTAGAACAGAATAAATTGTTTATTGATGTGACCGATAATGGAAAAGGAATTCAAGCCGATCAGCTGGAAAAGATTTTTGTGCCTTTCTTTACCACCCGCAGTAATGGTTCAGGAATAGGGCTAACGATCACAAGGAACATTATGAAAATGCACTATGGCAGCCTGGAAGTTTATTCCATCCCCGATGAAAAGACAACATTTTCGCTTGTCTTCAATTATGTGTAAAGGATTTCTTTAAATTTACGGCGTATGACTACATTCCAATTAAGGATCACTGAAATCTCAAAGCAACCAGGCGAGAACGTTTTTATCCGGCTAGCACCTGTAGATGGCGTGATGCCGGTTTATGAAGCAGGACAATTTTTAACCGTACTGTTCCAGGTAAACGGGAAAGAAATCAGGCGTTCTTATTCGATTTGCAGCTCTCCCGTTCTTGCAGAACCTTTAAGCATCGCAGTTAAACTCGTAGAAAACGGAGAAATTTCCAAACATTTACATCATAAAACCGCCGTTGGTGATATCCTCACTGCGCTGTATCCGAATGGCCTTTTTACCTATTCCCCTGTAGAAGAAATTGAACGTACAATTTTCCTTTTTGCTGCCGGAGTAGGCATTACACCCGTATTTTCTATTCTAAAAACCGCACTAACTGTAGAAAAGTACAGTAAAGTTGTTTTAATTTACAGCAACCGTTCACAAGACAACACCTTATTTTTTAATGAACTAAATGACTGGCAGCTCCGTTTTCCTGAACGTTTTAAATTGATCTATTTATTTAGTGATGCCAAACGCCTTCAATTTGCGCGATTAAATAGTTTCCTCATACATGATCTGTTTGAAGCCAACTTAACCTTTGATCAGTCAGACGCCCTCTGTTATACTTGCGGGCCTATCGATTATATGGTCATGTGCAGAATCTCTTTACTATCTATGGGCTTCCGTCTGGATCAGATAAAAAAGGAAACCTATTTCATTCCTGAAGATGAAATGGATGATGACGATATGACGGAAAAAGAAGTGCGCGATAAAAATACCTATACTGTACTGCTTGATTTCAATCATAACACTTATCAGTTAGAAGTCCCCTATTATAAAAGAATACTGCAGGTAGCATTGGAACACAACATCAACGTACCATACAGTTGCCGTGCAGGTATATGCAGTTCGTGTGTAGCAACCTGTACCGATGGCAGTGTTAAAATGGATTATAATGAAATCCTAACCGACCAGGAGATAGCGCAAGGACGGGTCCTGATTTGCACAGGCCACCCCACAGCAAACAATACAAGGATTGTAATTTAGAACCGACTCATAAAAAAAGGGGAATCAACATCTGTTTGTCAATTCCCCTTTTACTATATAATAAAAGACCTTACCCGATCACCGTACCATTAGGTACAATTGCGCCTTTTTTCACCACAACAATTCCGTCCTTAACTGCATAAGTATCAAAATCACCGTCAGGAAGATGGTCCCCTCCGTTTATCTGCACATCATTACCAATCCTGCAATTCTTATCTAAAATTGCATTCACAATCCTGCAGCGGTCACCAATACCAATCAGTGGGTTGCCGATCGCATTCTCCTGTGCAATTTCCGACAATGTCTGGTACCTGTCGCTTCCCATGATATAAGCATTTTCGATCGAAGTACCGTTACCAATACGCGAGCGGATACCGATCACCGAATGTTTAATATAATCCGCATTCAGGATACAACCCTCAGCAATAACCGCTTTATCCAGGGAAGTACTTAAGATTTTCGTTGGCGGCAGCATCCTCGGACGCGTAAAGATGCTCTGATGGCTGTCAAAAAGGTTAAACTCTGGGATGTCATCCGTCAAACCAAGGTTAGCTTCAAAGAAAGAGGAAATGTTACCTATGTCAGTCCAGTAGCCTTCATATTGGAAACTCAAAACTTTTTGTTCCTGCAATACCCGCGGAATAATTTCTTTCCCAAAATCCTTTTCATCAGGGTTCTCTGCAAAAATTCTAACAAGCAGGTCACGGTTAAAAATATAAATACCCATTGACGCCAGATAATTACGTCCAACGGCCTGCATTTCAGGTCCTGTATCAGAAGACCAGTCAACTAAAAGGTCAGCACTTGGTTTCTCAATAAAAGAGGTAATTATATTCTCTTCATTTGTTTTAAGGATACCAAAACTTGTCGCATCTTTAGCTGTACTAGGAATTGTAGCCAGTGTAACCTCGGCCCCACTTTCTTCATGGGCGATCAGCATCTCATTAAAATCCATCTGGTACAACTGGTCACCAGACAAAATCAGCACATACTCAAACTCATGCTGCAATAAGTGGTGCATTGTTTGTCTTACCGCATCGGCAGTACCCTGGAACCAAGTAGGGTTATCAGGTGTTTGTTCTGCCGCAAGGATATCTACAAACGCATCACTGAAATGACTGAAATGATAAGTATTTTTAATGTGTTTATTTAATGATGCTGAATTAAACTGCGTCAGTACGAACATACGGTGTATACCTGAATTCAGGCAGTTTGAAATCGGAATATCTACCAAACGATACTTACCTGCAATTGGCACAGCCGGTTTGGAGCGCGTTTGGGTAAGTGGTGACAATCTGGATCCCTGGCCACCGCCAAGGATAACTCCTAAAACTTTTTCAGTCATATTATTTATTAATTATATTTGGTACAGATCTATATATTGTTGGGCTGCCTTATCCCAGGAATGGTCCAACTGCATTGCGTATTTCAGCATATCTTTTACTTGTTTTTTATTTTGGTAAAGGTCGTATGCCCTTCCAATTGCATGCCCCACATCACCAACACTCGTTTGATCATGGCAAATTCCAAATCCTCCGTCACCCATATCAATAACCGTATCCTTCAGGCCACCTATCCTCCTTACAATTGGAATAGTTCCGTAGCGTAACGCGTACATCTGGTTTAAACCACAAGGCTCTACCCTCGAAGGCATCAGCAGAAAATCAGCTCCCGCATAAATCTGATGGGAAAGTTTTTCGTTATAACCAATATAAGCATTATAATTACCCGGAAACCAAGTTTTCAAATCTTCCAGCCTTTGCTCAACAATAGGGTCACCTGACCCCAAAACAAGAATATTAATATTACCCCTGCTATGCGCTAATGAATTATGAAAAATGTCAGGAAGAAGATCCGCTCCTTTCTCTCCAACCAGCCTGCCGATAAAGGTAAATAGCGGCTTTGTTGGATCCAGGTTAAAAACAGCGCACAGTGCCGCTTTGTTTGCTTTTTTTCCATTTGTTACAGTTGTTACAGAAAAGTTCTTATCCAGCATCGGATCAATTTTCGGATCCCATACCTCATTATCGATCCCATTCAGGATACCAACAGACTTTCCGCGCTCTGCAGCAAGCAGGCTTTCTAACCCGTTTGCCTTCTGGCTCAGTTCCTCAAGATAGCTTGGTGAGACCGTTGTTACCCGCCATGCACATTTAATAGCCGAAGCCAATGGGTTAATATTGTTCCTCCATTCCATTAAACCGGATTTCCACAGGTCAAATGCCGGCAGATAATGCAGTTTATCCCATCCAAATTGCCCCTGGTACTGTGCATTATGGATCGTAAGTATAGTAGGAATATGGCTCAGGCTTTTGTAGCGTTCACAATTCGCGGTCATAAAAGGTACCAGTCCCGTATGATGGTCATGGCAATGAATTACGTCTGGTCTGTGTTCCCACTGACTGATCCAGTCTAGCGTAGCAATCTGGTAAGCGAGGAACCTTTCGGTATCATCGGCATAACCATAAACCTTATCCCGGTCTGTTAACCCTGCGATATAGACAAGGTAGAGGTCAAAACCAAGCTTATTGGTCTTCTCACGGAAGATACGAACAGGAAAATGCCTCGGACCGAGATTGCCCCACGCATCATAAACTACCTCAAATTCGTTGTCCCTGATAAAGGTGGTATTATAAGCGGGCATGACTACCTTAGAAAAATGACCCAGCTTATTTTGATATTTTGGTAAAGCACCAACAACGTCACCCAGTCCGCCAACTTTAGCAACCGGATAACATTCTGCACTTAGATGAATTATTTCCATTTTTTATAACATTGGACTTAGAGCAGTAGAATAAATATTGATTGAAATATGAGTTATAACCCGAATAAATATAGTTTGTTTTTTATTATTTTAAAATAATAATGAGGTCATTTACAAAGAAAATTTGAGAAAAATTATTAACTAAATTACCAAATAGAGAAATATCAAGATTACGTTAGAGGCCTAATTCAACCTTTAATTAATTCAGCATGAAAATTCACAATCTACACTTGTCAATCCTGATTTTATCAGGATTATTCTTCTTTATTTCCTGCAAAAAAGATAAAGCAGTACCAAAAAACAATTTAGCAATTCCTGCTCCTGAACTGCCCCAGGAACCCGGAATATATATCCCCGCAAAACTCGTTACCGGAAAGTCAAATATGATTTTCAGCTACACCTCAACAGCAGCGCTGTCAAAAGTCAATTATGAAAACGGCGACAGTACAGTATTGAAGTTTAATGCAGACGGGAAACCTGTTGAGTTTCGACGGTATGAGGATGGTAAATTGGTAGCTGACACTTACTATTCACGGAATGCGAATGGATTTGTTATTAAAGCGCAAATGTACCTGGTAACCGGCAAAGACCAGGTTAAAAGCGGGTCTTATAGTGTTGCCTATGATAGCGGGGGCCAAATAACGGGTGTCAGTTATTATGACAAGAATAACCGCCTGATGGAAGAACAGCAGTATGGATATTCACTTTCAGGTAACCTCTCAGTACAAAAAAGCATAGTACTCAATGCAAATTACGGTTACGATCTCAAAAATGGTTTGTTTAAGCACGTTGGTTATGCCTGGTTGTTTGCTTTAGAAAAAGAGAGCTGCCTGTTCCTTTCCGCAGTAAATAATATACAGGAATGTAATTATCCCCAGGAAACTGCCAGCAATCAAATGCTCAGTTATATATATAATACGGCTGGTTATCCAACGACGATCACCATTACGGCATTGGGAGTAACAACAACTACAAAGGTTACTTATCAATAACCAGGCAACCGTAAATATAAGACAGTAAGACCGGGCAGCGGTCTTACTGTCTTATATTATTCAGCTTAAAAGTTAAATCCTATAGAAATATATGGCATTGTACTTTCTTTTGAAAATCCAACTGCCGCCTGGATCAGTATCAGGTCTGCTGGGACTACATATATCCCCCCACCATAACCATAATGCAATGATTTAGAAGATTCACCTGTTTGCCATACCCTGCCGATATCATTAAAGCCCAGCAGACCAAATGAGCCCGGCACAAGATAAGAGGTAAAATCAAACAGCTTTAAACGCAGATCCAGGTTATAGTAGGCCATCGTCTTACCTGTAAAACGGTTGGTATGCCAGCCTCTTAGGTTATGTATACCTCCCAGCTGCATCATTTGAAAAAATGCGGGGTCACCAATGGTAGTTCCGCCACCCAGTCTGTTCGCAATCACAAACCCGCCATGCCCCGGGTTAATGTAATAGCGAAACTCGGTTTTTATTTTCCCATAACGTTCATGCCCGTTGTTCAGCTGCTGGTTTGCAGTAACCACAGTATTCCAGTATATCCCTTTTGTAGGTATCGCTGTGTTATCCCTGGAATCATAGTTTACTGTTCCGATAAGACCAGCATAAACACGGTCGTCAAAAACCTGCTCTTCAGGGTTAGTCAGGTTAAAATCATGCAGGAACCTTTCTTCATTTCCCGAACGGCTGCTGGTATAATACTCCGCGTCAAGGCCGCCCCCTATGGTCCATTTATTTACTTTGCGGTACAACTGAAAATCAGTAGTCAGATAATCATAGCGGTTCCTGTAATAGGACATTCCATTTTTGTCATCATCACGATCATCGTCGTCTTCATCATCATCGTCTTCATTGTTAAATCGGGAATTATTGCCCAATCCAAAAAAGTTACTCAGGTTATTGGGTCCCATCAGGTTGGCATTGATCATCAGGTTGGTATTACTGCCCATAATCTTTTTAAAATCTCCCTTATAGTTTAGAATAAAAGAGCTCCTGCCTGTTGAATAGTCTACCCAAAATTCCTGTTTTGAAGCATACGGATATCTACGGAAACCTTGTTTTTCCAGTATCAGCCCCACACCGGCCTGTATCCCCTGGTCAATATTGTAATTGACATGGAACAGGGGACCAAACTGGTCATATATAAAGCTTTTACCGTTGTATTTATTTACCGCTGTATCAGTCGACAACCGCAACCTGGCCGCTGTTGATACTGCAGGCAATTCATTTTTTTCGTCAGAGCGATCGTAAACATAGGTATTAGCTTTGCCTTTTAATTCAGGGCTAACCTGGAAATGATCATTATCATCCCCACCGATAAGCCTTACCAGTATAGGGGATTTTGTTTCTCCGGTAACGTCAAATACGTCTTCCCCGCCCATACCATAAAGGCGGATTTCATGAGTGACTTGCTGGTTAAAATGACGGTGGAATAGTTTTCTACCCTTTTCACCGCTTTTTTTTATATTGTAAACGGTTAATTCTATGTCGCCGTTTTTTTTGTGCTCAACGTCAAAATATTCCTTTTTATCGGAAGCAGGCACCTCTACTACTTTAGAAATAAAACGGTAATAGTCCATTGCATTCTTATCCAGATTTCTTGTTCTGGAAATCATCAGCTGCAAGGTATGCTCACCGCCTTCTGCAAAAATACTTGCAGGCATTACCTGCATTGCTTTTCTGAGCAGTTCAGGAGTAAATTTATCCTGCACATATTTGATCTCTTTCTCCCAGTCGTCTTCACTCAAACCATTTAAAAAATAGCGGTCAAAATAACGCTGGTTTATATTCCATTGGTCAACTGCCCTGATTTCGGCCGCAAATGGCTGATGTTTTGCCTGCAGCCACTGATGGGAAACAATCCAGGGAAAAACACCCGAGCTTTTATATAGCACCATATCCCTGTCACGCGGAACAGGCAGGTAAACCTTTTCATCTTTTTCCTCGTCTTTTACTTTTACCCATCTCCAGTTGTCCTCGTGCCTGTCCCAGTCGCCTAAAACAAAATCAAGCAATCTTGCTCTCAATACCAGCTTCTGGTCAACTCGTGTATCGTTATCTTCTGCTGTCTTCCGCTGTACTTTAAGTGTATTATCACTATCTTCATAACCAGATGGCGACCGGTCTTCGAGTAAATAAACCGCATTTGCAAAGTCCTTCCTGTATGTCCCTAAAGCAGGGTCGTCACCAATATATATAATTTCAGGATTGGCATGCGGCACACCCAGTGCATCAGCCAGGGGAGGCACAATCAATGAAGAAAAAGGATGGCTCGTCACGATCTGGTCCCTCACAATATCTTTAGCTATAGTTGCCCGTAATTTTTCCGGCAATGCCCGTTCAGGATATTTCTGCACTGTTCTCAACGCCCATTCCCGCCCTGAAGCGTCCTGAAGTCTTAAAGAGCGGGTCTGCTGCCCGCCCCCCAATTGTAAAATTTTCATTCCGCCGCGTTCAGTACCCAGGTTTACCACCCGCATTTTTACTGGTGTGGCCCAAAGTTTACGATAGCCCTCGCCCAGAAAAAAACGATGTGCTGCAGTTACCGAATCGTAAGCCGGAGATATTGCGATAGTAATAGAATCCTGCAATTTCTGCTGTTGCGCAGCAATTGAAAACGGAAAGGCAATGCACCATAAAGAAGCGATTACAAGTACATTTATTTTGGTCTTTCCTGAAAGCATGAGCAATTAATTTAAACTGTTGGCCATAGCCACCTCTACACGAAGTGCCTTTAACCCTTCAACACCCTGCAATTCTTCCACTTCGATATACTCTACGCGGTCAGTAAGCAAGTGCAACGCCTGTAATTTACGAATATAGGCCATATATTCTTTAGCTTCTGTACTGTTAAAATACACAATGGCAATTTTCCCAGGCTGCGTAAGCCGCTCCGTGCTGTCTTTAATATGGGCCTTATCTATTCTTTTCTTTACCATCTGGTACCTGATGTTATAACTCCCCTCTACGTCAAACCTTTGTTCATCGATCCGAAAGCTGATATCGATCAGCTTACCATATACAAAAACCAGCTGTGTTGTTTCCAGGTGTATGGGTAAATGAGGTGTCAGGTTGGCCGTTGTCCGTGCTATTTCAGCAATTACTTTCAGTTGTCGGTACCTGAAATCAGCTAGAAGCGCATCACTAAACGGGCGGTCTGGCGAAATCGACTGACCGATATAGATGTCAAATTCAACGCCATCTGTTCTGAATTTCTCAAAATAACAAGGATAAATTTCCTGTAATTCCTGATTAAACTCATCCAGGTGCCGGTTTACCGCATGATTGATCATTTGCATACTCAGCTCGTAGTTCTCCCGGTTTTCGTAGATTTTTCCGCCTTCACGGGTCACTTCAAAATAATCTTCGATAATACCTTTTGCTTCAGGATGTTCGTCTTTCAGCAAATTCAGGTATGGAGGGAGCTGACGCTGCAGGTAATCATCTGTTTTCATAATCTCCCGGTCAGAAAGCTCTTCAAAGTTCTTTAAACCCGATGCAGCATGCGGCGCAGGCATCTCGTATTCCAGGTTTCCATGAACCTTTTGTTTCAGGTTCCCCAGCGTGGTTTCCAATAGCTCAAAATGGGTATAAAGATCCTTCCTGATCATCAGGTTACGCTCAATGCTGGAATTACGGATATCTATCGCTCCATAAAAAGGATGTACATCTTCAAAATATACCGGATCAATAGGCAGGTCTTTTTCCCAGCCGCCAGATTTCATATAGTTGTAGGCCGACTCATAAAAGCGCCATTGAACGGACGATTGTAATGCGGTAAATTTATCCGTCACTATGGTCATGATCTCATAGTTAAAGTCAACGATAATATTCTGGTACAGCTGTGCTAATAAAGGGAGAGCGATTTCAATTTTAGAAAGTATATTCCCGTCAAATGCTTCGGCATTGTAGGTATACATCTCGAGGCAGCCTACCAGTTTCGCATTATAGTATAATGGGAACAGCGCGTATGATTTCACCCCGCTTTCATGGATCAGCTTCATCATCGGGTATTCTGCTGATTGTTCCAGGTTAATTTCCGGAAAAATCAGCCTGCGCGGGTTAAGTACAAATTCATCTACCAGTGCGGTGTATTCAGCTTCTGGCGCTCCATTTTTCTTTGCTTGCTGAATAACAACACTTTCAAACCCATCATGGCTGTAAAGCAGAATTTTATTGTTTAACCGGATATAGGGTAACAAACCAAACAAGATAGTGTCTGTTCCAATAATGGACTGCAGCGCAGTTACAATTTTGTCATTGCTCCAGCCTATCTGGCACTGGTTGTGCTCAATAATTGTATTTTTAATGGATTCCAATGCATATTCCGCAGTTACATCAACAATAGTAACGATAGAGATCCCTTCAATCTTAAACATATCCGGAGGGAGCAGCCTTGTCAGCACCTCCAGCGTATTGATCTCATCCTTCATGTATTCTTTCACACTATCCATGGAAAGCTCCGGTAAAGGCATTTTACTGGTAATTTCCAGGAAGCGCGCATCTACATTTAACCGGTAGTATTTTAACAGGTGGGTTTCCTCATCTACAAATGATTTGATATTAAAGTCTTGCCCTCCCAGCGTAAAATTATAAAATTTCTGTAAAACCAGTTTGTACAGGTTCGTCAGCATACTTTTCTCCATTTCCTCTTCAGAAGGCAATTTGAGTGCAGGCTTCAGTGCTGCTGTTTTTTTATCCAGCAGGATATTGTAGAAGGCATTAGTCCCGTAATAAAAGCATGGGGCAACCGGCTTGCTTAACGCCCATAGCTGTTCATGTTCATCATTTATTACCGGCGACAGTGCCGTGTAGATCAATTCAAAAAGATGATTATATTTTTCCGTACTACCTGGAGGGATGGGTAACATCAGCTCAGGATAGGCAGCAAATTCTTCCAGCAAATAATTATAGAAATGTATTTTAGCAGTTTTCTCCCTGCTCACCCGCTCTTCAAGGAAAGAAATAAAGGGCTTCAGCGAAAGTTGGATTTCCGCTCCTATCCCGCCTTCCCCAATTCCGCAAATACATTTATTTAAGTCTAAAGTTATTGCCTGCATCTTATTCTTTTACTAAGGATTTAGGGTTTACGAACAAACTTCAGGATGTTCCCTTCAGTCAGTTCATCACCTTCATTCGATATGTATAAATTCATCTGGTCATCAAAGGCCAGGCCTTCCGGCTGGTTAAATATAGAAGAATTTAACCGATGTACGCTTTTAACTTTCCAATCCGGTGTAGCAATCAGCAGTAATTTATTGACCGATGACAGGATATACCATTCGCCGGTATGCGGATCGCGGGTCAATGCGGATGCTTTTAAACCTGTTTTCAAGATCTCCTCATCTGTTATCAATTTAGAAAGATCCATCGAAAAGCTACCGGAAGAAATCAGCTCTTTCTTTGCCTGGTCGTATGTAAAAATGGAACCGGACATGCTTTGGTCTTTTTTATCATCCTTACAGTTTTTACAGAGCAGATAAACCTGGTTGGTCTGCTGATCTGCATAAATACTTTCATATTCGCCTTTCGGAAGAATATTTTTAAATATTTTAATGTCCTTCACTTCCTCTTGCTGCATCTCCTTAAATGGAAATACATATAACGACCCGTCACTGTTCAGAACCATTACGGATTCGTTTAAGATCGCCAGATCTTCATAATCGTCTTTTTCGCCAAATGTGGTATGTTTCTGTTTTTTCTTGCCCCAGCCTTGTCTGAAAACCCTGCCGTCTTCATCCTGGATGGAGTAAACGGTGTCACTTTTATCATGATAAAAAGCAATCCCTGAGATCTCAAGCAAACTTTCGGGCATATTAAATTTATCCGGTTTGTTCAGGTCATATCCCGCAGGACTTGTGAATTTATCTTTAGCCGGCTTGCAGGCTGATATGCTTAAAACCGCAAAAACCAATAGGAGGCGACTCAATTTATTATCTATTCTTTTCATGATTTTAATGTTTAATATCAGTTGCCAGCAATTTATAAATGGCTTCCTGAGAACGAACCGGCTCTTGCTGTCCATTGGTTATATAATTGTTTTGCAGTTCTTCATTTAAGGATACCGCCTGTATATTATCTGCCAGCTGGATGTTCAGGATAGCTATTAATCTTGTTTTCAGCACCGGATCATAAATAGGGAAACAGACCTCTATCCTGCCGTAAATATTCCTGTTCATCCAGTCGGCCGACCCCATAAAGAGTTCCTCTTCACCATTATTGTGAAATAAGAATATCCTTCCGTGCTCCAGGTACTTGTCTACAATACGCCTGATCGTAATATTTTCACTCTGTCCTCTAACCCCCGGGATCAGGCAACACACACTGCGAACGATCAATTGTATTTTAACCCCTGCAGCAGAAGCCTCATACAATTTCGTAATCAGGATCTTTTCTTCAAGGTTGTTCATCTTGATCGTAATTCCTGATGGCAGCCCTTTTTTTGCATTTACAATTTCCCTGTCTATCAGCGCAAGGAATTTTGGCTGAAGGTTAAACTGTGCAACCAGCAGGTGTTCAAAAACAATATTATCTTCCAGCAGCGGCTTTTTCTTTTTCTTCCTTAAAAACCCAAACAGCTGCTGCAGTTCTTCGAGCATAGGCTGGTTAGCGGTAAGCAAAATGTGATCAGTATAAAATCTTGCAGTCGATTCGTTCAGGTTTCCTGTAGCCAGTAAACCCAGGTAATGGCTCTGGTCCCTCACTGTTCTCTTTACCAATGCCACTTTAGCATGGACTTTTAAATCCTGGTTACTGTAAATGATCTTGACCCCAGCCGCCTTCATCCTGGAAGCCCATTTAATATTATTGGCCTCATCAAAACGTGCTTTAAGTTCTACCATAACGGAAACTTTTTTGCCATTTTTTGCTGCCGTCATCAGTGCATTAACAATCCTGGAGTTGTCGGCCACCCGGTAAAGGGTTACCGAAATCTCCTCTACAAAAATATCATTTGCAGCCTCGTTAAAAAAACGGAGAATAGGGTCATAATTCTGATACGGCACATGGATCATCATGTCTTTTTGCATGATGAGGCTAAATAACGTATCTTCTTTTTTCAGCTGGCAAGCCTGATGAGCCGGCCATTTTGGGTAACTCAAATGTGCATCCTGTAAAGGAAATCCATTCAAATCTTTCAAATTGTGGTAATACCCGCCCTGTACTACAGATGCATTGGTCAGGTTTAGGGTATAAATGATCCTGTATAAATGTCTTAACGCAATTCCAGGCTGACATAAAAACCGGGTTGCAAAGCCCAGGTCACGTTTTTTCAATTCCTTCTCCAGCGCTGCAGTGATGTCTTCATCAATCTCTTCACGGAGGTTGAGCTCTGCATTACGTGTTATTTTAATATTATAAACACCTGTGATCTCTTCACCGGGAAAAAGATAACCTAAATTATCTTTGATAATATCATCCAGAAAAACCACGTATTTATGGCCTTCTTTAGTAACCGAATAAAGCCGGGGCAACGTGTCAGAAGGAATTGTAATCAGTTCCAGCCGTTCAATGCCCGCACCATCAGTCAGCATTACTGCCTGATATAACTTATTATTTTCGGCAAAAAAACCATCGTCATCCTGTTCAACAGAGAATAAACGGATATAAGCCAGTACTTCATTATAAAAAATGCCCGCCAGATCATCTTTGATCTCTTCAGGAACAGGATCATTATATAACCACAGTATCTTTTCGGCCTCCAGCGCAGGTAAAACCTGGTTGGCCAGTAAATGGCCAAACCGCTCCTGCTGCTGATTAATCAGGAACTGCGCCTTTTGATAAGGGTTATTTAATCCGCTCCGGTCGTCAAAATTGTCTATAGCCATTAACACCGGCATCCGTACCCTGTAGAATTCATCCAGATTAGACGAGTAAATTGCTAAAAACTTAATCCGTTCCAGCAAAGGGACACGCTCACTTTCCGCCTCCATCAACACCCGTTCATTAAAACTCAGCCAGCTAAGGTCGCGGTTAAAAAAAGAATAATCTTCCATCTTAAAATTATAGGGCTGCCCAGGCTGCTGCAATAACAAATGCTAATACAGAGGCGATGATACCGAACATAAATACATTATAGGCGATCCTTAGCAAACGGTATTTTCTGCCCAAAACCACTCCTTGTGAATACAAGTCACGGATTAAGCTCCCATATAAGAAATCACGGTCTTCCATCATCTGCTCCATGCCTGCTACATATTCTGGTAGCGCCATTCTATAAAAATTACCAAAAAACAGCAAGTTTACTTTCTTCTCCTCAATATCTTTTGCCGTGAAAGTGCCTTCAGGCAAAGTTGGCCGAGTTGCCAGGATCGAAAACACCATCGTTACCACACAAATAATCAGCAAAATCAGGGTAGGGATAATCAGATGCGGGTTATCTTCCAGTTTACGCAGCAAAATACTAAGTATAACTGATAAAATAATTGAATTTGTAGATATCATGATGTGGGCTTTATTGTCGGCCATATCACTTAAGCGCTGATGGTTTCCGGAAGTAATCCTGAACATCGTTTCGATACCCTTATCCGGGCGATCGCTTTTCTTCTTTTTTATTTCTGTTTTATCTTCCTTTTTCACAATCAATTCTTGTTCTTCCTGTTGTTTCTCTAGTCGCTTTTCGTCTTTGTGTTCTCTGTGTATCTTCAGCTCTTTTTCCTGCGCTTCCTCTTCCTCCTCTTTTTTCCTCCCGGCTTTTCTTTCCAGTTTTTTCAATTCTTCATCCTGTTTATCACTCCCCCTTTCTGCTTTATCTTTCAATTCCTGTAAATTGAGCAGCTTTTTGGCAGTCAGCAAATCCTGGCAGTAATCGGTATGGTAATGGTGCCCTTCAAACAAAGCAATGGTCTTCAGGCGCCACTCATTTTTGTCGACATGTTTCCCAAAATAAGCTTCTACTTCTTTGCGCATCAGTTTATTCCGTTCCTTAAAACTATCTCCCCCCAAATGAAAAAGATCGGCATCACAAACTATCTGCTCCAGCAAACTCACCGGGTGCTGCGGCATTTTAGTGGCCAGGATACATTTCACAACCAATTCAGTAACAGCAGGGTCTACCCCCTTATTATCAAGAAATTCCTTCGCAGATTCTGCACCCCTTGCTTCATGTTCAGCAAAACTGGTCAGGTACCCGATATCATGGAACCAGGCAGCAGTACTTACGATAAAAAAGTCCTGATCTGTAAGCTGGTAATGGTTAGCAATTTTCACTACAGCTTTTACTACATGCTCGGTGTGCTGCAGGTTATGGTAAATTAATCGATCGTCTTTTTTGGCGTGAAACAAGGCAGCGGCATGCGCTCTCACCTGATCCAGTGTATCCAGATAATTCATTCTATAAATATGAAAGTTTAAATTGTTAAATCCCAATTAGAAACGGGCAAACACATCAAATAATTGCAATAAACAGTAAATCCCGGCATACCCCGGCTACATGAAACCAGACGCTTAATTAAAACACAAGTCATTTGACCTAAAGCATATTAAAATACAAATAACAATAAGTAATTAGAAATATTAATGACTAAAAGCGTATTTTTAAACCAATTTCTTTGTGTTTTATAATTCTATTTGATTTGGCATTATATATGCAAAATAGAGATCAGTAAGTCTATAAAAACGATTGATGCAATAACTTTCGAAATGATCTTTTCAAAAAATAATACCATAGTAAATTTATTTGCTGAAAAAGCAGCAAGCATCCCAGAAGAAACAGCCGTTGTATTTGAAGATAAAAATATCACCTACCTGGAGCTGGAAAAAAGGTCTGCGCAATTAGCGAATTATTTGCACCTGATGGGTGTAACTAAAGAAACGTTTGTGCCAGTTTGCCTTGCAAATCCACTGGAAATGGTGATTGCTATACTAGCCATCCTAAAAACAGGAGCAGCCTATGTACCTGTAGACCCGGAATTTCCAGCAGAACGTATTGCCTTTATGATCGCAGACACAGCTGCTGCGGTCGTTGTATCCGATACGCTTTCTACTTCCTTTTTATCGGCAGCTTCAGACAGGAATATTGTCCTTTGCGATCAGCACAGGGAGTTGATTGCGCAGCAGCCGGATACCATCAGTCTTCAAGAAATTACTGTGGAAAATCTTGCCTATTTGATCTACACTTCGGGGTCGACCGGAATGCCTAAAGGCGTACTGATCGAACACCGTCATCTGGTAGATTATGTAAATGGATTATATGAAACACTGCCTTTAGCAAACTGCCATACATATGCCCTTGGAGCCACAATGGCAACCGATCTTGGCAATACAGTACTTTACAGTTCTTTGGTACTGGGCGGCACGCTGCACCTTTTTACCAAAGAAAATTTCAATAACGTCACTTACATCCATCAATATTTTGATACGCACAGGATCGACTGCCTGAAGATCGTTCCTTCACACTGGAAATCCTTATCGCTGGATGAAAAAGATTTACTGCCCCGACAATTACTGATTTTCGGTGGTGAAGCCCTGCATACCACGCTGATAAACGAGCTGCTGGACCAAAATCCGCCATGCTTATTGGTTAACCACTACGGGCCTACAGAAACCACCATCGGAAAGCTCCTTCACATTGTAGACTCCGACCGGGCATATAATCATACTGTGCCTATTGGCAAATCATTTACAGCCGCGCCGGTATACTTGCTGGATGATCAGCTGGAGGAAGTTGCGGCAACCGCAACGGGAGAAATTTATATTGGCGGAGAGGGTGTGGCCAGAGGTTACCTGAACCGCGCGGACCTAACCGCAGAGCGATTTCTTGCCGATCCGTTCAGTGCGGTAGAAGGTGCGCGGATGTACCGCACCGGCGATCTTGCCAGGAAACTGGAAGATGGAAATATAGAATACCAGGGCCGGATAGATGACCAGGTAAAAATCCGTGGTTACCGGATCGAACTCGGGGAGATTGAAAGTATCCTGCAGAAAGCACCGGGCGTAAAACAGGCAGTAGTACTGGCTAGGGAAAACAGCAGCGGCGATAAAAGACTGGTCGGCTATGTAGTTTGCCCTGAAAACTATCATAAACAAAATATTCTTACTTTTCTGGAAAGCAAGTTACCCATATATATGGTTCCGCAGCTGCTGATGCAGCTGGATGCTCTTCCTTTTACCCCAAATGGTAAAGTGGATAAAAAGTCATTACCCGACCCCGATGCCTCAACGCTGCTGACCAATGCTTACTATGCCCCTGATTACCAAACAGAACAACAGATTACAGCATTATGGAAAGAACTGCTCGATGTAAAAAGGGCCGGTATTGAAGATAATTTTTTTGAGCTTGGCGGGAACTCCCTGCTGGCACAGAAGTTTGTGGCCTTACTGAAAGAGCGCCACCAGCTGAGCTTGCCGATAACCAAACTATACCAATATCCAAGGCCAAAAGACCTTGCTGCTTTTCTCGATGGCAGAAAAACGAATAAAAGCCCGAAAAAAGCAAAAAGAAGTTCTTCGGCCGAGGAACAGAAAGATGTTGCCATCATTGGTCTTTCAGGCCGCTTTCCGGGCGCCGATTCCATTGATGAATTATGGAGCCTTTTAAAAGAAGGAAGAGAGACTACCCGGTTTTTCAGCGATGATGAACTTGATCCAAGTGTTCCGCAAGAACTGAGAAACAATCCCGATTACGTGAAAGCACGTGGTATAGTTAACCATGTAAAATCATTCGACCCCGCATTTTTTGGCATTACGCCAAAACTGGCCGAAATGATGGACCCGCAACAGCGGATCTTCCTGGAAATTGCCTGGGAAGCTATAGAAACTGCTGGTTACGCCAGAGAAAATCATGGCAATACCATAGGCGTATTTGCCGGGGTAAGGCACAATAGTTATTATGACTACAATGTAATACCGAACCAGGCCAAAATGGATAATGTAGGCCGGTTCCAGGTAGTAACGGTAAATGATAAAGATTATGTGGCAACACGTACCGCCTATGCTTTAGATCTAAAGGGCCCGGCTATCAATGTTCAGTCGGCCTGCTCAACTTCCCTATTGGCAGTGGCACAGGCTGTGCAGAGTATCCGGGCGGGACAATGTGATATGGCTCTTGCAGGTGGTGCAACGATCAATTCACCGGTAAACATTGGTCATTTGTATGAAGAAGGGGCTATGCTAAGCAATGACGGGCACTGCCGGCCATTTGATGCGGCCGCAGATGGCACTGTTTTTAGTGACGGTGCAGGTGTAGTTTTGCTTAAAAGCAAAGAAGCGGCACTGCGGGACGGCGATTTCATTTTCGCACTGATCAAAGGTGTGGGTTTAAGTAATGATGGCGGCGGTAAAGGAAGTTTTACGGCTCCCAGTGCAGAAGGACAAGCAGAGGCTATCCGCATGGCGATTGATGATGCAGGGGTAGACCCGGCCGCGATCAGTTATATCGAAACCCATGGTACTGCTACCCCCCTCGGCGATCCGATCGAGATCGAGGGTCTGAACATCGCTTTCGGTCAGCAGCCGATTAACCAGTATTGTGCAATAGGTTCCGTAAAGAGTAACTTCGGGCACCTGACTTGCGCAGCAGGAGTAACTGGATTAATCAAAGCAGCCTTATCGCTGCACCACAAATTGATCCCGGCCAGCATTAATTTTGAGCATCCAAATCCAAATATAGATTTTCTGAACAGTCCGTTCATCGTGAATACGAGTTTAAAACCATGGACCGCACCTGACAGGATTGCAGGGGTGAGTTCGTTTGGTGTGGGAGGTACAAATGTCCATGTGGTATTGGAAGGATATGAAAACAGCGTAACCGAAAGTTCAGCATCAAGACCTGTTCAGCTCATTACCTGGTCCGCTAAAAATGCAAAGAGCGCCGACCAGTTCGGCGAGCGTTTAGCATTGGCAGTCAACCATAAAACAGGAGCTGAATTTGCAGACCAGGTGTATACATTAAATACTTCCCGGGCAGAGTTTAACCACAGAAGATTTACACTGGCTACTGACGGGAATGACCTTTTCAGTAAGCTGAACGATCTTTCCAGGATAACTTCGCAGGTTAAAAAGAACATCCGAGAGGTTGTATTTATGTTTCCGGGGCAGGGATCTCAATACCTGGATATGGGTAAAGAACTGTACCTGCGCGAACCGGTATTCAGGAGTGCAATGGACGAATGCAACGCGCTGTTAAAAACATATATCCAGGAAGACCTGCTATCCATCATCTATCCTGACGAGATTACAGCAGAAGCAGAAGAAAAACTTAAAAACACACGCTTTAGCCAGCCGGCTTTATTTATAACCGGCTATGCTCTGGGCAAGCTGTGGATGAGCTGGGGTGTTTATCCTTCCGCATTTATCGGCCACAGCATTGGAGAATTCGTTGCTGCCTATTTTTCGGGGATATTAAATTTACAGGACGCGCTGAAAATTATTGCCACACGCGGACAATTGATGAGTGAATTGCCATCTGGCAGTATGCTATCTATCAGGGCAAAAACCGAGGATATCTTATCCATCCTGCCAGCAGATATTTCCATAGCGGCGATCAATTCGCCACTATTGCTTGTCGTAGCCGGAACACTGGATGCAGTTGCTGCATTCAGTAAGGTTTTAGATCAGAAAGAAATCGCAAACCGCCTGCTGCCTACCAGTCATGCTTTCCATTCGTACATGATGGAGGACGTAGTGGAACCTTTCAAAAAAGCATTATCAGGAATCAGCCTGAACAAACCATTAATTCCTATATACTCTACAGTTACCGGAGAAAAACTGGCCGACCATCTTGCCACAGACGCAGCTTACTGGGCCAATCATTTAAGGGCAACTGTTAAATTTGCAGATGCCGCTGAAAATTTACTGGCAGAACACCAGGACAAGGCATTTTTGGAACTCGGCCCCGGTAATGCGGCAGCTACCTTTGTCCGCCAGCAGCCTGCAGGTAAAAATAGCTTGGTCATCACTTGTCTGGAAAAACCAGATAAGGATGAAAATTCGTATAATAGCGTATTGAAAGCGGTAGGACAGTTATGGATAAACGGACTGGAAATAGACTGGGAGGCTTTTTACGAGGGCGAACAGAGAAACAAGATATATAATCTGCCCGCTTATTCGTTTAATAAAACAGACCACTGGGTTTATCCGCCGACTCCAATAATGATAAATAACCAGTTGCCAATTGACCTTAACCCTCAACCTATACAAACAAGACCAGTAATGAGAAAGCAATCATTGATCAGCAAGATAAAAGACGTCCTGGAAGACACTTCAGGTATTGAAATGCAGGATGTATCACCAGAAATGAGTTTCATTGAAATGGGACTCGATTCTTTACTGCTTACACAGATCTCTATCGCCCTTAAGAAGAACTTTAACGCACCTATTACTTTTCGCCAGCTAAACGAAGAGTATAATACTATTGATCAGCTTGCGGTTTACCTGGATGCACAACTGCCACCAGAAGCAGCGCCACAGGTTCCACATCAACCGGCAGCGGTTCCTGCTCCGCAACAGCAATACCATCAACAGCAGTTCCAGCCGCAGCCAGTTAACAATGGCTATGCCCCTGCTTACAATGCAGCAGTAAATGGTTCGGCAATAGAACTGATCAGCCAGCAATTACAATTACTGGCCATGCAGCTTGCATTATTGCAGGGCGCAAATCCACAGCTGACAGTTCCTTCAGTTTCCCCGGCACCTGCAGCCTTTGCACAACCGAATCCTGCACTGCCGGTAAATGAAAGTCCTGCGCCCGCTAAACCAGTGTCAGATTACAAAACGCCGGATCTTACGCCCGAAGAAATGATCGAGATCAAAAAACCTTTTGGGGCAAGTCCGCGTATAGAAAAACATTCCGCAGCGCTGAGCGATGTGCAGCAAACCTACCTGTCCTCGCTGGTAGCACGTTACACAGAGAGAACAAAAGCAAGCAAAACTTACACCCAGGATAACCGTTCGCATATGGCAGATCCAAGGGTAGTATCAGGTTTTAAACCAGCAACAAAAGAACTGGTTTATTCTGTAGTGATCAATAAGTCCAAAGGCAGCCGCTTCTGGGACATTGATGGCAATGAATACATAGATGCGGTGAATGGGTTTGGTTCTAACATGCTGGGATATCAGCCCGATGTAATTAAAAACGCTTTATTGCAGCAAATTGAAAAAGGCTACGAAATTGGTCCACAGCATGAATTAGCCGGCGAAGTGAGCAAGCTGATTTGCGAATTTACAAATTTCGACCGCTCTGCGTTGTGCAATACAGGTTCAGAGGCCGTATTGGGTGCCATGCGTATTGCACGTACCGTAACCGGCCGCTCATTGATTGTTGCTTTTACAGGTTCATATCATGGTATCGTAGATGAAGTGATTGTAAGAGGAAGTAAAAAACACAAAACTTTCCCCGCTGCGCCTGGTATCATGCCAGAAGCGGTGCAGAATATGCTGATCCTGGATTACGGCACTGATGAAACCATGCGTATCATTAAAGAACGTGCCCATGAACTTGCTGCCGTACTAGTAGAACCTGTTCAGAGCCGGAGACCGGAATTCCTGCCTTTAGAATTTTTAAAAGAGCTGAGAAAAGTGACCGAAGATTCTGGTACTGCACTGATTTTTGACGAAGTGATATCTGGCTTCCGCTTCCATCCTGGCGGGGTGCAGGCAATTACGGGTATCAAGGCCGATCTGGGAACTTACGGTAAAGTAGCCGGTGGCGGTATTTCTATCGGTATCATTGCCGGTAAACGGAAGTTCATGGATGCTTTGGATGGTGGTTTCTGGCAGTTTGGTGACGATTCTATTCCGGAAGTGGGTGTTACCTATTTCGCAGGAACATTCGTCCGCCATCCGCTTGCGCTGGCAACAACTAAAGCTTCACTTACCTATATGAAGGAACAGGGGCCAGAACTGCAAAATTCATTGAATAAAAAGACAACGTATATTGCCGATTCAATAAATGCAATCGTCAAAAGGTTAAATGTACCAATGTTCATTGCGCATTACGGTTCATTATGGAGAGTGAAATTTGTAGAAGAATATCCTTACACGGAATTATTTTTCACGTTGATGCGCTATAAAGGGATACACATCTTAGAAGGTTTTTCTTGCTTCCTGACTTCTTCACATTCTCAAGAGGATATTGACAGGATCATTAATACTTTTGAGGAATGCCTGGTAGAGTTAAAAGCTGTTAATTTTATTCCTGAATATACACATGCGGTTACAGCAGTAAAAACAAACAACTTTGCTACCCCGCCCCTTCCCGATGCAAAACTGGGGAAAGATAAAGATGGCAACCCAGGCTGGTTTGTTAAGGATGCACAGAACCCAGGTAAATATTTACAAGTAAATTAAAAGCAAATTAATGTCCCGCTATAGTCTAACACCAGTTGATTTTAATCCTTTTGAAGACGGAAAGGAAATAGACAAAATTGTAAATACAAATGAGCCGCAAAGAGAGATCTGGCTGTCGTGTGCCATTGGTGGCGACGAGTCGAACCTGGCCTACAACGAATCTGTTTCTGTTGATCTGAAAGGGGAAATGTATCCCGGTTTTTTTATGGAAGCTATCCATGAGGTAATCGCCAGGCATGAATCACTGCGGGCCACTGTAAGTGCCAATGGAGAGTCGCTGATGATCTACAAACACCTTCCGTTCGAAATCAAAACGGAAGATCTGTCTGCTGAGTTCGACCAGCAAAGTACTCTGGATGAATTCATCGCTGCAGAGATGCAAAATGTATTCGATTTGCAGGAAGGCCCGCTGTTCAGAGCATATCTACATAAACTAAGTGATACCCATTATTATTTTACCATGGTTAAACACCATGTGATCGGTGATGGCTGGTCAACCGGGATTATCCTGGAAGACCTCAGCAAGATATATAATGCAAAGGTTAAAGGCAACCCGATACGGTTAGAAAAAGCACCGCAGATCAGTCAGTATGAAGCGGAAATGACAGCTTTTAAAAATAGTTCCGAATATAGACAGACAGAACAATACTGGCTGGATATGTATAAGGGCAAAGTACCGGTACTGGATATGCCTACAGATTTCCCAAGACCGGCACGGAGAACATATAAAGCACACCGTATAGATCAGGCTGTTTCCCCTGAACTGATAGATCAGCTTAAAAAAACAGGAGCTAAATCTGGAGCCAGCTTAGTCAACACTTTACTAAGTGCATTCGAGATCTTCCTCCACCTGCAAACACAACAGCAGGATATCGTTGTAGGATTACCCGCAGCCGGACAGGCCGCAACTGGGCACTTTGGCCTGGTTGGCCATTGTGTAAATGTACTGCCTTTAAAGAGTTCGATTAATACTGAAAGTACGTTCAGCGAATATCTTAAACAAAGAAAAACTGCTTTTTTTGATGCTTATGATCATCAAAAGTTTACGTTCGGACAGCTGGTCAATAAGTTAAATATTAAGCGGGATTCTTCAAGGATCCCACTGGTGCCAGTATTGTTCAATATCGATATGGGCATGGACAATTCGGTTGCTTTTGAAAAGCTGACTTTCAAGCTGATTTCTAATCCCAGGGCATACGAAACTTTTGAGATTTTCCTGAATGTAACAGGTTCCAAATCGAGCTTTATCCTGGAATGGTCTTACAACACCCAGCTGTTTAAGGAAGAAACGATCCGGGATATGTCGGCCGGTTTTGAAAGGCTTCTGCAAACTCTTGCTGCAAATCCATCAATTGCAATTGCAGCACTCAATGCGGATCATACCGACGAACTGACCGCAAAACTGGCGCAATGGAATGCTACAAACAGACCATACGAACAGGATTCCACCTTAGCTCAGCTCATCAGCCTCACGGCATTAAAGTATCCACATAAAATAGCTGTTGTTTATAAAAATGAAACACTCACGTACAGCGTTTTAGAAGAACGCGCTAACCAGCTTGCCGCCTGCCTGATAGAAAAAGGTATTAAAACAGGTGATCTGATCGGGCTGGCTACCGACCGTTCTGCTGATCTGCTGGTATCGCTATTGGGTATCCTGAAGTCGGGCGCGGCCTATATTCCGCTAGACCCGGAATATCCGCAGGAAAGGATAGAGTACATGCTGGAAGATTCTCATGCCAAATTGCTGCTGGTATCAGCTGCGTATAGTGGAAAGTTTCATTCCAGCGCCACAGAGATAATATTAGAGCAATTATGGGAGCAACTTAAAAATTATCCCACAGCCACCCCGGTTGTAAACAGCAGGGGCACTGACCTGGCCTATGTGCTTTATACTTCTGGTTCTACAGGGAAGCCTAAAGGGGTAATGATCAGGCACCATAACCTGGTTAACTTTCTGATCGGTATGCAGGAATCACCGGGAATGACTGCGGATGACAGATTGCTTGCCGTAACTACCATCTCATTTGATATCGCTGGTCTTGAATTGTATTTGCCATTGATTACCGGTGCAGAATTGATTTTATGTGATCAGCAAACGGCAAAAGACGGCAGGTTACTGCTTGAGCTGATCGAAGAGAAAAATATAACAGTAATGCAGGCCACCCCTTCTACCTGGGGGATGATGATCGCAGCCGGATGGGATAAAAAATATGCGCTTAAAGTACTCTGCGGTGGTGAAGCCCTGCCAAAAGAGCTTGCAGCAAACTTATTGCAACGGGCTTCGGCACTATGGAATATGTATGGCCCTACAGAAACAACAATATGGTCTACTGTTAAACAAATAATAAATACGGAAGAGCCCATTACCATTGGGCGGCCAATACAAAATACACAAATTTATATCCTGAACGAAGCCAACCGCCTGGCAGAACCCGGCGCTACAGGAGAGCTGGTTATCGGTGGCGAAGGTGTTGCCGCTGGTTATTTAAACCGGCCGGAGCTGACTGCCGAAAGGTTTATCGACCATCCTTTCAGTGCAGTTCCCGGAGCGAAATTATATAAAACGGGTGACCTGGCGCGGTTCCTCGAAGATGGTGAAATCCAGCACCAGGGAAGGATGGATGAACAGGTAAAAATACGCGGTTACAGAATAGAGCTCGGAGAGATTGAGTCGCTCCTTTCACAACAAAACGGCATCAAACAGGCGGTAGTTTTGGCCAGGGAAGATACACCCGGTGATAAACGGCTGGTAGGTTATGTAACCCTGGAAGATGAAGAAGTTAAAGATATCACGCCCACCTGGAAAGATCACTGGGACACTATTTATGATATTGCGGCAAAATCCCAGCAGGATATAGATATATCCGAACAAAAAATTGATGGTATCGTACTTGAACAGTGGCAGGACAGTGGTACTCTGCTCGAAGAAGCGAAAGAATGGCTGCAGGTATCTGTCGATAAAATCAAAGCCTTCCAGCCACAGGATGTTTACGAGATAGGCTGCGGCGGCGGTCAGCTCATGTTTGAGGTAGCACCCCTTGTCAATTCTTATTTAGCTACTGATTACTCTCCCCCTGCCATAGAAAAACTGCAGGAGAAACTTGATGCGGATCCTGATCAATGGAACCATGTCAGTGCAAAAAGCTGTGCTGCAGATGATTTCACGGGCATTCCTTTCAAATCATTTGATTTAATTATCATCCACAGTGTGGCCCAGTATTTTCCTGACACGGCTTATTTCCTAAGAGTAATCGAGGAAGCTATTAAAAGGCTTAAAGACGGGGGATGTCTCTATATTGGTGATATGCAGGGGATGAATTCTCTGGAGATGGAACATGCGATGAACCAGATTACGCATTCAAAAGAAGGGACCACGCTTGCGGAATTCCAGGAAATCGTTAATAACAGGGTAAGGATTGAAAATGAGTTTTCTGCCGATCCTGGTTTCTTTTATCTTTTACCCGGCCTGATCCCTTCTGTTACTGCCGTAGATGTAGAACTCAGAAAAGGGCAGCTGGAAAACCAGACCACACGGTATCATTATGACTGCTGGATTTATGTGAACTCGGCACACGAACAGGTAGAAGCAGATTTGATGATCGATGGTGCTGGGTTAGGGTCAATCGCTGCACTGGCAGAAAACCTTAAACATGCCCAGTCCCCTGCTGTTGTGGCAGTTAAAAATGTTTATAATGCAAGAACTGACCAGGATTGCGCGCTGATGCATTGGATGGCAAATACCGACGGGAGCACAGCAATAGATCAGATAAAAAAAGAGATTACTGCAATAAACGCCGGATTCCAGCCAGACCTCTTCTGGGAATTGGGAGAACAGCTTGGCTATACTACTTATGTAAGCTGGACTACAGATGGCACCGATGGCCTGTTCGACGCAGTTTTTATCCCAAAATCACGGTTAAATGCAATTCCAAAGATCCCTTCATCAGCTGTTTTAAGGCGTGCCAAAGCCGGCGACTTTGCACGTACGCCCATCATCACGAATGAGGTCCATATTTCTAAATCAGTACTTGATGGCTGGAAAAATACATTAAGACAGCAATTGCCGGATTATATGGTGCCTGGCGACCTGATTGCTTTAAAAGCTTTCCCACTTACACCAAATAAAAAAGTTGATAAAAAAGCCTTTCCAAAACCGCAGAGGACCGGTAGTGTCAATGAAAATGAACAACTGCCGCACGACGAATATGAAAGGACAGTCTCCGATATCTGGTCGGCCGTTCTCGGTATAGAACACATCAGTATCAAAGATGATTTCTTCGAACTCGGCGGTCACTCCCTGCTCGCCGTCAGGGTAATGACAGCCATAGAGAAAGAAACAGGGAAACGCCTGCCGCTGGCTACTTTATTTGAACACTCTACCATCGAAAAGCTGGCCATGAAACTGCATTTCGATGAAGAAGAAAAATGGGATGCGCTGGTACCGATAAAAACTTCAGGATCAAAAGATCCTGTATATATGATCCATGGGGGCGGACTAAACGTGCTTTTCTACAAACCAATTGTCGACTTTATGGACGAAGACCAGCCTATTTACGGTTTCCAGGCACTGGGTTTAAACAAACCGGCAGCACCAGTCAGTTCACTGGAAGAAATTGCTGCTGCATATATAAACGACCTGATAAAGGTTAACCCTGATGGTCCTTATTCCTTAACTGGTTACTCTTTTGGGGGGCTGATAGCTTTTGAAATGGCCAAACAGCTGGTTGCGATGGGCAAAAAGGTGAAATTCGTGGGTATTGTAGATACATATTTAGGCTCTATCGACGATAAGGCAGCGGAAGGTTCTGCTAAATTGACAAAAAAAATCCTGCGCCAGTTTACCAAAATCCCATTTTTGGTAAAGTCGTTTATTGACTATCCAAAAGATGCTTATCGATACCAATTGAATACGTTGAAGTATAAATTGAATCAGATTTATCCTATTTTTAAAATCTCGGAAGCCGCAGAAGTTAAAAACGGAAGCGAAGAACTCTCTCCTTACGAAACAGAGATTTATAATATTTACGCTGCCGCACATGAGCAGTATACCATTGCTCCTGCACCCATAAAAATCAGCTTGCTGCGTGTTAAAAAGCGAATCTATTTTGTTGATGACCCTGTTTATTTAGGCTGGAAAAAGTTTGCCAAATCAGGCATAGATATACATGAATTGCCTGGTGACCATGCGAGTATCCTCCATCCGCCAAATGACAAACAATTTGCAAGGGTACTGCAGGCTGCACTTGATAATAGTTAAAATTTGGAAGAGAACTTAATTCAGTTAACTGCATCATGGGAGCGCTACAGCGGCCAGGAATTATCGGTTGTAGCAGCGAACCATATCTTTCAGATTGATGTAGGGGCTCATGCTGCAACCATTGATTATGGTTCAGTGCTTTCGGCAAAGGAATTGGAAAAATCTGCCCGCTTCTTCAGACAGGAAGACCGGGAGAATTATATCGTACGTAAATATGCACTGAGACAGCTATTGGGTAAATTCCTCCAACAGCATCCCGCAGATATCCAATTTCATCAGCAGGCAAATAAAAAACCTGCGATACGAAATCTGGAATTTAACACGAGTCATACGAAAAATGGTATAGCTATCGCTATCAGCCAGGTTCCCATAGGTATTGATATAGAATACATAGATCCTTATTTTAACTATACTGATATTCTGCATCAATGTTTCAGTACAGCAGAATTGAAGTTTATTGACACTGGCGCAGATCCAAGACTAAATTTTTACATTTTATGGACCCGTAAAGAGGCACTGCTGAAAGCAACGGGGCAAGGATTAATTGATGACCTTAAGCAGATTGATACATTAAATTCATTTAACGGGAGAGTTTTTACCTTATATAGTTATAGAATAAACAATATTATTTTAAGTGCTTCATGGATTCAAAAAAATAACCCGCTAGTTAAGTTATGGCATTATACATTATAACTCCATGTGCAATGCACTCCCCATATAGGGGAGAAAAACATAATGGATTTCACTTAAACCAATAATGAAATTGATTAATTTCAGGACGTGTTAATATAATAGTTGTAACATTTTAGAATAACTGCCTAACTCCAAGTATATATTTAATCTTAAAATAAAAAATAAACTGTATATTTCATAAAAAACAGACATATTAAAGTTAAACAAAAATTGCCTGATCTGTATCCATAATTTATATTGAATGATTAAATTTTTGGCACTATCTTTACAGGTTAATATATACAAATAACTACACTACTAAAATGCGAATAGCACATCTCATTCTTACCTACACTAGTCCGGAACAGACGGAAAGAATGATTAAAAAAATGTATCATGAAAACTTTGATTTTTATATACATGTTGACAAGAAATTCGATATTGCCCCTCACCTTTACTTAAACTCGCTCCCAAATGTATATTTAATAGATAATCGAATGGATGTAAAATGGGCTGATTTTAGCACTGTACTTGCTACTTTTGAATGTATCAAGGAAATTGCAGGCTCTGGCATCAAATATGATTTTATTAATTTCCTTAGTGGGCAGGATTATCCACTTGTAAGTGCCGAATATCTTAACGAATTTTTTAGTGAGAACATAGGTAAGGAGTTTTTGAGCTACTACGATTATCGTAATGATTGGAAAGAAGGATTGCTTCGATTAGAAAAGTATTACTTGACCGGGTATCAGTTTTCAGGTAAATTTTTGTTAGAAAAGGTTTTGAATAAAATAATGCCTAAAAGAAAGATTCCGCATGGACTTCACCCTTATGGAAAATCAATGTTTTGGATGCTTAGCCCAGCCGCGGCAATGCATGTTATCAATACAGTAGAAAATGATAAAAAGCTGTTAAATTTCTTTTTCCTTAGCTGGGGAAGTGACGAATTTGTTTTTCAAACAATTTTAATGAATTCTTCATATAAAGAAAGAATTATAAATAATAATTACCGTTATATAGACTGGTCTGGTGGCGGGGCTAATCCAAAAGTATTGGGAATTGAAGATGCAGGAGCTATCGCAAAATCACAAATGCTGTTTGCGAGAAAATTCGATATGTTAAAACAACCAGACATTCTTGATTACATTGACACACATTTAATAGCAGATGGCAAACATCATCAATATACAAACATTTAAAGACAGTCGGGGCATTCTAACAGTTTTAGATAGCATTGTGCCTTTTGATATTAAACGCTTATTTTACATATATTCAGTAGATGATACACAACGCGGTGGTCACAGACACCGGGAAACTCATCAGGCAGCAATTTGTATTAAAGGAAGTTGTAAGATAACGAATAACAATGGGAAGATTACCGAAGTTTTCGACTTAGATAGTCCAGAAAAATGCCTTATGCTGCTACCAGAGGATTGGCATGTTATGCATACCTTCTCTCCGGATGCGATACTCCTTGTGCTTGCTTCTACTGCATTTGATCCATTAGATTATATTTATGAACCGTATGATTCCATATGAGAATTTAAAAGTTCTTAACACTCCGTTTGAATCGCGTCTAAAAACAAAATTCACAGATTTTCTTGATTCAGGTTGGTACGTACTTGGTCAGGAAGTTAAATTGTTTGAAGAAGAATTTGGGCGCTACCACAAGGAAAGCTATGTGGTAGGAGTTGGGAACGGCCTGGATGCACTTATATTATCTTTAAAATGCTGTAATTTTAAACCTGGCGACGAAGTAATTGTCCCTTCCAATACCTATATAGCAACGATCCTTGCTATCATCCACTGTAATCTGATACCAGTACTCGTTGAACCAGACACTCGTACCTACAACATCGATCCTCAATCCATCAACGCAGCAATAACCAGTAAAACCGTCGCAATTATAGTTGTACATCTGTATGGTCAGTGTTGCGAGATGGATCCTATTCTAAAAATAGGAAAAAATTATAAGCTTAAAATAATTGAAGATTGTGCCCAAGCCCACGGAGCAACATACAAAAACAAACTTGCAGGCACCTTTGGTGATTTTGGCGCGTTCAGCTTTTATCCCACAAAAAACTTAGGTGCTTTAGGAGACGGCGGTGCTGTCATTTGCAAAAATGAAAGCGATTACAAAAAACTGTTACAATTCAGAAATTATGGGTCTGATAAGAAATACCACAATGATGTAATAGGTTATAATTCCAGACTGGACGAACTGCAGGCTGCATTTTTAAGAATTAAATTACCGCACTTAGACGAAATTAATACACATAAACGAAAGCTTGCTGCAATCTATAATAATAATCTGAAGGAAGCATTCATCCGACCAGTTGAACTTTCTAATTTCCATCATGTCTACCACATTTACAATATTCTACATCCAGAAAGAGATAGGCTGCGGAAATATTTATTAGATAACTCTATCGCTACAGAAATACATTACCCTGTAGCACCGCAAGATCAGGTCGCTTTACAAGGATATTTAAAAAGCTACAAATATCCAATATCACTACATATTCATCAAACAACTTTAAGTCTTCCTTGTTCATTTGCCCATACAGAAGAACAAATCCATCATGTCTGCAAAATCATTAATGAATTCAATTAGTTTAATATTATATTATGGCTCATTATTTATTAAAAGAATTAGCACCGCCAATAGCTAATAGCCTACGTTGGTACAGTTTCAAATATGGCTGGAAAGGAGCATATAAAAGCTTTGAAGAAGCAAAGGATAAGTGTAATGGTTACGACGAAGATCATATTTTAAAGCGTATCAGGGAAACTACACTTCAAGTTAAAAATAATGAAATCGCTTATGAGCGCGACGGAATTGCTTATGATCAGGTGCAGATGAATTTTCCAATGTTGAAAGCTATTCTTTACGTTGCCTCAAAAAACGACAATGAGTTAACGGTCATTGATTTCGGCGGTTCTTTAGGCACTGCCTATTACCAGAACTACCCATATCTGAAACACTTAAAAAAATTAAACTGGTGTATTATTGAACAGCCAAAATATGTTGAAGCTGGAAAAGCAGAATTTGAAAATGAGCATGTCAGATTTTATAATTCTATAGCGGAGTGCCTTGCCGAGCATACACCTGATTTATTAATCATCTGCAGCGCGCTGCAGTATCTTGAAAAGCCATATCAACTTTTGCAAGAGGTTAAAAACACGCTTATCACCTACCTGTTACTGGATTACGTTGGTTACAATGATAAACAGGAAGACAGAATAACAGTTCAGCATGTACCTCCCGTATTTTACGGTATTGAGGCTTCATATCCATGTCATTTCTTCTGCAAGACCAAAATTGATATGATGTTGCGTGACGTGTATGAAAAGAAATACGAATTTATCTCTGCCCAGGAAAAATATTACGTGCAACTAAAGCCTTTCAGATATGAAGGCTCATTTTGGGAATTACGGCCATAAACTGTGTAGATTTAAAATTTACACTATTTCCTTTTCGACTTCTCCCATGCCGCACTCTGGTTCTTTTTATAGTACCTGATAATCCCTGCAAGCACTGCATAGTTCATTACACAAAAATAATAAGGGATAAATAATGCTTTTACCCTGATATTCCTGCGCTCAAAATACAAACCTGTAACGCTCAGCAGGTAAAAACCCAGCTGCAAGACAAAGAAAACCTGGTAAAACAACGACTGTGTCTGAACCGCGATCACCGTATTCAGGATAAACACTAAAATTAGTAAAAAAGGTGTAATTGTCCACCTCAGTACCCTGTGACTGATATATTGAAAAGTAAATACTGGATTTCGGAATGGATTAGCAGCTTTCTTTAAGCGGAGGATCGATTGAATTCCACCTGCTGCAATTCTGATTTTTCTTTTCAGCTCTTCCTTCACATCCGCGGAAGCAGTTTCCATTGCATAAGCATTAGGCTCATACGCAATGATAGAACCCTTTTCAGCAATCCTCATGGCAATCATATGGTCGTCAATGATCGTATCACTTTCTACTGGCTGGTACAATGCCGTACGGATACTAAATAGCTCACCCGCAGCGCCTACATTAGAATACAGAGCATAATCCCATTTCTTAAGCTTAGACTCATATTTCCAGTAAAAACCTTCTCCTGCCGAACTTGCATCTGCGGCTTCCTCTACTAAAATTCTTTTTTCTCCTGCTACAGCACCAACTCTGGGGTTTTGGTAATGCTTAACCAGCTCATTAATGGCTTCGGTATTTAAAAAAGTATTAGCATCTGTAAAAACAGTAATTTCTCCGTTGATGTACGGTATAGCACGTTTAATTGCGGCCATTTTACCTGCCCTTACATCCTCATGCAATAAAGTTACTTCCGTAAAACCACTGATAATTTCCTGTGTACGATCAGACGATCCATCTGTTATAAAAATAAGCTGGATCTTATCTTTTGGATAATTCAGCAGCAGCGTATTCTCTATTTTTTCTTCGATAATATCTTCTTCATTGTATGCAGCAACCATAACCGTTACTGTGGGTAAAGGATATTCTGCCTTAAAAACAAAAGGTTTTGTAAACAACCCTTTAATCTTAACAAGGATAAAAAGCACAAACCCATACCCAACAAATGTATATACGATCAGGAAAATGCTGATCCAAAAAATTATTATCATCAATATCTATATTTTAAAACCTAGTGCTGTACTCTTCTTCGAGTGCGTCAGGTTCCAGCCAATGCCCCTGATTACCCATTCAATTAAATCTTTCCTTCCCTTTCTAAAGTATAAAAATATCTGTTTCGGACTGGCAATACCGATATAATAGAGACTAAAGAAAACCGTATTGAGCAAACTCGTATTTCTGCGTATAAACAGCATCCTGTTCCTGGTCATGAAATATGTTTTAATACTGCTATCTTTTCCCACACTCATTGATTCCTTATGATAAACCCTGGTACGCCCCGTAAACCATATCTTTTTCCCCGCCCTGATAAATTTCTCGCACCAGTCTAGTTCTTCGTAGTATAAAAAGAACAAATCATCCATTAATCCTACAGTTTCAAGATCAGCCTTACGGCACATCATTGCCGCACCATGACAGTAAGCAGTTTCCCTGCTGTCATTATCATATTGACCCTTATTGATCTCCATGCTCCCTATGCCGCTGTTCCTGCAGGTCAGGTAATTCATTTTTGTAAAACCCGCATACTGTATCACATCCGGAGAGTCATAAAAAAGCAGCAGCGGAGAGATCATCCCTATTTCGGGGTTACGTTCCAGCTCAGCACTCAATACAGGGATCAGGTTTGCTGTGATTTCTGTATCGTTATTCAGCAGCAGCAAATAATCTCCGGTTGCTACTTTTATGCCAAGATTGTTTCCTCCTGCAAAACCAAGGTTTTCTTCAGAACGAATATATATAAGCCCCGGATATTCCCGCACAAAGTCAGCGCCATGATCTTCTCTGCTTCCATTGTCTACTAGAATCAGCTCAATGCCGACGTCGTCCGTATTCAGTTTTACCGATTTTAAAAAATCAATTGTTACCTGGGGCTGATTAAAATTTACAGAAATAATAGAGGTACGCTTCATTCATTGTAAAAGTAATATTTTGAATCACAATTCCATCCCATACCGATAAAAATACTCTTCCCAGGCTAAATGTCTCCCATGTCCCCGAATGTTCAAAGCTTCTTTGGTGGTATTATATTTCGGCATATTGCTTACCTAATCTACCTTAAAATGCGTGTTGCACATCTTATCTTAACCTACACGGATCCGCAGTTAACAGAAAGGCTGATCCGGAATTTACAACACAGGAATGCAGACTTTTATATTCATGTGGACAAAAAAAACGATATTAACCAGTATTTATATCTCAAAGGATTCTCGAATGTATATTTCATCAATAAAAGGGCCGACTTAAAATGGGCAGGGTTCAGTACTATACTGGCTACATTTAACTGTATTAAAGAAATTGTTGCTTCGGGAATCCATTATGAGTTTATTAATTTTCTCAGTGGTCAGGACTACCCGCTGAAAAGAGCAGATGAAATAGACAGCTTCTTTCAAAAAAATTACGGCAGCGAATTTCTAAGTTATCGTGATTTCAAAAATGAATGGAAAGAGGGCATGCTCCGTATGGAAAGCTATTTCCTAAACGATTATCAGTTTCCTGGTAAATACATGCTTGAAAAAATACTAAAAAGCATCCTTCCCAAAAGAAAGATTCCCTACGATTTGCATCCGTATGGAAATTCTATGTTCTGGATGTTAAGCCCTGAAGCAGCAATGTATGTGGTAAATACCGTTGAAGGAGATAAAAAATTGCTGCGCTTCTTTTCCTTCTGCTGGGGCACCGACGAATTCGTATTTCAAACGATCCTGATGAATTCTTCTTACAAAGAAAGGATCGTTAATAATAACCATCGCTACATAGACTGGTCGGCCGGCGGGGCAAGCCCAAAAACACTTACTCTAAGTGACGCCAGGCAGCTTGCTGATTCGAACATGCTATTCGCAAGAAAATTTGACCTGATACGGCATCCGGAAATCATAGATTTTATTGACAAGCAAATCTTATCCCACGGCACACTTTATAAAAAACCAGACATTTAAAGAGAGGAGGGAAATTTACGACATTATAATTTTCCAATTAGTAGTTATACACCAGACAACGCTCAGACTTCCCTGTTCATTTGCCCATACAAAAGAGGAGATTGTACGTCATCTCTATCATTAATAAATTAGGAACATAATTTCGCACAACTTTATACGGGAATTAACTCCATAAGTGTTGAATTAATTCCTCAGATCAAATTTTTGTTTTAATTAGATAAAACCATCAAAAGCATTGATTCTGAGTCTTAAATGAAACATTATCGTCAACCATAATTTAAGGCATGAAAATGGAACAGACAGAAATAGCTTATCCCATACTCGACATGTCTGAATCAGGTACAAAATTAAAATCAAGATCCGGTGCCCTGGATTTGCTCAGATTTATTGCCGTTATAATCGTTTTTTTTGGTCATTACACTGATACATTCAATTACGTCTATAATATTGTTCCCGAAAATCTAAAGTATCTGCCATTCTCAAAATACGCCAGTTTAGCCATGCTTATTTTTTTCATGGTAAGTGGTTATGTGGTAACTATGACTTCTGTTAATAAAGGGATCAAAGATTTTGCTATCAGTCGCCTCTCCCGTTTATACCCGCTGTTTTGGATAAGCTGCGCTGTCGCGTTCATCATACCGCGATTACCCTTCATTCAATACCATTATTTACCCTATTCCACTCTTAAAGAATTTCTGGTTAACCTAACCATGGTACCCTCAGTATTTGGTTATGTAATGATTAACCCCGTATTTCATACACTATTGATAGAACTTTTATTTTATATTTTCATAGCGATGATTATTATATTCAAGTGGTGGAATAAGATAATCAACGTCATAGCTGTTATGCTTGCCCTGTCACTGATCAGTCTTTTTAGCAAAGATATATACCTGCATGTTCTACTTACACCATTCATGGGCGGAATGATATTTTATCTGATCAGTGTCAATTATACAAGCAAATTAAAATTGTACGGGTTGTTATCGGTTAATTTCTTTTGCGCAATTATGAGTGCAAAGCCATTAGGAATACGATTAGACCAATTTCATCATATTCCTGGCGATCATAACCTAGCCGTAATGATAATTATATTTACTTTGACCTATCTCGTGTTTCTCCTGATTGCGATCAGGGTATTTACCATTTCCAGCGGGCGGATCCTAAAAATGCTGGGAGAGATTGCCTATCCGTTTTATCTTTTCCATATCTACTTTTTGTGTTTTTACCATCACTTCCGAAACAGTATCCAGGCAGATATTTTACTATTCGGAATACTCTTTGTTGCAATTGGAAGTTCGTGGCTAATCAACTGGCTGATTGAAAAACCGCTATCAACATTAGCCGCCAAAATACTCTATTCTGCCACAAGTATTATCAGGAGAAAAAGTGTTGGAAAAACGGAGCTGATTAAAGCAACTTAGCACTCTGCATATGGTAAGCAATTGCTAAAAAGACGCGCCTACAGCCTCAAGACTGCAATAAATAAAACAAATAAAAAATCTTATTAATCACCATTCTCTTTGCTATAATATCCTGTTAAGTTATATATTTACAGGATGACTGACACCAATCTATCTAAGTCAAAACGCTCGGGAGCACTTGATTTGCTTCGATTTCTCGCCATTGTAGCTGTTTATTTCGGACACTTTGCTGATACATTTAATTTTATTTATAAAATTGTCCCTGAAAATTTAAGTTATAACCCTGTTGTAAAATATTTTGATCCGGCCCTAATGGTCTTTTTTATGGTCAGTGCCTTTGTGGTGACGATGTCAACTATGAAAAGGAGCCTTAAAGATTTTTTTGTGATCAGGGTTTCGCGTCTATATCCTCTCTATTGGATCAGCTGCATCCTTGCTTTCTTTCTAAGCAGGTACGCTGCAGAACATACCTATCTTGCACAGCTCCCACTGAAAGCATTTATCGCAAATTTAACCATGTTCCCCGGGGTTTTTGGTTTCCCTTTTTTAAATCCTGTCTTTCATACGATGGCGATAGAGCTTTGCTTCTACGTTTTCATCATGTTTATTTTAGGCTTTAAATTATGGAGCCGGATACTTACGGTTTTTGTGATAGCCATAGTATTGTGTTATGTCAATTATTTCCTGGCACCGGCAGCCCAGCTGTATACCCTCGCCTCTTATTTTATGGCAGGCATGCTGTTTTATTTCATTTTTTCCAAAAAGTACACCCAATGGAAGATTTATGTCTTGCTGGCTTTCAACTATAGCATCAGCCTGCTCAGCTGTCAGGCCACGGCTTCTGCACGCAGCGCTTCCTATGAGCATTTTAATATTACTGTCAATCCCTGGATCCTGGCAATTATCATTACGGTAATCTATATTTTATTCCTGCTGATCTCCTTACGTAAACTCAATATTCCCGGTTATAGACTCTTTCAGCGATTGGGAGAAATTACTTATCCATTTTATCTGTTTCACTTATATTTCCTTGGAATTTACTGGTATTTCAGAAATACGATTCAACATGATCTTTTATTGATCTTTATACTGATCCTCGTTCTCATCACTGCATGGACTATTAACGTAACAATCGAAAAACCCTTATCGAGGTTAGCTACGTATATAATAACAACGGTGGCAAATTTATTTGATAAGAAGGCTTTCGGTAAGAAGAACGAAAGTGTAACCCATGATTTTTAATCGACAAGTTGGACAATGATCAAACCAATTACTAACAAAATACACCACCTGACCGACAATATCAGTTTATTGAGAATTATCAAACTGATATGGAACGGTTCAAAAGGCTGGACCATAACTTCCATTGTTTTCATCGTCATAGAAAGTATCCTTTTCTTTTATTCTATCAGAATGTTAAAGGAGTTGATTGATGTTATCTCCAAACACGGCATGGGTGCGATGAAAGATGAACAGCTGGTACTTAAAACTGTAATCATAGCTGGAATAGTGGCGATATTATATGCTGCAATAAAAGCGATATCCAGCTATATTACCGAAAAACAATCTGGAAAAGTTGCAGAATACATTGATGATAAGATACACAGAAGTATCATTGACCTGGACCTGTCTTATTATGAAAATTCTGACTATTTCGATATCCTGAAACGTGCCCGAGATATGGGAACAGACAGGCCAAATCTCATCGTCTTTACAATCATTGACATTACTAAAAGTGCGATCGGTCTGCTGGTAATCAGTTCCATGCTGGTGTCTATCGACTGGCGCCTGTTTCCGGTACTGGCCCTCTTCCTGTTACCGACGCTATGGGTAAGGATTACATTTGCCGACAGTCAGAATGCACTAAGATTGTCTCAGACTGCCTTGGAAAGGAAATCTAACTACCTGAGTTCCCTGCTTACTTCAGATGTGCAGGCGAAAGAAATCAGGAGCTTTGAACTGGGCCATTATATCAGGATGAAATATGAAGAGACCCGACAAATCTTACTCAACTCTCGGTTAATTATCAGTAAGCGAAGGACCTATAATGAAGTCGTAACCACATCAATATCTACGATTGGTTTTTTTGCCTGTATTGGATATATTGCAATCGGCAGCATGCGCGGATACACCACAGTGGGTGATATTACATTATTCCTGGTGATCTTCCCTCAGTCGTTCAGTGTCATGCAGAGTTTGTCTTCTGGTATTTCCACATTATATCAGAACAATATCTTTGTGAAAAGCGTATTCATTTTATTTGATTTGAAAACCAGTATTCCAGAGCCTGTTAACCCTACACCTATACCTGACCACCTGCAGATGGATCTGGAATTAAAAAATCTTGATTTCACTTATACGCATGCGGATAAGCCTACACTTACCGGTATCAATATCAAACTTCCGGCTGGAAAGATTGTGGCGCTGGTAGGTATGAATGGCGCCGGAAAATCAACGCTGATGAAGCTGTTGTGCAGGTTATATGATCCAACAGGCGGGCAAATAACGCTCAATAATACTGATATACGCGACTTTAGCACCAAAGATTATCACCAGCAAATCTGTGCCGTATTCCAGGACTTTGGCAAATACAATGTCAGTGTAACTGATAATATCAGATTCGGGGATATCCATCACGAGCGCGACCACAGTGAAATTATTGAAGCAGCAGAAAATTCCGGAGCCAGTGCCTATATTAACAAGTTCCCTAAAGGATATGACACGATCATGGGCCGCATTTTTAATGAAGGTCAGGAAGTTAGCATCGGGCAGTGGCAAAAGCTGGCTATTGCGCGGGCATTTTACAGCAAATCCAGATTTGTAATTCTCGATGAGGCTACCAGCGCGCTTGATGCCACATCAGAACAGGAACTGTTTGATTCTTTCCGCGAGAGAATCGGTAACCGTGCAGCACTGATCATCAGCCACAGACTATCCGCAGTAAAACATGCGGATTATATTTATATGCTGGTAAACGGAAAAATCTCTGAGGCAGGCACACACGAGGAGCTTACTGATCTCAAAGGAGATTATTATAATTTATTTCACACGACCAAAGCGATAAAAGGATAATATGAAGCAAAAAATAGCGATTGTAAGTACTTGTTCAGAAGATTGGGGCGGCAGCGAAGAACTGTGGGGCAGAAGTGTGCCACTCTTACAGGCAGCTGGCTTTGATATAGCAGTCATAAAATATTTGATTAACAGGGAGCATCCGCAGTTTATCAAACTGGCACAAAATAATGTGCAGCTGTTGGATATCGATCCTAAAAAGTCCATCCCTAAAAAAGTATTCAGTAAGTTCGGTCAGGTTACTGATAAGATTGCGATCAAATTAAAACTAAGCGAATATAAGGGCGAAGATTTTTCAGGTTTTCACAAGGCCATAAAAGAGGCCAACCCGTCACTGGTTATAATTTCGCAGGGGATAAATTTTGACGGGTTAAAATTAGCTTATCAGTGTTATCTTCTCGGGATCCCTTATGTGGTAGTGTCGCAAAAAGCAGTAGACTTTTACTGGCCCCATAAAGATGATCGCAAAAACATGCTGATTGCCTTGCAAAAAGCAGAAAAATCATTTTTTGTATCCCATCATAACCTGCGCTTAACCGAAGAACAGTTTGGCACCCGCTTAACAAACGGCATGGTAATTTTTAATCCGGTTAAGCTATCAGGAAAGATAGTACCCTATCCTAAATCTACTGAAGTATATAGATTAGCCTGTGTGGGCCGCTTGTTTTTATTGGATAAAGGCCAGGACATCATTATCAGGATCTTGTCTGAACAGAAATGGAAAGATCGTCCTGTTGTAGTATCCTTTATCGGAAAGGGTGGCGATGAACCTGCGCTGAAAGATTTCGCAGCGTTACTTGGCGTCAAAAACATTGACTTTAAAGGTCAGGTCGAAGATATTGAAGCCATGTGGGAAGACTATCACGCCCTGATCCTGCCATCCCGGAGTGAAGGCTTACCCCTGTCTATGGTAGAGGCCATGTCGGCCGGCAGACCTGTTATTATTTCAAATGCCGGCGGAAATGCGGAAATTATAGAAGAAGGCATCACAGCTTTTATAGGCCATCCAAATGAAGAGTCTTTTGGTGAAGCTATGGAAAGAGCCTGGCAAAGAAGAGATGAATGGGAAGTAATGGGTAAGGCTGCGGCAGCATATGTTACAGCGAATGTTCCGAAAGTGCCGGAAACCCTGTTTGTAGATATGGTAATTGCATCAGTCCCTGCGAAATAACATATGTTACCTTCCATACACACTATAGTTGTAGCTTCTAACGCAATATTTAATAATAACATCATATATTTATACAACAGCCCTGCGAAAGCAATAAATCGCTGAGGCCAACAATAAATTAATAATGGGTAATCAAAAATTAGTCACTATCATTATTCCCTCTTACAACCGCGCAACAAAGCTGCCGGATGCAATAAATAGTGCGCTGATGCAGACGTATCAAAACATACAGGTGATAGTGATTGATGATGGTTCAATTGATAACACAGCAGAAGTCGTTAAAACCTTTCCTCAGGTAGAATATTATTATAAAAAAAATGGCGGTCAGGCTTCAGCAAGAAATCTTGGCCTTTTACATGCCAAAGGTGAAATTGTTGCCTCATTAGATTCTGATGACCTCTGGTATCCAAAATTTCTGGAAAACTGTGTGGGCAAGCTCCAAGCCGAACAACTGGACTTTGTATTCGCCAACTGGGACCAGGATACCCGCGGTGGCAAAACCTGGGATTTTTTGAACAACGATCCCTTTTTACTCCCTTATTTTAAAAAAGAGAAAAACAACTGGATCGACCTTGATCCCAAAGAAGTACGCGATCTTTATATCCAGTCATGCCCTTCTCCGTCATCATCGGTGGTAATCCGGAAATCTACGATAGTTTCTGGCTGGGATGAAGAAATGAATATCGGAGACGACTGGTGCATGTACCTCGAAGCTATATTATCCAGAGAATGCAGGATAGCTTTTACACTGGAAAAACTGTGGCATAAAAGAGTTGATGAAATCAACATTTATGACGGAAGGAAATGGAGTGAAGTACTTGAATTTTTATATATCGCCGATGTTCAGAAGAAGATCATCAAATTCAAAAACTTACTTACGCCCAAAGAGAAGAAGATTCTCAATGAACGTTATATGACCGGTCTCGTAGAATTTGCAAAACATAACCTGATCCGCGAGATGAAAGTTAAAAACTCATTCGTCCTCCTGCTCAGGGCCTTTGCTGTAAACATACCATTTACGCTGCGCGAGATTCCAAAAGTGTTTGTAAAAGGCCTAAGGGGTAAGATTAAACCACAAGAGAAATAATAATCGTTACACTGCCAAATATCCTGTTTAATCATTTTATAATTGTCAAATATGCTTTCATATGCCGCTTTAAGACGCTATATTTAAACATTCGATCCAATATGAATTGAAAATGATACTCTACTTATAAAATTTAATGGGCGCTCCACAACTTGTTACTATCATAATTCCAACATTCAATAGGGAAACCAAGCTTCCGGATGCAATAAACAGCGCGTTAAATCAAACGTATACAAATACACAAATTATAATCGTAGACGATGGATCAGTTGACCAGACTGCAGAACTGGTTAAAAGTTATCCGGGGGTAGAATATTACTATAAAAAAAATGGCGGACAGGCTTCTGCAAGAAACTTGGGTCTTGAGCATGCCAGGGGTTCTATCATTGCTTCTTTGGATTCTGATGACCTATGGTACCCCGATTTTTTAAAAAAATGTGTAGAAAAACTCGAAGGTGACCAACTGGATTTCGTATTTGCAAATTGGGATCAGGATCTAAAAAATGGTCTAACCCATGATTTTCTGAATAAAGACCCCTTCCTTGCACCGTATTTGCACAAAGCCAAAGATGAATGGATCGATTTAACTGATAAAGAAGTCAGGGAGCTTTATATCGTTTCCTGCCCCTCTCCTTCTTCCTCTTTAATTATCCGCCGGGCCTCTATCATATCCGGCTGGGACGAAGAAATGAACATCGGTGATGACTGGTGTATGTATCTCGAAGCAATACTGACAAAAGGTTGCAGGGCCGCTTTTACACTTACAAAATTGTGGCATAAGAGAGTAGATGAAATCAATATCTATGACGGACGCAAATGGAGTGAAGTTTTAGAATTTTTATTCATTGCGGATGTTAAATCGAAACTGATCAAATTCGAGAAACTCCTCACTAAAAAAGAGAGAAAGATACTTGAAGAAAGATATATGGCTGGTCTGGTAGAATTTGCCAAGCACAATTTAATCCGCGAGCTGAATGTCAAATATTCATTTCTGTTATTGGTCAGGTCTTTCGCTGTGAACATTCCGTTCACGCTGAAAGAAATACCAAGAGTATTTATAAAAGGTATACAGGGAAAAGTAAAGCTTCAGCAGAAAATATAGCACTGCATAAAGGAATTAACTAGTTTCCGTAGTAAATTAAACACCCTATGAGAGTTGCACATTTAATAATGGTCCATAAAAACCCGGCCCAGGTATTGAGATTGGCAGAGAAGCTTGTCCACCCGAATTTTGACATATTTATACATGTTGACGCAAAAGTTTCCATTGATCAGTTTGAACTTTTAAAAACAGTTCCCAACCTGTATTTCATTAACAACAGAAGCGAGTGCAACTGGGGCGGTTTCAGCCTGTTTAAATGCATTATTGATTGCCTCAAACAGATTGTACAATTGCCTACCAAATATGCCTTTATAAACATGATCAGTGGTCAGGATTACCCTTTATACAACGCTCAGTATATCTATGATTATCTTGAACAAAGAAAAGAAACGATTTTCCTCTCATTTGAAGACTCTGGTACTACAGAATGGTGGCAGAAAGCAGCCAGCAGATATGAAAAGTTCCATTTTACAGATTTTAATATGAAAGGCCGGTATTTTATTGAACGGATGGTCAACCTCCTCACTCCCAAAAGGAAATTTCCCGAAAAACTGGAACTTTATGGCGGCAATAAATCATGCTGGTGGATACTTACCAGTGATAGTGCAGCGTATGTAATTGAAAAACTGGAAAACAGCCCTAAACTATTATCATTTCTTAAGTTTTGCTGGGGAACGGATGAGTTTGTAATCCCGACGTTAATCATGAATTCCCCGTTCAAAGACAAAGTGATCAATGACAATCTTCGTTATATCGACTGGTCGGAAGGTAATGCACATCCAAAACTATTGGCTGCTGATAATTTAACAGAGATCTTCGATTCAAATATGCTTTTTGCAAGGAAGTTTGATGTCGAGGTAGACAGTACTATTCTTGATCAAATTGATGCCAGGCAATAGTCAACAGGAAGGTTTAAACTATAAAAGCTGACTCTTGCTTTTTAAAGTGCTGAACAAATCACTATAGAGTTTCAAATTAAAGGGATTTATCAATATAAACTGTCCGGTCTTTTTGAAAGCATATACCCACGACTTAAAGTCGATCGCTATCTCTATCTGTTCCAGGATCAGATCGTTTTTTACCGCCTTCATATAACTGCGTGTTTTCGTCTTAATGGCATCTTTATGCTTGGCAAGTGTGTTGTCCGCAATCCCCGCATAGCCTGCAAGCAGCTTGTCCAGTAAAATTTTCTGGCGTTTTCCCCAGTAATGAAAGATACAGTTGTCTGCAGCTGTTATTTCTGTTTTACGCTGCAGGATTAAGCCAAAAGCCAGTTGTTCGCTGATAAACCATTTCGAGCCGGCATAAAACCTATCTGTCAAATTCAGCACGTCCGGCATAGAGGAAGCAAAAGTGCTGTGCAGCCCTATTACGCCAGAATTCCAGCTATAATCGCTGTCGTTAAATGAAATTGGTTCAGCACCTACCTCAAATGTGTGGTTGGTGATCAGTTTCATAAAGGCTTTAGGAAAATGGCCCTGATTAAAAGAACTGAACATTTGTATCGAGTCCTTTAACGCATACTCACGGACGTGCATAATACTCTTTCGGGAATTTATACCTTTGAAAAGCGCACTGGCGTCAGCTGTGAAAAATGTATCAGAATCAATAAAGATTTGGTTCTCACCAGGATAGTTTTCGAAAGTTAACTTAATTACGTTTACTTTAACCCGATGGATAAAAAGATCAGGTCCTTTCATCTGCGACAGAAGCCCGGGAGATAAGTAACAGTATTCAATTTCCCGGTCACCAAAAAAGGCTTGAAAAAATTCGGGCGCATCAGTATAGACTATGATTCTTGTGCTGCTTTCAAGATCCCCACACCAAGAAAAAAAACTTAAAATACTAAATATTGCCCTCCTGTATTCAATCTGATTACCGTAAGAAAGGTAAACCAAATTATTATTTACCATTAGAAATATGTTTTTTATGAATTTATTACCGCTTGCTTTATGCCGTTGTATAAGACTTTGCAAATACTATGCCTTAGATCGGTTATGGTTAAAATTCTTAATCCATGTACCCCAAACAACTTAATAAATACAACTCAACAGTCTATACCACAATTACTTAACCACAATAATCATGAACTGGCCTATGCCATAACGGAGAATTTATACAGTGCCCGCATTCACACCAGTCAGACACAAACGCAAATCATAAGGATATATATTTTCTAAAAATCATATAAAACTTTATCATCCGCTTTTAACCTCTTTATAAATGACCGGATACAATCTAAAATTAAAAGGATTCTTTAAGGAGAGCTGTATCAGCTTTTTGATTGCAAAAAACCATGCTTTCGCACCAATGCAAATGACAACCTGTTCGATAATTATATCGTTTTTAACCTTTTTTTCCCAACTCAAAGTCAACTCCTGACAATATCTTTTCTTCTTTAAATTTTCAACTGATCCTTTTTCAAATTCAGCTTTGATCAAACTATCGATTAATACTTTCTGACGCTTCCCCCAATAATGTATAATAAGGTCATCGCATGCTTTAACTTCAGTTTTTAGTTGCAGAACAAAAGAAAAAGCCAATTGCTCAATAATAAACCATTTTGAATGTGCATAAAAGATGTCAGAGGTTTTCATCACATCCGGCAAATATGTATACGAGTCATTATGTAGACCCAGCACCCCGGAATTCCAGCAAAATTCCTCAACCCCAAAGTGTTCCTCAGAGTGATCAATAGTAATATTGTTTGTTGTGATATAATTCACGAAAGCTTGTGGTTCTTCGGCCTCGTTGTAGGAAGCAAATATGGATAGCCCATTCGCAATGGTAAATTCCCGTTTATGCATCAGCGAAGAACCGGCCTGTAGCCTGTCGAGCAAACTCTGAGTATCTGCCTTGAAAAAGGTATCCGAATCGAGAAAAATCAGGTTTTCATTTGGGTAGCGATTGGCTGTTAACCCGACCACCGCAATTTTGCGCCGGTGTATGTAATCGCTCTTACCAAGCATTTGTTTCAGAATTTCAGGTGTCAGTGTATAATATTCTATTTGTATATCTGATAGATATGGCTCAAATACCTCTGGTTTGTCAGTATATAATATTATTCTGAATGCTCCGCCGGAGCCTGTATACCAGGCAACAGCACTGAATATTGCAAATAATGTACGATAGTATTCTACTTCTCTGCCATAGGATAAATAAACAAGATTAGTAATGCCACCTTTAAAGCTATTTTCCTGATTCATATGCTGCTATTGGGATTATCCGCTACATTAAAATTATGTTTTACCATACTTATACTGCAAATACTGCCCCAGATTTATTTTTATAAACTACTTTTACATATATTCGTATAATAAACCCCTGATCAATATAAAATGCAAGAGTCCAATCCAATAACTATAGTTTGTGTCTGTGATAATCACTATGCTATTTTATTAGCCGCTCTGGTAAAATCAATTGAAGCTAACCATGCAACTACTGAAAAACTACAGTTTCTTATTGTAGAAGATGGTATTACAAAAACAAATAAGGCCAGGATTGCCAACTCCACTAATCCGGCTACCACTACGCTGGATTGGCTGAAGATGAGCGACTGCCTCCCTGAAGATGCGAGGCTGCCAGTAGACAACAGCAGTTTACCTTTAAATATTTATATCAGGCTTTTTATTCCTTACTTCATTCCGCAAAATACTAAAAGGGTTATTTTCCTGGATGTCGATATGATCATGCTTGCTGATATCAGCGAATTATGGAATATTGATATTGGTGATAATATTATAGGAGCTGTTCAGGATCAGTTTATACAAACTGTAAATCGCTGGGGTGGCATCAGTAATCATGAAGATCTGGGAATTGCGGCCGACAATAAATACTTTAATGCCGGTCTGATGCTGATTGATATTGTGAAATGGGAAAATGCAGATATCACAAACAAAGTACTGAAGTGTTTAGCTGACAATAAGAAACACATTATGTTCCAGGACCAATATGGCCTTAATGCTGTGCTGGCCAAACGCTGGTTTTCACTGTCCCCTCTTTGGAACAGATTTGCGAATTCCGAAGATGAGAGACCGTACCTGATCCACTTCACAGGAAGAAAACCTATTTATAAATCTTACGAATTCAGTGAAAAATATAAAACTATATTTTTTCAGTACCTGAGTATGACCGGATGGAAGAACTTTAAACCTATCGGAGAAACGTCCAGGTACATTAAAAAATTCAACAATTTCCTGGACAAGTTCAAGGAGTTAATAAGTTCCTGAACAATCTGCTGAGTTGTTCAGGAAGTACCAAACAAATTGTATAGACATCACTATTCAATGATAGCAGCCGTTGCAGCAAATTACTAGTACTCTACTTTTTTCGTAAATAGTCTGTAATTCAGTTTCATGAACTTAATTTTCGCATAACACCACTTTGCAAACACCATGGGTGCGCTGTTAGTATTTTTCCAGTCTTTCCTAAAAGCTGCTGTACTAGGCTCTTCAGCAGAATTCTCCTGTATCAACAATCCATAATGATCATTATAAAATAGGCACTTCCCCCCATTCTTTATGAATGCCAGGCTCATCTCCATCTCAGTGATATCGCCATTTGCACCCTCTATGTATTTTCCAAAATCTTTAGCGAAAGATGTCTTTCTCAAATGGGGATGGTCACCGTACAGATAAAATTTCAGGTTGTTAGTATATAAAGGTGACAGATGGAATACTTTTTCAGAAAAACCTAGTTTAAAAGGTTTAAGGTAAGGATAAGGTGAATAAGAATATAAGGTAACCATATCCCATTTAGGATCTTCTCTCATGATAGTAAGCGCATTGAAGAAGTGTTCTGGAAATACTTCTTTTGGCACAAAATCTTCTTGAATATACAAGGTATACATGGTATTAACAACCTCCTGTCCTTTATTGATATTATTTCCAAGACCTCTGTTTACCGGCGTAGTCACTAATTGAAAACCATAACGTTCCTGCAGTTCTTTTACATAATCAAGTTGTTCTGCCTTACTTCCGTCATCAGACACTACAACGTTTTCAAACTCACAGTTTAATGCCTGAAAACCCTTTAAAAGCTTCTCTAATGAAGTACTCCTGTTGTAATGGGTAATAAGTAAAGTAACATCCTTAAAATTATAATGCGGTTTTATCATAGACAAGGTCAGTTTCAACAATTTGTAAATATAAAATAATATCGGAAGCTCTACAGAACTTTTTGGTTTATCAATAAAAGCTACAAAAAAATCCCGGCTAATGATAACCAGGATTTCTATTAGGGTTGAACCTTAATAATATTTAATAGTGACTATTCAACTGCGCCTACAGAAGGTTTTGCAGATCTGATTGATCCATAGTAATCAGTAACTACAAATGGTGTAGCGACACCGGTATTTTTTGCCGGAGAAGATCCTGTCAGTTTAAATGTGATTTCGTTAACTATACCTGCTAAAGAATATGTTTTATATAATAGGTTAGTGAAGGCATTAGGAATGGTGCTTGATTCCTGACCAGCAATAACACTACCAGCCTGGAAGTTATAACCTAAGTTGTTATATACATCACATTTACCACCAAGCAAGTTGTAAATATCAACCAGGTTCCCCTGCCAGTCATTGCTAGTATTGATATTTCCTGCAGTGTTATTAAACACAATTGCATTGATGTATGTAGTTTTACCTGCTACAACACTGTTAGCGAAAGACTGAACTTCAAAAGCTGAATATTTACGTGAGTTCATTACAATGTTATTATAGATATAAACGTTTTTAGGTGTATTTCCTACCGTATGTCCCCATGCTCTGATTGCGTTTCCCTGGTGGTTACTTACATAGTTATCATGGAAACTTCCATTACCATTAATTGCAAATATACCGTTGTGGTTATTATTGGCGCTGTTAATATTATTTACCCTGTTGTGGTGAATGTTGTAGTTCTCGGCATTACCTAGATAAACTACGGTGCCTACGCCTGGTGAATTCTGGAAATCTACATAAGCGATTTCAATATTTTTAATCAATCCTGTGATTACTCCATTTTCTACACTACCACTAGCACCAAGTAATTGTGCTGTATTATCGCAAGTGATATTTAAAAATTTCAGGTCTTTAGAAAGAGTTGCATCAGTGCCGCTATATGTAAGTTTGCTTTGGAAGTTGATCACGTAGTTAGAGATATTTTTGAAAGCTACATTTTGTAAGGTGAACTGGTTGATAGTTCCTGTTAATTCTACTGAACGGTAGCTGTTATCCCTCATTACAAAACCTTTGGCGATTCCCGAAGTTCCATCTCCAGATACAATTACATTTTTAAGGTTGCTTAAGTTCATTTGGTTGAAGTTACCAACGATCTCTACCAGGCCGTCATTTTTGATGGTGATCGGACAGCCATCTGCTGATATAATATTTTGAATGTTGATACCAGTATAAGTACCGCCCTTAATTTTGATCAGGTCATTACACTGAACGCTTAACGTTTTTCCGTCAATCGTCAGACTTCCCGATCCTGTACCCACATTAACAGTCCTTTTATATGTAGTAGGCGTAACTGCTGCTACGGTATCTGCTACAACAACGGGCACTGTTGGTTTTGATGAAACGATATCTTGAAGGACGTCTTTTTTACATGCTGAGAACATCAACAATGTGCATAAGGTAACGATGTTTAGTACTGAAGAGCGTTTCATATAAAGTAATTTAAATGTGTCCTTGTAATGATTATAATACATAGGTACATATAATATTTGAAACGCCGAAGACTTTTTTACTTTATTTGGGGAATTTTGGGTAATAATATCTCATAGTTTATAAATCACGACAGATTCAACCACAAATTAAGTATTAGAATACAACAAGGTTGTCTGATTATCAATCGATAACGATTCATAAATTTAAAATAACCGAAGCAGCAATGAATTAAAAAGATGGGAAAATCCCCAATATTCCCCAGTTCTGAAGATAAGAAAAAACATCAAAAACGGGATAGCCGGGATAAACGGCAGTAAAAAAGGATTGTTCTGATTACGATTTCACAGGAGGTAACTATAGCAATACCATAGTTAATGTCAATAACCTAAACTACAGGCATCAACAATCGCAGCGGAAGTGATATTGGATTCAATATAAGAAGCGTGCCAGTTAAAATCACGAAATATGAACCGGCATCATTGGCACTGATTTTTTATTCAGTCATTTCGTACAATACACGGATGACATCCCCATCTATTTTGGAGTTAAACTTCCTTGCAAACAAGTCATTTGAAGATTTTAAATTGCTGACATCCGCAGACACAAGAATTTTAGGATGAGAAGCATGATCCTCCCAGCTAGTGTACCGCATATTATTATTTTCTATCCGAAGAGGAGAATTCAGCAGTATCGTCTGCAGCCATATCTCATCAGCACAATAAGTATATTTAAAACTTTTCTGATACGATGGATTATCTGCAAGATAGGAAAGTAAATAAACCACAGCATCCCGGTTCAGGTTTACCCAATTCCAGCCGCCATAATAACTTATCGGAAGCAGCTTTCTTTTAATATCCAATTTCAACTGGAATCTTTGTATTACAGAAAGCAATTTCCTTTTAAACTTGCCGGCCAGCGTATTTTTGAAGTCTATTCCAAAATAATAATACAACCTGGCATAACCACCTCCCTGCCCTGCCCACTCTTTTTTAGGCAGTATTTCACTATTTACAAAACTCACATTTTTGTGTTCAGCCAAAAATTCTTTAATAAATGAGTTACTCTTAATAGGCACGTCATGGCCGCTTATCAGGAGATAATAATCATAATCCTTCAGGGATGAAGCTTTAAATAATTCTATTGTAGCAAGAATCTGGATATAACTCCCCCAATTAACACTATGTCTCTTTACAAAAAAAACATTATTGTAATCCGCGAAATGATCTGCATTGATCATCCATTTGGCATCAGCATGTATATAAACATCAAAATCTGTACTCAGTCTTTCTACTAATTTTTCCAATTGCCATAAGTCACTATGTGCTAATATCAATACTGCTATTCTCATTAATTCAAGTATTTATTTACTAAAGCAATTAAACCGTTTCAGCTATTATAGACGAATTTAAATTGAACATTTGCAAAATCTATGAATGTTGCAAAATTATATTTCAATAAATCCAATTCTGATCAGTTAAAATCAACTGAAGCCTATTATTTTAAGTAAGTATAGTAAATTCTGGGGATATATGTTTTATGAAATAGTGACTAATTTCATGCAAACTTCTATTGATCCGAACCAATTTATCAAAGTTACTAATCCCTACAATTTATCATACAATATCTAGCGTGCCGAGATTGTATGTCGAGCCACCCAGAATTTCAAATTTATAAATTCCTAGTTCGACGCGCACCTCTAAAGTTGCTAAACTAGTTCTTAATGAAACCACCATATTGCTCCTATTTTATCAAGTTATTTCATTTGGTATAAAAACGCAATATTATATATTTATCAAAATTAAATATTATCTACCAAAGCTTTAAGAACATAGTGCTGCCAATCATAATTAATAAAGATCTAAACATACATTTTGATGAGGGTAAAACCACCCATACTAAAATCTTTTCACAAAACTAACACTTTACAATAGCTAAGTATAAGCAGTGGATGTAAAAATAGATCAAAAGTTCGCTTGTATGAATTAGACATTATAACTTTTGAAAGATAAACGTATATTTAAAAACTGACTGGCAGAGCGATATTTGATCAACCCTTCATCATTATTTAATAATAATTACCAATTACAAAGCTACATCAAGGAATTTCAGTATATATGAGCAATCAAAAAGCCGCAATCAACGGTGCAAAATGGACTACAACTGCCACTGTTATTACAACTGTTCTGGGTTTCGCACAACTAGCAGTTGTTGCCCGGGTTCTTGAGCCCTCCATCTTCGGTCTGGTAAGTATCTGCAGTCTGGTGATGAACTTCTTTCACATCTTTGCAAACCTGGGTTTTACCAACTCTATCATCGCCAAGCAGGAAACAGACCGTAAAATTTTATCGACTATCTTTTTCGCAAGTATTGGCCTGGGCCTACTGATGGGAATCCTCATTTTTCTGAGTGCACCTCTTGTTGTAGATTATTATAATGAACCCCGGCTCCTCTACGTAATCAAAGTCTCTTCTCTGACATTTCCCCTGATCTACACGAGCCAGATTTACTGGAACCTCCTGCAGAAAGAACTTGAGTTTAAGATCTTAGCATTTATTGAGGTAGTAGGATCTGTATTAAATATTACGCTGACTATCATTCTCGCTTATAATAATTTTCAGGAGCTATCCATTATATACAGCCAATTGATATTTACAGCTGTTAAAACGGTACTATATATTATTTTAGGCCGCAAGCTGTTCTCACCTGTATTCTATTTTAAACTGAAGGAAATAAAGGACCACCTGAGATTTGGGATCTACCACTTAGGGGAAGGTATTCTTGGTTTTGTAAATAGTAACCTGGAAAATATTGTGATCGGAAAAGCAATCGGGGTAAAAGAACTGGGTTTATATACAATAGCTTATCAATTGGCTGTTTTCCCTATATATCGCCTCAACCCGATAATCATGCAGGTCTCCTACCCGATCATGGCCAAAATGAAAGATAATGATGGTCTGAAAAGAGCCTATTTAAAAATTATTGATTTTATAACTTTTTGCAATTTCCCGCTCCTGGCCGGACTGTTTATTACTTCTACCAGCGTAGTAGCCTTTATATATGGGGCAGATTACGCAGCAGCAGTGCCATTGGTAAGGGTGATCTTATTTGTAAGTTTCATTTCCTGCACAGTAGTTCCGGCTTCATCAATAGCTATGTCTAAAAACAAGCCTAATGTTATGTTTTACCTGACGCTGTCTTCGCTGATTATAAAAATTCCTGTACTGTATTTTATGTCAAAATACTTTGGATTGATGGGCATCGTTTATGGTTACGTGATCACTACACTGATAGAAGCGATCATTATTTTCAACATCATCGAAAACCTGATAGGAAGCTTTAAAAAGGATTTTTTCATAAATATTGCCAAACCTATATCTTTTTGCCTGGTAATGGTAGCCATTATAGCAGTGTATCAACACTACGTAGGCAATGAAGGTATAATCCATATTATTGCGCAGGTAGCAATAGGAGGCGCAATTTATCTGGGGCTGACTATCAAGTATAAGTTATCAATAAAGGAAATCTTAGCGCTGAAACAATCATTGTAAGCATAAGCAGGAAGATATAGTATGCCCTGATATAAATTATCAGGGCATACTATATCTTCCCGTTTTTCAATTGCTCAACGGCATAATTACATGCTCTCGCAGTTAGTGCCATATAAGTAAGGGAAGGGTTCTGGCTCGCAGAAGAAGTCATACAGCTTCCGTCTGTGATAAATACATTGTCTACCTCATGCATTTGATTGAATTTATTTAACACTGAGGTTTTGGGGTCAGTCCCCATTCTGGCGGTCCCCATTTCATGAATTGTTGATCCGCCCGGACGGTTGTAGTTAAATGAACCAACATCCTTAAAACCCGCTGCTTCCAGCATCTCAGCAGACCTGTCCCTGATATCATTCATCATTTTGGTCTCGTTATCCCTGAAGCTGAAATCAACTTTGAGCAGAGGCTGGCCCCATTTGTCTTTTAAATCAGGATCAAGGGTAACCATATTATCCTGGTAAGGTAAACATTCGCCCCATCCGGCCATCCATACTGTCCATGGGCCCGGCGTGGTCAATTGCTGTTTAAAATCTTTACCAAACCCTGTCAGACCATAAGATTTATCCATCCATTCCTGACGTTCACCATGGCCCTGAATATTGTAACCGCGTTTAAAATCAAGTTTTTCATTATCCTTCAGGTTCCTGAACCTCGGTATGAGAAAACCTGAAGGTCTTCTCCCTTTATAATACATATCCTGGTACCCCTCATGCATACCGGATGCTCCCGCAGCAGAGTGATGATCCATCAGATTCCTTCCGATCTGATCACTGTCATTGCCAAATCCATTGGGAAAACGTGATGAGGTAGAATTAAGTAATAATCCTGCCGTAGCTATTGTTGATGCATTTACAAATACGATTTTGGAAAAGAATTCATGTACTTCATTGGTAAGTGTATCAATTATCCTCACTCCTTTAGCTTTCTTTTTATGCTCATCATACAGGATCTCGGTAACAATTGAAAATGGCCGCAGCGTAAGATTTCCTGTGGCCATAGCTGCAGGAATAGTCGAACTGTTGCTGCTGAAATATCCGCCGAAAGGACATCCCCTGCTGCAAAGGTTCCTGTTCTGGCACGGTCCGCGGTTATCCCATCCACGGGTAAGATTTGCAACACGCGCGATAGTGACCAACCTGTTCTGGTCATTCTTCCTGATCGAATCACCAAGATGTTTCTCAATACAATTCAACTCCATAGGAGTCAGAAATTCACCGTCTGGCAGTTGGGATAAATTCTCTTTTTGTCCGCTCACCCCGATATGGGATTCGGCATAACTATACCAGGGAGCAATATCTTTATATCTGATCGGCCAGTCTACCGCGATCCCCTCTTTTTTATTAGCCTCAAAATCCAGGTCGCTCAGGCGATAACATTGACGCCCCCAGGTTAATGAACGCCCTCCCACCTGGTATCCCCTGAACCAATTAAACGGTTTTTCCTGTATGTAGGGATGATCGGCATCACTCACAAAAAAATGCTTTGTCGCAGGATCATAAGCAGAACCCTGCACAGAGTCCCTCTCCATATCGGCATTGGTATTATTAAAGCCCAACTTAAAATCCCAGGGATTGAGCATGGCGGTGGGGTAATCCTGAATGTGTTTTACATCACGGCCCCTCTCCAGCAATAAAGTTTTCAGACCTTTTTTACACAGTTCCATAGCAGCCCAGCCACCGCTTATACCCGAGCCAATCACTATAGCATCATAGCTATTGTCCAGTTTATTTTTATCACTAATATATATCATTACTTAGTTGCCCAGGATTTTTGATTTGGTTTGATTGGAATACATGCCTCGAAAGTTTGTGGTATATAGTCGTATGCTAATGCTTTTGTGGCTCCTAACTGCGATTGGCAGAAACCTTCTACGGTTAACTGACGAAGTTTAGTATAAAAGGGTGCCCCAAATAATTTGTTGTCTATTTTGTTCAGGATTTTATAAGAATATCCCGTATGCGTCGAAAAGTATTCCACGACCGCATATTGCTCCGCCGCACTGCATTTTAAAAAATCTTTTTTATAATGATCCAGGCTATAATCTTTTAAATCTTCCAACCCTGACAAAAATTTCCGTTGCTGTTTGGCCGAATTGCAATTGATCATCACATTAATAAGATAATCATGCACCATTGCAGCCTTTGCTCCCGGAGTATCGGTCTCTGGTATAATAATCTCCACAAGTTCTGCGATCAATAACCGATCACCAGATAAATCATTAATATTAAAAGGTTTAGTTAGTTCAAATCCTTTAAAAATTGAAAAAGATATTGCACCAACCCCGCTTAATATTGCGATACTTTTTAAATAAGACCTTCTATTCATCAAATTTGTCTGAGATTTGTTATAAATAATCAAAATGGTTCAAAGTTATCACTTTGAGACGGTTAAATAAAGTTAGTTTAAAAATTTCTAACTTTGTATGTTTGCACACTTATCTTCAATAATTATATCTTTGTTTACCAGCCTACAGCGTTTACAAGTTATAGTCTTATATTAGTATATAATTACAATCATTTATCAATAAACCCCACACAATAGCTATTCATTGTATGAAACTTATTAAAAACCCTGACTGGATAAAAGATCTTGATTATTCTTACGAAAAATTTGAGGAGATACCTCAGGCAGTATTTGATGGCATCAATAAGGACCTTGATAAAATTACCGGAGATCAGCCCCTGGTAACGATTTTAATCGCGGCATGGAATGAAGAGATAAATATACTGCGCTGTATCGCCAGCCTTTCCAAAACAGTGTTTGATTCCCCAATAGAAATTATTGTTGTTAACAACAACTCTAAAGACCGTACGCAAGACACGATAGACAAGTTGCACGTCAACGGAATGTTTGAGAAAAACCAGGGTTGCGGACCAGCCAGGCAGCACGGACAGTTAAGTGCAAAAGGTAAGTATGTGTTACTGGCTGATGCGGATTGTTTTTATCCGTCGTGCTGGGTAAAAGAAATGATAGCTGTATTAAGCAAGCCGGATGTAGTTTGCGTTTACGGACGCTACTCATTTATTAGCGAAGCAGGTTTCCCGAGATGGAAATTGTATATGCTGGAGAAAATGAAAGATGTAATTGCTGAATTCAGACAAATCAAACGTCCTTATTTCAATGCCTACGGATTGAGCATGGGGTATGTTAAAGAGTTCGGTTTAAAAGTAGGATTCATCAATGACAATTTCTGGGGCGATGACGGACAGTTATGCCTTGGTTTAATGGAATATGGCAAGGTAAGACAGGTAAGGGCAAATAAAGCAAGGGCATGGACAGGTGTACGGACCCTTCAGCGCAATGGCCACAATTTCACCCAGGCCTTAACCTCCAGGATCAGCAAAGAAGCCAGACGTTTCTTCAATAACTTTAACTCTAAACTCCCTGAAGACACTTACAAAAAGTCTTCCTAAAATAATAAATTAACCTTGTCTGTATCAACTAGACAAGGTTATCATATACTTTTTCGATCTTACGGGTCATCTTTTCTACATTGAACTCATGTTCAATCGTTTCACCTGCTTTTTTACCCATAGAGTCGCGCAGTTCTTTGCTACCGGCCAGCAATGTTAATGCGTCGGCCAGTTTTTGCGGTGATTTTACCGGTATCACAATACCATTCTCCATGTTATTGATTACCTCCTTGGTTCCGTCAATTGCTGTGGCAACGATCGCCTTACGCATGGCCATCGCTTCAAGTAAACCGATAGGCAGTCCCTCCCACAACGAAGGCAAACAGTAAATATCAACTGCGTTCAGGATATTCGGAACATCCTGGCGGAAGTCCATAAATATAATCCTCGAAAATACCTTTAACTCTTTGGCCAGCTTTACAACATCTTCTTTCAGGTCGCCATCACCTACAAAAAGGAATTTGATCTTTGGATTTTCCGGCATCAGTGCGATCGCCCTGATCAGCGTCAGCGGATCCTTCTGAATAGTCATCCTTACGATATATCCGATCAGTACCACATCATCTTCGATACCCAGTTCTTTCCTTACTGGTAAAAATGAAGCCGCATCAGGATTATATTTCTTCAGATTGATACCGTATTTGATCACAGTCGCACGTTTCATTTCAAACTGGTCGCCCGCATCTTTGAGGTTATTGTCAGACACACATATAGTCAGCGTAGATTTATTAACCAGGTATTTCTCGCCCCATATGCGCAAAGCGCGCAGCAGGAAATTCTGATCCGGATGGAAAGACCATCCATGCACAGTATATACTACCGGAATACCAAGTTTCCGCGCACTGCTATTGGTATTTGAATTTGCCCTTGTGCCATGTGCATGCACAAGATCAATCTTTTCAGCAGCGATTAATTCCCTTACCTCGTCCCATTTAGAATAGTCGAATGGTTTTTCGGTAGGGATCACAAAAGTTTTCACACCAATAGATTTCATATGTTCCACCATTGGCCCCTCAGTAAACGACAGGACTATGGATTCGTATTTTTCCTTATCTAAAGCTTCTACCAGGTCGATCACATGAGATTCTCCCCCGCCGATTTTGCCTTGTCTGATTGTCTGAAGTATTTTAATTTTATTTTTTGCCATGATAGTCGTGTTATCGGATAAATTTGAGGAAGAGATTATTTAAGATCACTGATATTAGCATCCTGGTCATGTTTCGTAGCGACAGACAGTTCATTTGCTTTTTTTGCTTTAACTAATGCCAGTACCTGAAAAAACATAAATTTAGGTACGCTTTTAAGCGAATCATAAATACGCTGATCAGCTTTAAAATAGGTTAATGATTTATAAAACATCAGCATAAAACAGATTGCCGCTAAAAACCATATCCCCGCTGCTGCCGGCATAATCAAAATGTTTATGGCAAAGCAAAGGAAGGAGAGGAAAAACAAGATAAAAAGAGGGGGGCGCAGTAGCATAATACTGAACAGAAACTGGTTACCATTTAAACTTAAGATCCCTTTAAAGTTTAATTTCAAGCCCAGTTTGAAAAACTTAAACCAGGTATTGATCCATCTTGCCCGCTGTTTAACCAGCTGATCAGATTTTGATGTTTTTTCATCATATACCACAGCCTGTTCGGCAAAAGCTATCTTCAATTTACGGTTGATAATTTCATATTGCAGGATTTTATCAAAACCTGCACCGCTGTTTACCAGGTTTTCGAGGCAATCTTTGTATAGCCTGGTAGAGAAAGCCATTCCAGAACCAGAAAGAGAAGCAGATGAGCCGGCAGCGAATAAAAGTTCCCTGTCAATATACCGGTAATATATATCCCCTGCAGCATCAAGACAGGCATAGTTCGAGTTGAGATTTTTTGCTTCCCTCACCCCCTGCACTGCCTCATAACCCTGCGCAAATACTTTATTCAATTCGTTTAAATATTCAGGCTCTACCAGGTTATCGCTATCTATGATTGTTAATCTTTCATGCGGCCGCTGAAAGCGGTCTATCGCATAAAAATGCGATTTTATATTGTTGGATAAAGTTTGTTCAGGACGTAGGATAACTACCCGCTGATCTGCAAACAACAAACCGGAAATATCACACTTATCTGCCACAACGTAGACCAGGAAATTCTCATAATTGAGACGTAGAATAGAATCTACTACACTCGGGATCAGGTTGGTCTGCTCATAGGCAGTGACTATGACCGCATAATCAACTTCGAAAGATGGGTTAATCAACTTTACAGCCTGCAGCGGCCTGTTCCTTAGTGCTTTTAAAAAAAGCAGTAGTGCAGGAAATAAGAGGTGAATGATCACCAGTATCTGGAATATAATAAAAATGGTCAATGCTATGTTCATAGTAACGAATGCTTATTTTGTTATTTCACCCGCTCCATCTTGCAAAACTGCGGCAATCCTGTTTTTCATCGCCAGCACGCTATTTTCCCAGGTATGGGTAAATGCAAATGCTTTACGCTCATTATCTTTCTGTTCACTATCTTCAGCAATGGCCAAAGCAACAAAGCGTACATAGTCTTCTTTATTGTCCGCCAGATAGACATAGTCTTTAAAAGCCTCCATCGTTTTTGTACGGGTAGCAATTACGGGTTTACCCAGTGCGAGGTACTCATCAATTTTCCTTGGATAATTACCAATCGTAATTTCATTTACGAGCTGCGGATTAATGCAGATAGCAAATGCGTTGATAAATCCGGGAAGTTCTGTCACAGCCCGCTGGCCCAGGAACACCACATTCTCCAGACTGTGGAGACGGCTGGCAAGAAAGGTTTCATCTTCCGGCCCCACCAGTACGATGGTATATTGCGGATATGTTACGGCAATATGCTCGATGATGGCTATATCTAAACGCTGACTGTTCAATGCTCCCACATAACCGATCAAGGGCTGCTTTAATGCCGCCAGCTCAGGGACCAGTTCATTACTCACGTTTTTGAAAGATTCTATCTCGCAGCCCTGCCCAACATTAAAAGATTGTGCATTATAAGTCCGGCAATACTCTGCCAGATATTCCGAATTGGTAAAACACAAATCGCTTTTGCCGATCAGCAGGGGCTCAAGTACCTGCCCATGCTTTTTCCAGTAATCTACACCCAGCATATAATCCCTGGAATAATAGATACTCAAAGCCGGGTTTAGAAAGTCCTGCAGGTAAAAACCCTTGAACATTTCATTATCATTAAATAAGATGATGTTTTTAAAATCCAGGCTTTTGATTGCCTTGCCGATTGATTTAGCGAGGCGCCTGTTATTAAACTTATTAATAAAACTAAATACAGCGGTAGAGCTTAAAAAGTTAATAGACTCTACAATACAGTCAGGATAATAATTCCAGAGGTTATCCTGTATTTGAAGCAAGCCCTCTTCCTTATGTCGGATTATATTGATTCTCTTTTGTACTTTCGGGTCGCTTTTCCCCCTATAAAAAGTAATTCTGTCCAGCGGCGAATTGATATATAAAACCCGGTTTGTTTTACTGAGTTCTAAAGCAATATTTTTACAATTACTGCCAATTTCAGTATCCCATGGCTGCTGCCCAATAATTATGATATCGTTAAGAAGGGTTGATGGGATGTTACTCATGGAATTCGACTGTACAGCTAAGTGATTACTTAATATTTATATTTTTTAAAATACAGGGCATAGTTAAATAATACCTGCCTGTATAGTTTACGTGCAATTTCGAGTAATGCCCCATCACCTTTCTGCCACGACTGCCTCTCGTTGTTCATGGTACTAGGTTCAGAAGAGGTATTTATCTGATCAAAAACAGTTTTATAGTCGTTATATAAATAACCTTTACCTTTCTGCTGCAGGTAAGCTATCATCATATCAAATTCTGTCTTTTCCGGGTTTTTGCCTTCAGCATACCTGCCGAATTTACTAAAGAAGTTACTTCTTCTTAAATGCGGATGATCACTGTATAAAGGGAATCTGTCCAGGTTGGTAGACCATGGGTTAAACACCATTTCCGAGAAACCATCTCTGAAAGGTTTAAGGTTGGTATAATTCAGGTAAGAATAGAATCTTACCGTATCCGTATCCCTGTCCTCTTCCATTATCCTAAGCCCGTCAGCTACCGGTTTTTCAAAACCTGGCAACGGTATAAAATCTTCCTGAACATACAATGTATATTCACTTCTTACTGCATCCTGACCCTTATTTATATTATTACCCAAACCACTGTTCTTTGGTGCCGTAACTAATGTAAAATCAAATTTATCATGCAAACTTTTAATATATTCCACATGTTCCGGCTTACTGCCGTCATCAGATACAACAATATCAAAAAAAGTACAGTTTGTAGCCGCAAAAGCATTTAATAACCTTTCCAGGGATTTACTTCTGTTATAATGCGTAACGAGTAATGTTATTTTATCAAAATGCAGTTTATCCGGGCTCATCATTTATAATTTTTCTTCTGTATTATTTATCAACCTTTTCCCAGGTTGAAGTTTCACTGTTATATCTTTTTATCACCCTTGCAGGATTGCCGACGGCAATGCAGTATGGGGGTATATCTTTGGTCACCACGCTTCCTGCACCTACAATACTGTGTTTACCAATGGTAACCCCAATTGTAATTACGCAATTGGCACCGATCCAGACTTCATCATCAATCGTAATCAGCTTAATAATATCTTTCTGTTTACTTGGCGGAATGCTGATATCTTCATAACCATGGTTCATTGCAGATACTACAATATTTTGCGCAAACATAACGTCGTTACCAATCTTAACCGGTCCGATTACCGTATTCCCTAAACCTATAATAGTACGGTCGCCAATAAATACATCTCCTACCCCATTATTGATTGTAGAAAAATCCTCTATCACCGAACGCTCACCAAGACTAAACTGATTGAACGGAAACACATCCATCCTCGTCTGGCTCCGTATAACCGATCCCTTTCCCCTTTTGTGTTTAAACGGATTCAGGAATAACCTTACCCACAGTCTTGGTCTATGCTCATTGGCAGGAATAAGAAGCTGCAGAGCAGCGCTCTTTAATGCTGGGTTCGATTTTATTTTTGAAATAACTGACATCCTATATATGCAATAATTTAAGATAGTAAACTAATTTTCCTTATTTAAGGCTTTCAAACCCCGGTAGAAACCATAAGCAAAACATATCAAAGCAGGTATTCCAAATATTTCGTATGGCATATTTTATAGTAATATTATACAAGATTTTTCCCTTGTAGCTGTTCATCTAATTTCGGACTGATAAATACAAACACCCACGCCATATAACAAACTATAGAGGAAGGCATAGTATTAATAACCTCATTTCCATAACTGCAGAAAAGTATACCCGCAAATCCGCTAGTCAGAGCAATCATTTTTATACGCAATGCAGGATCTTTTAAATTCCAGACTATCCCGCAACACTTTCCCAAAATATACATCATCATCCCAAACCACAGGACAAACCCGACAATGCCATACATGGCCCAGATCTTAACCCAATAACTATCCGGCTGCACGCTGGAAAGGAATTTGTCTTGGTTGTATTTTTCACCCCACGCCCCGAGAACACCGAGACCACCACCAAAAGGCCGTGTGCTCATATATTCTGTCAGCAGACGTTGTGTATTAATCCTTACGTTTAATGAAGGATCTGTAGGGTCAACTGCTGTCCTTAAACGATAAATCTGATAATTCCCGTTCCCTATTGTTGTAAATTTAAGGAAACATAAGAAACAGAGCGCCATCGCACCGCCACAAATTATTACTTTCCATTGCTTACTTAGCATAATCGCAACAAATATGCCTACAACCAAAGCAAATAATGCTCCCCTAGTACCAGAAATAAGCATTCCATAAAACATCAATGCCGAAGCGATCAGCAATGCAACACGTTTCCACCATTTGAAAGGCCCAAGTGCCAATATTAGACACATGGAACAAAAATGGGCCATTGATGCGCCAAACTGTCCAGCTTCACTGTAAAAAGAAAATACCCTTAACCTACCAAATAACATGTGTGTGACACTGCCCCCATGGTCAAGAAAGTACTGCTCACCTGGAGAAGGACCAATATGCAGTTGCTTGATGCCGTTCAAGCATGCTAGCAACGAAAAACTTATTGTTAGTTTAAAGAAGATATCCAGGTCCTTATTTGTATTAAACAATAAATAGGTAATAGTAACAATCATAAATGGATATAAAGCCGCGGACCGGATCTCTTGAAGCCAGCCTAAAACGGCGGCTCCCGCGGGGTTACCAACTTCTAATACACTTATAATAAACCAGGCCAATAAAACATAAAAAAGATCACTCTGGACAACTTTCCAGTCTTCCAACGGGATCTTGATCATTGCGACGATAAATGAAAAGAAAAGGAAACCTTCAATCATAGTTCCGAGCGGAAAATCTATTTGAGTTTCCCTAGCCAATATCGGAAAGAGAAAACAGTAAGAGATTAATACATAAAGCGTAGTCTTTGGCTCTGTAAAATAGACAATCTGTAATAGAATAAATCCTGACAGCATAATAATCAGCATAGGTATTACCGGCCCAAATGCAAAGGAAAGATTTGCAATAAAAATGGCCGCAATAATACCTACTAATAAGAATAGATTCCTTTTTGCCTTGAAAGATAAACCAGTAAGAAATCTCATCATAATTATGATACTTTACTAAATGTTAGGTAAGACTAATCTATCTTTATTTGTTAACTAACAGCTTTTACTTTATTTAGAACCCAGCCCATAAAACCAGGATGATTTTTGATGTAAGCAATGGAAGCTTTGTCGCCCTCATGTATTTCTGAGCCATACTCAAACACAGCAATACTTTTATCTGTGAATGACAACCACTCTTTGGCTTTATTGATCTCTACCAAACTGTTTACGTCTATAACTATAAAATCAAATTCCTTTTTCAGTACATTAAAACCTATAGTCAGGTTCTGCGCACTCTGTGTTTCTAAAAGAGATGAATTGTTTGCCTTACTATTAAATACCGTGATCAGGTCTTCAGTTTGTATTTCCTTTTTTACCAGGAAGGTCTCGAAGAACTCACTTGGAATCAATTTCTGCGACACCGGTTTTTCTGAAGCCTCCTGCTCACCGCTAATCAGCAACACCTTTTTACCAGTCATTGCAAAAGCATAAATCAAACTCGAAGAAAGAAAAGATTTACCCGCTCCATTATTTAAACTGGTGATCCCAAGAATCTGCGCATTACTATCAGTAAGGCTCTTATCCAGCTCAAAACGCAGAGATCTCAACAGATCTTTATAAGTATTAAAATTGTTGTTTGTGCCGTCATCTTTCCAGATCGCTCTAGGTTCTTTCACATCACCTTTCACAAAATTTAATGTGCCTACTACAGGGCTTCCAACTACTTTTGCCAATTGTACAGGGCCATAAATAGATCTGTCCAACAGAAATAGTATTACTAAACCTACAAAACACAGCATAAAAGTAGCTGCACCTGCCATTACCACATAAATCATTGATTTGGAAGGCTGCTCTGCTCCCGGAAGTCCTATCTGGGCAATTCCAAGTTTAATACCTGTATTTTGCTCATTACGGCCCTGATTGGTACGGTCAACTGCAGCCATATAATCCTTAGTAGCCGCTTCTGCGTCTCTTGTGTAGTTCTGGATGCTGGCATCGTAAGGTACCATAGAACTGTATTGTCCTTTTAAAGTAGCCAGCTGCCTGTCAATCGAAGCTATAGTATTTTTAATTTGTTCTGTGGAAATTTCAAGACTTGTTTTCTGCTGAAGCAAGCTTTGTCTAACCGTAATCCCGCTTGTGCCACCAATAGTTCCACCACCGTTATCCATAGCCCTGGCAGACTGCGTATTTAGAACAAGCTGCAGTGAATCAATCTTTTTCTTATCGCTGGGTTTAAAATTACCTTCGATATACCTGTCATTAGCAACTCTTAGTTTATTTTTAATATCCAGGATTGCAGCATTATCAACAACTGACGTAGCATTAAGGTTTACTTTGTTGTCATTAGGTGTACCCGAACCTCTTAGTTTGCTGTCGATAGCATTTATAGCACCAAGATTAGCCTGGATATCACGTATCGCACCAGCTTTTCTTTCCTCATACTGGGAAATCTGGGCATATACACCTGCAGACTGTGCATCGAGGTTTAAAATACCATTGCGCATCTTAAATTCTTTCAACGCACTGTTTTTGCTATTCATTTCCAATTCCTTCTTTTTCAGCAATGAATCGAGCAAAGCAATCGATGTATTTTGATTGGCGTAAACATCTTGTGTAAAGTTCGTAATGAACTCCGTAGCAAGCGTATTAACTACATATGCAGACAAAAGCGGGTTCTCAGAAATAAACTCAATATTCACGAAATCACTATTATCCGGTCTGGAGATATTCATCTTTTTCGCAAACGAAGCTTCATCATACCCCATAGATCCCAGGATATCATAAAGCTTATATTTACCTTTATTATCATATACTGTAATAGGCGATTTCGAAATCAGCTTTTGTTTATACAATTGAATCACCTCTGCTTTCTGCGCAGCAGAAAGTGAATCTACTTTTGGACTGTATTTTCTAAACGTACTTCGCGGATTTTCCAGATCGTGAATGATCAGGTTATAAGAAAGAATGCTGGAAATCTTTCTCATTTTCATCCTTTCAATTATATTACTAAACTGCAGAGAAGTTTTGAAATAATCGTTTTGGCTTTGGGAAGTTAATTGTTTAGACTGGTCTACCAAACCAGTTGATATTTGCACGTCAGATTTATATTCTTTAGGAAGATTTTTGGATAAAGAATAAGTAATTACAGCTGCAATTACGGGAAGGAGAATCAATACCCACCAATACCTCTTAAGCAGTTTAAAAAATCTTGTAATGTCCATTATTATTTTTTACGTTGAATTATATTATTTTATATCCGAAAGTTTTTTCCCGATTATTTCTTCCAGGGCGTCTTTAGCATTCAGATATAAAAGCTCAGTTTCAATCTGTCTGATATTAGACTCAGACACCATAAGTCTGGCGCCATTATAACTGTCAAGTTGTATTTCTCCTCTTTCAAATTTAATTCTGGCATTGGCCGCTACACTTGCATTATCCTGATTAGCCTGGGTTCTTACTTTTAAAAGCGCTAATGCCTGGATATAGTTATAATATCTTTGTCTTACATCTTTGACCAAAACCAGCTCATAATCCTGCGCCTGTAGCTGTGCAACTTTATATTCTAATTTGGCACGTCTCACTGCAACTGGTTTACTGGCGTAAGTTCCTATGTTAATACCAATTCCTACCTGCACACCATTAAAAATATATGGGTTAAGGGTAGGATTTGACGGATCAGATATGGCAGTTTTATCACCTGGTCTCCAAAAATAAGAAGCGCTAAAAAGATCCAGATAAGAAAGGGTAGCTGTAGTGATAGTCGTTTTTGCTATCTGTTCCTGTAATGTCAGAACTTTACGTCTTGGAAAATATGCTTTCGCAGCAGCTATGTATTTATCTAACAAAACATAATTCACATCTGGAATAATAGACTCCTGCTGTGCAGATGCATTAAGTGTAAAAAGGGTTGCTATAAAAAATGAGAGTGCTGTTATTTTTTTCATTGGTTTATAATTTATTTATTGATTTAAAATTTCAGTTGGTATCTATTAGCTCCGGGTGCTGAAGGGTTGTATCGTTTGATCTGCGTACCTGCACGTTCAAAACACAGATTATACTTTCTCTTTTTGAAATAACGCAGGAAAGGTTTTTAGCATGATACTGATATCAAACCATACAGAATAATTCTTCGCATAAAAATTATCCAGCTTTTTCCTTTCCGTATCTGACATGTCTCCTTTTCCCCTTTTACTGATCTGCCACAAGCCTGTAAGTCCCGAAGGACCTAAAAAACGCATCGACCATTCATTGGATGTCAGCATCTCAGCTTCATACAATGGCAATGGCCTGTTTCCTACTAGTGACATATCACCCTTCAGCACATTAAATAACTGCGGAATTTCATCAAGACTTGAATTTCTTAAAAAATTCCCAAGTTTCGTAACACGCGGATCATTTTTGATTTTCACAAATGCATTCGCACCGCTCCCGTCATCGGCATATTGGTTGAGTGCAGAAAGATTTTTCAATTCCAGGTCCGCACCTGCTTTCATTGACCTGAATTTATAAAAATCAAAAATCTTATATCCGGTACCTACGCGCTTGCTTTTATAGATCACGGGGCCTTTTGAGTCCATCTTAATCAATATCGCAATAATCAAAAGAATAGGCGAGCTGACCAGCAGGATTCCTCCTGAAGATACTACATCAAAAATACGTTTTGGGGTAGGGATCTTATATTCACGCTGTTTCTCTTTTTTGATCACAGACAGCTGTTCAATATTAGGCTTGATCAGTTTAAACTTAATTAAAAAGTTCAAACGGTCCTTAAGGTCCTCCACATTGTAGGGATAAAAATAAAGATCATGGATCTTTGCTTTTATAGCCCTCATTCTAAGTTTCGCATCTGGCATCTGCCCAAGTAAAACAATAATTAGTCCACTCGTTAAAGGATTGCTTTTAATCTTATTGATGATTGAGAAAACAAATTCCTCATCTTCCACTTCAATCATGATCACATCAGGTGTAGAAAAGAGAGAAAGCGTACTGAGGTAATCTTCTAATTTAGCCGCAACACCTACGTGCACAATATTGTATTCCTGTCCCAATACCTCCGCCGATTCGGCCGAAAGCGCTGTACCAGAATACACTAATCTTATTCCTTTGTAGTTGTAATCCATTTATTTATTTAACATAGGTTTAACGGCATCCAGAACTTTAGTAATCTTTTCCTTTAAGATCTCGGGATTAAAAGGCTTAGGAAAGTAGGCTTCCACCTTAAAAGGCATGTTAGCCACGATCTTTTCCAGATTTTCGGCCGCTGACAGGATGATAACAGGGATCTCTCTGTAAAAGCCGCTGATTTTAATACTTTTTAAAAAAGACGTGCCGTCGAAATGAGGCATATGCAAATCAAGGATGATTAAATCGGGAAAATTCCCGTCTTCAAGCCACATATGCGCTTTATAACCACTTTCCACAGCATGAATATCATACTGCTTGGATAAAATGAAGTTAAGCAATTTTAAAATGCTGGGCTCATCATCAACGATCAATATTTGTCTTTTACCAAATGAGACACTTTCCATTTTTTGGTTATATGTTTAAATAGATAAAAATAATCTGTATAATTTAATTTTGCTGGGTAAAAACCATCATAATACGTCTTTATTACCTCAAATATATATCATTATAAATACAATTTATAACGCAATCTCATAAATACGAATATATAAACTCCCCAGTTTTATGAGCCGTATGTCCTGGTTAGAATGGTTCACTTAAAATCTTAAATACAACATATTCAAAATATTACCTTTAAGTCACCAATTGTAACCAGTGCTACCACATTATCACCAAACGAACAGTATCATTTTTCAAAAATAAAATTTATTCACATGAAATAAATTCACAACAATAAAAAATCCGAATTACCGTTAACCCTTCCTCTAAAATATTCTTTTATTTTTAATAACAAAAATTAAAATCGATAATTCATTTTTCCGGGTCAGGGGGAAAAATCTCAACTAAATGTAAATTTCATACCCCTTCCGGACTTTCGCATTTTATTAATTACACTAAATACACGTTCCAACATCAATAATACATCATGGCATGGTATTCGCAAAAATTTGCCCTCCGGAATTTCCGGGAAAATTACCAGTCAACCTTTAACAGCGCAAAGTTGTATTGCGGATAGCAATAAAAAGGCCGTTTACTTAAAAACGAACCAAAAAACAACCTGAGGGAGTAAAGCATATTGATCTGCTGCCCCACTTTCTTTCTATCAATCTCAAACGATCAGAAATAATGTTGGAAACGGGTATTTACTTACCCCTTTAAGGAATATTACACCACTGCAATTTTCAGCCTCGCACAAGGGCGAACTAAAAAAACCCCGAAAAACACAACATCAACCAAATTTATCTCTGCAAAGAAATTATGGCACAGTAATAGAATTTACCCTTACAGACAAATACTTTATCATTGGTGAATTTACACTGGCTAATTATTTCTTAATTAAGAAGCCAATTATTGTACATAGATAAGCCAGAACCATAATAATTATAGAATATATTTTAAAGAACAACTGACCAATGCTTTTTAACTCTCTCCAATTCCTGATTTTTCTGCCAATTGTGTTTTTCCTCTATTGGTACGTCACTAACAAAAACTTAAAAGTACAAAACGTACTACTGCTTCTTTCCAGTTATTTCTTCTATGCCTGCTGGGACTGGCGTTTCCTGTTTCTGCTGATTTTCTCTACACTGCTAGATTATTACACCGGAATTAAAATGGGCGAGGCAAAAAACCAAAGGATAAAAAAAATCTGGTTCTGGCTGAGTATAACTATAAACCTCGGTTTTCTTGGGATTTTTAAATATTATAATTTTTTCGCAGCTTCATTTGCCACGTCGATTGCTCAGCTTGGTTTTGAAGTGAACCCCTGGACATTAAAAGTATTGCTGCCGGTAGGTATTTCTTTTTATACTTTTCATGGGCTTTCCTACGTAATTGACATTTATAAAAATAAGATTACACCAGAAAAAGATTTCGTTACTTACTCCCTGTTCGTCAGTTTTTTCCCGCTTCTTGTAGCAGGGCCCATTGAAAGGGCAACACATCTTCTCCCTCAGATACAAAAGAAAAGGACTTTTGATTACAGCAAAGCGGTAGATGGCTTAAGGCAGATTTTATGGGGATTATTTAAAAAGATAGTCATCGCAGATCAATGCGCCGCTTATGCCAACATGGTATTTAATCATCCGGGTGATTACTCAGGCAGCACGCACGTACTGGGAGCAATTTTTTTCACTTTCCAGATCTATTGTGATTTCTCCGGGTATTCAGATATCGCACTGGGCACTGCAAGGCTTTTTGGAATAGAGCTTCTCCGGAATTTTGCTTTCCCCTATTTCTCCAGGGACATCGCGGAATTCTGGCGCCGCTGGCATATCTCTTTATCTACCTGGTTTAAAGATTACCTCTATATCCCTCTGGGCGGCAGTAAAGGCGGTACATTAATGAAAGTAAGAAACACCTTTATCATATTTTTAGTCAGCGGTTTCTGGCACGGAGCAAACTGGACAGTTATCGTATGGGGATTACTCAATGCCCTCTATATTATGCCCTCCATTTTATTAAACACGAACAGGACTAACCTGGAAATCGTAGCTAAAGGGAAACTTTTCCCTGGCCTGGCCGATGCAGCATCTATACTGCTCACCTTTGCACTGACTGTACTGGCCTGGATTTTCTTCAGAGCGGCGAGTTTGGGAGACGCGATAAGTTACATTCAGGAAATATGCTCCCCTTCCTTGTTTTCATTACCGGAAATGTCTGGCAAAACAATCATTCTGCTGTTACTGATTACCGTATTTATGTTCATCGAATGGATTGGAAGAGAGCAGCAGTATGCCATTGCCGGTTTGGGGATAAAATGGCCCAAGATGCTGAAGTGGCCAGCCTACTACACGATGATATCGGTGATCATTTATTTTTCGGGATCAGAGGAACAATTCATTTACTTTCAGTTTTAAGATATGAGACGGTTTTTAAAAAGTATACTTTATTTTTCACTGCTGGGAATCGTTCCCGCAACCCTGTTGTTATTAAGCTATATCTACTTCGATCCTTTTAAAGTGATCAGGTATTATGATGATTTTTCATATGCCTATATCAATCCCGACCTGGATTTTATATCAACAGAAGTTTATATCAGAAATGATCCTAAATACCATTTTAATTCATTTATCCTCGGAAGTTCCAGAACAATGGCTTATCAGCCGAAATCATGGATGCAGCATTTACCCAATGGTGCCAGGCCCTATGTATTTGCCGCTTCAAATGAGTCGGTATATGGCATATATACTAAATTGAAATTTCTGGATTCATTAAAAAGGAAAATTGATAACGCCCTTATCATCTATTGCAGGGATGTTACTTTTAATAAAACCGCTAATGAAAGCGGACATTTGTTTATCAAACATCCGGCAACAACGATGGACAGTAAATTTGATTTTCATCTTACTTTTTTTAAGTCTTATCTCAGCCCCCTCTTTTTTACAAATTTTCATCTCTACACCATCACAAAAAAATTTAAGCCATATATGGCGGCATATATCGAGAGCAAAAAAGTGCGCTATGATAAAATCACAAATCAGGTGAGCATTGTTGATGGGGAAGATGAAATCAGGAAAACACCCGCCGAATATTATAGAAAGAGAAAAGACATCTTTTACGAGCGCAAAAATGAACAGACAGATTCTATTCAGAGGATAAAAGAAAAGCAGCTTTTCATGTTGAAAGAAATTAAGCGAATCTTAGAAAAAAACCATACGAATTATAAAATCGTGCTTAGCCCGCTATACGAACAAATAAAATTTAACACCACCGATTATGCAATACTTAAAAGACTATTCAGTCAGAATATTTATGACTTTTCGGGCAAAAACTTTGTGTCAGAATCTAAAATAAATTATTACGAAACAAGTCATTACAGACCTGTTATGGGTGATAGCATACTTAACCTGATTTATAAAACCGATGATTAAAGCCCTGCTTTGAGGGCATTAAACTAACGCTAAGCCTCTCTAAACTGATAGCGATCTGTAACGTCTCGGTTTTCAATTATTTGACCAAAAAGTATTTTGTGTTTAAAAAGATATGATATTTTCGAGATCTAAAGCCTATTGCCGTACAACAGATTGGCGAACATCAATAGACAGTCAATCTTTATTAAAGAAAAGAATATATTTGCCGTCATCAAATCATGCAGAACTTGTACTAACTAATGATCTGCATCAGGTGTTTTTAATCGGATTGCGCAATGGATGGAGAAATTTCAGTAGAGAATAAAAAAATCATAGCTGCTTTTGATTTTGACGGCACAATCACTAAAAAAGATTCGATGCCAATATTTATAAGATTTCTGTCCTCTACCCCTGATTTAATATTTGGAACACTTCAAATGATCCCCTATCTTGTTCTTTTCAGATTGAACCTGATCCCTAATTACCAGGCTAAAGAAAGATTGTTTAAAATATTTTTTTCTGGCAGGAGCCACATACAATTTAACCTGACAGCTGAAAAGTTTTCCAGGAAAATTGAACGGATGATCAATCCTGAAGCGATAAAAAAAATCAAATGGCATCAAAAGATGGGTCACCACGTAATCATAATCAGCGCTTCGGCAGAAAACTGGATCAGACCCTGGGCATCGGCGTATGGGATACAGGAAGTATTAGCGACAAGACTCGAGGTAATCGATAACCAGATGACCGGGAATTTACTGAACAAAAACTGTCATGGGCAGGAGAAAGTAAACCGCCTGCTCGAGGCCTATCCGGATAAACAAAATTACACGCTTTATGCTTATGGGGATACACAGGGAGATAAAGAATTACTTGCACTTGCCGACCACGCGTTCTATCGCTCTTTTTAAGAGTTACGCCTGCAAAGATTTATTTGTCTTCAAGTCTGGCTTTCCAAACTGCTGTGTAAGGATGGAGCCAGCCTTTTTCCTGCAAATACCAAAACAAGCCTTCATCAATCCGGAATGCGAATAGTCCCTTGAAAACATTATTGGCATGAAATGTAAAATGATCTTTGCGGTAATGGAAGTCTGTGCTCACTGTTACTTCCTGATAACCTTTTTTTTGTTCTGTAGAAATCCTGCAGTTCTGGAACGCCAGGGCATACCTGAAGTCCGCATCAAAAATGCTTGTCCACCTGTTCCAGGTTACAGAACCTGTAGTTTTCCTTTTAATTTCCCTCATAATACTCGGGGAGTTTAAAATTGAATTACTATAAAAGACTCTTTCCTTCCCTTCAGCAGGAAAAAACATATAGAAATTCTCTGTTCCAAATTCCGGAAAAGGAATCATATCAAATACGGTAACCATGATCAGACAGCCATATATACCCAGGCGCTCCCTGGTGTTCAGCTCTTCACTGTTACTGACACGTTTCTGCAAGGCTTCCGCATGCCGGTTATATTGTTTGATATTGAATGGGCTCAATAACATAAAAAGCACTACTCCTAATAACAAAAACTTGACTGATTGCCTTTTACTTCTGTTTACACAAAAAATTATTATACTTGCAACGAAAGCTGCCGACAAAAGATAACATACATATAGACCATAACAATACGTCCAGGCAATGAGGTATATATATGATAAAACCAGCAGGAATGAAAAACTATAAAAAAGGAAAAACTTGAGTAAATGAAAGAACGCTTTAGATTTCATATTTATATTGTCATTAGGGCATCCCCTGTCATACTATTTCCAAATGTATAAAATATATATCTAACAATTTATTGATAAAATTATGTCCCTTTCTAATTTAATTTCGTATCATTAAATCATCAAATTATAGTATTTGTTATCAATAAAAACACTGCTCTTATATACATGAAACAGCTCTATACCTGCTTAATCCTTATTATCTGTTACAGCATTCCGGGATTTGCACAAGATACCCTTTCTACCAGGCCCGCCGCACCTGCAGAAATCAGTTACGTTGCTCCGGTCATTACACTAGACAAATCACCAGAAGCATTAGGCATTTCCGCGTCAGTCAGGGCCGCAGTTGCCAAACTGCCCGCACCGCCGATTAACATCGCATTATTTGCAGTTGACAGGCGCAATAAAGAGCAGCAGGGAAATTCTGATGTGATCATGATCATCACCATAGATCAGGTGACCAAAAAATTAAAGATGTCCTCTATTCTGCGGGATACATATGTCAACATCGACGGGAAAGGGATGGACAAAATAAATGCAGCGTTTGCTACCGGCGGACCGCAGCTGGCGATTAAGACCCTCAATCAAAATTTCGCTTTGGATATTAAAGATTATATCAATGTTGATTTTTTTGGTACTGCGAAGATGATTGATGCCCTTGGAGGAGTTAATGTTACTGTTAAACCGGAGGAAGTCCCTTATCTGAATACTTATCTCAAAGAAATCTCTATCATCGAAAATATTCCGCCAGTAAATGTTGGCCGCCCGGGTAACCAGCTTTTAAATGGCAAGCAGGCAGTGGCTTATACCCGCATCAGGGCTGTAGGACGCGGAGACTATGAAAGAACAGAAAGGCAGAGAACGGTACTTGTTGCACTCTTTAATAAGCTCCAGGGAGCGGGACCCGCTATATTCCCCGTTTTCATGTCGCAAATCTTACCCAATATGGAAACAAGTATGAGCAGTATGATGCTGTTTAAAATAGGCAGTGATATCCTGGGTTCAAAAAGTAAAGTGATCGAACAAGCCAGGTTCCCCCTTGATAAATTCAGCAAAGGAATAAGAGTAAATGACATCTGGTATCTATCGGCAGACCTGAAAGCCAACACCACTGCACTTCATAATTTTATTTACAAAAATATAAATCCGGGCAAGTAATCAGAGTTGAGATTTAGGGCGCATACAATTACCCAAAAGAGACATTTGTTCTGTTCTCAAAAAAGATACTTAAATAACAGATAAGAATAATTAATTTGCAACTCCGGTTATTACAAGAATCGTGTGCGGAAATGCAATGATTTTACTCAAACAGATCATGAAATAAATGAAAGTAATTTCGCGCAAAATAGGTAATTACGGGTAATAAAAGATGCTAAAGGATAAGGTAATTTTTTTTCTGGGAAATACGCGGTTTGATGGTAATATCAAATCCACTTCCCTATTTATAGCCAGAAACCTGGCTAAAACAAATACTGTATTCTTTATCGATTATCCTTTTACATTGAAGGATTACTTTAATTACATGAAAACTGATCAGTTAAAAGAGAGAGGAAATAAATTCTCCATCTTTTCTGACGGACTCATTGATACCGATCTTCCGAATTTAAAAATCGTGATTACCCCGCCCGTACTCCCTATTAATTTTATGCCGGAAGGAACAGTTTTCCGGTCCCTGCTCAAAATAAATGAACTGCTGATCAGCCTGAGGATAAAAAAGATATTAAAAGATAAAAAGATCACTGATTTCATCTTCATTAACTCTTTCAATTTTCACTATCCGAACCTCGCCCGTAAAATCAAACCGACACTTACAGTTTACCATTGTGTTGACCCGATGATTATGCCGTATGACATGAAACATGGCATTGAATCTGAAAAACACCTGGTCTTACATAGTGACCTTGTAATTTGTACCAGTGTTAAACTCACACAGGAGAAAAAGTTACTCAATAAAAATACTTATTTCGTACCTAATGCTTCAGATTCGGATAATGGCTTCAGGCCTATAAACGAAACCATTCCTGTCCATCCAAAATTACTTGATAAACGAAAACCTATTGTGGGCTATCTGGGCACAATTGAACGCAGAATAGACTATAATTTGCTGCTCGCCGTAGTTAAAGCGAACAAGGATAAGACATTTATATTGGCAGGACCGGTAGAAGAAGATTATCTGTCTAACCCCCTGTTTGAGGAAACGAATGTTCACCAATTGGGCGCGGTACCTTATCTGGAAGTACCGCAGGTAATCAATAGCTTTGACCTGGCAATTATCCCGTTTAAAAAAGATGAGGTAAGCAGAACAATTTTTCCTATTAAACTCTTTGAATACCTCAGCTTTGGCAAACCAGTAGTATCTACAGATTTTAATATCGACCTAAAGGATTTTACAGATGATATAGTAGACTATTGTGCTGACGCAGCCTCTTTTAGCCGGGCTATTAATACAGCGCTCGAAAACGACAACTCACTGAAATCAGAAGAAAGAAAAGCACTGGCAAATCAGAATACCTGGAAAAAAAGATCAGACTATATTGCCGAAATACTAAGCCAGCATTTAGAATTGAAAACCGGCCATAATTAAAGTTCAGGATCCTTTATAAAGTAACTTGTAATATAATCCTTTACTTGATCATCTGTTTTAGCATGGAGGATCTTTGCGCCAGACAATTGCGTAAAAATCGTATTAAAACAATCAAAATGGTGCTCCGGCCCTTTCTTGGAAAGGATTAAATTTATTCCGCCAAAATAACTTGCGAAGGTTGCCGTACCACCATGAACAGAGATAAACCGGTCGGCATTTGCATATACCATTAACTGCAGGTGGTTAAAATTACGCGCAGCTCCTTTATTTTCTTTAAAAAGATCATCCATTAACAGTACTTCCGGATGAATAGCCTTTAACCAGTCGAATTCATGAAGATTATAAGTTTCACTATTATCAGGAGTTATATATTCTGTCCTGGGCCGGTTATAAATAATTGTATAGTCTTTTTTAAGGTTACCAATGATAAAATCCAGCGCTGGGATATCATAGAAACTTACCGGCGGACCGTCCCATTCCATATTAAAGCGGTTAGCAATGATTAGTAATGGCTTATCGTATTGATATACTTTGTTTTTATATTGCTCTTTTAGCGGTACAGCCAGCCATTTTTTAATCTGGTAATCATGGCTGTATAGTATACGTGGTATTTCAAAATTATAATTTCCCTCTACAGTACGTTTATCGAATACCTCCTCGTGATCAGGAGAAAAGAAATACAGTTCTTTTGTATACTTAGCAGATCGCGTACTTCTTAAAGTGCCATTTTTATAATGCCAGTAGGCAAATGGCAGCAGAAAGAGGAGCTCCTGACCAAATTCACCTTCAAAGGAAATATCTTTATATTTTTTTTTGAAGGTATAATCTTTCAGCAAATATTTTAGCTGGACCAGCTCACAACTGAAAGTATCACGGTAAAAATAGCTAAGCTCTATAGGTACTTCGGGGTAACGCATCCGTACATACAAACTGAAGATCTTATTGGTGATTTTAAAGGGCATAACAACTAGACATATTGGTGTTTTGACCAATTTCTTTTACAAGATAAGTAAACATCCCAATCAATAAAAATCTATCCATTAAAAATTATTTAAATGATAGATCAAGAACGAATTACAGAGAATCATAGCTACACAAATTAATGTAAAAACGGGTAATTCGCAGTAATAAAATCCCCAAAACGGGAAAGTATTACTTATCAAATAATAATATCAGATGATTATAAATTTTAAATTCTATCCTGACACATGAAAGATGTGACATTTGTGGGAGAAGTCTTAAACCGGCATAGTAATCGCATAAGTTGTAACATATATAAATCAACGACTATGAACTCACAACAACATCACTACAGCCCTTTCAGCCCCTCAGTTAGAAAATGGATGATTACTATTGGCGGACTTGTATTAGTCGCAACAGTTTTTTATGCTTTAAGTACTGGTGTCGTTTCCTACTTAAATTACTAAACGCCTCATATATCAATTACAACAGATCTTTCATCCAGACTGGTCTGTTGTAGAATTTCTATTTTTTTGGCAGGAATCCTACTTGCTGAACATGGCCTCTATCTAACATTTCGGCCCGACGATTTAAAACATAACCTTTAAGATTTCCGGTTTTCTATATCCCCTTGTTTTAGCTATAGCTAAGATCCGGGATATTTATGTTCGTGCTCCGTTGTGATCTTAAAACTCCACAATACAGACACGCAGCGCCACATGTCAAGCCAATCCAGGAAAATTTATTGAAAGGTCAAGTGATTTTAGGAAAATCAGATAATGAGGTAAAGCAAAACCAGTAATTAACATAAATTATTAGTCCTAATGTGTCAAGTGATATCCGTATAAGACACACGTAGGGGAAGAACGTATAATAATCTCTTATTAAACTTGTGTTGAAAGCGTTGTTGACAAGGTGTGAACAAGGTGTCGACAAGTAGTTAACAAGCAGTTAACAAGGTAAACGACCTTGTCAACTGCTTATCAGCACCTTACCAACTACTTGTTATCATCAGCTGCAATATGCATTCTTTATAATATTAAATTTGTTTCTTATTAAACCAATCCTTAACTTGGTATTATTCACTTTAAAGAAATGTATTATGGCAACTTACAAAGGAGGCTTATTGAGCCTGATCAAAGGTAAAATTGGTGGTACCGTAACTTATGATACCAAATTGGGGTACAGTGTAACTAGAGGGATCGGTTTAAGAACCGCACCTTTTACCGCTCCCGAACTGGAGAATCAAAAAGGTACATCGCTGGTAACTATGTTTTTAAAACCTGTGATGGAAGTGATCAGGATTGGGTTTAAAAACATTCCGCCGGGAAAACCCTGGCACCCCTACAATTATGCTTCATCCGTCTTAAAGTTAAATGCAGTGAAGGTCAATGGTGCAGTGAAGAAAATTGACTACGCGAAAGTGGTATTCTCTATTGGCAGTATCCCGGAACCAAAAAATCCGACAGTAAAACTATTGGATAACCGCCTGCACTTCGGGTGGGAAGCAGATTTGGACACTGACGGCACAAACAGCAACGACCGTGTAATGATTGTAGCTTACTTCCCACAGATATTAAAAGCATTATACCTGTTAAATGGTGCAAAAAGAACGGAGGAAAAGGAGATTTTGCCATTAACTGACTTTTCTGAAAACACAGTTATAGAAACCTATATTTTTTACGTAAGCATGGATGGCAAAACGCTATCAAATACTAGCTATACGGGTCAGGTGATTGTAGATATTAATACATAAAGCCATGGGAAAAGTTACAGCACGAATTATGGGAAATGTTAGCGGTAAGGTAGGAACTATTATCTGGAGCAAGTGGAAGCATGTTTATATCGCAAAAGGACTATATAACAGAAAAGCCAGGAAGGAAGGCACCCCTTCACTTCCGCAGGTATCTCGCCTGAGCCTGATGAGCGGTTTCCTAACAAAATACAGTGATTTAGTGTCTGTGGGGTTCTACAAAAAATCCAATAAAAATACCCCCTGGGCACTTGCGATGAAATATAATATTGCCAATGCGATAGAAAAGGAAAATAATGGCTATCGGATAAATTACCCTAAGATTAAAATGAGTGACGGCAATCTGGAAGGTGCATGGGGAGGAAAAATTTTATTTAAACCTGGTCAGATTACAATTAGCTGGCAAATGTCCCAGTTATCAAACCAAAAGATAATCGGAAAAGATAAAGCACAGATCATGCTATATAATGAAACAAGGGATCGCGTGATAAATTATGCAGTTCAGCCAGAAAGAAGCGAATTGGAATCCACACATAGTACGGTGGGACCTTATTCTGGAGACGTTATCCATGCCTGGATTTTTTTCGTCTCGCCGGATGGGAAAATGGTTTCTAACAGTGATTATATTGGATCAGGAATAGTAATCGGTCAGCCTACATAAAATTTCTCCCGGTACTCGCTTGGCGTCATACCAACTGTTTTCCTGAAGATCTTTCTAAAAGCTTTTGGATCATTATAACCCGACTTGTAGATGACTTCGGTCATCTGTTGCGTTGTTTGCTCCAAAAGCTTTTTAGCAGCCGCTATACGGGTTTGCTGTAAATATTCGATCGGTGTGATTCCTGTAACTTGTTTAAAACGTCTTACGATATTCCTCCTGCTTGCAGGGATATCCTTAATCATTTCTTCAATCGTCCCTGTATTGTGATAGGCAGTTTCTATTTTCTGCTGTGCCATAGCTACCAGGTTATCATCGTGGTTCTGTGAGATTTGAAAAGTACTGAAATAAGATTGCGTATGGCGGTCCATATCAATCGAAAACAGCTTTGCTATTTTTATCGCTACCTCTTTACTACAATATAATTGGAGCAGATGAAGCATTAAATGAAAACTGGAGGTAGCGCCGCCGCTTGTGTAAAGCCTGCCATCCTGCGTAACGGTTTTGTCTGCCTGTAATTTTACATCTGGAAAAGCTATCGCAAAATCCTTGCAGGCATCGACATGGGTAGTAGCAATCTTTCCATTCAACAGCCCGGTGGCACCAAGTAAAAAAGCGCCGGTGCAAAAACTTGCAATCTCTGCTCCTGCACCATACTGAGCTATTAACCAGTTGATTCCTGCGTAATTCTGTTTAACAGATTTCTGTATATCTCCATTAACAAAAGAAGGTATCATGATCAGGTCTTGTTGTAAGTCTTGATGGATAGTGTATAACGGATAACCATGGAATAGTCTATCTGTGACAGGCAAACGTTCATTGCGTCCGCAAATTATATTGATCTGAAAGGGTGGCGGCAGTCCTTGCTTGCTATAAAAAGTATTGACAGTTTCAAAAACGTCAAGTATAGCGGCGACGCTTAGTAATCTATATTGATTAGTAAGCAAGAGTCCCAGTTTTATCATTTGGTTAGATTTTAATACTTAAATCTGCAAAAAAATTTAAAACATTAAAAACATCGCTTAAATTATTATTGCAGATACTAGCATATACTCACTCCTAAAATGATTATATCTTCATTCCTAACCGTTCTTTTATCTTAAATACATTTCCAATCGCAGTTGCAGCCATGTAATCAACTATCGCCCGGTTCTTGTTGAAATATTTTTTATAAGCGTAAACAGTCCTTCTCCATCCTTTATAATTAGAGCTATTCACCTGGTCGATAATGGTAGAAATATTCTGTTTGTATGCCATTGTAGTGTGCCAAACGCCACTTGGAATATATAGAACTTCTCCTGGTTTTAAAGTAACAATAGTGGGTGTAGCTTCTATGAACCGGGGATATTTTTCATAATCCGGATTGGAGATATCTATAGGAGATCTTGATTCCAGCATTCCGCCAACACCAGCATACATCAGTTCTTCCTGCTCTTTTGGGTAGATATATACATTTTTATCACCATACAACTGGATCAGCCATGCATGTACATCATAGGCATCTTTATGCAGTGGATAATGATTCCCTGCACCGCCAATATGCAAGTCCATTCCATTGTTGAGCCTGTTTTTTAGTATCCTGCTCTCCAGCCAGTTTGGCTTAACCAAATTTAGGTTCAATGGTTCCATTAAGGGCAGCATATCTTTTAATTCACGCAATATATTAAACTTTAATGGGTAGGGAGCAGGGTTCTCTTTGGTACTGTTTGCAGTAAGTTCGAGGATTTCTGAAACGGTATATTCTTTATCAGAACTTACAGTTGTGACATGGCCAAATTTCTCTCTGAAAAAATCTGGTGTAAACATCAGGTTTGCCTTCCAGACTTTAGTTGCATTTTCAAGAATTACAGGTTTTCCCGTTTTCTGATATTCTTTGATAAATTGTTTATAAGTGATGTCTGATCTTCTATCTACTGTTACCATTTTTATGATTTTTTTTGAGCGTTATTAATCGGAAAAAGCAGTATACCAATATCTTACAATTAAATATACGCAAAAATAAAACCAATTTTCAAACAAATAAAAATCACTTTCTTTAGCGAAGAAGCAGATTATTCCCCACAAAAATCAATTAGTTAGTTTTAATACCTAGTTTTGGGAAAAACTTATATTTATGTTATCACATCACGTTTTATTCTGGCTAAAACCGGAAACAACAGAAGAACAAAAATCAGCCTTCAGACAGGGACTGGAATCGTTAGAAAAAATTGAAAGCGTAACTAATTTTCATGTAGGTACCCCTGCTCCGATTGAGCGTGCAGTAGTTGATACTACTTACACTTTTTCTTTAGTAATATTTTTTGAAGATATGGCCGGACATGATGTTTATCAAGTCCACGAATTACATAAAGCCTTCCTCGAAGATTTCCGTGCTTTATTTGAGAAAGTAGTTATCTACGACGCCTTATAATTTGATTCAGCAGGGTATAGCTAGCGCTTGCCCTGCTGAGTATTACCTTCTACAATGGATAAAATATTCCCCGAAGGATCTTTGAACCAGGCTATCTTCATGCCCTCTCCACTCATTACCCCATTTTCATCGGTTTTAAAGCCCTCCTCTTTATAAATTTCGAACTCCACCCCGCGCTTACGTAACTCTTTCATTGTTTCTTCCAAATTGTCGACAGGAAAATTAAGTACAGTAAAAGTTGCAGGTTGATGATTTGGCTTAGTATACAGGAAAACGGGAATTCTGCCATTGATTTGCAGTGCCAGTTGCCCCATCGGCTCAGCTACTTCCAGGCCAAGCGTATCTTTATAAAATGATCTGCTTTTATCTAAATCGCCGATCGAAAAACTACTGAATGCTTTACTTTCTTTAAACATGATAGCCTCCATTCTTTTTGATAATGAATATCCAGCGATAGCTATTCACCGGCACAACTCAAAATTGCAGTTTATTTATTTAGTACTCAAGGTTTAAACACGACAATCTGCAGGGGCTATCAGGACAAGAGCAATAAAAAATAGCTATTATTTGTAATTAGTCTAAATAATAAGATATTTGTAATACAACAAATTTAATCCTATGTGTAAAGCTACAGTCATTGCCCGGAAAGGAAATATCTCCGTAACCCATTGTGTGAATTGCAAGGTTGTAAATATCTGGAACCACAGCGTCCTGATTAGTTTTTCTTTTGAACAGTTTCATGCATTTATCAATGCAACAAAGGGACTTCAATTTGATGATTACCTGGAAATCTCCCCTGATGGTATTGAAATAGTGGTATTGGCAACACCCACTCCTGATTTTAATCTGGTATTTAAACGGCAGGAATGGCACGACTTCTTCGCGGTACTCAGGGAAGCGGCTTACATGCAAGAAATATATAAAATGGTTCATTATTAACCATAATTTCCATAGGGACATCAGTTAAAACTGATAATTTTCAATAAAATAATTTCGCTAAAAGACCTTTTCAGTTTTTAAAAACAGCCTTTTTTCTATATTGTTCTTTGCAAAAAATATAATTGGTTTTTCAATAAACCTGGATATAATATACGCCACGAAAATTGTGAATACAATAGGTAGAAAGATGATCCAATAGTCATTATATCCATATGATTTTAATTTAAGGATTATAGTGAAGCCCACTCCCTGATGGATAAGATATAATGGATAAGATATATATCCAAGGAAACGAAGCGGTTTATTGTCAAGGAAGTTTAGCTTATTATATAGAAAAAGATAAAAAAGCCCATAAATAATTCCTAAAGGAATATATGCAAAATTATTTTTAGCAGAAGAATCGTAAATATTTAATACAACCGTTAAATAGCATATAAGTAGAGCAATATGGTTCAAAAGCCTCTTATCATCATTGAACATTTTATAAAAAAGGACGCCAGATACGAATAAACCAGTATATTGGAAAAACATTTCTAGGAAATGTAAATCGAAATATCCATTTATTAAAGATGCCAATACCCAGACAGATCCCCATAAATAGATACGATTGAGTATTTTTAAAGTGAAAACAAAAAAAATGACAAAATAAAATGCTAACTCAGGTAAGAGACTCCAATATGATGGATCTATATCGTCTGATCGCAGTACTCGCTGGATCATCGTAAAATTAATAAAGAACTGAGATAATGTAGGTCTAGTATTAATAATACCCCAGTAGTAAAGCACGAATGCAGAAAATATTAAACATATCCAATACGTTGGATATAATCTAATAAACCTTTTATAAGCAAACTCTAATGGATTTCTACACTTTTCAACAGTCATAAAAATCACAAAACCGCTGATAATAAAAAAGAAATTGACTGAATAAGAGCCATAATCAAAATCGTAGTCAGGAGAAAATGTATGTCCATGTATTTGTCTAAACCAATAGGTATAATGGTAATAGACTACTGAGATTGCAGCAAGACCACGAAAGCTGTCTAAAACTCCGATTCTTTGTTTCATTGAGAGAGTAATTAATTTACATTGTTAACAATAATAAACAAACTCAAGAACAATTATGTGAATAATTCATTTATTTCTACTTTAAAACCTAATCTTTTAAATTTTTTACTTGATAACGAATCTTTTTTATATACTTTAAATATAATAATCACTAAAACTAACCGCCTATTTTAAACCGGTATCCTAATCTTAAAAGAAATTGTTTAATGCTGACCTGGTTATAATCTTCAAATTTAATCCCGGCTTCCAATCCACTATCAAAACTATAGCCTGCAGAAGCAGCATAAATCAGGGATCGTGTGTTTCCATAATCAGAGATTACGCTGCTTTTATCAGTAAAGGTTTCTATTTTTTTCGACGGACTGTTTAAGCCGAATACCACACCTACCTCACCTGAGAAGAACAGTCTTTTACCAGCATACGTTCGCATTCCCGCCTTTACCGGCATTGCTTTAAAGTCCTGCGTCAGCAATTCCAGAGAATAACCGACAGGATATCCGATATACATTGTCTGTATATTTTCTACCTGGTTATACAAGTAACCCACAGCGAGCGTTGCAGCCATGCGGCCGCTGAGATCACGTTGCGTAAATATCTCTGCACCATAAACTGCACCATCCGGCCAATCCCAGCCCACCCCTGCTAAGGCTGCAGCACCCAGATACCATGCATTTGATTCATCTTTGATTTTCAGTGCAGGTTTAAAAACAGAATTGTAGGAAAGCCCTGCTTCCCAACCTGCAAACCTGCTTTTTATATTTGAACGGTATCCTTGCTGCTTCGAGGTTTCGGAGGTGTAATTGTTATAGGTGGGGCCTGCAACCAGGCTGATATGTTTTGACAGCTGGACATTTAATAACAATTTACCCTGTTTCCAGCGATCATCTACTGACACGCCGGTATAAGGGAACATCAGGCTTGCAATGGCTGATAAATAAACTTTTTCACTAAACATAAAATCGTGGCCAACCCCTACGCCAAAAACATGCATTTTGTTATTCGCGGATATATTGGATCCTAAAATTACAGAGGTATAAAAACGATGTGTGCCAGTGCTGAAAGTAAGATTTGTATTGGTGATACTGTTGGCGGTTAGCGATACTTTATAAAATCCATTACGGATGATATTGATCAGGCCGATACTGACGCCCACAGATGTATCCGCAACATTAACCAACCCGATCTGTACCCCTTTTAATTTATGCGCTTCATTAGTTAAAGCCGCAATTTGCAGGCCCGAAACCTGTGATTCTGCTTTGTTGATAAACCCGGCTAACTGAATACCTTTAACGGTATCCAGCGCCCGGTTGTTGACACCCGCTAGCTGTAACCCGGTAAAATTACCCCCTACCAGGTTAAACACACCCGCCAGTTGCAGATATTTTGAATCCCCTTTATTTATATTAAACAATCCGCCGACTTCAAATCCGTTCACTCCTGCAGTATAGCCGCCTGCAAGATTTAAAGAAACCTTATTAACCACCTGGGAACTAAATAGTCCATGCGTACTTAAACCCGGAGCAATAGAAATTTGAAAAGGGCGATTAGCGAAGAAGTCCGGTATATTCATACTTTGGATCCGCTGTCTCGCAGAAATAAAAACCCGTCCAAAAACGTCATTTTCTACTCCATTGGCCCCAGATTGATTGTATTGCCAGGTTTTAGCCCTGTTATTGATAGCTACAGGCTGCAGGAAATTCATAGATACATCCTTATATAATATTTTACTGGCAGTAATCCGCAAAGCTTCGGGGCTCCGCACCCTGAATTTCAGCTTAAAGTACCCATGCTCGTCACTCAGAGTTGCGGCAAGGCTTTGCTTATCATATACACTGGCATTCATCAGCCTTTCGCCGCTGCGCTCAGCTACCACAATACCGCTGATAGAATAACTATTAAGATTATTAGTGATATCTGTGTTGATGAGCGAGAGGTGGGGCAATGCGGCAGAAATAATCAGGTAATTATTCTGCTCTTCAAATTCATAACGATCAGCAAAAAGCGTATTTAAAGCAGCTGATACTGTTTTATCAGCTACATTTATCGAAACCAGGCTATCTTTCGGGACCAGCCTCCCGTTATAGGAGAAATAGAAATTGCCTTTATTACCGATATCATTCAGCACATCCGCTAACCGCGCCTGTGTAAAATTAACGGACACTTTTTTATCGAGCAGGCCATAAGTCTGATCGGTTACAGACTGGGCATTTACTTTAACCGTGATGTTAAGCACCAATACAATAGCCAGCAAAATAGGCTGATATCCATTTAAGTGCCACCTGCTAATATTGAAGATCATAGAGCGGATCAATAAAGTACAATCTTATTGGGTTTTTTATCTACTTTAATTTTGAAGGTACGGCTGATTATTTTTAATACCTGGTCAAGGGATTCATTTTTAAATGTTGTATTTAAGGGAACATCTTCCAGCTCTTTCCTGCCGATCACAATATTGCTTTCATAGGCTTCATTTAAGATTTCCACTACCCGCCGCAACGGGGTATTATCTGCTACAAACTCCTTACTCCGGTAATACGCATACAATTGATCTGTATTCCCTTCTTTAATCAGATTAGTCTTATTGCGCTGAACCACTACTTTCTCGCCGGATCTCAATGAAACCATCTCACCATTTCTGCTTACCTGCACCATACCGGTTTCAACAATCACCTCTATGTCCTCTCCCTTGTTTTTCACATTAAAGGAAGTCCCTACAACTCTGATCGTAGTACTACCCGTATGAATAAGAAATGGCTTCTTTTTATCAGGCGTAATATTAAAAAAAGCCTCTCCTCTGGTGAGCCATACCTGCCTTTCAGCGCCTTTAAATTTATCAGGGTACCGCAGCAAACTGTGCTTGTTCAGCGTAATTACTGAACCATCTGATAATGTATCGACCTGCGCTGTTTTCTGCGTTAAAAACTCCAGCTCCTTCACAGCAACATGATTTGTATATAACCAGCCGGCACCGGCCATCAGCACAAGCGCAGCGGCAATTCTGAACAGGTATCCAACAGTTCCCAGACGAGTTATTTTATTTTGCGCAGTAGTAACATCATCTGCACGTCCTTCTGTTTTTTCGAGGTTTACGGCCTTCTGGATTGCAATTTTTTGCTTTAATCTTTGCAGAGAGATCGCTGCATCGATCTTACCATTGTATTTTAACTGATCGCTTGTTTCCCAGATCACTTTAAACTGGTTAAAGTGGTTTTCATTGGCGGGGTCCTCCTTTCGCCATTCTTCAATTTGTTTATCCTGCTCTATTGTGGCCTCTCCAAGCAAGGAGCTGATCAGCAGATCGTCGTTCATTTCCATAGGTTCAGCGTTAATCATTTCAATATATTTAATAAAAACCAGCAGAAAAGCGGCAGATAATCTGCCAGCTGTACCCTTAGTCTTTTGAGTGCCTTACTGATCTGGTTCTCTACTGTTTTAATAGAGATCCCGAGCTGGAGTGCAATCTCCGCATACTTCAATTCCTCAAACCGGCTTAACTGGAATACAGTCCGGCATTGCTCCGGCAGTTCATTAATAGCCATATGCAGCCGAGTTTCCAGTTCTTTATATTGCATTGAGCCAGAAGCACTGTCTGCCGCTGTACCATATTCTGCAACAGCATATTCCTGATGTACCTGTTTTACTTTCTGGTGCTTAAAATAATTGAGACATTCATTGTGCACCGCACGGTACAGATAGGCTTTTAAAGAAGTATGTACATTTACCTGTCCGCCTTTCTCTAAAATTTTAAGAAATACCTGATGTACCATTTCTTCTGCAAGAACACGGTCATTTAGCATTGTATAAGCATATTGGTGCAGTGCGGGATAGTGATCAGTATAAATACGGTCAAATTCCCGGTCATCTGCATTCAAATACAGCGTTTGTTGGTTCATCATCTATAGGTCTTCCGCAAAATAGGCTTATGTCTGCAATTAATTTAAATCCGATTAACCTAAAGACAACTAATTGTAATAAGCCCCCTACAGCATGTCCAAATAAAAATGATGCTGATAAAAAATCGATACATCTTATTACAGTTGATCTGGGATATGCCTGGGAGAACAAAATCCCGTTATAGCTTTTCGGTTTTCTTTATTAAACAAATTTTCTGAAAAACATTTCATTTAATAAAAACATTTATCCAGATGAATGGTTCTTACTCACCAAATTATAAACCATGAAGAGTTCAAGAGCGATATATGTAATGATGTTGATCGTGTTTTTATTAATCGTTTTCGGATTAATCTATCGCCTCACAAAAGACAAAAACACTAATGATTCTGCGCCTGAAAGCCATACGGGATATCCCTATTAATTTTATTTTACTGCTACCGGTTGTAGTTCGAAGGTTTATTTCGCAAGGGGGCCCGCGCTTACTTTTTTTCCGGCTTTATAAACGGCGTCGATATCTCGGGTAGCCTTAATATCTTTTGCCGGATTGGAATTCAACATGATCAGGTCGGCCATTTTTCCTGTTTCTATTGTTCCAAATTGCGAATCTATTTTTAAAAGGTGCGCTGAGTTTTTTGTAGCTACGCCAATGGCCTGCAATGGGGTTAAACCTGCCTGTACCAGTAATTCCAGTTCCAAATGCTCCGAAAAACCCTGGGCGCGAACAGGCGTTGCACCAGAATCAGTTCCCATTGCCACCAATATACCTGCATCATAGAGTTTCTTTAAATTGACCAAAGCTGTATTAAACGCTGCTACGGTTTTTGGATATGCTGGAGAGTTTCTCAGGCTGTCCTGGTATTTTTTTGAAGTAACCATATCATATACACCCGGTTCTAGTGAATTTTTAAAAAAATCATTATCTACCCATTCCGGTTTCCTGGCATAGATATAAGCAAACTCATCTAATGACAGCGTAGGGATATAGGCCACATTTTTAGCTTTCATTACCTGGATGAACTGATCGTCCATTACACTATCACGGATACTGTGTCCTATCACATCTACACCATCTGTCACCAGTTTACGCGCATCAGAAAGGTAATACGCATGCGATACCACACGTAAGTGGTGTTGATGTGCCTCAGTAATTATAGCTTTATAAATTGCAGGATCCATCTTTTTAAACTTACCCCCAAAATCATCAAGCCACATCTTTACAAAATCCGGTTTTACTTTCGCCAGGCTATCTATCATTGCGGCCACCTGATCAGCTGAGGAAGGACGGTAAACATTATCCATCCCGAAAGATACCGGCGGTGCGCCTTTCGGAACCCCAAAACCATACCCGGCAGAATGAAACCTCGCTCCCGGTAATAAACCGTTCATCGAAGAATCGCGGAGCCCGCTGCTGAACAGCATCGGCCGGTCGGTACCCATTACCATAATATTGGTAACACCATAGTCCTGGTATTTTTTTAATTGTGATAAAATGTTATCGTATGTATAATTTTCGCTGTTGGTTGTTGTTCCTTTAAGTGTACCCACATGCACATGGCTGCTGATTAAGGCAGGCATGATCGTTTTACCGGCAAGATTAATTACCGTAAATCCAGCAGTATCAAGATTTTTACCGACGGATGAGATCGTATCACCTTTTACCAAAATATCAGTGTGCTCCATCGGCTCCCCTCCATTACCGTCAATAAGGGTAACATCCTGAAATAAAGTGCCCTGTGTTTGAATTGCTGGCCTTTTATTGCTTTTACAAGAGATAAAAAGAAAAAATACCAGAGAGCATACAATTGTGCAGCTGAACTTTTTATTCATGATATGAATTGATAAAATCAGCAAAGATGAAGCCTTTGCTTCTATATGAAACGAGTGAAGTTTTTATTTGTTTTCTATTTGTACCGTTTTCTTCAAAACACTGCTTTCTGACAGTAACAGGCTTAACTGATCTTTCCAGTCCTGCGTGTTAAACTGATCAGCAGACCGGCCATATCCGTTTTTCTCCAGTGCGTTCATGTTCCATTCCTGCTCAAAATGGCTGGAAAGACATAACAGGTATACCTTGTTAATAATGCCCGGGTAAATAGTTCCGTTGCCGCCGTGGCAGATCATCAGGTCTGACTTTTGCAATACCTGTGTTAAGTTTACAAAATTCCTGGAAATGATGTGCGGCGCAGAAACTGCCTTTTGCGTATCGCCTGCGGTAATGATCACGTAGCATGAAAAATAAGGGTCTGTCAGGAAAACCAGCTTCTTCCAATCACCCGTACTTCCCATACTTACAAAAATCACAGGTTTTTCTGACGGTACCTGATCTAACCAATCCGTTTCCTGATCTGAATACTGATAGATCAAAGGCCCGGTAAAGGCGTAATTAGCAGGGAGTTTTTTCTGCGGAAAAAGATCAGGAAGGTCACAGATCAGGTTACTGTCCCCTTCTATCTCTGATATATAATCAGCTTTAGGCTGAAGACCATACTTTTTTCTTAGATTTTTAAATGGGGCGTGAATCTTTCTGAAAGTCATTTTTTCAGCGAAATCGGTGATCAGATCGGATATTTTTTCAGGTAACACCCTCAGAAAACCACTCGATACATGCATATGGGGCACCTTTCTGGTCAACGCATAATATCTGGTCATATACCCGTTTAATAATGAAATATATTCCACCCCGGTATATTCTGCGGCCATATTCAAAGTAGGTGCCACATCGCCGATTACAATAGCTGCATTATATTTTTTAATTGCGCTGATCTGTGATAATAATATCTTATCCAATTGGCCTTCATTTAACCAGGAGAAATCAAAATTCTTTGCACATTCCATCACATACCCCGATTGAAACTGTTCGCAAGAAAAAGTAGCGTAACCATGCGTTTCTACAAAACCTGCATATTGGGGGGAGTGCAAAAAAAGAATCTGATACTGACTCTTGTCATAACGATCTGCCAGCACCAGGCAGCGCAAATAGTGGGATAATAAGTTAAAGGGAAATATAAGAATTGTTTTCAAAAGCTGCGGCGGATGAGGAATATGAAATTCAGGACTTTCTGGCAAACTACAGGTGTCGAAATCAACAGCAGGTAACAAGAGTTACCTGCTGTTGATGACTATAAAAGTTCGTCATCTATCAGATCGTCATCGTCGTCATCCAGATCATCTGTTAATAATGATGTATCTTCATAGTCAGTTTCACTGATATCAATTTCCTCATCCAGGCCGGCAACCTCTTCGTCAGTAAGTGCCGAATCGTCACCGTCGATAGCTGAAGTTTCAGAGGGATCGCCGGGGATTGGCTGATCTTCAATACCTTCAGGATTTCTGTTTTCTTCGTAATTTTGATCTTGAGTTTCCATAATATCAACTGCTTTAAAGTTTATGCCCCTATTAGCATTCACAGAACCATTTTAAAGCAATAAAGTTTGAGATTTAAATACGTGGATTGACAAGTAAAAATACGGGTTTCCAACAATGATCTTACAGGGCTTTAACCAAGCGGGTTTTTATCGTAATTGAGCATCCAGTTGAAACCATATTTATCAATCAGCATCCCAAAGGTAGATCCCCAGAACTGTGCTTTAAGTGACTCCGTTACTTCTCCCCCTTCCGAAAGTTTAGCAAAAAAGGTTTCAATCTCTTCTTCAGATGAACAGTTTAAGCAAAGTGACATCGAAGTCCCATGTTTTACTTCTCCTGCGAAAAGCGCATCAGAACCCATCAGGACCATTTCATCCCTGACCAGGCTGGAATGCATAATTTTACTTTTCATTTCAGGAGAACATTGGCTTTCTGCCGGTGAACCTTCGAACGTGTTCAGCGTTAATTCGCCGCCGAGACAATTTTTGTAGAAATTCATTGCCTCTTCACAATTACCATTGAAGGTGAAGTAAACATTAATTTTTGTAGCCATACCAGTTTTATTTATGTTTTGAAAGATGAAGATACCTGGTTCCACATCATGGGGCGAGGGGCAGGAAGAACAATTTGCGGGGGCATTCAGGACAATCATTTGTAAGTTGTGATAATGTCTCGTTTACCCATCAGGATTGACTTGTTTCAGCCTACCTCCTGATTTACCTGTGCTGTATATTTGGAGCAAATTATGTTAAAACCAAAATATATTGTATGAAACTATTCGGAAAAATCCTGATCGGCATCCTGATTATTATTGCTATCCCGCTGATCATGGCGATATTCATGAAAAAAGAATATGCTGTTGAACGGGAGATTACGATCAGCAAACCGCAGCAGGAAATTTTTAATTACATCAAATACCTGAAAAACCAGGACTACTACAGCGAGTGGGTAATGATGGACCCGAATATGAAAAAGATGTTCCGCGGAACAGACGGTACAGCCGGATTTGTATATGGATGGAACGGTAATGATAAAGCCGGAAAAGGTGAACAGGAAATTACCAGAATAATCGAAGGCCAGGGTATTAATACGGAAGTCAGGTTCGAAAAGCCAATGCAGGGAATAGCCTATGCAACGATCAATGCAACTGCTGTAACAGCAAACCAGGCAAAAGTTAGCTGGAAGGTGACCGGATCAAATACCTATCCTTGTAATTTTATGAACTTGTTTATTGATGGCATGATGGGAAAAGACATAGAAAAAAGCCTGGCTAATTTAAAAGACATCCTGGAGAACAGGTAGGAGCAGCAAATCGGACAAATGGTAACCTCGTTCAGTTAGTGGTTTAGAGTAACAGAGGAAAGTAAAATTCAGGATAGCACAGGTTGCCGATGCAAACAAGGATCGCAATATTGCAAAGTCCTGAAAAAGGATAACTAGCCAAATTATTCTTTTGCTGTCCTGATATGAAATCCAAGCGATCAATTTTATCCATATTTCTATCATCTTTAACTGCTGTATGTTTTTCACAAGCAGCTTTACCAACCGAACAGCCGGAAAAACCCCAATATTTATCAACTCGTTTTACTACACCATCCATCACCGCTGTATCCCTGGAAGAACATGTATCTGCAGTAAATCAAGTGGCAGCCCGGCCTCCGAGAGTAACCTATAATTTCAATCCTGGATGGAAACTTGCCACGGGTGATCTGGCCGGTGCAGAAGCGGCCGGCTTTGACGATACTTCATGGAAGAATGTTACCCTTCCCCACGCATGGAACGAAGATGAGGCTTTTAAAAAAGCGATAGAAGATTTATCAACAGGCATCTGCTGGTACAGGAAACATTTTAAGATCGCTTCTGCTGATAGCGGAAAAAAGATCTTCCTTGAATTTGAGGGCATCCGGCAGGCAGGTGAATTTTACCTGAACGGTAAATTTATCGGCCGCCACGAAAATGGGGTAACAGCATTCGGGTTCGATATTACTGATCTGGTTAATGGAAGAGAAAATGTTTTGGCTGTAAAAATTGATAACGCCTGGAACTATAAAGAAAAATCATCTAACTCCGGCTACCAATGGAATGACAAGAATTTCAATGCCAATTACGGGGGTATTTCAAAAAATGTGAAACTCCATGTGAATGGTAAAATTTACCAAACCTTACCATTATTTACTTCGTTAAAAACTACAGGCAGTTATATCTATGCTAAAAACATCAATATCACTGGCAGGTCTGCAGTGATCAGTACCGAGTCTGAAGTGAAAAATGAAACGAACAGCGCAACGGATGTTATTTATGAAGCAGAACTTAAAGATGCCGCGGGTAAAACGGTCAGGGTATTTAGCGGAGCCCCGCAAAGCCTGCAGCCGGGAGAGACAAAAGTTTTGCAGGCGGAAGCAAGTGTTGGCGGATTAAACTTCTGGAGCTGGGGTTACGGGTATTTGTATACGGTAACGACAAGGCTAAAGGTAAATGGTGTAATAGCGGATGAGCTTACAACAAAGACAGGGTTCAGAAAAGCGGCTTTTAAAAATGGTATGGTGTACCTGAACGACCGTGTGCTGATGATGAAGGGGTATGCACAGCGGACCAGTAATGAGTGGCCGGCAATCGGCCTTTCGGTACCGCCCTGGTTAAGCGACTACAGCAACCACCTGATGGTAGAGAGCAATGCAAACCTGGTAAGATGGATGCATATTACACCCTGGAAACAGGATATTGAATCCTGTGACCGGGTCGGCCTGATCCAGGCAATGCCTGCGGGAGATTCCGAAAAGGACGTTACAGGGGTAAGATGGGACCAGCGTAAAGAGGTGATGCGTGACGCGATTATCTACAACCGGAACAACCCGAGTATTTTATTCTATGAATGCGGCAATGAGTCGATCAGTGCAGCGCATCTGCAGGAAATGAAAGCTATCCGCGATCAGTATGATCCTAATGGCTATCGGGCTATCGGATCAAGGGAAATGCTGGATGTCACATCTGCTGAGTATGGTGGTGAAATGTTATACATTAATAAAAGTGCCGGTAAACCGCTTTGGTCGATGGAATATTCGAGAGATGAGGCATTGAGAAAATATTGGGATGAGTTTACGCCACCCTACCATAAAAATGGAGCAGGCCCTCTGTATAAGGGAGCAGATGCGAGCGACTATAACAGGAACCAGGATTCGCAGGCTATTGAAGATATTATGCGGTGGAATGAATATTATACGGAGCGCCCGGGTACGGGCACACGGGTAAGTTCTGGCGGGGTAAATATTATTTTTTCAGATTCCAATACCCATCGCCGCGGCGAGGAAAACTACCGCAGAAGCGGTGAAGTTGATGCAATGCGTATTCCTAAAGATGCGTATTACGCACACCAGGTAATGTGGGACGGATGGGTGGAACCTAAAAAAAGCGGGTTGCATATCATCGGACACTGGAATTATAAAAAAGGTGTGAAGAAAGATGTGTACGTTGTTTCCGCAGCCGACCGGGTGCAACTAAAGCTGAACGGCAAGTCTCTGGGTTATGGGGCCCGCAGCAATGGATTCTTATTTACTTTTAAAAATATCGGGTGGAAAGCCGGGTTGCTGCAGGCTGTCTCTTATACAAAAGCTGGGGTAAAAATTGCTGAGAAACAATTGAAAACATCAGGTATACCGGCGGCATTGCGCTTAACGTCGATCAAAAACCCAAAAGGCTTTACAGCGGACGGTGCAGATGTTCTGCTCGTGCAGGTTGAAGTGGTGGATAAAGATGGCAACCGTTGTCCGGATGCATTTAACCTGGTTAAATTCGACCTCAGTGGTCCTGCAGAGTGGCGGGGCGGAATCGCACAGGGACCTGACAATTATATCCTTGCAAAAGAACTTCCTGTAGAATGCGGTGTAAACAGAGTGCTGATCCGTTCAACTGTACTGGCCGGAAAAATTAACCTTAAAGCGCGTTCTGTAGGGTTAAAATCAATGGCGGTTTCTTATGAATCGTTACCAGTTGTAGTTAATGCAGGGCTTTCCACAGATTTTCCTGCCGATGGTCTCAAATCAAATCTGCAGCGTGGTGCAACCCCCGCGGGACCATCTTATACTGTAAGCAGGAAGTCTGTAAAGATAATCAGTGCCGAAGCAGGTGCCAATGCTGATAAAGCCAATTTGAGTTACGACGACAATGAACTCAGCGACTGGGTAAATGATGGCAAAAGCGAAACCGCCTGGATCAGGTATAAGGTGGAAAAGGAGAGTATAATTACAGCAGTAGCTCTCAAAGTAAATGGTTTCAGGACAAAAACCTACCCTATCCGCATACTGGTTGATGGCAAGGAGGTTTTTAACGGAAATACGAAAGCCGGTCTTGGTTACTTTACGGCAATTTGCAAGCCGCATAAGGGTAAAACGGTAACAATTCAACTCAATAATACCGGCACGATTGTTAACCATACGAACGCCGGTGTTGAAGTCAATGGAAAAAAACTCGATGACGGGATCAGTCGCCCGGAATTAAATTCAACTGGCACATTGAACATCATAGAAGCAGAAATCTATGAAAAACCCTGATCCCGCAGGCTAACCCTGTTTGCTTATTGTTTATTTACAATTTGATTATTCTTGTTTTATTGAAACATAATACTTTACTTTGCATTTCAAAGTTCTTTAGGAAATGCAAGAAAAAGATATTTATTCGGAACTCAGCTCTATCAGGAATCTGATGGAACGCTCCACTAAGTTTATTTCACTAAGTGGTTTGTCTGGAATTATGGCCGGGATTTACGCACTGATTGGTGCTTATATCGGCTATAAAATAGTTTATGGCAACTCCAATGATTTGGATTACCGCGACCATTATGTGAACAGTCCGGAAACTTTAGGATTACTTTTACTTATTGCACTGGCAGTTTTGGCTTTTTCTATACTTACCGGTATTTGGCTGACCATTCGCCAGGCACGTAAAAAAGGAGAGAATTTCTGGAACCCTGTAAGTAAACGTTTATTAACAAACCTGGCCATCCCCCTGGTTACCGGCGGATTATTTATCCTTGTTTTGATTATCCGCGGTGATTACGGCATTATTGCATCGGCTTGTCTGGTATTTTATGGACTGGCCTTAATTTCGGGAGGACAATACACTTTTTCTGACGTAAAGTGGCTGGGCTGCTGCGAGATCATTCTTGGATTACTGGCCGCTCTTTTTCCTGGTTTTGGAATTGTTTTCTGGGTACTTGGATTTGGATTGCTCCACGTGCTGTACGGTACTATTATGCATTTTAAATATAACCAGTGAAATCAACATTAGAAAACTTCGATAAGGCTTTTGAAAACCGGTTACGCTTACAGATCATGAGCGTACTGGTTGCTAATGAGCGGTACGATTTTAATTCTTTGAAAGAGTTATTAGGTGCAACTGATGGAAATCTGGCCTCGCATTTAAAGGCACTGGAAAAAGAAGAATACATCACCGTATACAAAAGTTTTCTGGGCCGCAAACCCAATACGCAGTATGCAGCATCTCTCTTAGGACGCGAAGCTTTCAAAAAACACCTCCAAGCTTTGGAAAATTTAATTAAACAACAACTCAAATAGTATTTTTTTTATACATCTACTTTGAATAACAAAGTACTTTACGTAAAGCAAAAATCAATCATAAATTATAATCAATTCACAATAATATGGAAACTAAACAAACATCAACCCCTGGAATCGTAAGCTGGTTCGGAGAATCAGTACTGGTTAAATTAGGACTTATCGGATTTTTAACCCTGCTCCTGCTCATTCCTTCAGAATGGATACAGGGCCTGATCAAAGAGCGGCAGGAAAGACAAAATGAGGTGATCAGTGAGGTATCAGATAAATGGTCGGGCAGCCAGCTTGTAGAAGGACCTATCATGATCATTCCATATAAAGCACTCGTTTCGCAAAAAGACAATAATGGAAAAGTAACCTTTACAGAGTCATTGACCAACATTTATATTCTGCCGGAAATGCTTAACATCATTAGTAAAGCTGATCCTGAAAAACTGCATCGGGGAATATTTGATGCGGTAGTTTATAATACCAAAATTCAAGTGAATGGTAAATTCAGCGCACTCGAATTAAAGAAATCTGGTATTAACCCGGCAATGCTCCAGTGGGATAAAGCAAAAGTAGCGATCGGTTTGAGTGACTTAAAAGGGTTAAAAAATAATCCATCTATTAAACTGGGCGACTCAATTTATAGTGTCGAACCAGATTTTACTTCTTTAAGCCTGTTTAATAACAATCTGATTGTTCTGCCTGATTTAAGCATCGGAAAAAACACATCATTGAATTTTGCTTTTGAGCTGGACTTTCGCGGCAGCAGTGAACTTAAGTTTCAGCACCTGGGTAAAAGTACCACAGTAAAAATTGAAGGTAAATGGAACAACCCCAGTTTTACGGGCAGGTACTTGCCGGAACAGCGCCAGATGTCTGATACTGCTTTTCGTGCGACCTGGAAAATGCCTTATTTTAACCGGCCATTTCCACAGCAATGGGAAGATATCAATACGAAACTGGACACCGAAAAAAAGGGAGGAGCATTTGGTGTTAAATTCATTTTACCCGTTGACCAGTACCAGAAAACCATGCGTTCTGCCAAGTATTCGATCCTGATTATACTGTTGACTTTCATATCCCTGTTTTTTACAGAAATGCTGAATAAAAAGAAAGTCCATTTACTTCAGTATGTTTTAATCGGTGCGGCAATGACGATATACTATACCCTTCTATTGTCATTTACCGAGCGGGTCGGTTTTAATTTTGCTTATCTGATCGCATCGGTCGCCACAGTCACATTGATCAGTATTTTTATCACTATGCTCTTAAACAATAAAAAGCCGGCAATAATTTTCGGTGGCATCCTAACTATTTTTTACGGCTTCGTGTATGTGATTATCCAGCTGCAGGATCTTGCTCTATTATTCGGAAGCATAGGATTATTCATTATCATATCCGTACTGATGTATTTATCAGCAAAAATGGACTGGAATAAAAAAACAGTAACAGAAATTGAATAATAAACCGAATTTCTGTTTAGGAGGCCTGCTGAGTTTGGGCCTCTTTATTGATCACTGTAATATTTAATCAAAAGCATGCTAATCTTTAACAAAAACTATCTCACACTGGCAGTTTTACTATTTATCATTGAAGTATTAATTGCTTTATATGTCCATGACCAAATTATTCGCCCTTACGGAGGTGATTTCCTTGTAGTGATGTTACTTTATTGTACCTTAAAAAGTTTTATTACGATTAAAACCAGTATTGCAGCAACACTTGTACTGGTTTTCGCCTATTTAATCGAACTTATGCAATATTTTAGTCTTATTAGATTGATAGGACTAGAAAATAACAACTTCGCTAAGACTATCCTTGGAACATTCTTTACATGGACTGATATTTTAGCATATACAGCAGGTACTTTATTCATTCTTTTAACAGAACGCATAATTAACAGCAGTAAAATTCGTTATTTAGAGAGACGAAAGATTGAATTCTAACTATTATTCGAATATTTTCAATTATTTTGTTAAAAAATGTTAAAAATATCTTAGTGTTGTTTGTACACTATTATATAATTGTTATATTTGTATCAACAAGTCAAACGAATACTTGCTTGTTAATTATTGAAAATTTGATTGATAAGTTTCCTTTTGGTCCATGCCATTAAAATGTGATTACACATTAGGAACGTTAAGAAAAACCCGTTCATACAGGTTTATATTTGGTTAGAATAGGGATGCTTCGTGGATGCGACAACCCTTTCTTTTTTTTACACCAATTCTTCATCGAATTATCCAGCTATAGAAATACGGTACAACATCAAGTCCTCCCCTTCAACTTTAATTTTCATTTCCGGTTTTAACCCCAGTTTACCCAGTAATCTCATTGATCTTGTATTATCAAGTGCTGCCGTTGCGAGTATTGATTTATGCCCATAATCATTCAGTAAGCTCATTAGCACAATATGAGCAGCTTCAAAAGCATATCCCTTATTATTAAAGCCCGGTAAAAATGCAAAGCCGATATCAGGATGATCCAGATAGCTCCGTTTAATGCGGGTAACGATACCAACCGGGATTATTCCATCTTTTAATTTGACGATCCAATAGCTGATATCGGCATTAGCCATGATTTTTTCAATATAGTTCCTGGCATCTTCTATTGTCCTGACTTTTCTATCACCAATAAACGTGATAAAACCATCCGAATTTAAAAGCTCCAGGATAAATCCGGCATCTTCCATATCCAATGGATCAAGGATCAATCTATCTGTTGTAAAACTACTTATCATCACGTTAATCTATGAAATTTCGGGCATTTAGTCTTCAATATATTTATATAATAGTCACAATTAAGTTAATTATTATCGAAATTAGTTTAGCTTAGTATTAATGCATTTCCCAATAAACATCCCTTTCGGCCAATCAGTAATCCCGTTTCACTTTATATGTGAAACACTGGCCTATGCAATAGGTTACCGGTATTATGCGTATCTGAAAAAGAAAAACCAGGACCTGATCAGTGACAGCAACAGGATCATAATATTTATTGGTGCAGCTTCAGGTGCATTTTTCGGCTCTCATATTATTGGTATATTAGAAAACCCCCAGCTGTTAAACAAAATGAATTTTGTGTATTTTATGGGTAACACTACGATTATCGGCGGCTTATTGGGGGGACTTATCGGTGTTGAGCTTACTAAGAAACGAATCGGTGTCACAGTATCATCTGGTGATTTAATGGTATACCCATTAATATTAGCGATGATCATTGGCCGCACAGGTTGTTTTTTAGCAGGCTTGGAAGATGGGACTTACGGCATACAGACCAGCCTGCCCTGGGGTATTGATTTCGGAGATGGCATCTCCAGGCACCCTACAAATTTATATGAGATATTATTCTGGATAACATTATGGGTTTCATTACATCTGATAGAGAAGAAAAAACAATTCTCAAATGGTGCAAGGTTTAAATTATTCATGGTAAGCTATCTCATTTTCCGGCTGTTTATTGAATTTATCAAACCAGCCTATGTTTTCAGTTTTGGCCTGTCTGTTCTGCAACTAACAGCAATTACCGGCCTGGTTTACTATTACAAAGTGTTTTTCTACCCTTCTAAAACTTTTAAAGCATATGCCTGAACGTCCGTATATCTATTATGATTTTACCATTAGTATCTGCTCAACTTGCTTAAGGCGTGTTGATGCCAAGATTGTGTTTGAGGATAGTAATGTCTACATGTTAAAAAACTGCCGGCACCACGGCTTCGAAAAAGTATTGATTGCCACGGATATCGAATATTATAAAAATTGCCGGAATTATGCCAAACGGAGCGAAATGCCGCTTAAGTTTAATGCTGCTACACATTTTGGCTGCCCGTACGATTGTGGATTATGCGCCGACCATGAACAGCATTCCTGCCTCACCGTTATAGAAATAACTGATCGCTGTAACCTGGCCTGCCCCACTTGTTATGCGATGTCATCGCCGCATTACGGCAGACACAGAACTGTCGAAGAAATCGAGCAAATGCTGGATGTAATTGTTGAAAACGAAGGTGAGCCGGATGTGGTACAGATCAGCGGCGGCGAACCTACTGTACACCCAAGGTTTTTCGACATCCTTGACATTGCGAAGAAAAAACCAATTAAACACCTGATGCTCAACACAAATGGAATCCGCATTGCAAAGGATGAACAGTTCGTAAAACGACTGGCGTCTTATATGCCCGATTTCGAAATCTACCTTCAGTTTGATTCTTTCGAGAAAGAGGTATTGGAACAACTCAGAGGTGAAGATCTGCGGGAAGTACGGATAAAGGCAATAGAAAATCTGAATAAATATAACCTGTCGACCACCCTTGTTGTTACACTGCAAAAAGGATTAAACACCCATGAAATAGGCAAAATAATAGAATACGCATTAAAACAGCCCTGCATCAGGGGCGTTACTTTTCAACCTACTCAGCAAGCTGGAAGACTGGAAAACTTTAACCCCGCAACAGATCGGTATACACTAACCGAAGTACGGGCGGCCATCCTGGAGCAAACTGATATATTTACCCCGCAGGACTTGCTACCCGTACCCTGTAACCCGGATGCACTGGTAATGGGTTATGCTTTAAAACTAGGCGGCAAGGTGTTTCCGCTGACAAGGATGATTAACCCGGACGATTTGCTGGATAATTCCAAGAACACAATTATCTACGAACAGGATGAGCAGCTTAAAATGCACCTGCTCCATATGTTCAGCACAGGGAATTCTGTAGATAAAGCAAAAGAACATCTAAAATCTATTATGTGTTGTTTGCCCGACATAGATGCTCCCGGACTGGGTTATGATAACCTGTTCAGAATTATTATCATGAACTTTATCGACGCACAGAATTTTGACGTCCGCGCCATTAAAAAATCATGTGTGCATATCGTAAACAAAGACATGAAAATCATTCCATTTGAAACAATGAACCTTTTTTACAGGGATGATAAAGCAGCTTATTTAGAAACTTTAAGAAATGAAATCCAGGTATGACGACAGAAAATGAAGACAAACCCGTAGGGACAGATAACCCGACGGGCAAAAAGAAAATCACCAGTGATCCGGATATGGACAGTTCAGGAGAAAAACCCATTGAAGGCTATAAGATCCTGGGAGGTAATTTACTGGTCTTCGCCATTTATACGCTCATTGCGTTATCTACGGGCGGTGACGGAGGAGTTGCTGCCCTGGGAATTGCAGGCTTCCAGTTTGTTATCTGCACAGTGCTTGCCATAGCTTCAAAAAGGGCTGTCTGGTTTCTAAGCGGCGTACTGGTATTGATCATTGGCTTTGGGACCTGCGTAAGCACATTCAGCCTCGGAAGCATGCATTAATCAGGTAATGCCAAGGATGGTTTTTGCAAGGCCGATCATTTTTTCTGTACCGGTATGCTTTCCATTTTCGTCAGACAATTTAACAACGCCAACCCATTCGTCATGCTGTGGCTGCGCCTCTGTCATTTTGATCACAATATTCATTGGAGCCGGCCCGGCATCGTTCGTCAGGCTTGTTCCAATGCCAAAAGACATTCCAATTTTATCACGGCAATATGCAGTGATCCGTGCTACCTTATCATAATTGAGTGCATCCGAAAAGATAATAGTTTTGCTTTTCGGGTCAATTCCCATCGATTGGTAATGGCTGATAAACTTATCTGCGAACACCAGCGGATCGCCGCTATCATGCCTCACCCCATCAAACAATTTGGAAAACATCTTATCAAATTGCTTCAAAAATATATCATTGGTATAAGTGTCTGATAATGCAATGCCCAGATCACCGCGATAGGTCCTTACCCAATTTTCTAATCCGACAGCATTTGCCATTTTAAAACCATACCTGGCCCCATGGAACATAAACCACTCGTGTGCATGTGTCCCAATCGGTTTAACCTGGTACAGCATAGCCAGATGAACATTGCTTGTCCCGATAAAACTTCCTTTCCCATACTGTGTAAGCGCTTGCATTACCCGACGGTGTACAGCGTAAGAATAACGCCTGCGGGTACCAAATTCCGCAACGGTAACGCCCAATTCCCTGTATTGTTCAATTTTTGCCCTTGTATTCTGCAACACCTCGTCATCACTGATCCGCTGAGCGTCAGTAAGCAGGTAAAACAATTCACATATGATAGACATTACCGGTACCTCCCATAAAACAGTGCGGTACCATAAGCCCTCGATATGCACCTGTAACTGGTCGCCCTCCTGTTCAATATGTATTTCTGACGGATTAAAACGGTATCCCTCTAAAAAGTCAAGATATACCGGATTTAAATACGGACAGGTAACCTGTACAAAATGCTTCTCTTCGCGGCTAAGCTTTAACTGCGCGAGCTCGTCTATTTTTTCACGAAGCACCTTTCCAAATCCTTCGGGGAAGGAGTGCTCCCCACGATTGATAAACTGATAACGTACTTTTGCTTCGGGAAACAAGTTGATAATGCCCTGCTGCATGGTAAACTTATAAAAGTCATTATCGAGAATCGAAGAAGGCGGAGAAAACAAATTTAACGGCATTGATTGTGTTTGTAGATTTTATAAACTACTAACATAGGTAAATAAAATCAGTTTGCACCAAACACTAATCATGACAGATTTTAAACATACGAATATCCTTGCAAGCCATTATTAGAGTCGAAGTACTGGAACTCGGGACTAAGAGAAATGGCATTTACTTCCATTCGCTGAAACTGGAGGTTCCCGAAAATACTTGCAAAAGCGGTGTCCGTAGCATCTACACCCGAAGCTATTTTGATCAACCCGTTAATCGGCACCAGTTTGGTCGCATCTACAATAACCCAGTAGCCGCCGACGTAGGCTTCGAAACAGGCATGAAAATCAGGTGGCTGAAGCTGGTACGCATAACCTGTAAAATACCTTGCCGGTATGGTCAGCGCCCTGCACAACGCAATCCCCAAATGTGCAAAATCGCGGCAAACCCCTATTTGCTCAGTAATGGTATCATAGGCAGAAGTTTGAGGAGTCGTATACCCGCCATACTCTACATTTTTATAAATCCAGTCGCGAATAGCCATTACCTTCTGAAAAGCATTTTCAATAGCCCCGAATTTATTAAAGGCGAACTTATAGAGTTTGTCTGACTGGCAGTAGCGGCTGGGATTTAAATATGGTAAAACCGCAGCAGGCATCAAACTGATCAATACATCATCGAGCTGGTTAGCCGGGATCACATTCAGTGTGTTTTCTACTACAGCCTTATAATCTATAGAAACGTACCCGGGCTCCGGAACTTCAATCACCCGGAATCTTTTTTCGCCGGCAACTGCATCCATCTCAGTCATTTTAAGTTCCGGGGATACAGCAAAATTTTCATCAGTAACCACTTGCCCGCCACCCTTAAAAGGCTGTATATTTAAGATAATGGTAGAGGGCGCCAGGGCCTGATAAACTATTTTAGAAGATACTTCAAATTTCATTTGCGTTAGTTATGTTTTAGCGTCTTCATCAGGCTTAGATAGATCATCAAAAGCAGCATCCATCCAATCGTTTGGAATTCTTGCCAGTGCTGTTTTTAATTCTTCTGCCCATTGCTCTGAAATACTTTCCAGATCTTTTTTTGTATACCGGTGTTGAACCATACCAAAACTATTATTTCGGTACAATACTACATCGATAGGAAAATCCACATCGTTGGCACTTGCTCGGGTAGAATCAAAAGATAAAAACCCGGCTTTTAAAGCCAGATGCATACTCGATTCATTGGTCAGTGTCCGGTTTAATATTGCCTTACCATGTCCTGCATTCCCGACAATCACATAGGGCGCACCACCCCCCAGCTCCACCCAATTGCCTTCCGGATATAATAAAAAAAGCTTGTGCTCTTCATCATCCTTTAATTGACCGCCGATAATGGTATTTAAATTAAACCTGAACCCCGCTTGTTCCAGCGCTTCCCTGTCTTCCTTTGCTACGCGTTTAACCTGCGCACCAAAATCATTCACTGCCTTATATAATTTATTGTACTCCACCCCTTCGTCCAGCAGTTCTTTAAAATATAACACTGCTTTATCACGTACAGAGCGAAGACCGCTGGTCATGATAAACAAAGAGGACTTATCTTTCTGATATAAATATATTTTCTTTTTCTCCGTGGTATCCGTCCCCGAAGTAACCCTGGTATCTGCTATTGCCACCAGCCCATCTTTCACTTTTATACCTAAACAATATGTCATCGCAACGCGTTTAATAAATATTAAGGTCTAAATATATCAATCAAGGTCAACAATTGTTTTATTTTATTTACATAATCATAATTATTAGCCAATAATCTTAATAGTAATATGTTTTAACATTCATTTATTCATAAATTAATAATTAAATCACACAATACTCTAGTATTTTCATATATTTCAAATAACAATTACATTATCTGTTTAAAATGATTAAAAATAGGCACACAGAATCTTATGATCTTCCGAAAAATACCTGGGATGAGATGTTTGATCAATCAAAACAGGTAAGAAGCGAATACAAAACCGTCATGGATTACCTGGACCAGGAATCAACAGATGAATTGAACAAAAAAGAAGAGCTCTCAAAAGTTCTGTTTATGTCGCAGGGGATCACCTTTACCGTTTACAATAGCGGCGAGGGTGTAGAAAAGATATTCCCTTTTGATATTATCCCCCGGATTATCACTTCAGAAGAATGGGAATTTATTGAAAAAGGGATCAAACAGCGGGTAACGGCGCTAAACCTGTTCCTGAAAGATGTATATAGTGACCAGTTCATTATTAAGGACGGAATTGTTCCTATAGACATTATCTATTCCTGCCCGCATTTTTTAAGGGAGATGTGCAATGTTAAAGTTCCGCATGATCTTTATATACATATTGCCGGGATAGATTTAATACGGGACAACGATGGAACTTATTATATCCTGGAAGATAACGTGCGTACTCCCTCTGGTGTGAGTTACATGCTGGAAAACCGGGAAATCACCAAACGTCTGTTCCCCGACCTGCTGCCGCAATGCAAAGTAAGGAGTGTTACAGAGTACCCCAATATATTATATAACAACTTACGGTCACTCTCTCCAAGACAGGTAGATAATCCAACGATTGTTTTACTTAGTCCCGGCAGCTTTAATTCCGCCTATTTTGAACATACCACACTTGCCCGCCTGATGGGTATAGAATTGGTAGAAGGTCCCGACCTGATTGTGGAGGACCATAAAGTATATATGAAAACTACCGGAGGATTGCAGCAGGTGGATGTGATTTACCGCAGGGTGGACGACGAATATCTTGATCCGCTGGTATTTAATGCAAACAGCCTGTTGGGTGTTGCCGGTTTAATGAATGCCTACCGCAAAGGAAATGTAACTATTGTGAACGCTGTAGGCAATGGCGTAGCTGATGATAAAGCGGTATATGTATATGTGCCAGATATGATTAAGTATTACCTGAATGAAGAGCCGCTGTTAAAAAACGTACCAACCTATCAATTAGGCAACAAGGATGAAAGAGCACACGTATTTGAGAACATTACCAACATGGTAATTAAACAAACAAATGGCAGCGGCGGATATGGTATGTTAATGGGACATGCTGCCACCCCCGAGGAAATTGATGCATACAAAATAGAGGTAATGAAAGATCCCAGGCAGTTTATTGCACAGCCAACGATCAGTCTTTCTTCTGCTCCCTGTTATATGCATGGTGTGCTGCAGCCGCGAAGAGTAGATTTCCGTCCATTTGCTTTATGCGGACCAGACGGGATTACGATTGTGCCAGGAGGATTAACAAGGGTTGCACTAAAAGAGGGTTCATTGGTAGTAAATAGTTCACAAGGTGGCGGAAGTAAAGACACTTGGGTATTGTCTTAATTAAATTAACAGAATCATTATGCTAAGCAGAGTTGCAGAGAGTTTATATTGGATGAGCCGTTATGTAGAAAGAACGGATGGTATGCTGCGCATGCTTAAAATAAATTATGCGGCATCACAGGATGCGGTATCAGATTTTTCATGGAGCCCTGTAATCCGTATTTTTTGCGGGCCCGACCATGGCGGAAATGTGAATGAGTTTAATAGCCGGGCGGTATTGCAGTATATGGTTACTGATAAAAACAACCCGAATTCCGTTATCAATATCATCACACAGGTGCGGGAAAATGCCAGAAGCGTGCAGGACCACATCACTAAGGATGTATGGCAGTGTTTAAATGAATATTACCATACGGTGAAAGATCCAAAGCTGAACAACATGCTAAAGAAGGACGATCCGATTTCTGTACTGGACATCCTGATTAAACAGGGAATGCTTTTTTACGGGACCACGGAAATCACGATGGCAAGAAATGAAGGAAGCAGTTTTATGCGGATCGGTAAATACCTGGAACGCAGTATCCAGTCGGTCAATATCCTGGATATCAAATTCGGTTCTGTAGACCATAATCCCGATTTGCTGACCAACACAAGTTACTGGAAACATTTATTGCTGTCTATTGGGGGTTATGAATTGTATCTTAAAACTTATCGCACAGGTTTTGAAGCAGAAAATGTACTGACACAGGTAGTGCTGAACAATGTGTTCCCAAGATCAGTAATCTATTCGCTGAACCAGCTGGTTAAATACTTTGACCGTTTAAAAATAGACGGACATATTAATCCGGGCGACCTGGAATTCCTGATTGGAAGATTACAGAGCAAGGTAAAATACAGTTCGATAAAAGGATTAACACAAGATGAACTGCACCATTATCTTGCGGAGATCAAATCAGAGTTGTATGGTATCGGTAATGCTTTTAACCAAACTTGTTTTTCATTATCTTAAAATTGAAACAATGCCAGAATTCAACATAAAACACATTACAAAATACACTTACGAGTCGATGGTTAAGGACAGCGTAAACCATATCATCTTGTATCCTAAAGAGGATGAATATCAAAAGGTATTGAAGCATACCCTGAAAATATCAGGAAATCCGCGTGTGGATACATTTGTTGATTATTATGGTAACCAGGTAGGTTTTTTCACTTATAGCGAACGCCATAGGGAACTGGAAATTTATTCAGAGCTTACAGTTGATACGGTAGCTAAAGAATTGCCGGAAGACAGCATGTTTGGAAAAATGGAATGGGAAGATTTACAATCCCTGCGTTACCAGGTTCCTTATATAGATTATTTAAAATGGGAAGCTTTTGAGGGATTGCAGGAGTTGAAAGTATTCACAGGCAACGTAATTAAGGAAACAAGCACTCCCTATCAAACCGCTATGAGTTTCTGTACTTATGTGTATGAAACATTTAATTATATACAAGGCGTTACAACTGTTCAAACTAAGTTAGACGAGATATGGCAGCTGAAAGCAGGCGTTTGCCAGGATTTTGCGCATATACTTGCCCAAATGCTGCGCATGGCCAATATCCCTGCTAAATATGTAAGCGGATATATTTGCCCGAACAAAAATGGGATGAGAGGTGAAGGTGCAACACATGCATGGGTAGAAGCGTATATCCCTTCTTACGGATGGCTGGGCTTAGACCCTACGAATAACTGTATTGCTAACGAAACTTATGTTAATCTTGCTTTTGGCAGGAGTTTTAATGATTGTTCGCCTGTTAAGGGAGTTTATAAGGGGCCATCAAACCATAAGCTGACTGTTCAGGTAATTGTAAGCTATGATAACGGGACCACGGAAACGCATGATCCTGTAGAAGAGCTGGAGCCGGAACCTATTGATGCACCAATAATTCAGGGGAACAGTTACCGGAGAAACCTTGAGCTGATCCAGCAACAACAGCAGCAACAACAATAATAAAAATAATAACAATAGTTAGTTAGTCCGTTAATCCGCTGGATCCAGTTATGATTGTACTGATCAAAAACGGGATAACTATTATCAGCGATATCACACTGACAGCAGTCATAAAAGATTATTTTTTTATAGTGCCCTGGCCATAAACCAGGGCTTTTTCATTATATGCGGGAGGATAAACTACCTTAGATGTGCTGGTAAAGGGATAAGCTGGCTTAACTCATCGGCAATGGGAGCAAGCTTTTTAGTTTCCAGAGGGATAATGCCCGACCAGATAGGCAGTGGCTTATCTTCTTCTTCGTCATTAGGCATTCCTGTACGCACTTTCGCAGATGCTTCATCCAGCTTAAAAGCCAATACTGTAGTTTTTTGAACTTCTCTAGCCGTAACCGGGCGCAGGTAATCCCAGCTTCCGGGCACAAACTTATCAGTGAGCCATTCAAAAGCTTTCATTTTCTCTTCGGCGTTATCAATCTTTTCTGCCTTTCCAAAAATCACAACAGAGCGATAATTTACAGAATGGCTGAATGCCGATTTAGCGATAACTATTGCATCCATTAAAGTTACTGTGATACAAACAGGCATTCCTTTTTCTAACTCACGCATAAAATGACTGCCAACAGAACCATGGACATAGATCTTGTCTTCATATCTTACAAACGCTGTCGGAATAGAATACGGTTGATTCCCGGCCGCATAACTGATGGTGCAAACAACCGCTTCGTCCAGAATAGGATAAACTGTTTCCGGATCAAAATGGGCACGCTTTGCTGAGCGGCTGGGAATAAGGTGTGCAGGTATATTTGTAGTTTTCATCTGTATATTATTTTATAATTCCTAAATGGAGCCTTTGATGATTTAAAAAAGCATCGTTCCCCGGTGCTTTAATGATTATTTATATCATACCGGGTTCATAATTCTTTTTTACAAAGTTGTATCTTTATTGGATCACCAAGATCATCCAATTCTTACAAATTAAGTAGTCCGCTTTATGCATTCCTCCTTTCTTAATTTCGGTGTAGACAGATCATCCGCTGAACCTGTTTACGTACAAATAGCCAACAAGATCATGTTACTGATCAGAGCCGGCGATTTGCGGGCAGGGCAACAATTACCCAGTACGAGGCAACTGTCAGAATCGCTGCAGATCCACCGTAAAACAGTGGTTCGTGCTTATGATGAATTACTGGCACAAGGCTGGCTGGAAAGCCATTCCGGGAGCGGGACATTTGCAGCACAGCATTTGCCGGAGGTAAAACCACAGCATCTTACGGCAAAAGAACAAAAGGTGGATTATGCGAAAAATGCCGGTTTTACTTTTGCCCCGCTGCCCCATCTCAATCTTGAAGTAAATACGAACGTGTCTGCCTTTCATCTTGATGATGGATTTCCAGACCCCAGGATAGCACCCTTAGCAGAACTTTCGAGAGCTTACCGATCGCAGCTTTTGCTGGGCAACAGGTATGCTAAATTAGGATATGGTGATCCTCAAGGCTCTTTATGGCTTAGAGAAGAGCTAGCTCTATATCTGACAGAAACAAGAGGGCTGAATATTACACCCGGAAATATCCTGATTACCCGCGGCACGGTGATGGGTGTATACCTCGCAGGTAGTGGTTTAATCAGCAAGGGTGACCATATCGTTACCGGACAAACGGGCTGGACAACAGCAGAGGTAAGTTTCATACAAGCTGGCGCAATCATCATGCAAGTTCCGGTTGATGAATACGGAATTCAGGTAGATGAACTGGAAAAGATCTGTAAGAAAAAGACGGTCCGCCTGGTCTATGTTACCTCCCATCATCATTATCCTACTACTGTTGCGTTGCGTGCAGACCGGAGGATACAGTTGCTACGCCTCGCAGAAAAATACGGCTTTATTATTTTTGAAGACGATTATGATTATGATTTTCATTACGAAAACAAACCGCTATTACCATTGGCCAGTGCAGATAAATCCGGAATGGTACTGTATTGCGGCTCATTCACAAAAGCTATATCACCTGCTTTCCGCGTAGGGTACCTGGTTGGGTCGGCAGATGTGATCAGTCACTTATCACAATTCCGAAGGATAATTGATCGTCAGGGCGATACTATGCTGGAGAATAGCATTGCAGAATTGCTACAAAATGGAATTATTCAGCGTCATCTTCGCAAGTCGTTACGCGTTTATAAACAACGAAGGGATTTGTTTTGCAGTTTAATGAAAGAACAATTGGGAGAATACACAAATTTTGAAATTCCTGATGGTGGTATGGCAGTGTGGACAAACTTTGATGCAAAGATAAATTTATCTGATCTCGCAGAAAAAGCCTTAAAGAAAGATCTGTATTTTGCAGACGGACATTCCCATCGTGCCTATTCTCCACAATCGAATGCAACAAGGCTTGGTTTTGCCTCATCTTCAGAGAAAGAACTGATTCAAAGTATTGGCATATTAGCTAAACTGTTAAAAAAATAGAAATGCAGCAACTGACACTATCAACAATATTATACATTGCCAAATGCATACTGGGAGTAATTATCTGTTACTTTCTGTATAAACAATTCCCGCAGTACCCATTTTACTGGTCGCTCGTTTCTGTAGCTATTACGATTTCTCCTGACAGCAGCAATAAACTCGCTTACGATAGAATAATTGCCAATACGCTTGGTTGTGCGGTAGCTTTGCTGATCTATCCGATACAAGCTCCATCACTTTTACTATTATGCCTGGGAGTTGCGATTACAATCGCGGCTGGTACTTTGCTTAAATTAACCAATGTACTGCGTACAGCAATTGCGGCCTTGGTCATTATCATTATTACCGAAGGTGAGCACAGGAACTGGCAAATTGCATTAGAGCGGGTTGGCTGTGTAATTACCGGATGTGTAGTTGCACTTGCGGTAACTTTGCTATTTAATAAAGTGCAGCATTTTTATAATACACGTACAGCAGATTAAATTTATTGTAACACTGCCAACACCAATGTGTCTTAATTTAAATAAACCTCTACAGATTATGATCCGAAAAATTGGCTTGCTACTCTTTATCCCTATAATATTTATTATTCAAACCTCAACTGCACAAGTAAACAACTCAGTAAAAATTGATTCCTTTATCAATCAGGCAAACCGACTCGGGCTGTTTAGCGGTAACATTGAAGTAATTGATCGCCATAAGGTGGTTTACAAAAAATCAATAGGATTTACAGATGCTTCTAAACAGGTTAAATTAACAGATCAATATCGTTTTCATATCGGTTCTATCGCCAAAGAATTTCCGGCAGTAGGGATTATGATACTTAAAGAACAGGGCAAACTAAGCCTGGACGACAAGGTATCTAATTACATCACAGGTTTACCTGCATGGGCCGACAAGATCAGTATTAAAAATTTGCTGCAATATACAAGTGGATTACCTGATTTGAAATGGAAGACCGTGAATGGTGATGCCAGCAACTGGCAAGACCTAAAAAAACTGGACACATTGAATACTGTACCCGGTACCGCTTATGCTTATAACAATAATAATAACTTTTTGCAGAAAGCAATCATTGCGAAGATTAGCGGGATGACGTTTAACCAGTTTGTTCAACAAAAGATCCTGAAACCATGCGGGATGAACGCCTCTATCGTAGATCCCACAGATCAGGATCCCTTAGTTGCTAAATCATATGATAACAATGGAAAACAGGAGGCGCTCATTTATCCGATTACCGGCTGGACGGCAGTCACGATTGGCGATTTCCTGAAATGGTCGGATGCACTGGCGAGTTTTAAACTGATTAGTCCGGCATCTACGCTTCAAATTCTTAGCCCGGTACCCGGTGAAGATAAACAAGCGGGACTTGGACATGGCACAATGGAAAAGAATGTAATGAAAACACATATACATGATGGCATTGCGCAGAAATATCAAGCGCTACTCGCTGCAGATTTCACAAAGGGCAGAACTGTAATCCTGATGACCAATAACAGGCAAAACAATGTATACCAACTAAATGACATTATCGAGGCGATACTGGATGGCAAACCTTACGAGCCACTGCGGAAACCCTAATAAATACTCCAACAGGATAATAATATAGGTCTGGCAGGCGGTTAACGTAATAGCTATAATAACTAATTACTTTGAAGATCTGGTTTGAAAATACAAACCAGATCTTTTTGTTTTCTGAATCATCTTTGTTACTTGAGGTTACATTACTGGATGCATAGTTGTATCAGTTCTTGTAGAATCTTTTTTGGCCTTTGTCATTTTACCCTGTTTAGATTTGGTAGTTTTTGATTTTGTCTTCATCTTGTTTTTCTGTGCCTTTTTAGTTGTATCCTGCTGAGGAAGGACAGTCGCAAAGGTGCTTAGAGAGAATGCTGCAAGTAACAGCGTAAAAATTAACTTTTTCATAGTAGGTTGTTTTTAATATTAATTTCTTCTAAACAACCTTATTCATCATCGGTTTTAAAGCAGATAAAATCAGGTATTTAACTCGGATAATTACGTATTTTGCCTGATAGTCATTCATAAATGCTACACTGAATTTAGCATATCTGATTCGTCTATCAACGGTTTGTACAAAGTCAGGTTTTAACTACTTTTTTGCCACCTTTTAGCCACCTTTTTTAACTAGTTGAAAAAAGGTGGCTAAAAGGTGGCAAATAGGTGGCTAGACTCAGACCAATTTAAATAAGAATCTATGAGAGGCGGCTCTCTCCAATATTGTGTAAACCTGTAACTCTACAGTTACGAAAGCCATTCATAATAAAGTTATTAAATGGAATTTTAAATTTATCTTAACAACTTCATAGCTTCAACTCTATCCTATGCATTTTAAAGCCAAATATCCGCTATTGATTGTGATCGCTTTGTTTATCTGGACTGCCCCAGTTGCCTTTGCTCAAAAAACTGTAACCATTGAAGTTGATTTCGCTGATCCGAAAGCGCCTTTGAAACCTATATGGGCATGGTTTGGATATGACGAGCCGAATTACACCTATATGAAAGATGGCAAAAAACTGCTTACAGAAATTTCAGCGCTGAGTAAGGTGCCGGTTTACGTGCGTGTACATAGCCTATTGGTAACAGGTGACGGCGAAGCGGCTTTGAAATGGGGATCTACAAATGCATACACGGAAGATGCCAGTGGCAATCCAATTTATAACTGGACTATCGTTGATAAAATATTTGATACTTTTATAAAAAGAGGGATGAAGCCAATTGCTCAAATGGGCTTTATGCCACAGGCACTGTCTACACACCCGGAACCATATCGCCACCACTGGAAACCCGGCGACAATTACAATGATATTTATACAGGATGGGCATATCCACCAAAGGATTATAAAAAATGGGCGGAGCTGATTTATCAGTGGGTACAGCATTCGGTCAAAAAATATGGCAGGCAAGAAGTAGAAAGCTGGTACTGGGAACTTTGGAACGAGCCCAACATCGGCTACTGGAAAGGTACAACGGAAGAATATATCAAACTCTATGATTATTCGGCCGATGCGGTAAAACGGGCATTGCCGACAGCAAAAGTTGGAGGCCCGGAGGTTACCGGTCCGGCCTGGGACAAATCCGCGACCTTTCTGAAAACTTTCCTGGATCATGTTACCAAAGGTCAGAATTACGTAACCGGCAATATAGGCTCTCCAATTGATTTTATTACCTACCATGCAAAGGGAGATCCGAAGGTGGTAGACGGACATATCAGGATGAACATGGGCACACAGCTCCGTGATCTCGACAAAGGTTTCGAAATCGTAGCTTCTTACCCTACATTAAAACATTTGCCTGTTATTATCGGGGAATCTGACCCGGAAGGTTGTGCGGCATGCTCTGAAGACTTTAATCCGCAAAATGCTTACCGGAACGGCACCATGTATTCGAGTTATACGGCAGCTTCATTTGCAAGAAAGTACGAACTGGCAGAAGCACGCGGAGTAAACCTTACCGGCGCGGTAACCTGGGCATTTGAATTTGAAAACCAGGCATGGTTCCGTGGTTTCAGAGATTTAGCGACCAACGGAGTAGATAAACCTGTACTTAATGTTTTCCGTATGTTCGGGATGATGAACGGTAACCGTGTAGCGGTAAAACAGGACCTCGCTTATGATTATAAAAAAGTAAGAGATGAGAGCGTACGCGGTGAAGCAGATATTAATGCTTTGGCAGCCGTTGGTACCACATTATCCAATGCAACAGTAATGGTCTGGAACTATCATGATGATATGACTCCCGGCCCAGATGCCGCTGTAGAAATATTAATCAAAGGATTGCCAGTCCGGAAGACGTTCCTCTCCCACTACAGGATTGATAGTAAACACAGTAATTCTTACGAAGCATGGAAAAAAATGGGCTCTCCAAAACAACCGACACCACAGCAAATCAAATTATTGGAGAAAGCGGGCGACCTTCAGTTGCTCAGCAAGCCTGAATGGGTAATAGCTGAAAATGGAGAGACCATTGTGAAAATGATGTTACCAAGGCAAGGGGTTTCTTTTCTCCGGTTTGCCTGGTAGGTTTTAAAGATTCATTCCACCAGATACTTCGATGCGCTGTGCGTTGATCCATTTGGCATCTTCTGTGCAAAGGAATGCGACAACACTGCCAATATCATCCGGTCTGCCAACACGTCCTAAGGCTGTAGTGCCCGCAATGTGCTGGTTTACCTGTTCGTTATCACGGACAACACCACCGCCAAAGTCGGTTTCAATAGCTCCCGGGGCAACAATATTGACTGCAATACCACGTGATCCGAGCTCTTTAGCTAAATATTTTGTTAAGGTTTCTACTCCGCCTTTCATACTTGCATAAGCAGCGTAGCCCGGCGTAGTGAAACGTGCAAGACCTGTAGATAAATTAATCACACGTCCGCCATCATTAATTACAGGCAGTGCCTTTTGGGTTAAGAAGAAAACCCCTTTTAAATGGATGTTCATCAGCAAATCGAAATCCTCTTCTGTAGTTTCTGCAAAAGGTGTGTTAATTCCAATACCTGCGTTGTTGATCAGGAAATCGAAATGATCAGTATCAAACGTATCTTTTAATACTCCTTTTACCTCGTTAAAAAAAACATCAAAAGTTTTTACGTCACCAGTATTTAACTGTAATGCCGCAGCCTGCTGACCGGTTCTTTCAATTTCAGCAACTACCGCCAGCGCTTCTTCTTTATTACTGTTATAAGTTAAAATCACATTGATTCCTTTGTTCGCAAGGCTAAGTGCCATGTCTTTTCCTAATCCGCGGCTACCACCGGTTACCAGGGCGATCTTTTTATGAGTTGTCATCTTTTTATGTTTTAATTTGATGTTGTAAAGGTAACCGTGCAATATATCAGACTGTTTGCGAACTTCAATCCAATGTTTGCGAATTTCAAATAACAGTTTTAAGACCGAAAAGCCAGCGGCGCCAGGGAGGTTTGTTTTCTGAAAAAATTAGAGAAATGCGCTACCTGCTCAAAACCAAGACAGTAAGAAATTTCCGAAATATTCCAGTCCGTTTGTTTTAAAAGGATTTTCGCTTCCTGAATTACCCTTCCGCTAATAATACTTGTAGTGGTTTTACCTGTATTTTCTTTTAACACCTTGTTTAAATGATTAACATGGACAGCTAAACGGTCGGCATAATCCTTAGCCGTTCTTAAGCCCAGTTTCTGATGCGGGGATTCAATAGGAAACTGCCGTTCCAGCAGTTCAACAAATAAAGAAGAAACACGTGCAGAGGCAGTATGGCTGGGATATAAGGCTGTAGCTGGCTGTAATTTTTGTCCGTAATGAATTAACTCCAATACATAATTACGCAGCAGATCGTACTTGTAGGCATAATCTGATGACAATTCTTTGTACATCTTTTTAAAGATTGCAGTAATCTCTTCCGAATTTTCATCAGACAATTGAAAGATCGGATAACCGCCAGGCTGAAAGATGGGCAGATCGTCTACAACTACCCCACTCTTATTCTGGACAAGAAAATCGTGTGTAAAAACGCAAAAAAAACCTGACTGGTCTTCATCAAGCGGTACATAATTATAAGGGATTTTCGGGGTCCCAAACAGTAATGCATTTTTTTCAATATCAATTACTTTGTCGGCATACTCAGCCCTGTTCCTGCCCCGGATCATGCTGATCTTATAATAAGCCCTTCTATTATAAGGCATGACAGGTTTCGATTTCAGGAGCTTATTGAGTTCATCTATCCTGAATACATTAAAATGGCCTATTTCTTTATTAATGCCTTCAGGAATTAAAGCAGCGGTGTCTTTATAAAAATCTTCGAGTGATACAATCTCCATATAGTATACAATTTGCAAATTTCAAATCTAACAAAAGAAATCTCAATAAAATATATCTTCCGATCTAATCTTAAGATTTATTAAAGAAGACCGTTCTTCAAAGCAAATCTTATGTTAAACACTGGAGAAGAGAAAATTATTATAAGTTACTACAATGATTTAGCAATAAATAATAGAAAGTAATTTTTCCAGACAAGAAAAATGTAAACTATTACTAACATTATCTTTAACCCGAAATAATAGGACAATTATTGCCCTTAAAATGTAATGTTTTTGTTATATTGCTTTCTAACCAACTAAACTATGACCAAAATTCTACTAAAACTATCCTGCATCTTTCTTTTCTCCATCATTTCGGGGCAGTTAATTGCCCAAACGCTAAAAGGTAAAGTTACTGACTCTGCCGGAAGTGTAATTCCGGGAGCTACCCTGCAAGTAATCGGACAAAAACTAGGGACTTCTACAGATGGTAATGGCGCTTACGCCTTAAAATTTCCAAATGCGGGCACTTATAAACTCCGCATATCCTATACCGGATATCAAAGCACTGAAGCAAATATTACAGTGGACATGGGTACCAAAACAATGGATTTCGCTTTAATGGATTCTAAAATGTTACTGCAGGATGTTGTTGTGATCGGTTCCCGCTCTACGGTTCCCAGAACAAATATTGAAACTGCTGTTCCTGTAGATGTGGTAAGCAGTAAAGATGTTAAAACCTTTGCGCAGGTAGATCTTACCCAGATCTTAAATTACGTAGCTCCTTCCTTTAACTCTAACAGGCAAACCGTATCAGATGGAACAGACCATATCGATCCGGCTTCTTTACGCGGACTGGGGCCCGACCAGGTACTGGTTCTTGTAAATGGTAAACGCAGGCACACTACCGCATTGGTAAATATTAACGGAACATTCGGTCGCGGATCTGTTGGTACAGATTTAAACTCTATTCCCGTTGCCGCAATTGAACGTATCGAAGTATTACGTGACGGTGCCGCAGCTCAATATGGTTCTGACGCAATTGCAGGGGTAATCAATATCGTATTAAAAAAAGTAACACCTTATAGCTTTTCTACATCGTTCGGACAGTCGGACTCTAAAGCTTTGGGACGTGAATTTAGCGATGGACGTACTTTTCAGGCAGATTTCAGCAAAGGCTGGGCATTTAAGAACGATAAAGGCTTTTTAAACTTTGCAGGCCAGTATATCAGTCGTGAGTACACCAACCGCGGAGGATTAGATACCCGCCCGCTGTTATACTCGGCATCACCAACAAAAGGCGCAACAGAAACAGAAGCTGCTTTCCAGGCGAGATTTGCTGGTTTGAAAGCTGCCGACGATGCCAGAGCAAGGGCTAACGGACTAGACAGAAACAATATGCGTGTAGGTAACTCTGATTCTAAGAATGGCGGAGGCTTTTTAAACGGACAATACAATTTCACACCAAATACACATTTGTATTTTGCTGCTGGTTACACACACAAAACGGGTAGTGCAGCAGGTTTTTACCGTCTTCCTACACAAACAACACAAATTGATCTTACCTTATATCCTAACGGGTTCCTTCCATTTATTGATACCAAGATCAATGACCTTTCCTTTTCTGCTGGTCTAAAAGGTAAGATTGGTACATGGGATTATAATTTAAGTAACACCAGTGGAGAGAATAATATCAAATTTGACATTAATAACACTGTAAATGCATCGTTGCCAATAGGTACGAGCCCGACTTCTTTTTATGCTGGCGAACTAATCTTCAGGCAAAACACAACGAATCTGGACATCAATAAAAAACATATTTTTGATGGCGGTTTCATGACTTCCCTGAACACTGCTTTTGGTGGCGAGTTCAGGATAGATAATTACCAGATTAAAGCGGGCGATGAACTTTCGTATTCATTCGGACAACCTTCGGCTGGTATTCCCGGCAGAATGGTGGGCAGCTCTTTTACTGCCGCAGGTGCACAAGTATTCCCGGGCTTTAAACCAAGCAATGCATTAGATAAATCGAGAAACAACAAAAGTGCCTACGCAGATTTTGAAGCAGAATTTGGTCCGAGGGTATTATTAGAAGCTGCAGGCCGTTATGAAAACTACAGTGATTTCGGCTCTAACTTCTCTTACAAATTTACGGGTAAAGTGAAAGTATTTAATGATATCTCTGTCCGTGGAGCCTATGCTACGGGATTCCGGGCACCATCTTTACACCAGCGCTATTTCAACAACGAGAGTACACAGTTTGTAGCAGGCAACCCTACACAGGTATTAACTGTTAACAACGACAATGCGATTGTGGGTCAGTTTGGCGTAGGTTCCCTGAAACCAGAAATTTCGAAATCAGGAAGTTTAGGCTTAACAGGAAAAATTGCGAGAACATTTACATTCACTGTTGATGCCTACAATATAGACATCAGGGACCGTATTGTTTTCTCTAGTCAGTATGCCCGTGAGCGTACCAGTACAGGCGCATTAATACCGACAGGGGTTGTTAACCAGATACTGAATACGGTTGATCCGAATGCTCAGGTTAACAGTGTACAGTTCTTTACCAATGCCATTACAACCAATACCGCTGGTTTAGATGTAGTACTAACCAACCGCTTCACATTAGGTACAAAGAGCAGCTTATTGTTAAGCGTAGCTGGTAACTTAAACAAAACAGTAGTAAGAAGCATCAATGGTTCTGATAAAATAGAAAGTGATGCAACATTGAAAGCGAAACTGTTTGACCGTTTAGAGCGTTCGCGTTTTGAAAGTTCTGTTCCTAAAAACAAACTGAATATTACAGCAAACTATACTGTAGACAAATTAAGCATCGTAGCACGTACGGTACGTTTTGGCGAGGTTACTTATCTGAACGCCGTTGATCCTACTATTGCGTCAAATAACTTACCAGCAGAGCTGGATCAGACGTTTACTCCAAAATGGGTGACGGACTTCTCTGTAAGTTACGCTGCCAATAAAAGCTTAACGATCACTGTCGGAGCGAACAACCTTTTTGATGTTTATCCTGACAAATTGTATATCAATGCAAGAAATAACGAAAATAACTTAAGTGGTGTTTCTACTTCAAGTTATTCAGGTAGTTTGGATAATACGTCCAACGGAAGATTTTTATACCCAAGAGCCGTTAGCCAGTTTGGCTTTAGCGGAAGATATGTATATGGCAAACTTGCTTATACTTTTTAATTAATAGCAGTAGTTTAATCTGATGTGACCCCAAAAAGTTGGACAGATTACAAAATTAAGTTTTTTGTGTGAGAGCTCGGTATTCCACCGGGCTCTTTCCATTTAACCTGTTTTTTATTCTTTTATTGTTGTAATAATGAATGTATTCTTTTAACGAAGTGATAAATTCTTCCGCAGTTTCAAAGCTTTGTCTATACAGCAATTCTGTCTTCATAATGCCAAAAAAGCTTTCGGCCACGGCATTATCTAAGCAATTTCCCTTTCTGGACATACTTTGAATAATTCCATATTTTTTCAAAGTATTTCTATATCCGTAATGTTGATATTGCCAGCCCTGGTCGGAATGAAAAATAATTCCCTTTGTCTGTTTCACTTTATCAAAAGCCTCGTATAACATTTCGTCTATCATCTGCATATTTGGACTTTTTGAAATGCTATAAGAAATGACTTCTCCATTGAACATGTCAATAATAGGAGACAAGTAGATCTTCTCTCCTTTAATGTTCATCTGGGTGACATCCGTAGCCCATTTCTGATTAGGTAAACTTGCTTCAAAATCCCTTTCAAGTATATTAGAGGCAATTTTACCAACCTCTCCTTTGTATGAGCGATAACTTACTTTCCTGATATTACATTTTAGGCCCAATGTTCCCATCAATTTTTGCACAGTCTTGTGATTTATGCTGTACCCCCGGTTCTTCATTTCGGCGGTGACCCGCCGATAACCATATCTGCCTTTATGCAAGTAATATATACTTGTGATCTCTTCTTTTTCATCCTTGTATTTATCATTGTTTAGGCGTTTGCGATGATAATAAAATACTGAACGAGCCATCTGTTTGCAATCCAATAGAATTGAAACATCATGTTCAGGCCTTAGTTCTTCGATGGCTTTTGCCCACTCATGCGTTCGCGGGCTTCTCTTTCCCTGACTAAGGCCGTTACTTTTTTTAACAACGCAATCTCGGCTCGCAAACGGATATTTTCCGCCTGCAGCTTCTCTAATGTTGTTTCAGGTTCAAGCTTCTTTGATCTTCCCATGCCTTTAGGTGGTCGTCCAGGCTTCTTTTGCTGATATAGTACTGCATATCCCTCAATCCGTACTGATCTTACCCAGCGCTCTAAAGCAGTCTTACTTAATCCATGTTCCAGAACAACCTGATTTAAAGTTACTTTTTTTTCTATGACAAGCCTTACAATTTCTTCTTTGAAATCAGGCGTAGACTTGAAATTAGGCTGTTTGAGCAGCCCACTTTCACCATAAAGATCATATTTCCGAACCCACTCCAATATCATGCCTTCACGGATGTGGCATTCGCGGGATATACGCAGAATTGGCATCCCCTTTCTTACTTGAGAAACTATATTGAGTTTCTCCTCAAATGTGTGTTTTGACATAATAATAAACCCCAAAAGTTTTTATCCAACTTTTGGGGTTCACTTCAGAATGATCGACCTCTTTTTATTTTACTCGGAATTTGATAAGATTTAAGATTCTTCACTGTTTGAATTCTGTAGTTGCCAATACCTGGCCAGAAATAGTAAAAAGCGTCCTTATTAGGCTACCTTTTTCCTTATATTTTGTGCGATTGCTAATAATCCCCATTCAATCTCGACTTTTTCCTTACCCCGGAGCATGAAGCGGCGGAACCCATGGTTCTGTTTGATATTAGCGAAGACGGGCTCGACATCAAAGCGTCTCTTTTTTCTATGTCTTATTCCATTTTCGCTATTGAGTAGTTCATCTGCTTTCTGTTTTTGCCTTTTGAGGTTCAGGTTGATTTCGATGATCCTGTTGGTTTTTGATTTATGACAAGCACCATTTAATGGGCAGTTACTGCAATTTTTAGCCTGATAGCGCCTGGATGTTTGAACATATCCATTGCCTGATTTTCTTTTTACATCGCCTATATAACCCATTTGCTGACCCATGGGACAGATGTAAACATCCTGTTGAGCATCATAAAAAAGCTGATCAGCATGAAATGGGAACTTATTTCGATAGGACTGGTTTTGCTTTTTATTAAACAGACCGTACTTCACATAACCTTCAATATTTTTCTCTTCAAGCAGGGTGTAATTTTCTTCGGAGCCGTAACCGGCATCTGCAGTAAGGGTTTTTAAGATCTTGCCGAAACTCCTTTCGTAGTGTTCAAGGTGGGATTTTAGCGTTAGCGTATCAGTGGGATTAGCATGAACGCTATAGTTGACAATGAATTGGTTTGAGGTTGATATCTGTATATTGTAACCAGGTTTCAACTGCCCGTTGCGCATGTGGTCCTCTTTCATGCCCATAAAGGTGGCATCCGGATCAGTTTTACTGTAGCTGTTTCTTTCCTCAAGAATAGCTTCCTGCCTTTCATATCTGGCAATGTTTGCAGGATAGTTTTTGGTGATATACTTCAGTTTAGCCTTTACTTTTTTATCCAGATCATCCTGATCAGCAAGTGCTTTGTTCAGCTTTTCAACCGCTGAAGTGACACTCTGTGGATTGATTCTGGTCAACTCAGGTGGTTCAGGCAGCTGATCTTCAGCAGCGGCGATGTGCTGGGCATAGTTCCAGATTTCTTCCAGCTGCTTTTTCATTTTTTCTTTATTGGTCTGGATCGATTTTCGCCACACAAAAGTGTATTTATTTGCATTGGCCTCTATCTTGGTTCCGTCGGTGTACACCTGATCAATACTCAGCAGCCCTTCCTGGGCCAACAACTGCACCACATCCTCAAACACACAGCGGAGTGCATGTTTTAGACGTACCCCCCGAAACCGATTGATGGTATTATGATCGGGCTTGCTCATGGCGCTTAACCACATAAAAGGGATACGTTCCCGGCACGCCTCAGCAAGTTTGCGGCTCGAATAAATATTGGTCACATAACCATAAACCAATATCTTCAATAATAATAAAGGATGATAGTTGGAACCACCTCTAATATGGTAAGCTTTTAACAAAGGTTCAATATTAATGCGGTTAATCACATCGTTGACCACTCGAACAGAATGGTCTGGCCCAATCAGATCCTCAAGGCTGGGAGGAAGTGCCAGGAGCTGATCCTGATGATAAGGTCTGAAAGTAGGTTGTTTTAAGGCCATTTCTCATACATTTACAGCTTAAATATATGAAAATCAGATGTTTAATGCAAATAAATTTGGAGAAATTTACTTGTAACACATTCTATATCAATACTAAAGAATAAGTTCATTATACGAAAAAGAGCCTGATCATGATTTATGATACAGGCTCTTCTTGTTTATCGTAGCCCCTACGTTAGAATTTTCAATTATCTTGTCGGTAAAAATGATGAAACCTATCCAAATTGATCATTAATATGTTTTTCGAATGCGTTCACTAAGAGTGATTTTAGAGGATTTTCTTTTTTAACAAGAATCCCGCCGTATAAGTTTGTTGTTCCATATGGAACCGTCCCTCTTTTATGTTCAATATCATCGGATTCCTTGCACCACTTTGAAAAAATTATACTTCTATGCCTTGCAAAATCATCATCAGGCCAACAAAAATACAATAACGCA